>Ga0272442_10001507_pt1 | contig 35314 bp, 37 predicted proteins | sample SSMForm2O_FD_200262 | JGI IMG/M metagenome (GOLD analysis project Ga0272442, IMG submission 200262) | Marine sediment archaeal communities from Little Sippewissett salt marsh, Falmouth, MA, United States - SSM-Form-2O | ecosystem: Environmental > Aquatic > Marine > Wetlands > Sediment ... | reverse complement strand
GGCACACTTTTCATGGAGGAGAAGAAGGAATAATAAGTGACGATATTGGGTACTGTCTTTCAATAAATACGTCCGGGTATATAAATATTATTGGTAGCAGTAGTAGTGCCTGGAACGGCCCGGATGAGCAGATGCCAATAAATGATCATACCGGGATATTTTCAGACATCGTGGTATTGAAACTGGATGAAGATGGCTTTTATCAATGGCATACTTTTTACCCTGCAAACCAGGATCTTTCCAGTTATGGAATAACTTCAGACAGCAACGGGAATATATATGCAACCTGGAACAGCGACGATGCATGGGACGGTCCGGCCGGACAGAGTCCGCTTCATCCGCACAGCGGCGGAGCAACAGACATTGTCATTTTGAAGCTCGACAGCAACGGGGAGTATCAGTGGCACACATTCTATGGCTCAGGCTTCAGGGATTACGCCAACGCCCTTACGCTGGACAGGAGCGGAAACATTCTTGTCACAGGTAACAGTGTAGATTTCTGGGACGGCCCGGAAGGTCTGCTGCCTTTCAATGCTCCCAGTTCATATGAGAATCTTTTTGTGCTGAGTGTGGATCCGGAAGGAAACTATCTGTGGCATTCATTCTATGGAGGGGATGGGGTTGATCGTGGGAGAGATATTGTAACAGACAATGATGATAACATTTTCGTCGCTGGATCGAGCGATGAGTCATGGAACTGGCCTGACGGAGGAGAACCTCTTCACTCTTTCTCTGGTGGTAACGATGCAGTAATCCTGAAGCTGAAAGCTGTCCCCGCTGAATGAATTTCTTATTCTGACCTGCCCTCACTTTCTATTACAGTTTACTGAATTTCAATGCTTCTCCCATAACGCAGCACCGGAAACAGCACCCTAATCATCTACTGATAGAACCAGCTTCGATTTTCCGTTCAGGACAAGCGTGTTCCGCGCAACCACTGACGTATCGTCTTCATCGTAGAAATTGTTTCCGTTGTTCTGGTTGCGGTCAAAGCGTTCGTAGTTGGAGGAAGTGATAATCAAACCGATCCGGTGGCCCCTCGGGAACTTGTATGCAATTTCGTTCGGGCAGACGATGCTGATTTCATACGCAGTGCCCGGAACAACCTCTGAAACCCTGCTGAAGCTTTCGCGCAGCTTCAGACGCTGAATTCCCTCATTCAGAAGCAGGTGAACGCCGTCTTCGTCCACGTCCGTAAGCCTTGCAGCAAAATCCGTGTCTTCAGCCGTTGTCTTGACAACAAGATCCACCCTGATTTCACCCAGCACGACGAGATCCTGTTCAAGCGGCGCTGTCGTGAACACGACATTGTCGTCCCTTTCGAGCACATCCTTCTGATCCATGGGCCCGTGAAGCATATCCGGCATGAGCGTGCTCCCTCCCCTCGTTGGCGAAGGATCCTCAGGATCATATGTAAAGCTGAGTTCGCCGGCCGGCCCCGCTGAACCCGTCAGGGTGCCGTCCGCATTTAACACGTATTCTTTTGAAGCAAGTCCCTCCGGCGGCCATGTGTCCGCCTCGCCCCACTCTTTATCCCCGGCGCGGATATAGCGCACAGGCGCCCAGCCCGCGGCTTCTGATTCTTTTCCTTTCAGGTGAAGGTCAAAAAACTTAACGCTCTGCTCCTGGATTATATATTCCGTATCAACGTATTTGAGCTCCTGCTCGTTGAACGGTCTTCCCGCACCTCCGCTTTCGCCTCCTGTTGCAAAGTGAATCCAGTCTCCGGCAAGAAGGCGATGTTTTTCCTGGACAGATTGATCAGATTCTCCCTTAAGCTTCATGAAATCGAAAAGCGTGCCCTTGTTGTAAAGGTCGAACCAGCCTGCAACCACAAGCATTGGAACCTGTACATCAGCATGCCTGTAAAGTTTCCCGGCATAATCCCACACCGCATCATTGTACGGATGGTCCTTTACAACTCCGCCGCCGTAGTATGAATCGATGAAATCCATGTATTCCTTTCTCAGCACGCCACCCGGGTAATACTGTCCGTAGCTGATGTTCATGGCACAGAAAATGGGCACAGCCGCCTTCATGTGCGGGGGTTTGAGCACGGCGGTTTTATACTGCTGGCCGCACAGGGCGGAAACACCCCAGGTGCCCACATTCCCGTCGGACCATTCCTGAGTGGCAGCCCACTCGACCGAGTCATAGCCGTCGTCTTCGTAGGAAGGTTGAACTCCCGGTTGTGCCGCATCCATGGACGCGAAAAATCCGCGCCAGTCAACCACGACAAAGGCATAGGACATGTCCGAGAACAAAGGATGCTCTCCGGCATTTTCTCCGAAATACAGATCCCTGAAGTTTTCCTTGTCGTACGGAGTCTGCACCAGGATCACGGGCAGCCTGCAGCCGGACTCTTCCGGGCGTCTGGCAAAGGCCGCAAGCTTCTTTCCGTCCCGCATCGGGATCATGACGTCCTCGAAAACATGCTCGCTGCAGACAGAGTCTGATGAATCACTATCTCCTGCATCCGCGATATTGCCGGCATCCTTCCGTTTTCCTCCGCTGTCCAAATCCGCCCCGGCGTCGGCCGTATTCTCCTTAGCGCTCCTGCAGCCGGCAAAAAGCATGATGCATGCGGCCAGGAACGTGATGTAAAAAAGCGTTTTTGAGAGTTGGAAGTTCAAACGATATCTCCTCCGCTTCAGTCTACAGAAAAGATGCTGACCATTTTCATGATATACAGATGTTGTTTAAGCAGACAAGGACTGATACATCCTCAAAAACAGATAGCATGGGCACATTAAGCAAAAGTGAATAATAACAGAAAATCCAGTCTGCTCAGCCGCATGCTTGATCGTGTAGAAGTCGTTGGCAACGCACTGCCTCATCCGGCGACAATATTCGCGATACTGGCGGTGCTTGTAGTGGTTGTTTCGGCCATTACGTCCGCCTTTTCAATCTCAGCCGTTCATCCCGGAACAGGCGAAACAATAAATGTGCGCAGCCTTCTTACCGGTGAAGGGATTCGCTGGATGTTTGAGAACGTCGAGCACAATTTTGTCAGATTCCCTCCACTCGGGCTGGTACTGGTCGCGATGATTGGAATCGGAGTGGCTGAAGGTTCAGGGCTGCTGACTGTTCTCATCCGTGCGCTTGTGCTCAAGGCTCCCAGAAGGCTCATTACGGCCGCTCTGGTTTCGGCCGGAGTACTTTCTCATATCGCATCCGAAGCGGGATATGTAGTGCTGATTCCGCTGGGGGCCGTGATCTTCCTTGCGCTGGGACGTCACCCGATTGCCGGGCTTGCAGCAGCTTTTGCAGGAGTCAGCGGAGGATTCGGTGCTAATTTCCTTATAGGCAGTGTGGATCCGGTTCTGGCCGGACTTACTCAGAGTGCGGCCCGCATAATTGATGCTGAAATTTCAATAAGCCCGGCCACGAATATTTATTTCATGTTTGTCTCCGCGTTCATGGTGGTTATAGTCGGGACAATCATTACAGAGAAAATAGTCGAACCACGTCTCGGGACTTACAGTGGCAGTGAACAGGCTCCTGAACTGGAACAGCTTTCATCAAAGGAGAAAAAAGGCCTTAAGTGGACCGGAATCAGCCTGCTTCTTGTTCTCGGCACGTTGATAATCGCTGTTGTTCCGGAAGGAGGACTTCTGCGACATCCGGGAAAGGACGTTCTGCACTCCGCATTCTTCAACGGGATGATAACGGCCATCATGCTCTTCTTTTTGATTCCGGGAATGGTTTACGGATGGGTAACCGGAACAATCCGTACAGACAAGCAGGGAATAAAGGAGATGATCAACTCGATGAGCCATATGGCCACGTACATCGTTCTCGTATTCTTTGCAGCGCAGTTCGTTTATTATTTCCGGTACTCAAATCTTGGTCTGATCCTGGCCATTGAAGGGGCTCAATTCCTTAAAAACGTCGGATTAAGTGGTATACCGCTTATGCTCCTGTTCATCCTGGTAAGTGCCACCATCAACATGTTCATGGGTTCGGCTTCCGCCAAATGGGCCATCATGGCTCCGGTTTTCGTGCCCATGTTCATGCTGCTGGGTTATCATCCGTCACTGACGCAGATGGCATATCGCATAGGCGATTCGTTAACGAACATAATCACGCCCATGATGTCATACTTCGCCCTCATTGTGGCTTTTGCTGAAAAATACGATGACGATTACGGAATGGGTACCATCATCTCCACCATGCTTGCATATACCCTTATTTTCGCAATCACATGGTCATTACTGCTGATCATGTGGATGTTTCTCGGACTGCCCGTAGGTCCGGACGGACCGCTTCACTTTTCGGCTGCCGCTCAGTGAAAAGGAGCAGTTCAGGTCATAACGAACTCAACTTTCCCGTTCGTTAAAACTTGACGATGAGGCCCGTATCATCTGTAATGGTATATTATTTAAAGAATTGATATACTTCTCGTTTCAATTAAGAAAGGTAAACTGGAAGATGTTCAAAGAGATACTTCAGGAAGTGGTCGAAGGCGTCGACGGCGCTCTTGGTGCCGTTCTCATGGGTTACGACGGCATTGCCGTGGATCAGCACGAGAGTACGTCCGCCGATTATCCCACCGAAACCGTGGGCATGGAGTATTCCGTGGTTCTGAAGGAAATACTCAAGGCTTCCGAGCTCCTGCAGGTGGGAAGCGCCGAGGAGATGGCAGTCAGGTCCGAGAAAATGGACGCGGTTTTCAGAATGGTGAATGACGAATATTTCGTGCTTCTCACTCTCAACCCGGGCAGCAATATCGGAAAGGGCAAGTTTCTCCTCAGGCTTGCCGTGCCCCGCATTCGCACACAGCTGTAGTCGTTCCTTCCGGCCGGGAATTTATGAAAAGAAAAGACAGACGGATACAGGTTCTGGACTGCGCACGGCGCATATTCGGACGCAAAGGCTACCATTCCACGAGCGTCAGCGACATCATCAGGGAAGCCGGCATAGCAAGAGGCACATTCTACCTGTACTTCGACAGCAAGCGGGCCATATTCGACGAACTGCTCGATGAACTGTTCGTACGCATCGATGAATGTATTAACAGGGTTGATCCTTCGGTGGGCCCCGGGGATGTCATAGGCCAGCTTATCGATAACGTGGAGAGGGTGTTCGCCCTTCTAAGCTCGGACCGGGACATGACAAGGATTGTTCTTCACGAGGCGGTCGGGCTTGACCAGGGCTTTGACCGCAAGCTCGAGGAATTCTACAGGAAGATTCTGGATACAATCGAGGTCTCCCTTAACCTGGGAATCGAAATGAACCTTGTCAGGAACCTGGACGTGCGGATCGTGGCACTAGCAATACTCGGGGCGATAAAGGAAGTCCTTTACAGGCAGCCCGAGTGGCTGGCGGACGCCAAAGCCAGGCGCACTGCGTCCGAAGAGATGCTCAGGCTCTTTCTGTCCGGCCTGGCGGAACAGGAACTCTTTTCCGGCATGCCAGAGGTGTCTGACACCCCCTGAAAAGGTGTCTGGCACCCTTCTAACTATTTAATATATATAGGAATTACTCTACGGGCGTAAAGTCGTCGCAGACTACTTCCATCTGATCCAGCGCCGCTGCAAGCGCGTCCGGGAGGCTTACGGAACAGATGTCGAAAAACAGCCCGTTGCCCCCCGCGCTCGCCCCCACGAACCCGTTGACGAAGTCCTGCATTCTCAATGCGCTCTCCGCACCGTCCAGCTCCGGATCCCCGCATGCGGACGCGTATGAACCTGCTCCGCAGTCGGACTGCCCGGCAATGGCCACGAATACGTACCTTTCCGGTCCGCCGAAACGTTCATCGAGTTCATCCTTGAATACCTGAAGGTCAATCAGGTTATGCTTTTCCGGAAAATTCGCGCATTTTTCTATTCCAATCTCAAAATCATCATCAAGCCTTGAGCAGTCGTCCTCGTCCGTTATCGCCACTGCGATAAAGAGTGCATTTTCTCTTAAAAAGCCCTCGTTTACTTCCCCGGCTTCGGTCTTTTCCAGCGCCATCTTCATTCCCAGAAGAGGCATCTCGTAACCTGGGCCCATTATTCCCAGGGTTGCAAGCTCTGTAAAAGCGGCCGAAATCTCGGTCTGGTTTCCGGGCCCGTCTATCCATGGATCACTTAGGCCGGCTACAGTGTTCAGGGCGCCGTCCATGCCTTCGGTTTCAATGTCCATGGACGGGAAGCCCGGGATATTCTGGGTGTATTTTACCGTCCTTCCGGTAGACGTGACCCCAACCCTGTAGGAAATCTGATCCGTATTAGCGTTGTTGTACTGTTCGAGCACGTCGATGAATCCCGGAAACGCCTGCACCAGCAGGTCCTGCTCACACTGCATGGACCCGGAATCGTCTATAACGAACAGGATGTCCATCATCTGGCAGCCCTTCAGGGGATTGTTTCCACCGTCCGAATCCAGGTCGCCTCCGGAGTCCTTCTTCCCCGCATCTGCCGTGCCGCTGTCCTTTTCTTCGTCACCGTCGTTGTCACTTTCCCTTTCCTCGGCCGCACATGCCGGCAGCAGGATTACGACGGGCAGGAGCCAGTAAAGAATTTTCAATCTTCTCATGTTTTCGTCTCCTCGTTTACATATGCGTTACAGTAAAACAGTATTATTACATGATCAACGTATATGAAAAGGCGGGAATATTGCCTCAGTCAGAACGTATATGAAAAATTCAGGGTTCCGATCAGGTACATGGTAAAGCTGTTGAAATCAGGAAAAACATCGGACGGCTCACTACACTCTGAGCTGTCGTCCTTGATCGGGCTTCTCCCCTGATACACATCGTCGGCGTCAAATACATCGACTTCAGTGTAGTTATACGAGGCGCACGCTCGCTGCCAGAATGAAAATATGCCCCTGACATCGAGATTCAGTGCCAGCCCTTTCCACAAAAAGAAATTCAGTCCCACGTCGATGTCAAATGCAGCGCCCATCATGGTGAAATCCGCCGCGCCGGCCAGAAGTCCTATCCATGGAAGAGTATCGGGCGAGGCGCCCCAGAATCCGGTTCCCTTCGTAGTCCTCTTCTTCGAAAAGCGTCACTCCCTGCCGCCAGTGGATTCTGGCTTCTTCGTGAACGGCCTCCTCGTCAACGCCGGCATCGCCCTCCTCCACTTTCCATGGCATGTATTCAACCTTGTTCTCAATCTCATCGCCCGTCTTCTGTTTTGTACCGGCCGTGACAGGGACCATGTCCTGGGAAAAAGCGGATAAACACGCACAGAAGATCATTAAGAAAAACAGTGAGAAATAAATTCTTTTCACTTTTCTATCCCCGCACCCTAAGAATCACAAAGAGAATATCGCATCAGGACGACAGATCAACAACTGTCGATACAACACCGCAGGCATGATTTTATATTCCCCATTCTACCACGACAGCAGCTGCCCGCAGGCGGCGAGCTGGTCGTGACCTCGGCGCTTTCTGATAAAGACAAGCATACCCCGGTCAGTGAGAATCTTCTGAAAAGCATGCACACGCTGAGTGGAAGGCGGGCTCAAATCCGTAGCATCGTGCGGATTCAAAGGCAGAAGATTCACCTTCACCTTCACCTTCAGACCCTTAAGCAGGTCTGCAAGTCTTTGGGCCTGATCCGGCCTGTCATTGATGCCCTTTATCAATACGTACTCCACCGTGATCCTCCGGCCTGCCGGCACGGGAAATTTTCTTATGGATTCGACGATCTCCCGGACACCCGCTTTTACGCCCGGCACGAGCCTGCGCCTTGTCTCATCATCTGGGGCATGCAGGCTTACGGCCAGGGAAACAGGCCCGTCGAGAAGGTTTGCGAGCCTCTTCATTCCTGAAGGGATACCCACCGTGGACAGCGTGATTTTCCTGCAGGAGATTCCATTACCATCCGGGTGCGTGAGAATTTTAAGCGCCCTGACAGACGCATCGAGATTCAGAAGGGGGTCTCCGGAGCCCATGAACACGATACCGGACAGCCTGTCAGGCCCTGTTTCATCCATTGCCGCGTAAACCTGTGCGATAATCTCGGAGGCTGAAAGGTTGCGTTTCAATCCCCTGCTGCCCGACCTGCAGAAAATGCATCCCACGGGACAGCCTACCTGCGTGGAAATGCACACTGAGACAGCTGAGTCGTCCCCCTGCATGATAACGGTCTCGATGGTTTCACCCGGCACAAGGCTCAGATGAATCTTTTTCGTGCCGTCTCCGGATGAAAACGCCTCCATTCTCCTTACGGGCATCAGGGGAAGCGCCTTTTTAAGGGTATTTCTGAAATCCCGGGGCAAATTTGTCATTACATCAAGGTCATACACGCGCTTTTTATGCAGCCAGCCGAAAACCTGCCTGCCCCTGTAGGCCTGCAGACCGTTCTCAATCGCAAGGCTCTGAAGCTCCTCCGGAAAAAGCTCGAGCATACGCCCGCATTCAAGTGGCGTTGTGTTTTTTACGGCCTGTTTCACGTATCCTTCACCCGGTACCCATTTTTCTGGAAAAACCTGCAGCAGGGTACTGACAATACCGCACATTAGCTTATGCTTGTAGATCAAACAATTTATGTTTATTAATATAGTTACATTAACCTCAAGATACGAGCTATCAGGAGCAGAAAATGAAATACGACGTGGCCATAATCGGATCAGGACCGGCAGGACTCACAGCAGCCATTTACACGGCGCGCGCGGGGTTGAGCACGGTCATTATCGAAGGACTGCAGCCTGGAGGCCAGCTCACGATAACGAGCGAGGTCGAGAATTTCCCGGGTTTTCCCGAAGGCATTCAGGGACCGGAGCTGATGCAGCGCATGAAGCAGCAGGCAGAGCGCTTCAATACGGAATTCATCTCCGGCGAAGCGGATTCTGTGTCTCTTAAAGAAAGACCCTTTACCGTGAAGGCAGGGTCGAACACGCTTACGTGCGATTCCATGATTATCGCAACCGGGTCTTCGGCAAGATGGCTCGGTCTGAAGTCCGAAGAGGAATTCAGAGGCAGGGGGGTTTCGGCATGCGCCACGTGTGACGGATTCTTTTACCGCGACAGGGAAATAGCCGTTGTCGGCGGCGGTGATACCGCACTGGAGGAAGCTCTGTACCTGACATCGTTTGCGTCAAAAGTTACAATCATACACAGACGCGGCGAGCTGAGAGGCTCAAAAATCCTGCAGCAGCGTGCTTTCGACCACGAAAAAGTCGAAATAGCATGGCACAGCGTAGTTGACGAAATTCTGGGGGACGAAAGCGGAGTTACAGGCGTGCGTCTGAGGGATGTACGTGACGACAGCCTAACAGAATTGAAGATACACGGCATATTCATGGCAATCGGACATGAACCAAACACCGATATCTTCGAAGGTCAGCTGGATCTGGATGAAGCCGGCTACATTGTAGTGGAGCCCGGCACCGCAAGAGCAGGCGTGCCCGGTGTCTTCTCATGCGGCGACGTACGGGATTCAATATACAGGCAGGCAGTTACAGCGGCGGGAACCGGCTGCATGGCCGGTATAGAAACGTTTCGATGGCTTCAAGCCGAAAGGTCGTAAAATGATCGAAGAAGTTTACGAAGCACTTGCAAAGACAGAGATTTTCAGCGGCATGAGCCGCGTTCATTTAAGACAGCTTGCATCAAGCTGCGTCGTTGAAGAGCTCAAGCGCAACGAATACATCTTCAGGGAAAGGGAGCCGGGAGAGGCCTTCTATGTGATCCTGAGCGGACGCGTGCGCATAAGCCGGGAGGTGCCCGGCATGGGAGAAGAGGCACTGGCCATTCTCGGCCCCGGCCAGTATTTCGGCGAGATGGCCCTGGTGGACTCAGGGGCAAGGTCTGCCGATGCAAGGGTTCATGAGCACGTCAAGCTGGCAATACTCAAGAAAACAGAGATGGATGATATTCTCTTCATCAACAAAGCCCTGGCCTGTGACGTGCTGTGGGGCTTTGTACGCACACTGACGCAGCGCCTGCGCGAGACCAACGACAAGATGGTATTCCTGGCCACATCTTCGAAATTCAGTTGAGACTTCAAGCACTTGGATTGCATTTTTCTTCCCTTCATCAATCATGTCCCCCTTGTCACTAGCTTTACAGGCCTGACCCGGTGCATGCTTCTTGACATATCCGCTCATGTGAATACCTTTAGGTTGCGTCTGGAGGACTAAATAATGCCTATTTATGAATATAGATGCGAGAAATGTAATCATGAGTTCGAGGTATGGCAGAAGGTATCTGATGATCCGCCGAAATCCTGTCCGGAGTGCCGGGGACGCAGGATAAGCCGCCTGATTTCGCAGACTTCCTTCCAGCTGAAGGGCACGGGCTGGTATGCAACCGATTATGCAGGCAAAAAGCCGGCGGATGCACCCCCGAAGAAGGAAAGCACGGACAGCAAGAAAGAAACCAAGACTGAATCCAAAAAAGACAAGTCTTCCGACTGAGTTCAACCATCCGTCGAAAGGGCTGGACGAACAGCCCTTACATATCCTTTAAAATTTCACTGTTTTCTTAAGACACATATTCAAGTATAGAATTAGGCTTTGTCCCTGACGCCTGTCATATGGCCGGACGGGTATCAGGAATGAGACAGGAAAGGGTTTGAAAATGGACAGCTACAAGAAATGGGAAGAAGGAATTCTTAAACCTCTGGTTGAAAAACGAAAAGAACGTTCCGGAAAATTCTTAACAGCATCATCCGCGGAAGTGGACAGGCTCTACGTCCCGTCGAGCCCTGATCACGGAAGTTACACCGAAAAGCTGGGCTATCCCGGACAGTATCCCTACACACGCGGGATACAGCCGACCATGTACAGGGGCCGGCTGTGGACAATGCGACAGTACGCGGGATTCGGCGATGCGGCCGAGACAAATGCAAGGTTCAAATACCTGCTCGAACAGGGGCAGACGGGTCTTTCGGTCGCCTTTGACCTGCCCACCCAGGTAGGGCTGGATTCCAGCCACGAACTCGCCCGGGGCGAAGTGGGCAAGGTGGGAGTTGCCATCGACACGGTGGAAGACATGAAAATGCTCTTTGACGGCATTCCTCTCGACAAGGTTTCGACCTCCATGACCATCAATTCCTCATGCGCCGTTGTCATGGCCATGTACGTGGTCACGGCAGAGGAACAGGGAGCCGATCCTTCCAGACTGGCCGGAACGGTTCAGAACGACATACTCAAGGAATACATCGCCCGCGGAACCTACATATTCCCTCCCCGCCCCTCCATGCGGCTTGTAACCGACATCTTTGCCTGGTGCTCAGAGAACATGCCGAAATGGAACACCATAAGCATATCCGGATATCACATCAGGGAGGCTGGCTCCACCGCCGCACAGGAGGTGGGCTTTACGCTTGCAGACGGAATAACTTACGTGGAAGCGGCAAAAGCCGCGGGCCTTGACCTGGAAAAGGTTGGCGGACGCCTGTCATTCTTCTTCAACGCGCACAATGATCTCCTGGAAGAGGTGGCCAAGTTCCGTGCCGCAAGACGCATGTGGGCGAAAATAATGAAGGAGCGCTTCGGCGTGAAATCCCCGAGGGCACAGATGCTGAGATTCCATACACAGACCGCGGGATGCACGCTTACGGCCAGGCAGCCGGACAACAACATAGTCCGCGTCGCCATGCAGGCCCTGGCCGCAGTACTCGGAGGCACGCAGTCTCTCCACACAAACTCCAGAGACGAAGCCCTCAGCCTTCCCACTGAAGACTCGGTTGCAATAGCGCTCAGAACCCAGCAGATTCTGGCCCACGAAACCGGCGTGGCGAATACAATCGATCCGCTTGCCGGTTCATTCTGCATAGAAGACATGACGGACAGCATCGAGAATCAGGCCACGGCCATTATCGACAAGGTCGACGAGCTTGGAGGCATGGTTGCTGCGATTGAAAAAGGTTATCCGCAGAAGGAAATACAGGATTCGTCCTACAGGTACCAGATGGAAATTGAAAACAACGATCGCGTAATAGTGGGCGTAAACAAGTTCACCGTAGAAGAAAACAGGACTCCACGGGTTCTGAAAGTCGATCCCGAGATAGGACGAAGGCAGGTGAGCCGCATAGACGATGTCTTTGCGAAAAGAGATGCTGTAAAAGCCGAAAAGATTCTTTCCGGTATCCGTGAAGCGGCAAAGGGAAGCGAAAACCTCATGCCTCTCATTTTCGAGGCAGTGCGGTCGAGATGCAGCATAGGTGAAATCTGCGGTGTTCTCAGAGATGTGTTCGGCGAGCACCACGAGCAGGTGGTTCTGTAAGCAGGAGGGTAATCAATGGGAAATGCAAAGAAAATAAAGGTACTGGTGGCAAAGCCCGGCCTGGACGGTCATGACAGGGGAGCAAAAGTCGTTGCCCGCGCCCTGAGCGAAGCCGGCATGGAGGTCATTTACACCGGTCTGAAGCAGACGCCGGCCATGATAGCGTCGGCCGCGGCACAGGAGGACGTCGACGTGGTAGGCCTGTCGATACTGTCGGGGGCCCATAACGAGATTCTTCCCGAAATAGTGAAAGAGCTCGAAAAAGCCGGCATGGAAAAGACCATGGTTCTCGCGGGCGGAATCATTCCGGGCGACGACGCAACCGAGCTCAAGGCAAAGGGCATCAGCGAGGTTTTTCCACCAGGAACCGCACTTAAAAGCATTGTAGAGTACATACAGGAGAGAATTTCTTGAGCGAGACCGAAAAACTCGCGAATGGCGTGAAATCGCGCGATGCAAGATGCATCGCAAGGGCCATCAGCATGATCGAGTGCGGTGACGAGTGCAGCGGCAGCCTGCTCCAGATGCTTGAATGCAGCGGTCCCCCTGTGCTCGGTATCACGGGTGCACCAGGCGTGGGCAAAAGTACTCTTGCGGACGCGCTGATCCGGCATTATCGCTCCATGGACAAAACCATCGGCGTGGTTGCGGTCGATCCTTCAAGCCCCATTACGGGAGGAGCCGTTCTTGGCGACAGGGTCCGCATGCATCGGCACTACACTGACGAGGGCGTTTTCATCCGTTCCATGGCCACGCGGGGAGCCTACGGCGGTCTCGCGCCTGCAAGCATGGGCGCCATCAAGGTGCTATCAGCAGCGGGTTATGACATGATCATGGTCGAAACCGTCGGCGTGGGCCAGAGCGAAGTCGAAATCATGCACCTGGCCGACGTGGTGAGCCTTGTCCTGATCCCGGGCATGGGAGATTCGATCCAGACTCTCAAGGCGGGCATAATGGAAATCGCGGATGTATTCGTGCTTAACAAGGCAGACCTGAACGGAATTGATGAACTGGAAAGACAGGTCATGGATTTCATTCACATGTCCGGCATAAACGACAACGGCTCCATGATAATTAAAACGGTTGCTTCGAAAAATACAGGCATAGACAAACTGAGCGAAGCAGTAACAGAAATACTCGGGAGGAAGAAATGCAGATAGGAAAACTCAGTCACATTGGAATCGCTGTCGAAAGCATCGATTCACAGCGCAAGTACTACGAAGAAGTACTGGGCCTGAAAATCGAGGGCATAGAAGAGGTGAAGGATCAGAAGGTAAGAGTGGCATTCATCCCTGTGGGAGACACCCGCGTGGAGCTTCTTGAACCGACTTCAGAGGACAGTCCTGTAAGGAAATTTCTCGATAAAAAGGGAACGGGCGTTCATCACATGGCCTACGAGGTCCAGAATCTCGAAGCGGCGCTGGACAAGGCAAGGGCCTTTGGCATGAGGCTGATTGACGAAAAGCCCCGTATCGGAGCCGGCGGAATACGAATCGCTTTTCTGCACCCGAAAAGCACTTCCGGCGTGCTCACCGAACTGTGCGAACCACACGGATGACAGTCAGGAGGACCGAAAATGGGAATTAACACGGAAATTCGCGAACGGCTTAAGCTCCTCAAGGAGAAACTTGCACAGGCCGAGCTCGGCGGTGGACAGGAAAAAATCGACAAGAGGCACAAGCAGGGAAAGTACACGGCACGCGAGCGGATACTGAAGCTTGTGGACAAGGACACATTCGTAGAGATCGACGCGCTTGCCACGCACCGATGTGTTGATTTCAACATGGAGACAAACAGGATACCCGGAGACGGGGTTGTAACGGGCTATGGAAAGATTGACGGACGCACGGTCTATATATTTTCCCAGGATTTTACAGCCTACGGAGGCGCTCTTGGCGAAGTTTTCGCCCAGAAAATGGTAAAGATAATGGACCTGGCCATGAATGCGCGCGCCCCCGTGATCGGCATCAATGATTCAGGCGGGGCCCGCATACAGGAAGGCGTTCTGTCTCTCGGAGGATACGGCGACATTTTCTACAGAAACGTTCAGGCGTCCGGTTACATACCGCAGATCTCCGCAATAATGGGCCCCTGCGCAGGAGGCGCCGTTTATTCGCCGGCAATGACCGACTTCATCATCATGGTCAAAAAGACGAGCAACATGTTCATAACCGGCCCGGCAGTGATCAAATCCGTGACCGGTGAAGAAGTCAGTTTCGAGGATCTGGGAGGAGCAACCGCGCATGCAACAAAGAGCGGGGTCGCTCACTGGGACTGCGAAAACGAGGACGAGGCACTCGACCTGATCAGGTCACTACTTTCGTACATTCCGTCAAACGCGGAAGAAAACCCGCCTGTCCTGCAGGACCCCGGAAAGCAGAAGGGGCACGGAGACGAGCTTCTGGACCTAGTGCCCGCGCACCACATGCAGGTTTACGACATGAAAAAGATCATCAACCTGGTGGTTGACGAGGGCAGCATCCTCGAGGTGCAAAAAAAATTCGCTTCCAACATGGTCACGGCCTTTGCACGCCTTGACGGAAAACCCGTGGGAATTCTCGCGAACAACCCCATGTTTTTCGCGGGCTGCCTGAATATAAACGCATCCGACAAGGCCTCCCGGTTCGTGCGCTTCTGTGACTGTTTCAACATTCCGATGGTGACTTTCGTGGATGTTCCCGGTTTCCTGCCCGGAACCCAGCAGGAGCACGGAGGAATAATAAGGCACGGCGCAAAGCTGCTGTTTGCGTATTCCGAGGCCACGGTTCCCATGCAGACGGTTATTGTTCGCAAGGCCTACGGCGGAGCCTATGATGCGATGTGCTCCAAGCATCTCGGGGCCGACCTGAACTATGCATGGCCCTCCGCCGAGATCGCGGTCATGGGCGCGGAAGGGGCCGTTAACATCATCCACCGCAAGGAGATTGCCGCTGCCGAAGACAAGGAGGAAGCCCGAAAGGAAAGAGTAAAAGAGTACGTGCGCAACTTCTCAAATCCGTACAAGGCAGCGGAACGCGGTTACATCGACGCCGTGATCGAACCCGGTGACACCAGAGCTGTACTGATCAGGGGCCTTGAAGCGCTCGAAGGAAAAAAGGCGCTCAGGGTACAGAAGAAGCACGGGAACATACCGCTTTGAACGGGCGGACACAGCGGTCCGCCCCTGCTACGAGGACGTCTGGGGTACTGTTTGCCACCGTGATTCTTTCTGTGCTTTGCAGCTGCGGGGCTTCACAGCTTCCCCCGCCCGAGGGTGGAATCAGGCTGAGTTGCGATTCTCCTGACGTGCTGGTCTACATCAACGACAGCCTCGTGGGACAGTGCGGCCAGCTTTCCAGCAGAAAAGGCTACAGGCTGAGGCCGGGCACTTACAGAATTGAGGCCCGGAGGGACGGATTCTTCCATCAGTACGAAATCTTAAGCGTCGGTGACGAAATTATCGACGTACATCTGTCTCCCAGAGAAATCCCCCCGCAGACCCTTTGATTCACTTCACAACGGTTCAGGAGGTGCTTTCGGAACCACCGTCGGAAGCATCCTCCTTTTTCTGCTCGGCAAGGGTGTTTCGCTCCCAGAAGACTCCGTCCGTGTACCCCTGTATACTCGCGTCATCATCTGCAAGACCGAGCCTCTTTTCGGCCATCAGGCAGTAATCCCGGTCTATTTCCACTCCAACCCAGTGACGTCCCAGCTTTTTTGCAACAACCGACGTGGTCCCGGACCCGAGAAAAGGATCGAAAACTACATCTCCCTCATTTGAGCTTGCGAGAATAATCTTTGCCGTCAGCTTTTCCGGTTTCTGCGTGGGGTGATCGGTATTCTCGTGCATGGACCAGAAGGGAACCGTAAGATCCGTCCATATATTCGAAGGATGGGTTATTCGATAACGGCCTGACTCGGATTCCTTCCAGTCCCTGGGTTTTCCGTGTCTGTCGGTGTAGGGTGCGATGACCCTGCGCCTCATCTTAACATTCTCAATATTGAAAACATAATCGTCACAGACAGTGGCGAACCATATGTCCTCGGTGTTGTTCTTCCAGTTTGTTTTCGCCCCCCTGCCCTTTTCTCTTTCCCACGAAATCCTGTTCCTGACCTTAAAATGCCTCAGGAGCACGCGATGGATGGCTGTAGACGAACGCCAGTCGCCGCAGACGTAAATCGATCCGGACGGTTTGAGGAGTCTTTTCATTTCAACAATCCACGACTCGACCCAGCTTTCGTATTCATCCAGGTTTTTCTGTTTGAAAGTGCTTGTGTTGAATGTCCTGCTCAAATTGTAGGGAGGATCAGCCACGATAAGGTCAAAAGTGTTTGACGGCATATATGGCAGTGCGGCAAATATGTCTTGAAGTATCGTTGAATCCATGATCCCTGCCAGTGAAACAGGAGAAGAAAGCTTTCTCAGCTTTCTGGAGAAACGTTTTCGATCAGCATCAGAAAGTACGAGTGTTCGGTTGCGGGGTGCTCGTTGTCCTGCAGGCATGGCAGGTTTTTACTATTTTTTGTACATCCCCTCAAGACCGGACTTAATGATTTAAGTCCTTTTTCCTGTTTGAACATTTCGGCGTGCATGTTACTCTGCTTTTCAAGACAGTTTTACACAAAGATTCTTATTATCATGAATACAATAGAATCGCGCACATGCAGTCTATTATTCACGGCACTTCTGATTATCAACATTGCACTCGGACTCTACTTTGCGTTCAAGCACAGCTTTATTCAGGACGATGCTTTTATTTCCTTCCGGTACGCGCAGAACCTTATTAGCGGCCGCGGTCTGGTTTACAACACAGGCGAACGGGTAGAGGGATATTCAAATTTCCTCTGGACTCTAATGATTGCCCTGTTCATGTACTTCGGAAAAAACCCGGTAATTGTCTCCAGAACTCTCAGCGTCTTTTTCTATCTTCTGATGACGGTAACCGTGCATTTTTACTGTCTGAATTTTCTGAAAAGCATAAAAAACAAAATCGGGTTTCTTGACCTTTTGCCTCTTGTTTCACTCCTGCTGATCCCTCTGAATGAATCTTCATCCTCTTACGCGACAGGCGGTCTGGAAACCTCATGTTTTTCGTTCTTCATCATGCTTTCGTTTTTTCTATGTCTTTTTACGAGAAACAAAAACAGGCTTCTTTATCTGTCATCAAACATTTCTCTTCTTCTTTTATGTCTGACAAGACCTGAAGGGCTCTTTTTTTATTTTGTCATCAACATTTTTATTTTTCTGGACCTGTTAAGCAGAACTCCCGTGTTTAGAAAAGTCTTTATGGATATTCTACGCTGGAACATTCCTTTTATTTTACTTTTCGCAATTTATCTTATGTGGAAATGGCAGTATTACGGCTCCATACTTCCCAACACCTACTATGCAAAATCCGTATCGGAAAACCATTTCTATCATGGAGCGGTTTATCTTTTCTATTTTTTCATTTCCTACTATTACCTGCTTCCAATCGTTTTCCTGCTCGTTTTTTCAATATACGTTTTCATTAAGGATCCTGGCGGGCTGAAATCGGACACCCCGATTTCATATGCCCAGAAGAAGTATTACTTCCCATTGATTATATCATACTTCCTCTTTCTGATTTACATAGCAAAGGTCGGCGGAGACTTCATGGAATACAAACCGATAATGCACATTTACCCCTGCATCATTACATCATTCTGTCTCTGCCTTATGATACTGGGCTGTAAAAACGGCAGATTTGCCGTTATTACGCCTTTCATTCTGCTGATTGTAGTATCCATGGCAGTCAATCCCGCGGTGAAGTACCCCTTTGGTGTTCAATCAGTCGAAGCACTCAATGAGAGCATTACGAGAGAAGGTGGATGGGCTGAGACTGGCAAAATACTCAGGAAGAAACTTCCGCCTGAAACGATTATTTCAACAGCAGCTGCTGGAGCCATTCCATATTATTCAGAACTCACAACTATAGATTATTTCGGCTTGAATGACAGGGCAATCGCCATAAAAAGCACCAGTGACAAGAACAGGTCGGGGCATCGGAAAATGGCCACAAGAGCCTACCTTGTATCCAGAGGAGTTAATCTGATTTTTCATCCTGCACAGGATATCCTTCCCTGCAGCGATATTAAAACAGTTTCAGGATATGACCTGATTATCAGATTGAGTCGGAAGTACTGTCTGAAAGCAGTATATCTGATAAAAAAAGATAAATTAAGCAGGCATTTCGAATCTCATCCCGAAGATTTTATCCTTCAACATGACTGAACCCGACGTATGCAATTCTGTGTTCAGGGGTACCTGAAAACAAATCCCGTCTTAATCGGCAGCATCAGCGCCTGCATCGATTACCTCTACAACGGGCCCTGCTTCCGGTTCCAACGGCTGCGGAAGTACGCTAATCGTGAATTCAGCATCATTATTAATCTCAACAACGGCCTTTCCGGGTGCCCTTCCCATGATGAACCAGAATTCGCCGTCGATGTCCGGAAGCAGCTCCACGAATTCACTTCCGCTGATTACCCTGGCAGCAGATTCCCTGACAAGGGAATCAAAACGTATCGACTCACTTCCTCCTCCCGGCCATACCTCGCGGAAACGCGCGTACAGAACGGTTCCGTGATCCATCGAGATCTGATCGCCGTCCGTGTACCTCGGTCCCCTCTGGCCAAGCTCGAGAACGATTACGGGCTCATCGGACGGGCATCCGCATATAAACGGCTGAATCGATAACAAGAGTATGAGTATTGTCCGGGTAGCCGTTTTCATCACTGAAACTCCTGATTATCTCACCAGCACCCTTTTCCGGCCTTCAATACCGGTAAGGGTATCTCGTACAACTATCCATCCGTCTCCGATTTCGGTGCTGACTATTGTAACGGGTACGGTTATGTCTGCATTGGACAGCTTTTTTACATGACCTTTCCACTGGATCATGACAGGCCCTTCAACTTCCCATTCTACTATTCTTCTTCCACCGAGGGGCTCGCCGTCCGACGCCAGACTGACTGCAATTACTTCCAGAGGGCTGCCTGAACCTGGAATTACCAGGGTGGACGCGTTTTCTTCATCCGCATTTCCAAGACCTTCGATAAATGCAAACGCAGCATCTTCTATGTCAATGCGATCAACGAAGTCCGCATGAACATGAACCATATCATAGGCGCGGCCGTAATCTTCCGTTGTGGCCACAAGCGCTGTGATACCTGCTTCCATCACCGTTATTCCGTCATCCTCAATTACCATGCGGTCAGGCGCAGCAGCCATGAAAGGCATGTAGAAGTAGGCATCGGACTCGTAATAGACGCCAGCGATAGAACCCACGGCAAGACGCATATCCAGCATGAAAACGGGACAGGGTGTTTTCACGTTTTCATCGGAATCGAAATCCCAGATGAAATGCCCGGGGCTGACCTGGCATGCTGAATGAAAAACTCCCCTGCCCAGCTCTCCAACCGCGGTTGTTACTGAATCTTCCGAATCACAGGCAGCCGCCAGCAGAATAAAAATGCTAATCAGATACTTCGATCTCAAATCTTCCTCCTGCAACTTCGATTACGGCTGTACCTTCTTCAATGCCGCAGATCACCCACATTCCGTCGACCCAGTGGGGGAAAACACCGACTACGGCTTCATTGTCAATGTCCAGGCTCAGTTCACCCTGATCAAGACTGCGTCCGTAAAGCTGTGTACCTTCTTCGACAAGGACTTCTATCCTGACCGCTTCTCCACTGTTAATTTCGATAACATCTTCATGATAAACAATATCGTGATGGCCCTCGCCGTCATCCACTCTCAGCCTCGGGTATGGACTTACATCCACGGAAATGCATGATCCGACAAAAACCAGGATGCAGAAAAGCAAAGCTGTCCTAATCCCTCTATACACCGTCACCTCCGTCATATGAGGCATCATTAAGACCGCTGTCGACGACACCACTGTCCCTGCCCGGCGCCCCACTATCACCGCCACCGTCACTACCACCGTCACTACCACCGTCGTTCCCGCTGTCCATACCTGCATCCGGAAACCCGTCTTCAAATCCCTCTGATCTCAGCTTTATCGTATCCTCAAAACCTGTGTCCTCATCCTTTACAGTCAGAAGGCCCTGTCCGTTTCCTTGTGCCGTTATGATAACGCGTACCGCGTCACTCGAAATCCAGCTGACGCTGAACGGACCTTTAAGAAGCCATTTCCAGTCGAGTTTTCCACCAAGCGGGCTGCCGTCATCGGATCTGAGAATTACACGAACATCCAGCTCAACACCGTCTGAACGGAGAATAACCTGAACCGGACCGGCCTCCTCCATCTCTCTCCTGCTGTTTCCGGATCGTACAATATCCGCCCCGGCCGGTATCTCGGTCTCGATGTTCCTGAAATCAATCGCGTGATACTTCTGACTCAGCGCCAGAAGTGCGCCTCTGCCCTTTTTCATCACGAAAAGCTCGAATCCCGAAAGATTCAGCACATCCTGATCAGAGGACCAGAACACGTTTCCGGCATGCATACCGTCTGCCGGCTCATGGAAAAGGCTCAGCCTGCTGCCAGCTGCAAGGGGAAATTCAAGCATATCCATTTTGCAGCTCCACTGTGACCATAAAAGGCAGTCTCCCCTGATCCGGCCCTGTTCCCTTTCATCGTAAGGTCCTGAGCCCGGTTCTGATGAATACCCGCAAGCGTGTGACAGCATTGATATTATTATTAAGATAAACAGTCGGATCGTGTTTCTGTGTCTCTTCATGCTCATGTAAAATTTTAACTCATCGTCTATGTCTGGACAATACACGTCCATTCATCATTTCTGATAAAAATTAACCTTGAAATACAATAATTTAAATAATCCGCACCAGAGTGATTGACATTGCCTTGACAGTTATTACGAATAGTTACTGATAGTGTCAGAGAATGAAACTCAGCAGGGCAAGGCTTGATTCAGTTTACAGAAAATACAACAGGCGCATTTACGTCCATCCGGACCCTGTAGAATTTCTATTTAGTTACGAGTCGGTAAGGGATCGCGAAATCGCCGGGCTGATCGCTTCGTCGCTTGCATACGGGAGAGTCGCCCAGATCCTGAAAAGCGTCCGGTCGGTTCTTGAAAAGATGGATTCTCCCTCGGACTTTCTCGCCGGGGCACGGCCGGAGAAACTCAGGCGGAAATTCAGCAGCTTCAGGCATCGTTTTACATCTGGAGAAGAAATGGCAGCAATACTGTGGGGTGCAAAGAATATAATCGATGAATACGGATCGCTCAGAGCCTGTTTTGCAGAAAGTTTTTCGCAGCAGGATGAAAACGTGCTGCCTGCGCTCGAACATTTTACACAGGCTCTGCGGGATGCTGCGGGAAGCAGTATCAAATCTCTTGTTCCTGTTCCATCAAGGGGGAGTGCATGTAAAAGACTGAATCTCTATCTCAGATGGATGGTTCGCAGGGACGATGTCGATCCGGGAGGATGGACCGATATCAAGACTTCACATCTCATAGTTCCGCTGGACACTCACATGCACCGGATAGGGAGAGCACTCGGGCTCACAGACAGAAACTGCGCCGACATGCGCACGGCAATCGAGATTACGAAAGGTTTCGGCCGATACTGTCCCATGGACCCGGTAAAATACGATTTCGCGCTTACGCGTATTGGTATACTGAAAATCAGGAAAGACACTGAATCCGTCCCTCTGATCAGGCATCTCGAAAAGGAAGGGTGTATTCCGGAATGAGTTCTTTTACACAGGGACTGTGGAACATTGCAGTCGGAGCATGGACTACGCTCGAGCAGATGTCACTGTACCTGCTCTTCGGTCTCCTGGTGGCCGGTATCCTTTATGTACTGATACCCGCAAGCCTTGTTGAAAAACACCTCAGCGGCCGCGGGATACTTCCGCTTCTCAAGTCCACTGTTCTCGGCATCCCTTTACCACTGTGTTCCTGCGGCGTTATCCCGGTCGCGGCATCCATAAGAAAGCACGGAGCCGGAAAGGGGGCCACCACTGCCTTTCTGCTTTCCACGCCTCAGACGGGTATCGACAGCATTTTCGTCACACTCAGTCTGCTTGGGCCCGTTTTTGCCGTTGCACGACCCCTTACCGCACTGATCGCCGGTCTTTTCGGTGGAACACTGGCTTCCATATTCGATATCGGGGAAAAAGAAAATACGTCATCCAAATCCTGTTCTGACTGCTGCTGTACAACCGGAAAGAACCCCGCCCTGACGTGCACGGATGAGTGCTGCAACCCGTCGGCGGCCACCGGCAGGTCCAGGTTCGCACGAATAATGCATTACGGGTTCGTCACCCTGCCGAAGGACATCGGGAAACCCCTTCTATGGGGCATACTGGCGGCCGGCGTGATTTCCGCTTTCGTGCCCGGGGATTTTTTCGCACACACTCTCGGAACAGGCATCGTGTCCATGATTGCCATGATGATACTGGGAATTCCCGTTTACGTGTGCGCAACCGCTTCGGTTCCCGTTGCCGCAGCACTCATGACAAAGGGAGTCTCAGCGGGAGCGGCGCTGGTCTTTCTTGCCACTGGCCCTGCAACCAACGCGGCTACAATCACCACAATCTGGAAGATCATGGGGCGGAGAACCGCCGTCATTTACCTTGCCGCTGTCGCTGTAACTTCGCTGGCGGCCGGCCTTGTACTGGATCACTTGTTTCATCCCGGGGAAATCTCAGCCGCCGCATCAACCCATGAAATGATCCCGGCTTACATAAGCACCGGGTCCGCCGTAATCCTTCTGATTGTGACTGGAGCGGCCATGTTCCGCTTTAAGAAAACAAAATGTAACTGATTGAATAAAAAGATATGAGGTTGTAAGAATATCCCCTACCGAAAAAAAAGAAAATGGAGGTAATACAATGGGACTGAAAGGAACACAGACGGAGAAAAACCTGCTCGCCTCTTTTGCAGGGGAATCACAGGCACGCAACCGGTACAATTACTTTGCAAGCCAGGCTAAAAAGGAAGGATACGTGCAGATCTCATCGATATTCGAGGAGACGGCGAACCAGGAAAAGGAACATGCCAAGAGGTTCTTCAAATTCCTCGAAGGCGGTGATGTTGAAATCGCCGGGGCTTTCCCGGCCGGCGTCATAGGAACGACCATCGAAAACCTCAAGGCTGCCGCTGATGGAGAAAATCACGAGCACACCTCCCTGTATCCCGGTTTTGCAAAAACCGCCCGGGACGAGGGTTATGAAAACATCGCAAAAGTTTTCGAGGCGGTATCCGTAGCGGAAAAGCAGCACGAAAAGCGTTACAGGGACCTGGCGGCGAACATCGAGAACGAGAGAGTCTTCAAGCGACCGGAAAAGGTGGTCTGGAGATGCCGCAACTGTGGATATCTTTACGAAGACACCGAAGCTCCCGAAATATGCCCCGCATGCGCGCATCCCAGAGCCCATTTCGAACTCCTGGGAGAAAACTGGTAATCGAAGGACAAGGAAACTTGAAAAATGAAAGAAGCTTTCAGGGCACAGAAAATAAGCGAAAATGTATGGTGGGTCGGTGCGGTTGACTGGAATATCCGTGATTTTCACGGCTACCGAACCGGTCGTGGAACCACGTACAATGCATATCTGGTGAAAGGGGAAGAGTATGTCCTCATAGACACGGTCAAGCACCCCTTCTTAAGTCAGATGATGGGGAGGATAGAATCCGTTGTCGAGCCGGACAGGATCAGATACATGGTCTCCAATCATTCCGAGATGGATCACACGGGTTCACTCCCCCATGTCTTGAAGATGATCCAGCCCGAAAAACTTTTTGCATCAAAAATGGGCGCCAAAGCTCTAAAAAAACATTTCGGATCCTGGATTAACGCACAAACAGTAAAAGACACCGAAACAGTGAAGCTGGGCGGCCTGGATTTCACTTTCCTTGAGACGAGAATGCTTCACTGGCCGGACAGCATGGTATCCTACCTTCCATCTGACAGGCTGCTGTTCTCGCAGGACGGCTTCGGCATGCACCTGGCCGGCAACGAACGCTTTGCTGATCAGGTGGCGGATGATGTGCTCAGGACCGAAGGAGCCAGGTATTTTGCAAACATACTGCTCCCCTACGCGGACCTGATCCTGAAGCTGCTTGCCAGGATGGAGGAACTCGCGCTTCCCATCGACATCCTTGCCCCTGATCACGGACCTGTATGGCGGAAGGATATCGGTACAATGCCCGGTCTTTATGCACAGTGGGCGGCACAGAAGCCGACCATGAAGGCCGTAATCGTTTACGATTCGATGTGGCACAGCACGGAGCTGATGGCAGCGGCGGTATCGGAAGGACTTGCAGAGGCCGGTGCAAAAGCCATTGTCATGTCCCTTGAGTCCTGTCACCGTAGCGATGTAGTCACTCACCTGCTGGATGCCGGGGCACTGATCGCGGGAAGTTCGACACTAAACAACAACATGCTTCCCAGGATGGCCGACATGCTCACCTATATCAGGGGACTCAAGCCGAAAAACCTCATCGGATGCGCCTTCGGATCCTACGGGTGGAGCGGTGAGAGTCCGAAGCAGATCCATTCAATGCTGCTTGAGACCGGCATTGAGCCCGTTCAGGATCCGGTCCGCGTTCAGTACGTCCCCGATGATGAAGAGCTTCTCAAATGCCGCGACATGGGGGCCCTGGTAGGAAACAGGCTGAGAGAAATCACCGGAAAAGGAGAATAAAGAGAATGAAAAAATGGCGATGTACGGTCTGTGGTTATATTCACGAAGGCGATTCACCTCCGGACACCTGTCCTAACTGCGGCGCTTCAAAAGATAAATTTGTGGAGATGGCAGACGGTCAAGCATCCATCCACATGAACCAGGGAAATAAAATATCCTACGGGACAAATCCGGAAGTAAATCCTTTTTTCGGAGACTACGAGGGAATACAGCCCTTCATCTACAACCTCCCGGCCGGGTCGCACATCCCTCTTCACAAGCATCCGACCACGGACGAGCTGTTCTACATAATCAGGGGTAAGTTCAGATTCATGATCGGTGATAAGGAAATCGTAGCGGCTGCCGGGGATCTTATTCAGGGCAGAATGGATATACCGCATACATTCGAGAACATTGGAGACGAACCGGGTGCCTTCCTTTCGGTTAAAGGCCCCAAACCCGTGGATCGGATCATGCTTGAAGAGTAACCTGCCCTTCCCTGCAGTTTTTCCATCAAACCGTTATTCTTGCAAAAAAAACTTATAGTATTACATTGCAGACCTGAAATATGACTCACTCACATAAAAGACTGATGGAACAGGGCTATGTAAAAAGCATCATACTGTCATGCTTTGCGGGAGCTCTTTTTACAGCCGTTGTGGAGCGTATCCTGCTGCCGTCATTCGTCTCTGAATCTGCTGGATTCCTCCAGGGCGGCATTATTCTTACCTTTCTCATCTTCGGCAATCTTCTGATCCCGGGAGCCGTTCTCTGTGTCGTGCTAATCGTCCTTTTCAGCCTGTTTCATGCCCTGTCAGGCAGAACACGACATGCAGGCAGGACAACGGGCATTGTTGTGGCGGTACTATCGATACCCTATGCAGCATGGCTTTCACTGTTCACGTACAGCGGGCCGAGAGTACGGGATCTCCAGGTCTACCCACTGCTGGTCGCCGTGACTGCCGCTCTGATATTTCTGTCTTTTGCCTTCTACATCCTTTTTTTTCTTCTGCGCTACAGGTCAGATCGCTTCAACATACCTGTGGGAACAGCACTTCTTTTTCTGTCCGTCGTTTCTGTAACGCTCAGCATGTATGTCTATCCGAATGAGTACAAGCCACTGCATGCGTTCCTTGGAATCTGGAGCCTTTTGCTTGCAGTATCCGGTGCGAACGAACTTATTAAAATAGCCAGGATGAGCAGAAAGAACCTGCGCAACCTGATCCTGACGGCTGTTCTCGTATGGCTTGTATCTATAACTTCGACAGCTGCGGCGCTGTCCGGTACAGAGCTCTACGCATCAATTATATGGAATGAGACTCCTGTTTCCAGATACATTACCCGCAGGCTCGTAAAAAGAACCATCATCAGGAAGATTGCCCAAAGCGACACAGACGCCCTGAAAAAGCTCGCAAAGCCTCAGCTTGAGACACCGCAGACACTCGCTCTCAGGAAAAAACGTCTTGAGGAAGAACCTCCCAATATTGTTCTCCTTTATTTAGACAATGTCCAGGCGGATCACGTTGGGGCCTATGGATACCGTAGAAATCCAACCACCCCGAATATCGACGAGTTCGCAAGAAAAGGAATTTTATTTAAAAGGGCATACAGCAGCTTCCCCCAGACCAGAAATTTCATGTCCATGATTCTTCTCGGCAGGTTCGTGCCCTATTTCAACAGGCATAATCCACCTGAATCTTATGTAAAAATGGCCATGACGCGCCTGTTGAATAAAAGGGGTTATCAAATCTTCGTTCACGGAATTTTTGAACTGAGTAACAAATGGGAATTCAATTACAAAAATTATCTTTTTGATCAATATGTCGGCCCTCTTCAGAAGGGAGACCCACGCAAAAAGCAGAAACTGGGCGCATGGGGGCGGGTAGAAAATCATATGTCCATGCTTGAAGAACACCTTACCAGAGCCCGCAAGACGTCCAGCCCGGTCTTTGTGTGGATGCACCTCCTGCGACCCCACTGGCTGCACGGCAGCAACAGTTTCAGGCGGGATAAGAATTATGATTTTGGAATGGATCTGGCAGACAAATACGACAGCGCCATTGCTTCCAGCGATGCATGGATAAAAGTATTAAAAGACATGATGAATAAATTAATGCCATCGAAAAAGACGGTCTGGATTTTCGGATCCGATCACGGAGCAGGGATGGGAAGATTCGACCGGGCAGGCGGTAAAACCCTTTACAACGTGCATACTAAGGTACCCCTCATAATCTCCGCACCAGGGATTGGACCAAAAACAGTAGAGACACCGGTCGACGCGCCTCTCGATGTTTCTGCTACCATTCTGGATTTCGCCGGAATCGACCCTCCTGAATCCTACGACGGTATATCGCTGATTCCACTTATGATGACTGACAGAGAAAGGGATCGCGCCGTGGTGCTCAATCACAAATACAAGGACATGAGCACCGGCGTAGTGCTGAAAAACTGGAAGCTGATCATAGAGGAAGATTCCCTTGCCCTCTATAATCTGGCCGAAGACCCGGATGAAAAACAAAACATTGCCGACAGACATCCTGAGACCGTGGAGGAACTGTTTCGAATCATTGAGGCTGTGCTTCCATCGAGAGTCAAAAGCTACAAAAACGGCGGGTGAATCCGTAAATCTTGATTCGCAGAATCACGGATGATCAGGGGCTAGTGGAGATATCCGATCGACTTCAGTTTTTCAACCGTGTCCTTTTTCAGGTTAACTTTCTTTTTCTTGTACTGTTTGCCCAGCTTGAGCGATTTTCTGTAAACCTTGTAAAACCTCTTTTTCATTCTTTTGTTGTGAGGTTCTTTCAATATATTTTTCTTTTCTCTCGGGTCCCTCAGCCTGTGAAAGAGTTCCGTTTTCTCCTCCAGGTCTGGAGACACACGCTTATCCCCCTTGGCATCGAAATGAATAATCATCTTGTAGTTATTGTTCGAGACAATTGCCTTTCTGGCTTTTCCCTTGTTGCCTTCCGAGATCACCCCGGGACGTTTGATCTTTTCCTGCCCCGACAGGATATCAGCACCATGAATACGGGACGAATCGAACTCAACCCTGATTTGCTCAAGTATGGTGGGGTAAATATCCACAAGACTCACAACCCTTTCATCTTTCCTGTTAATACCTCCCGCCTTGATAAAAAGAGGGACATGAATATCTTCCTCGTGATAGTTCCATCCGTGTGCGGCCACCCTGTCGCCGTGCTCGCCGAATTTCTCGCCGTGATCGGCCGTAATTATGATTATGGCATCTTTATAGAGTTTTCTCTTCTTGAGAAAGCTCATCATCTCCTGAAGTTTTGAATCGATATAATGAATCTCTCCGTCATATCTGTTTATCTTCTTCCACCTGTTTTTATTGTAACGATATCCTTCGACTTCGCCTTTGAATATATCGTGTTCGGGAAGTGGCCGGTAAGGCCTGTGGGGATCCATGTAATGAAGATAGAGGAAGACGGGGTCTTTCCCCTTTCCCGCCGTCTTCAGTATCTTGTAAGCTTCGTTGTTGATCTTCTCGGCCCTTTCGTTTTCAAACATCAGAAATTTATCAAACCCCTGGGCAAAGCCGAGATAGTCAACAACCCATGGATTGGCGTTTACGCAATATGTCCTGTACCCGGCGTCCTTCACAGCTTCTGTCAGAGTCTTCAGACTCGGCGCAAGCACTGATGCTTTCACCGACTTCTGATTTTCACCTGCATGACGAAACACTCCGTGAGCACTGGGAAAAAGCGAAGTAAAAAGCGACGCAACAGAAGGTGCGGTCCAGGGTCCCGGCGCAATCGCGTTGGAATAGTGGATGTTCTCTTTTGAAAAACTGTCCATAAACGGAGTCGTCTTACGAGGGTACCCGTATGCGGAAATGTGATCGGCCCTGAGGGTATCGATCACTATGAGAATTACATCCGGTTTGTTTCTGCCGGACGCCATCTCCCTGCTTCCGGACTGAGCCGGGGAATCGCGGTGTCTGCTGCATCTGCATCCCGATATCAATATGGGGATGCATAAAAGAGCAATCATCAGGACTGCATGATCAAGTTTCAGGTAATTCTTTTTTCCGGTCGGCAAAGAAAAATCCCTCATAAGCACACCGAGGAACACTAAATACCACATCCCGTCCATTTATCAATATTAATAAGCAGTACAGGAGTCATGCCCGGTAAATTAAAACGCCCCGAGCTGGCATTTTTTCATGTGAATTCCCAGTGACTCGCAGGCATTTCCTATTTCCAGCCTCTTCAGTCCGAGCTGCTCAGCAATCTTCCACGCAACATCACACTGCATGACGCCGTCCACGAGGCTGTCCCGGATTACTTTTTCAACTTCCGGGTCCACATGATCCATCTTCCTGCTGATACAACCCTTCTCATTGCCTGCATTCTTATGGCCGAAAAGCCCCAGCTGGCATGCCCCTATCCTTATCTCGAGCAGGTCCATGTTTCTCCCTATCAACTGCATCGAAAATCCTCTGCTCTTCATAATCCTTTCGGCAGCCGCACACGTCAGCCTGTCCTGCCTCACTTTTTCGTTTATCGCTTCCACGACTTCCTGATCAGGCTCTGTGCCTTCCGGATGCTTTGTCTTGTATTGTCCCTGATGTACATCAGACATGTGACTCCTCCTTGTATCTCAGTAATGTTCATCTTCCAGGCTAATGTCCATCTTGCCCCTGAATATCCTGTAAACCCATATAGTGTAGGCGGCAACCACCGGCACTCCGATAAGGGCAAGGATAAGCATCGTGCGGAGCGTAAGCTCCGACGAAGACGAATTCCATGCAGTGAGGCTGAGGTCCGGTTTCTGGAGTGCGGGCACGAGCCTCGGAAAAAGCCCGGCGCCTGCAAGTGACATCATTCCCGCGATGGAAAAGCTCGAGCTCGCGAACGCCATCCCTTTTCTGCCTCGCTTCAGATAGAAAACGGCCCCGATAATAAAGCACAGGGCAACTATGGGTATGAGCCACAGTATCGGTAACCTGTTATAATTCTCCAGCAGGTGCTTCTGACCGGCAATGGTTGCCGCTACAGCCGCGATATAGAGCACTATGTACACGATGCCGGACCTTGTTGCCCATCCATGCGCCCTTGGCTCAAGGTCGTTAGAAGCCTTCATGGTAATGAAAATCGCACCGTGGAATGCGAGCATGGCCAGGCCCAGCACTCCGATTAGAAGTGCATAGGGATTGAGAAGTGTGAGAAAGGTGCCAGTGTAGTTGCCGTCCGCGTCCATTGGAATCCCCCTGAGGATATTTCCCAGTGCAACGCCGAAAAGCAGAGCGGCCAGAATGCTGCCCAGCGAGAAACAGACATCCCAGATTTTTCTCCACGTCGCCGATTCTTCAGCGCTCCTGAACTCGCCCGATACCGCCCTAAGGATGAGCGCAATTATGACCAGCATCATTGCCATGTAAAAACCGCTGAACACCGTGGCATAAACAGGAGGAAAGGCTGCGAAAAGCGCACCGCCACCCGTAAGCAGCCAGACTTCGTTTCCGTCCCAGAACGGGCCGACAGACCTGAACAGAAGCCTGCGATCCTCGTCTTTGTTCGTCCACAGGTGCCAGAAACCCACACCGAGATCAAATCCGTCCAGTATCGCAAACACGGTCAGGAGCACCCCGACCAGGAAAAACCACAGGGTCTGGTAAACGCTCATGAGGCCACCTCCTTCCCGGCGGCGGACTCATGAGCCGGCGGACCTTTTATAACGACCTTTCTGAGAAGATGTACCCACAGAACGCCCAGAAGCGCGTAAATCACGCTGAACATCACGAGCGACGCAAGGATCTCGGAAGCGGACACCGTTATCGAGACAGCCTCGGCCGTACGCATGCCGGGAACCTTGTAGACAATCCACGGCTGCCTGCCCACTTCCGCTGCAATCCATCCAAGCTCGTTCGCGATCAGGGGCAGGGGCAGGAAAACAAACGCCAGCATCATGTAAAGCCTGTTGTCGAAGAGCTTCTTTCTCCACATGAGAAAAATACCCAGGGCCGTAATGCCGATGAAGTACATTCCCAGGATGAACATGAGATGGAATGAGAAGAAAGTCAGCTTCAAGGGCGGCCAGTCCTGTCTCGGAACATCGTTAAGGCCCATGACCTCGTATTCCGGGTCCATGTCTATGAGAATGCTCAGCCCGGCCGGCATTCCCACCGCTGCAAGGGTCTCCCGTCTCTCGGCGTCCGGAATGCCGAAAATAAGTATTGGCGCCCTCTTCTGCGTCTCAAACAACCCTTCGAAAGCGGCAAGCTTCTCGGGCTGTGTATGGGCAACCTGAACCGCGTGCCAGTGGCCGAGCGGGAGCTGCAGTGCGGCCGTGATAAAGCCCGCCACCAGGGAAACCTTGAAGGATTTGCGCGCGAATTCAACATGCTTTCCCTTCAAGAGGTACCAGGCGCTCACACCCATCATGAAAAATGCTCCGGTGATAAGACATGCATCGATAGTATGAATGTATCTCTGCAGGGTCGATGGATTGAAGACAGCGGCCCAGAAATCCGTGAGCTCGGCCTTTCCGTCGACTATGCGGTACCCGGCAGGCGTCTGCATCCACGAATTCGCCACTATGATCCAGAAAGCGGACAGGGTGGAACCCACGGCAACCAGCAGGGATGAAAGCCACAGGACACGCTTCGATACCTTTTTCCACCCGAACAGAAGCACACCCATGAAAGTCGATTCAAGGAAAAAGGCGAGCAACCCCTCTGCAGCCAGCGGGGCGCCGAATATGTCCCCGACAAACCTGGAATACGCGGCCCAGTTGGTTCCGAACTGAAACTCCATCGTGATGCCGGTTGCAACGCCCACCACAAAGGTGACGGCAAAAGGCCTGAGCCAGAATCGCGCCTGTGTGCCGTACTCTTCATCGCCCGTCTTCAGGTATCTAGTCATGAAGTAAAAAATCAGCCACGCCATGCCGATTGTTATGGGCGGAAAAATGAAATGAAATCCCACTGTCACCGCAAACTGTATTCTGGCCAGCAGTACCGGGTCCATGCGCATCTCCTTTCACTCTCTGGCAAAAACCGTCTGCACACAGTCAGGAACATAATCCATATGCAGGCCCTTTCAACTACAGCAACGAATATGCCATCATAGCGATATTTATCAAAAGCATGAAATTTCAAATAGTTACTGTACATAATCCATAAGATGAGTCAAACTGAAACATTACCAGTGTCTCAGAATGGTGTCTCAAACCAAACAAATCTGAGACAAAGAAAAAAGCAGATCAGCTGATTGAGGTGAAAAATGGATGTAAAAGAAGCCGTACATAAAAGAAGAGCGTACCGTTCTCTCGAATACACTGAAATAACCGATGAGGTTGTGGAGGATCTTGCAAGGCACGCCGGCCTGAGCGCATCGTGCTTCAACAACCAGCCGTGGAAATTCGTATTCGTAAGGGATGCTGAAATCCTTGAGAAAATGCGCGAGGCACTGTCCAGAGGCAATGAATGGGTTCACAATGCCTCGATGATTATTGCCGTTACCAGCCGGAAAGACCTGGACTGCGTCGTTAAAAACAGGGATTACTATCTGTTTGACACCGGAATGGCCACGGCTTTTTTGATACTCAGGGCCACTGAGCTGGGACTTGTCGCACATCCAATAGCGGGATTCAAACAGAAAAAGGCAAAGAAAATCCTTAAAATCCCCACGGAAATGACCCTCATCGCCCTCGTGATTGTGGGAGCGCATAAAAAGCCCCCGGTTCCCGGCCTTTCAAAGCAGCAGATTGAAGCCGAAAACGCCAGGCCTGAAAGGCTGGATTTAAAAGAATATGCATTTATGGATACTTTTTCAGGCGACAGCAATAACAAAGAAGCCTGAAGTTAACTCGATACGTCTTACCTGGCAGACGCCTGCGTGATACGGCTTCCGGGCGCAACGTCCTGTGTAATCCAGACATTACCGCCTATGACAGAGCCTTTTCCGATGGTGACACGGCCCAGGATTGTGGTTCCGGAATAAATAATCACGTCGTCTTCGACCACGGGATGCCTGTCCACGCCCTTTACCGGATTGCCGTTTTCATCCAGGGGAAAACTCTTGGCGCCCAGTGTCACACCCTGGTATAGCTGCACATTGCTGCCGATGATGCTGGTCTCTCCGATCACAACGCCCGTTCCGTGATCAATAAAAAAACTTTCTCCTATCCTGGCCCCGGGATGGATGTCGATCCCCGTGTCACTGTGGGCCTGTTCCGTGATTATGCGCGGTATTATGGGAACATCGTGCTCGTAGACGGCATGCGCTATTCTGTAACTGGTTACGGCCCTTATTCCTGGATAGCAGAATATGGCTTCGTCCGGGCTTGTGGCGGCCGGATCACCTTCGTACGCCGCCCTCACATCGGTAGTCAGCATTCTTTTTATTTCAGGCAGCTGCGCTATAAAAGATGCTGTTACATCCGCAGCTTTCTGCCTGCATTCGTGGCATTCCCTTTCGCCGTCACAGTTGAAGCAGATGCCCCTGAGCACCTGATCGTTGAGCATGCGGCGAACCCTGTCGAGGATTGTGCCTATGTAGAACTTGACAGTCTCTGCATTGGCTTCGGAGGCACCGAAATAGCCCGGAAAAAAAACCGACCTCATCGCTTCCACAATCTCCCTGATAACATCACCCGAAGGAAGCGGCTGTCGCCTTTCTCCGCTCATACAGAGGTGCCTGGGCATGATGTCCCCGTATGAACTCAGCACTTCAACCACGCTGGACAGTGCTGCATGCTCCGCAGGCTCAAAACTGCAGTGTTCGTCTTTTTCATTTCCCATTCCGGTCAGTCCTCCTCGTCAAAAAGCCATGTGCTGACATAGCGCTCGGCCGTATCCGGAATTATCACCACGATCATATTTTCACGGCTTTCCTTACGCCCCGCGATTTCCATTGCAGCCTGAAGTGCGGCACCAGAAGATATCCCGCACAGGATCCCCTCTTCCGTGGCCGCTTTTTTTGACATTGCCGCTGCATCGGAATCACTCACGGTCACGACCTCGTCAATCAACTCCCTGCGCAGCACCCCGGGAATGAATCCCGCGCCTATGCCCTGTATCCTGTGCGGTCCGGGAGTTCCGCCGGAAAGAACCGCTGAATCCGCGGGTTCAACTGCCACAATTCGTATCGAGGGCTTTCTGGGCTTCAAGGCCTCGGCGATTCCCGTTATGGTTCCACCGGTTCCGGCACCCGCCACAATAACGTCCACTTTGCCGTCCGTGTCTTTCCATATTTCTTCGGCCGTGTTCTCCATGTGAGCCCGGGGGTTCGCCTGGTTCTCGAACTGCCTCGGCATTACGTATCCCTTATTACCTTCTACAAGCTCAGCGGCTTTTTCAATCGCGCCCTTCATGCCATTTTCCGCCGGTGTTAGGACAATTTCAGCGCCAAGGTGCTTCAGCAGCCTGCGCCTTTCAATGCTCATGCTTTCGGGCATGGTCAGTATTATGCTGTAACCCTTTACAGCACAGACAGATGCAAGTCCGATTCCCGTGTTGCCGCTGGTGGGTTCGACCAGCGTAGTGCCTGCCGTGATTGTTCCGTCCTTTTCTCCGGCCTCTATCATGGCCAGGGCGATTCTGTCCTTTACACTTGAACAGGGATTGAAGAACTCGAGCTTTGCGATCAGGTCGACATCCAGGCCGTCTGACATCCGGTCGAGCCTTACAAGGGGCGTTTTCCCGATAAGGCGGGTCAAGTCCCCGGCTATGCCGGGATTCATGCTCCGTCCAGTCCGGACTTTTCGTGCTCCTCCATCCAGGTCTCAGGATTTTTCAGATAATTAAGCGAATCCATGAGGCTGAGCCTGTGCTCGCGCTCAATACCCGAGAGAAATCTGAAAAAGTCTTTCTCCGCCCTGTTTGCGGCCGATTCTGAGAGTTCCATGTAGAACTTCTCGCCACTGCCTTCGAATTCTATGGCTTTTTCAAGGGCTTTTATGTCGTCGTCGTCATGATCCTCGATCGAGCCTCTTTTCGATACAAGGCTGTCCAGAGTCTCCCTGATATCGGTTCCGGCAACCTCGATGGGCACGTCCTCGGGCCATTCCCCGTCAACCATGAGGCTTTTATGAAGGCCCGCGATCCTTGTCATGTGCTCCTCTTCGTCCTTTGCGAGAAGTGCGAACATTGCCTTTGCAAGGGGATTCTTCGAACGTCCGGCTTCGTTGAGATAAAAATTCATCTCGGTTTTTTCATTCTTCATGGCAAGTTCAATTGATGAAATTCTGTCCATTTTGTCCTCCAGATACTCCGGAAATCAGAACGGGCTGAATGCCCCGTTGTTCCAGTAGTCTTCCTTCAGTTCATCCATCTGCTGCTTCAATGCCCTGTAATGCCCGGCTTCCCAGTCGGCCAGCTCGCCGAAGAAAGAGGAAATCACCTCATTGTCCGACTCCTGTGCCTCTTTCCGGTAAAAGCTCTCCGAATCAAGCTCGAGCTGCAGGCCTATAGAAAGCGCGCTCATTTCCATGTGGGCCGTCCCGATACGCTCACGGATGGCATCCGAGAAGATGGGTCCCGGCCCGGAAAAATCAG
>Ga0272442_10001506_pt1 | contig 35387 bp, 22 predicted proteins | sample SSMForm2O_FD_200262 | JGI IMG/M metagenome (GOLD analysis project Ga0272442, IMG submission 200262) | Marine sediment archaeal communities from Little Sippewissett salt marsh, Falmouth, MA, United States - SSM-Form-2O | ecosystem: Environmental > Aquatic > Marine > Wetlands > Sediment ... | reverse complement strand
GCCGGTCACGTCGAGTGTCATCATGTGCCGAATGCCCGCGGGATAGCCGACCTCGTGAAACAACTCGATCCACTGGCCGTTGCGAAAAACGTGGATACTCGGCGCACGAGGGGACAGGTTCGCCTGGCTCGCGGCGAAATTCGTCGATGAGTAAGGGTATTCCACCCAGCCTTCGAGAAACAGAACCAGCCGCGCATGGGGGGACACATCGCGGAGTGTGTCGCCGAAATCAAGCTCGACGAAATGATCGTCGGCCAATCCGATGAATCGCTCATCCGGATGTGTCGCGCCGGCGTAGCGCCGGTCGGCCTTCCGGATGCGCTCGGTGACATCGACGCCGCGATGGTCCACGGCGCGCTCCGGCTCAATCGTTTCCTCAAAGCAGAAAAGCTCGAAAGGTGGAGGCGGCGCGCTAATGGCCATCATCTCATGAGGATACACGTGCGACCCCGCGGGATGATCGACCGCGATCAATTTGGCCTCGTCGAAATATACGACCTCCTCAATCGGTTCCAGCACCTGGAAGACGAATTCTCCGTCGAGTGGTTCGAGATGTGGAATGGGTAAATACTCCGTGGGATCGGGCCTGGCGTACACCCCCGGCGCTGCGAGGTATCCGATGCCTCCCATGCCTCCGAAATCCGAGATGAACCGAAAATGCGAACCATCCCATGCGAAAAGATGGGGGCAGGACGAGACTTTGCGCTGCAATTCCGCGATCATCATCACCTGATCTGCGGGCAGCTCCAGCTCCGCCTGAAGAACGGCGTCGGGCCAGACAATGCGCAGCCAGTCCACCTTGGTGTGTTCGCCTAAGCCGGCGTGAATTCGATACGGAGACATGGCCACCGGCCCGGAGGATGTCCCGACGACATACTGCTGAGAAAGAGCACCACTATTGATCTCCAAACGCGCGCCGACGGCGGAATTGTTAGAGCGGGTTTTGCGATCCTGGCCGCGGGTGCCGCGAAGGTCAATCGCGATCCAGTGACCGCCTGGCGTGACGTTTTCGATCAGGAAGGGCCGCTCGCCGATGGGGGCCAGCAGGATGTCGCATGTTCCGTTGCCGGTGAAATCCGCCGCCACGCAACTGGCGTTACCTTCATAATGAATGACCGAGAGAAGGTTCCCGGGATCGATTTCCAAGGTGTTGATGAAACGCCCCTGTTTCAGGTCGTTGATTAGAAGCGCCGGGCCGCAGTGGCCGTCGCGCCTGAAGGCGTCGGCGATCAGAATATCCAAATCGCCGTCGTTGTCGAAATCAGCAAACTGTCCGCCGGACCCGCGAAGCCGCCCGAAGCGTTCGGTAAAATCCGAATCACGTTCAAAGCGGAATCCGCCCTGATTGACGAAGAGCTGCAATTCCTCTTCCGTAAAGATGAGCAGATCGCGGTCGCCGTCCTTATCAGGATCGCCGGACGTGGCGCTGAGAACGCCGTCCACCGAAAGACCGGTGGTTTCGGCGTCGAGCGTCCGATGAGCGTAGGCCCGGTCGTTCACCCAACCGATGACCTTTTTTTCACCCGCCGAAAAGATCACCAGATCCAAATCGCGGTCGTTATCGAAATCATCGTACACTACAGCGACCACCGGATTGCTCTCGAAAATCACGCCGAGTTTGTCGGCCATGTCGGTGAACGTGCCATCTCGGTTGTTGTTATAAAGGCTGCTCGCAGCCGCTTCGAGCGTACCCGTCGCCGGGACGGCTCCGCGTGCGAGACGAAGGGCCAGAAAGTCCAAATCCCCGTCGCTGTCGGCGTCGAGCAACCTCGCACAATGTGTCACAAGCTGATCGCCGGCAATCTCCGCGGTTTGGCCCTTTGTGAAATTGGCCTTCCCATCGTTTTCAAAATACATGTCCATCCCCGCACAACCCAGCCAGAGGTCCAGATCTCCGTCATTATCCACATCGCCAAAGCAAGGACAGATGCTGCGCTGGGCCAAGGTCATCTGGTGCGAAAATTTCCCGTCGTTGTCATTACGCCACAACGCTGCGCCGCCATCGGCGCCGAACGCTGTCATACACAGATCGAGATCGCCATCGGCATCTACGTCACCGACGGCGATTCCCGGAAGGTTGACGGTTCCGCCGGGAATCTTCCAGGCGGACGTTTCCGCGTCGAAGGGCTTCAGTTCCGGGGAAAAGACGATGCGCTGTTGCGGAGCCTTTGTTGATGACGGCAGCGGCAGGTTATCCGCGCCGAGGGCCATATAATATTTGCCTACGGTTCCATAGGCCTTGAGCACGGTGAAGCTCCCGCCGGTCAGCTCGGTCTCTTTGAGCTCTTTGAAACGGGCGAAAAGCGCCATGGCCTTGTCGCGCTGCCGCGTTCGCTGGTACTGAGTCGCCAGTCGATACGCCCCGGACACAAAACCCGGATCGAGCGCGATGACCTTTTCGAGCATTTCGATACCCTCATCGGTCCGGCCGAGATTGATGAGGGCCTCGGCGCACTTGTACAACACATAGGGATCGTTGGGATCGGCCTCATACACACTCTGGAAATATTGCAGGGCTTCTTCATTTTCCCCAAGGTGCTGGAAATACAATCCGAGACAAAATTGTGCATGTCGGTGGTTGGGATCGGATTGCAAGACGGTCTCGAGGGCCGTTTGTGCCAATTCGAGATAGCTTTGCGCGCCGGGTTTTTCCTGCATATTGAAGTAGGCCAGCCCGAGGTTAAAGCGTGCGGCCGTCCAGTCCGGCGCCGCCTCCAAGACCGACTCGAATGCCTTTGCGGCCTCGACATACTTGTACTGCTCCAGAAGGCCCGCCCCCCGGTTGAAATCGGCAAGGATCTTGCCAAGGCGCTCAAATCCCGCCGGCCCAGCTTCCCTCGATGCAGATGTTCGCTCCGGTTGCGCCGATGGTTCTGTTACAGCCCGGCAGCCCAGCAGCACAAACCCCAAAACAAAGAAGCATCCCATCTTCCGAAATATCTTGAGTGTGACGGTTGTTTTCATAACGAGAATTCCACTTCCATTAACATAGGCTTGAAGAGTTTTTTAGTCTTTTTTTGTAATTAAATAACAGTGTCCAGCCATACTCGGTGTATTCTCCGCCACATTGGCTTGTGCGTCAACGATCCATTGAATGATTCTGGATATCTTTCTTAAAACCGTTGCATTATCTCGACGGATTTTGGTATAATGAGGGGAGCCGAGTAATACGAGTGAAGCTTATCATGTCGTGATTAAATAAACGGTTCGTTCGGACCATTCCTCTTTGAGAGGAGGACGACTGAGATGCGTAAACGAGACGGTTTTACACTTATCGAGCTGTTGGTTGTGATCGCCGTGATCGCTATTCTCATGGCCCTGCTGCTGCCCGCCCTGAACCGCGCCAAAGAACAAGGCAAACGGGCCGTGTGCCATAATAATTCCAAGACACTCACGTTGGGATGGCTGATGTACGGCGAAGATTACGATGGCGATATGCCGAGAGCTCAGGCGGTCCCGGATGGCGGCTGGGTCCAGAAGCCGCCCGGCAACCTACCTGTGGACGCCGCGGAGGAGGTTCAGGTCCAGGCCCTTAAGGACGGCGTGCTGTTCAAATATATCGAAAATGTGCAGGTCTTCCGCTGCCCCGTCGCTAAAAGCTTCGAGATGCGAACGTACAGTTGCTCTCACGCCATGAATGGTGCGAGCTTTGACGGCGGCCCCGTGCTGGAGAACATGTACAAGATCGAGCATCCGGCTCAGCGGATCGTTTTTATAGACGATTTCGGCGAGGATTGGGACGCCGCGTGGGCGGTGCCGTGGAGCCGGCCCGCCTGGTGGAATCCGATTCCCGCCCGCCACGGCGCCGGTACGGTCGTTTCCTTTGCCGACGGCCGGTCGGAATGGTGGGCCTGGAAGGATCCGCGGACCAACGCGCTGATGGTCGATTGGGAATGGGGGGCCAACGGTGACAATCTCGGGATCGTGCAGGAGGACAATCCCGACCTGGTCCGCGTGCAAAAAGCCATCTGGGGCGAGATAGGCTATTAGCGGATATCACGTCCGGCGGACCGGAGGATATATTTGTTGATGATCCAGGGGCGATAGGGTATAAAGCGGGTTGAATGATAACTCTTTTTGGGAGGCAAGCGCTATGAAGAACCAAACATTTCTCAAGGTCGTCCTGTGTTGTTCACTGGGAGCTCTGGTCATGCTCTCGACACAGGTCCAGGGCCAGCCGCCTCAATCCCGCGGGAGGGGATTGTACGGCGACTGGCTGGTTAAGGTCGATTACGATGGAAGGTCGTTCGACTCGATCTTGACGTTTTCGAGGGATCAAGAGGGAAACCGAACCGCCCAATGGATCAACTTTGGGGGACTCATCGAGCTCAAGGACGTCTCGTTCGAGGACGGTAAGCTCAGCTTCACCATGGAGCGTCGTAATCGCGAAGGTCAGACGAGCGTCCAGAAGTTCACCGGAACGATCCAGGAGGGGAAACTGACCGGGACTCTGTCGAGTGACAGTGGGGAAAGGAAAGCCGAGGGCGCGCGAATGCCGCGAATGCCCCGGGCCGTCGGGAACTGGCAGATGAAGTTCAAGGTCGGCGACCGCGATATCACAACAACGCTCGTTGTCAAAGCCGACAAGGAGAACAATCTCACGGCCGAATGGCAAAGCGAATGGGGCGAGCATGCGATCACGGATGTGCAGTACGAACGGGGCAACTTGAGCTTCAAGAGGAAGAGCAAGTTTCAGGATCGCGAGTTCGAATCAACATTCAAGGGAACGGTTGATCGAGAAACGGATATGCTCTCGGGTGTGATTAGTATGTCTGAGATGGGAGAAATCCAGGCCGAAGGCAAACGAATCGGCTCTCCTTTGATCGGCGACTGGATGCTCGAATCCACATCCGAGCGAGGCACTCGAACACAGCGGCTGAGAGTCAATCCGGATATGAGCGGCTTGTACGGGGCCCTTCCTATCAAGAAGGTCAACTTCGAAAATGGTCGGGTGGATTTCCTGCTGGTCCTGCAATTCGGCGATCAGTCGTTTGAGATGACATTTGAAGGTAAGCTGGAGGATGCGAAACTTATCGGAGAAATGACATCGTCTCGGGGTAGCCAGAAGGTCAAAGGCACGAAGATCGTTCGCACATTCAGAAGACGCAGTTCACAGTAAACAAAGTGACATTGTTTCGTCATCGGTGTAGGGTGGGGCTTGCCCCACCGTTCGTGCTGTACGATATTTGTTGTCGATTCCGGGGCGATAGGGTATAAAGCGGCTTGAATGATAACTCTTTTTCGGGAGGCAAACACTATGAAGAACCAAACATTTCTCAAGGTCGTTTTGTGTTGTTCGCTGGGGGCTCTGATCCTGCTCTCGACACAGGTCCAGGGCCAGCCGTCTCGATCCCGCGGAAGGGGATTGTACGGTGACTGGCAGATTACGTACCAGGCAGGCGAAAGGCAGAGGGGAGCGATTATTTCGTTTTCCCGCGACAGTGAGGGCAATCGGACCGGCCAGTGGATCAGTTTCATGAGTTTGAGCGATTTGGAAGACCTCAATTATGAGGACGGTAAGCTCAGCTTCACCCGGTCCAGTCGCGGTCGTGACGGTCAATCCACAATGTCCAAGTTCACGGGAACGATTCAGGATGGTATACTGTCCGGAACCATGTCCAGCGACAGAGGCGAGTACAAGGTCGAAGGCAAGCCGAGACCTCGAATTCCCCGCGCCGTCGGCACCTGGCAAATGAAGGTCAAAATGGGGGATCGAGAGAGGGAGTCGACAATAACAATCAAGGTCGATAAGGAAGGCAAGCTCAACGGCCAATGGAGCAGCGATCGCGGCACGCCGCTTCAGATTTCGGAGGTACAGTACGAACGCGGCAACGTGAGTTTCACGATGGTGGGGAAGAGAGAGGACCGCGAGTGGAAGATGAGCTTCAAGGGAACGATTGACAGAGAAACCGACACACTGACTGGCACGTTCACGTCAAATCGAGGAGAGATTGAGGCCGTGGGAAAACGCGCCGGCACGCCACTCATTGGCACCTGGATTCTTGAATCCACCTCCGAGCGGGGCACCCGCAAACAGAGGCTGATGGTCAACCCGGACATGAGCGGCTTGTATGGAGCCATTCCTATCAAGAAGGTCAACTTCGAAAATGGTCGGGTGGATTTCCTGCTGGTCCTGCAATTCGGCGATCAGTCGTTCGAGATGACATTCGCCGGCAAGCTGGAAGACTCGAAGCTTATCGGAGAATTAACCTCGTCCCGGGGCAGTCAGAAGGTTAAGGGCACAAAGATTGTCCGCACTTTCCGAAGACGCAGCTCACAGTAAACAAAGTGACATTGTTTCGTAATGGGTGTAGGGTGGAACTTGCCCCACGATGATCGAATCGGTGGGCGAACGCCCACCCTACATTTTCATTCTTGAGATATATTTCCTCTTTATTTCACGTTTCGTTCATTTGGGATCATGCGATGAATCACAATTCGAAATTCAGTCTTATTGGATGGTCAGATTGTCTGCCCATGCCGACCTTTTTTTTGGCAATTGTCTTTTCACTATTTCAGACTGGATTGGGAGGGGGGCAACTGTACGCGTCGCAAAAGAAGTTTGCACAGACGAAAGGTTCGCAGTGGTCTGACTGCCTGGAGTGGAGCATCGAGAATCCTTCTTTTGTTGGGAATCCCTTTGACGTGGAAGCAAAAGTCGAATTTACCCACCGTCAGACCGGTCGATCGATTGCCACGCCGATGTTTTATGACGGCCGGGACATCTGGCGATTCAGATTTACAGGTATTCTAACGGGCCGATGGTCGTTTGAAACGTTCAGCGAGGATGAAGATTTGAATGGATGGGCCGGCGAGATCATTATCGACAAGAACGAAGATCCGAAAGCACACGGTTTCATCAAGGCGTTCGGCAATAAATGGGGATGGCAGGGCACTGAGGAGGCGTTCGTTCCCCAGTATGTGATGGGCAAGGATATCGAGGTCTTTTACGACGCGGCTCAGCGACGATTGGACAAAGCGAAGATCGAGCGGGATATTACGGAGTTTATCGACGAGCACGGCTTCACGGGCTTCCATTTCCAGGTCAGGGGGCGTTGGTTCGATCTCGAAGGACATACCAAGGGAAAAACGAATCCAGACTTTCGAACGTATCAGGTTCTGGAGACCCTCATTCAAACCGTGCACGCACGCGGCGGCGCCTGCCACCTGTGGATGTGGGGCAAGGACCAGAAGCGCGGTGGCGATGGGCCTCGCGCCATTCTCGGCGAGCCTCTGAACGAAGCGGACCGGCGGAATCTGCGATACCTCGCCGCCCGGCTGGGACCGCTGCCGGGCTGGTCGATAGGGTATGGGTATGACACCGAGAATCTGTGGGCCAGTCCAGAGGAACTCACCGCTTGGAAGGATTTTTTAGAAAGCCATTTCGGATGGGATCATTTTATCGGGGCGCGCGTCGGTTTCGATGAAAAGGGGACCTACGGGCGCTATGGCAAAGGCATCCCCAAAGCCCCTCTCAACGAAAAATTTAATGCCCCCGTAGGCGATCGCTATACTGCCTGGCTCGGCGGGGATTACATCGGCTATACGAGCTATCGCCCGCTGTACGACCGGTACGTCGAGGTCCTCGAGCACCAGCCCGGCAAACCTTCCTTCGACGAGGACCGTTTTCGCATCCGCGACGCGGCCCAATGGACGCACAAGGACTATGATGCCGAGCTGACGTGCAAGGGCTTATGGCACTCGGCCATGGCCGGCGGCGTGGCTAACATCTGGGGACATCTGCTACCGGACTCCGACCAGGGCGGCTCCCAATCGTACGACTCCGGCGACGTGCATATCAAGCACCGGATCAAGACGTATGCGACGTTCTTTCGCGACAAGGGACGGTTCCGCAATCACTTTATCCGTGACAATCGTCTGGCCGACCCGCGCACCGGCTCGACAGAAAAATCCGAGCCGGCCGAGATCAGCGTTTGTTTGCGAAGCGCCTTTCGAACGCATTATATCTTCTACAAGGAAAACGGTTCGTCCGTCGGCATGAATCTGACCGGCATGGTGGGTCCGCAGCGCGCGGTCGCCGTCGATGCCAGGAGTCGTTACAAAGAAATCGATTTGGGAATGCTTTCCGCCGACAAACATACCTGGCAGGCCCCTTACAAATCCGATTGGGCAATCGCCGTCGGAGACTTCTGAGAGACACAGAGTTCGTGGCGATTACTCTATTCATAGACCACTGTCCGATATTATTCGCGATGGCCGGTCTTACCGATAAGCATCTTTGCGATGTCTGACACGGAGGATCACTATGATTATTCGTGCGGCGAAAATTCGGTAGACTATACGATAATCGCCTATACGAACACGGTAAATGTTCTCGGCGACTTGGAGTTTTCTTACTCCGGATGGAAACGGATTTTTCGATAGGGATTCAACAGTAGAAATAATACGAGGGATGATTTTTTTATCTATTCGTTTTAGCTCCCTCAGGGCTGACTTTTTCCATTCAATTTGGTAGGTAGCCATTCCGTTTTAGCTCTGCCACAACGTCTTCATGGGATACGGTCGGCTCGTCTCGTCGTTCGGCGAGAACCGCCAAATCCTGCAGGTCTTCGATAAGCTCGTCATACTCCTCAATGGACAATATAACGGCCCTTTTTTCGCCATTGACGTCTATGACATATTCGGGATTCAACCTCGGTGCAGAACGCATCGTATCATCCTCAGTCTTCTCTGTACTTTACTTTATATCGGCATAACCGCATTGGTTCTACGAACAATAATAATTATAACAAATTGATTGAAGACGTGCAATCCATAGCTGAGAAATGCCGCTGTTCAAAACCGAGAAGTAGAACCCGGTCAAATGAGCGATGTCGATGATATCGACGTACACCTTGACGGAGAATGCGTCGCTCAGGATTCCGTCTCTCACCCATAAAAAAGGGGCAACCCCTTCGGATTGCCCCGTTGTTCCGTATTCCTTTACTGACAACCATTACTTCTGTCGCTAATGACAAACAAGCTATCATCATCCAACTGGATTCTCAACTACATTCCTTGGTATACATAAAGAGAACCACCGCCAACTCCCGCACCCTGATAGACATAGGCTTCCTGGCCACCGGTCTGAGTAACCTCTACAATATTATTTCCAGTAGGATTGTCCTGGTAGACTGCCAAGGTATTGCCGCCGTTAGTTTGGCTAATGTCAGCCTTATTGAAGCCATTATCTGCGTTCTGATAAAGACCAACTGTATTACGACAGCCTGACTGGTAGAGCTCAAGCTCATTGTAGAGACCCGTCTGAATAGCCGGCTTACACCATCTAACTACGGCCTTAGTACCCTCAATATTCGGACAAGGATTACACTGAAATTTTTCAGTACAAGCCCCGACTAACTTGTTGCATGAACCATGTTGCTCGATGTCGGCCTCATTGTAACCAGTAGACGGTCCGCACCAGCCGCGCTTACCCGTAGCCTTTTGGACCAAATTAATCTTATTATGAGATCCACTGCCAATCTGTTGGATATCTAGGTCGTTATAACTTGTAGCTTCTTGTTTGACTTTAATCTCGCTGGAGCTACCCGTCTGAAGAACATCCGCTTCGTTTTTGCTTCCCGTGGACTCCTGTTTTATCTTAATTTTACTCTCGGTAGCATACTGTTCGATATTGGCTGTATTTCCGCCAAACCAGCCACCAGCGTCCTGTTTGATTTTGATCTTGTTGTCAGAACCCCATTGGTGTACGACAGTTTCATTATACAAACCTTCCTGCTCAACTTTGGTTTTGAGATTATCGCCTATCTGACAGATAGTCGCATCGTTACTCAATCCCCAAGCATTTTGGACAAGTTTCGCTTTAATGTACGCGCCCTTTTGCCCAATTGTAACGTCGTTACCCACAAAAAGAGGTCCAGCATTTTGGTAAACGTCTACTTCATAGGGGCCAAAATCAACATCTTGTGCTATCTGGCTTTTGTTCTTACCAAGCCATCCGTGGATTTGTGTTATTGAGGTATCTCCCCAGTCACCAAAGGCAAGTCCGGTCATCGTCAGGATAATTGCCACGGCCATCGTTAATGTAATAATCTTTCGGTTCATAATTAATTACCTCCCTGACTTTTCTACGAAAGTCATCCATTGGACAGATAGTGTACTTCTGACTGCTTATTACTCCGGCTACGCGCCGGAGTAACGTCGTTGTTCTTCAGCAGGTTCTACCCTTATGTATACCTGCTTCGAACAACAAAAAACACGAGCAACAAATCCTTTTCATCAAACCCTGGATCGTCCCAAGACGAATTCATAGACTCCGCTTAGTGTTACCTCCTTTCTGTAAAAATTGTGAACAAAGATGCAGGACGACATGAATCCCACAACACTCATCTCCAACTTTTTCGCTTGCTTAACAATCTTTCTTAAGGGCATGGGCAGAAGAGGGGTTTCATCCCTGGTAGGCTCTATGCATCCTTGCGGCTTCTTAGATTTCATGGCGGTCCATCAAGTGGGATAGCAAAGTATTTCGGAACGCCGGATATTCAATCGGCGTCCCGAAAAAATACTATCATTTTTAAACTATGTATATTACTTCTATCTATACAACCTAAATAACTCAGATTATTTATCTTTTTAATATTCCCACCAATTCACCGCGAAAGGGTGAAGAAAAAGGTTATTTCATCCTTATTCACAAAATGCAAACAACCTTGACAACAAGGCCAAAAGGCTCTTTCAGCCCTCTGTCTTCAAAAAGACTTCTTCCTTGACGCTCTTTGTTCATGCGCGCTTTTCCCGAATGGTATCGATTCCCCAGACTCTCAATATGATCCTTATCGGACAACGAAAGTCAAAGCCTTTAGTGAAATGTGTAAATTTTGAAAGATTCTCGCTGTAGAACCTAAGGACCACTCCCCTCATATAGCCTTAAGTAATATAATTTCCTATTCTCTTATAACAACCTAATCATCGAAAATGATTCAGATTAACATTATTGAAAATTTAACATATTTGCAATGTCTCCTTAATATATCTATTCAAACTATTTAGATTATTTAAACTCAGCAAATATTTTATATTATCTATTTTCCCTCAATTATGGGTTTGCCCTTATCGAGAGATGCCGGCGGAGATTTATGAATAGCCCTTTGAAGAAAAGACAAAACAGACTTGGATTTGTCCTGTTCAACGGCAGGGGCCTCTTCAACGGATGCCGTAATAATCTCTCCTGGGCTAACCTTCTTATGGATAATTGCCGATTCAGTATGTCCAAGAACCTTCTTGCGTTCCACCCGTTCGTCTTCTTTTGTCTTTGGCGTATGGATCAACTCGATCCCCTCTTTCCTATCAGTAGGGAATTCTTTGACGGTATCCTGAAGATGTGAGTGTACAGATTTGGGTTCCTGCTCTTCAACGTCCTCAACTTTTACGACGTCTCCCTTCTTATCGAAGGCCACCAGCTTTTCGAGCCGTTTCTTTTCTTTGAAGTAGCTTTGAATCACGGGTGAATTGATATCTTGCTGATTCTTTAAGCTCCACAGGCCGTCCTGTATCCCTTCTATGACCATGTCGTGAACCGCTTTTTCGATCGCCTCCAGAACGCACATTGAAGGCGGTTCGTTCGTGGAAAAGCCGGTTTCCGCCTCAAACAGCTTCTGGACGCTCACAAACCGGTACACGCCGAAATCCACCTCTTTCGATAGAACGGATTTGGTCGTCGAAACCGTCTTGAGGACCTGTCCATTCTTGATGGAAACGAGCCTTAAATAAATGGTGACGCGATCCTTCCTGAGCTGTCCCGATCCGCCCACACCAAAATATTTAACGCCCAAACCGCCCGTAACGAAATTGGTGTCGTAGCTAACGATGCCTCCTTCCAGTAAAACACCGGCATAGAGCAGAGGCGGTAGAGCGGGTACCTGTTCACCCGTCTCTGATTGATACTGCAATCGGCTGGAACGGATGATCTTCCGTTCGTTCAGTAAATTCGCAAGCCCTTCTCTTTCGATCGGGATAAACCAACCGGAGTCCTCGAGCGCTTTGTTCATCATCGAGGTGGCTCCCTGAGTCACGGCCGTTGAGAAGGTCGTGGCGCTTGCGGACGTTTTGTATTGACCGGTCTGGTCCCGGAACTTATAGACGGCCACAACGATTTTCTCTTCGGGCGGGGGCAGAGAAATTAACTCATCATGGATGGCCGTGGTGTATCCAATCGTGGCTCGCATCGGCTCGGTCGAAAAGTTCTCCTCCGTGAAATCCCCAAAATGACAGCCAGGCAAACAAATTAGGATGACTGCCAAGATTGTGGTTATCGCAATTATAAAGGCGCTTTTCATCTCACAGATCCTTACAGATATCTTCTCATATACCCTTTCAATAGTAAGGCACGGTCACAGTCGTTTGATTTCCGGTTATATTGTCCGTGATCACCACAGTAATGCCTCCGTTCGTCGTGATATCCATAGTGTAATCACCAACAACATATTGCCCAGCTTGCAGTGGTACCGTGGTCTCTTCACCAAACGCTTCATCGAGTATTTTGCTTGTCAGTCTGGAGAAAAGCTGCCGATTTAAGTTGTTTGTAAAATCCTCCATGGGATTTGTTTGCCGGTATCCCGAAGTCGATTTGACGTGTCTGTTCTGGGCCTGAGCGGAAGACATCAACCACTGGGCGTTGTACCATAGCCCCCCCGTAAATGACGGATTGATGGGTGCCCAAACCAACTCCGAGGCCGTGCTTGTGCCGACGAATGTAAGCAACAAGACACAGGTCATACCGCTGATCGTATACTTAAATAACTTTTTCATCTAAAAACTCCTTTCTCAATTCTGTTTTACTCTCGTCCCGGCGTGCCGGGAAAATACTTTTCTTAAAACTCCTGGCTATATGCCGGTTCCCACCAGGTCTTCGCTTTGGAACTGGTATTGCTCGTAGTTCGCAAGATACTGCTTCGTTGTCTCGATGGCTCCTTTCGCGGCTTCTTCAACCTCAGCGGATCGGGGCCGGAGCACTTGGTTCCAAATCGTTGTTCCGTTCACGTCAATCCAAATCCAACTGCCCCATAGGGGGCTGGCCCGTTCGTTGATAATAATGTTGTAATCCCGGATCCCCGTTGTAAGAGGTGCTTCCCAGAGCAGGGAGAAGTATTCGTAAAACTCGTAACCGATTTTGGTCATGGTCTGTTCGATAATGAGCCCGGTGATTTCATCCATTAATCCTTCTTCGGCCGCAATTTCTTCTTTGGTTGCTGGCCTTACACCTTCCAGCCTTTCCATCAATTCACTCTTTTTCTCTTGGGATGCAGGAGGTTTTTCAGGTTCTTTGTCCGGCTGTTGAGCGATATCTTTCTTCTCCGGTTCTTTTTTAACTATCAACGTCTCCTTGGGCGTTTTTCTTCTTTGCCTTGTAGGAATTCTTGCGCTCTCGGAGGTCTCTTTACGCGTCTCCTGTGCTCGTTCATTTTCATCCGCTTCTACTTCCATGTGGGGGATTCGGCTATGACTCCCACAACTCAAGTTAAGCCCGAAGAGAACCAAGACCATACAGATGCTTTTCACGCATTATTCCTTTTTCACCATACTCCTATTGATGTTTGTATTTATGAATCACGCTTTATTTTTGATCTTTTCGAGATTAGTTAGTATTGCCGATACCTCTTAAACACCTTATCAGTGTTATTATCGGACGACTTAGGGGTAGGACTTTATACAAAGTTATCGGACGTCATATTTTTTCTGTTTATTACTCTTCAAGAAGAGCACAAACACAACGTGTACAACCGTTTATGAAAAATATGCGCAGAAATATTTTTTATCAGTTAGCCGAATTCACACGGATTCTTCCCGCGCGATCGCAGAGATGCGATCGATTTAAATGCAACTTGTTGTTTGAAGGCGCGCTTTGTCGGTTTCCGTTTTTAGATTAGATGTGAACGACCTTGATCCCGGCAAGCTGGCAGTACGCCTTGAACGGTTGTTCCAGATTGCCGTAGATGAAGAGCTGGTGAAATCCCTTCGTGTCCCGGCAGTCGGCGACGTCGTCCAGCTCCAGCTCCACCGAGGTCCGACAGCCACCCGCCGGCGGCGTGTCAATATTATCCACTACGCGCCCCGTCCCTAAGATGATCGTTTCAGGGCCCTGGAATTTCATAATCGTCACCTTCTGGCCTTTGCGCCAGAGCACCTGCGGAGCAACGCCGATATTCGATTCCGAATGGCTGCGAAGGATGAACGGCTCGGGGTCCTTGTCGATGCCGTCCAGCTTCGTCGGGCACGAGCAATGGGCGCCCATCAGGGTGTTATTGACCGTATTCGGCGCCGGGTCCTGCATGAAGCCGGGCCTGTCGAAAAGATAGCTCGTCAGGCGTAATGAGATGGCGGCGTTCCAGTCGGCCTCGCACGCACCGACCGAGCCTTCGTCGTTGAGCCGGAGCCAGGCGATACACGGCGGCGCGGGAATCAACCGGTTCTGAACCAGGGGCAAACAGTCCACCGAGATGCCCTGGCAATTCTCATCGGCCATGAGCTTTCGGGCCAGCACGTAATTCTTAGCGGCGTTGAGGATGTCCTGCTTGGACGGTTCGACGATTTTTTCCGCCTTTTTAGTATAGTAATCCGCGATGGCACGGACCTCGTCGCTTGATTCGATCTTCCGATACTCTTGCGGGTATCGTCGGCGGGGGATGTAGTGCAGCGTCGTGCCGATGACGTTGAGCTTCTTATCCTCCGGTTTGTCGCCCCTGACAATACAGAGACGAGCGTTTTCCATGTCCCATTTCGTTCGGAGCATCCGGATACCGTAATTGAGCCAATCGAGATCCTGTGTAGCCGCGACGTAAACGCCGGGGATGTTCCGCGTCCCCTGAAGATGGGCGGTAAAGGAGGTTCCCATCGGACTGAAGACGATCATTGGGATGTTGCCCCGTTTCTTGGCGATATTGTTAATGTGAGGCCACGATTGATTCAGACTCATACTGACCACCACGAGTCCGTACGGGGGATGCTTCTTGAGTTGTCCGAGACAAGCATTAACAGCCTGTTCATCCGCGAGAGGATCAGGATTGACATCGAGTTGAACGCCGAACTTCTCAGCGGCTGACGTCAGGATTCGAGTATAGTCTCGCTGGCGAACCGGGATATCGTATGCGGCGCCGGGCCAGCCCATCCAGTATCCTTTGACGTCCGGGCGAACGAACACGACGCGGACACGGGGTTTGCCGGCCGTCCGCGATTCGGCGGCTACCAGTGAGGACGCAAAATCGAACATACCGATTTTTCCCGCCATTGCCAGAGCCCCCGCACCGGCCAGAAAATGACGTCGATTCAACGTTAGCGGACAGGTTGATTTTGAACAAGAATTCTTAGAATTCATAATGATCGCTCCCTAAAATGTCATTGGTTTATTGTCTTTTTGATCCCCCTCTTTTTCATGAGCGAAATCTTCGTTTTCAGTACTGATAACACGCGAACGGACTATTCACCCGGCCACTTAAAGTGTTCGGCGGGCGACCGGGCCGTTTTCATGGTTCTTTCGATCTTTGCCACGATCTCCGGATGCCGGTCGGCGATATCGTTTTTCTCACTGATATCATTTTGCAGGTCGTAGAGTTCGATTGGGCCGTCGGGCTTTTTGGCCGCGTTGAGCCGGATGCCTTTCCAGCGGCCCATGCGGACCGCTTGCTTTTTGCCCTGCTCGTGAAACTCCCAATATAGATACTCATGCTTTTTCTGCTGTGCACTTCGGCCCAGAAGGGTCGGAACCATCGAGATGCCGTCAATCCCTGCCGGGGCGTTGACGCCGACCAGATCGCAGCAGGTTGGCAGGAAATCCCAGAACGCCGAGATGTGGTCGCTGGTCGAGTCGGCTTCGATCTTGCCCGGCCATCGTGCGATCATCGGCACGCGAATGCCGCCCTCGTAAAGCGCCCGCTTGTAGCCTCGCAGCGGGCCGGAGGCGCCGAAGAAAGCCGGATCGCCTCCGCCTTCCTTGTGCGGGCCGTTGTCGCTGGAGAACATCACCAACGTGTTCTCATCCAGCCCCAGTGTCTTGACCTTCGCCATGAGCTTGCCGATATCGCTGTCCATCCGCGTGATCATAGCGGCGTGCCCTTTCTGAGGCTCGGGCCAGTCCTTATCCGCATAGGGCCCGAATGAAGGCACTTCCATTCCCTTATTTCCTGCTTCGTTGTTCGCGTGCGGGATGGTCAAGGCTAAGTAGAGGAAGAACGGCCGATTTTTGTTTTGCTCGACGAAGCGCAGCGCATCGGCGGCAAACAGATCGTGCGAATACTCCACTCGCTTCGTCGCGACCCCGCCCGGCGTCCGGTCTCGTCCTCCGATGATGTGATTGACCTCATTTTTCAGCTTGAATTTCTCTTCGTTTCGCCAGAGATAGCTCGGGTAGTAGTTATGCGCGTGCCTCTGGTTGAGATAGCCGAACCAGTAATCGAAGCCTTGCTTATTTGGGATGCCCGTGGTCTCGGGCTCGCCCAGGCCCCACTTGCCGATAATACCGGTGGCGTAGCCGGCTTCCTTGAGCAGCTCGGCGACGGTGACATCCGATGGCCGCAAGGGCACGCGGGCGTTGCCTCGCACCCAGGCGTGGCCCGAGTGCAGGCCGGTCATCAAACAACAGCGCGACGGCGCGCAGACCGTACTGCCTGCGTAGTGATCGGTGAAGCGCATCCCTTCGTCGGCCATTTGGTCGATGTTAGGCGTTTGGATCGTCTTCTGCCCGTAGCAACCTAAGTCACCATAGCCCAGATCGTCGGCCAAGATAAAAATAATATTCGGCCGATCCGTTTTCGCACTAACGGCCCGACCGGCGCTCGCGCAACTTGGCAGCAGGGAGGATGCCCCCGCTGAAGCCCCCGCCACACCCATCATCTTCAAAAATTCTCGTCTGGTTTGTTCACTCATAGTCGCTCCTGTTCTTCAAGAATATGATACTCGAAGTATATGAAGTGCCTGAAAGGATGTCAATCGCTAAAAACAGGAGATTCAGACTGACTGGATAGCGGTCTTGGCGCGTTTGAGTTGATTTTCAAGCCTCTGGAGAATAGTTGAATAATCCGGCACATCGGCGAGATTCTTCATTTCTTTGGGGTCTTGCTGCAAGTCGTATAATTCCTCGAAGGCGATCCGTGATAGTTTGTCATCGTCGTAGGTTTGCACGAGCTTGTAGCGTTGCGTGCGCAGGGCCAGCAAAGGTTGGCTGCCGAGCGAGGGCGTCGGGGCTTCGTAGAGGAAGCTCTCTCTCCATTTTACGTTTTTGTTTTTGAGCAGCCGGAGGAGACTCGCGCCGTGCATGTTTTGCGGAATCGGAATCTTCGCCAGTTCGAGGATCGTCGGCGCCAGATCGATGTTGAGCACGAGGTGGCTGTCCGTCCCGTGCGGGATACCGGGCCCGGCGACAATCATAGGCACGCGGATCGACTCTTCATAGGGCAGGACCTTGCTCGTGAATCCATGCTCGCCCATGAACCAGCCGTTATCCCCCATAAAGATGAAATAAGTGTTGTCCCGAAGGCCCAGTTCATCCACGGCCTTAAGAATCCGGCCGAGCGCGGCGTCCATCTCGGTGATCGCCGCGTAATATCTCTGGAAATGCCGGCGGATGTTTTCTGCCTTGTCGTAGCCGTAGCGCAACGCCTGTTGGCGATTCCTGCCTTCTTTCAGATACGCGGGCTTGCCCTGTAAATCATCTTGCCACGTTTCGGGCACGGGCATCCGGCCCTGATCGTATGTCGCCAGCGTCTTTTCCCGTGCGGGCCAATCGAAGGTATGGTCCATATGTGGAACCTGGGTGCACAACCAAAGCATAAAAGACGACGATGAAGCATCCTTTATAAACTCAATCGCCTGTTGGGCGTTGAAGTCTTCGATATACCCGGCTGCTCTTGTCGGCTTGCCGTTCTTGATGACCTTTCGATTGTAGTAGGTCCCGTTGGACCGGAAGAACGTCGCTAAATCGAATCCACATTCGGCGGGTGAATTGCCTAAATGCCACTTGCCCACCATCCCCGTTCGATAGCCTGCCTCTTTAAGAATGTGAGCGATGGTTTTTTCGTTCTTATTTATAGTGCCGGGAACGCTCGTCACGCCAGTGGCGCTTCCGTATCGTCCGGTCAGGCACGCCGCCCGGCTGGGGCTGCAAATCGAAAGGGTGACAAACGCATTCTCAAACCGGACGCCAAGCGCCGCCAGCAAATCGATATTGGGCGTACGAACCAGGGAATTCCCCGCACACCCCATCGCATCATGCCGCTGATCGTCCGTCAGAATAAAAATGAAGTTGGGCCTTCTCTGTTTTTTCCACTGTGCAGCCAACGTCGCTCTACTCAAGGCCAGCGCCGTAGTGCTATTGCAGATAGTTTTAAGAAAACTTCTGCGAGTTAAGTCCTTCATCACCTTCTCTCCAGTTTATCACTGACCGGGCGTTGGGATTGTGATGTCGATTTCGTTGACCGAACCCAGAACGGAAAGCGGTTCGTCGAAGTCATCAGGGCGGCCGACGGCTAAGATTTGGACCTGGTCGGGTTTGAGGTGCTTTCGAGCGACGCGCAGGACGTCGGCTTTAGTGACCTTCTCGACGTTCTGTTTAATCTGTAATAGGAAATCCGATGGGTACCCGTAATATTCGTAAACCATGAGGCGATTGACGATCTCGCCGGTCGTGTCGAAGTTGAAAACGAAAGAATTAAGAAAACTGTCCTTGGCCAGGGCAAGCTCTTCGTCGGTCACTTCGCTCTCTTTCATCTTCTCGACCTCGCGGAGCATCGCGCGAATGGCTTTTACCGTCGATTCCGACTTGGTCTGGCACCCGACGTAAAACTCGCCCGGATAGTCGTAGTTGGCCGAATAGGCGCCGAATACCGAATAGGCTAAACCCTCGCGCGAGCGCACGTTCTTGAAGAGGCGACTCGTGAAACCACCGCCGAGAATTTTATTCATAACGATTAGCGCAAAATAGTCCAGGTTGTTTCGCAGGCCGCCGATGTGCCCTAAGTAAATATTCGACTGGTTGACATCGTCTTTGCGAACCACATTCACGGTCTTGCGAAACTCATACTCGACCTTCGGCGCCTCGAGCAGTTGCACGTTCACTTTTTGCCATCCGTCGAACGCCTGCTCGATTTTCCGGATCATCTCCTTCGTATCAAAGTCGCCCCACACGGCTAACATCAGATTGTTGGAGCCGAAGAACGACTTGTGGAAGGCGACCAGATCATCCCGGCTGATATTGTCGATCGTCGCGTATTCGGTGTGCCGGGCGTACACGCTCTCAGGTCCGTAGATCAGCTTGTCGAACTCGCGTCCGGCAATCGATCCGACGAAGTCGTTGCGCCGCGCGATGGAGCTTTTATGCTGCATCTTCGCCAGCATGATTTTATCCTCGCGGAAGGCCGGGTTCATCAGCACGTCGGCCAGAATCGCCAGACCGGTATCGACGTCCTGTGTGAGCACCGACATCGAGGCGGAGCCGGAGTTGAGTCCGATCCCGGTCTCCACCGAGGCCGCGATGCTCTCCAGCAACTCGTCCAGCTCATCGCCGGTCTTGCTGGTTGTGCCGCCGGTGCGCATGACCATGCCCGTGATCGAAGCCAGGCCGATCTTATCCGGCGGTTCGTAAATCGATCCGGTCCGGATTCGGACCGACAGGTTCACCAGCGGCAGCTCGTGATCTTCGAGTAAAAACAGCCGCATACCGTTGTCTAAAGTGACCTGTTCGACCTCGGGCAGCTCGATGTCCCGCAGCTTCGGGTATGTCAAATTCTTGTAATCCCGCACGGCCTTCTCGACTTTGGGCGATTCGATGATCTGTTGCTTCGAGGTTTCGGGAACCTGTTCTTCCCGGACGGTCTCCTCGGCGCATCCGACCCACAAGAGGCACGATCCTAAAACAGTAAAGAGTACAATTTTTATAATCCGTGATTTATGTCTTATCATTGTGACGCTCCCTTCAAATTATGTCCCGGCTTCCGTTGTTCGGATGATTCCAACGGACCGATTTTTGGTCGTAAAATACTCGTTAGCGACGCGCTGGATGTCTTCGGCTGTCACCTTCTCGATTTTATCGAGTTGTTTAAACAGGCTGCGCCAGTCGCCGGTGACGACCTCGTAGAACGTCAACTGCGCCGCCAGTCCGGAATTGGAATCAAGCTGCCGGATCAAACTTGCGCGCGCCCGCGTTTTGGCCTTGGCCAGCTCCTCCGGCGTAACAAGTTCGTTTTTGAGCCGTTCAATCTCGGCATTGATGGCTTCTTCACATTCTTCATTCGTATGCCCTCGTGCCGGGACGGCGTAAAACAGGAACAGATTCGGATACTTGACGCCGGGCATGCCCTGAAATCCGGAGGCCGCCACGGCGATTCTCTTTTCCTTCACGAGGCTTTTGTGCAGCCGGGACGTCCGGCCCATGCCGACGATATCGGTGATCGCATCGAACACAGCGTCGTCGGGATGATGAATGTCCGGTTTGTGGTAGCCGATCAGAACGAACGGCTGAGCCGGATCTTGCACCACCACCCGCCGCTCGCCCAACTGCGGCGGCTCGACCGTCTCGACGGGATCGGGCTTGGGCCGGCTCGGGATTCGACCGAAGTACGTTGTGGCAAGTTTCTTAACGTCATCGGGATCGACGTCCCCGACAATCGCGATCGTCAAATTGCTCGGCGAATAGTATTGCTCGAAAAATTTCTCCGCCTCGGCGCGGGTGAGCGTTGCAATATCGCTCATGTGACCGACGATATGGTCGCCGTAGGGATGGGCCTTATACGCGACGGCCATGAATTCTTCCAGCAGTCGTCCCACGGGCTGGCTCTCAACACTGAGTCGCCGCTCTTCCATCACGACCTCCCGCTCTTTGTAAAACTCTCTGAGCACGGGATTGGCAAATCGGTCGGATTCCATCACCATCCAGAGCTCCATCTTGTTCGACGGTAGGCTCACGATGTATTGTGTCGCATCCTGGCTCGTGTAGGCGTTGAAGCCCGCGCTGCCTTCCCGCGAAAGGACTTCCTCGTACTCATCGTGAACCAGATACTCCTGGGTTTGCTCCTGGGCCTCCTTGAGCTGGTTCTGTAGTTGCTCCAGCCGGGCCTTATCGGCTCGATCTCCTTTTCGGCGTTCGGCCTTCAACTCCAGAAATATCTCGTCCATCTTCGCCATCGTCACTTTTTCGGCCTGATAGTCTTTGGTTCCTATCGTTTTAGTTCCCTTGAAGGCCATATGCTCGAACAGGTGCGCCAGGCCTGTGATGCCCCGTACCTCATCGACAGCCCCCACGTCGGCGTATGTGTGAAAGGAAACGACCGGCGCTTCGTGCCGTTCTAAAACCAGGAACGTCAGGCCGTTGTCCAGTGTAAATTCCGTCAAACGCTTCTCGAACTGCGCCAAGTCCTGAGCGCCCGCCGGCTTCGGGATCACCGCCGCCACGACACAGAACAAAAGCGTAACCCATACAACGTTATTCTGTCTTTTTCGTTTTGTGTGTTTCATATTCTTTACTCCTAAAGATTCCGGACTCTCGCGTTTTTAGCTTTAATTATACATGAAGTATACGGTTGCGTTACAATCTCGATTTACGGTGACGCGCACCCAATGAGCCGAGAAGCCGTCCGGGAATTCGTGGTGGTCGTATCCCTTGGCCGGAACATCCAGGGAGGCATACGTCTTCCAGGTCCCGTTGCCCAGGAAATCGACCTCAATTTTGAAAGTCACGCTCTGATACGAATCGTGGGCAAGATGCACGACCTTCTTGTCGAAGCCGGTCATTAAAAACGGATCCGAGGCTTCGCCGGCGTCCACGGGCGTCTCCCACCACGGACCGCCCCAGCCGGCGGGTTTGCCCATCGACCAGAGATCGTCGATATTGCCGAACCACAGACCCGACTGCGGCTGGCCCTGATCGTGATCGATCTGATCGCTGGCCATCACGAACAGACCCCGCCAGTAGCAAAAATCGGGAACCACTCGAAGATGGCTGCAAATCGGGCGGATACCCCAGATTTTGCCGCCGTAGGAAAGGGCCGGCAACTCGTAGAACATGCCGTGAACGTCCATGAGCAGCCGCTCCGTGACCGCGTGGCGAATCCGCAGCCATTCGGTATTCCAGGCATGGTCCCAGCTATGGCTGGCCTTGGGCAGCAGATAGCGATGCCACTTGCCTTTGGTGAATACGCGAAGCACAACGGAGGACCTGGTCCAGCCAGTGGCGTAAATCGTATGCCCGCCGTATGAGCTTCCCGAAGCGCTGCCGCCGACGCCGACGAAAGGATTGCGTTCGATGATGGTCCATTTCTTACCGTCCCATTCGGCCAACCGTCCGGCGTCTCGCTGGCCCAGAAATTCCTTCTCATCGTATGAATTATTCGCCACAACCACGCGGCCTGCCGCGCTGTAGGCCCCTTTGAAATGCGCCTTGGCGTCTCTTATCTTGAGCTCCTTAACCAGATTGAAAAGCTGCTTGGCTTCGAGGCTGTTCACGTCCACCTCCCAGAAGCGTCCCTCCATGCCGAGGAAATAGACCTTGTTTTTCGGATCGGTCAGATGAGAGATTGTGGCGGTCAGGCGAAACGTCTTGAGGTCCTCGATAGTCCGAACGTTTCCTTCAGGATCGATGGTGTGCGGCCCGATGAACGCCTGGCCGGACGGCCAATGGACCATGCGATTGGCGAAGGTGCCCGTTACGGAGGCCGGGTGTCGCCGCATCGTCATGTTCTCGCTGATCTCATAGAGTCCGATCCCCTCGCCCCGGATGTGGGCGACGTATCCGACCGCCCACAGCTTTTCCGCCCACGGGATGAGCGCCCCGATGCCCGTTTCGGAGTCGCTGCCCGTTCCTTTGGCCATGACGGTCAGGTTCGGAAAGACGCCGTTGACCGAAATCGGGCGCTCCTCAGCGCCCATATCCTTCGCTTTTGTGTCTTGCGCTTTCATGGCGCTGCCGGCGAGCACCACGGTGCATAACATAATGAAAACAAACCTGTACCAATACCCACGCTGGACATCCGCTACCTTCCGTCTCCGCACCAACTTACTTCCCGTGCGTTGAAATTGATCCATGGTCGTCTCCTTACACAACCTATGACGTTATCTCAAGAGAATTCCTTTCGCAAAACGAGTATAGGCAATATACGGCACCGAACCGGTTCCGTCAATGATAAACGGATATCGTTTGTATGGTTTTCCGTCGTGTTATTCGATGGATATTCAATAGATGTTAGAAGACGTGTGTCAACGAACCAGCAGAGTGTGAATAGTAAGACGTTGTGTGCTAATAGTCTTTGGCGGCGTTCATTTGTGTTTTGCGGCTGATGCCCCGACAGCTTTCGCAATGGCAGACGCCGACGCATCGCAGGTGGGACGTTCCGGCGATCCTTTTGGTCTCGATCAGCTTCGCCCCTTTGGTTTCCATTTTGCGAAGGGTCAGCTTGGCGTCTTTTGTGTCCCGTGAGCCGACCGCATCGATGACGACCGTCACCTTCTTGCCCCTTTGCAGCAAACCCAGCGCCGTCATCTTCACGGCGCCTTCCAGACTGGTCCCGACCAGGATAAACTCGCTGGCGCGGAGCTCGCTCAACAATCTGTCGATTCGCGGCTCGTCAAAGGGATCGACGCAGCGCTTATGAAGAATGACCTGCCTGTGCCGGCGCAGCATGTCTCTCGGCAGGTCGGTGTTGCCGTCCGCGGCGAAACTCACCCGGTCCTTGATTAAAGTATAGCGTACCTTTTTTTGTCCGTCGGTGCCGTCGATGCAGTAGCCGATCGGACTTTCGCCGTTGTTGTTCGGATAGACCTCGGCCGTCGAGATGATCGGGATATGTTCGCTTCGGGCCCACGCCATGACCCGGCGAATATGCGCCAGCACTCGCCGGTGGTTGCGAATGCAGGCTTTGCCTTCGGCTAAGAGGTAATCTTTTTGCGTATCAATATCGATGAGAATCCGTTTACGGCGCGCTCGGACCAATGTTGAAATCATGTTCAGACTCCCTTTTGGGCGTTCACATTCCCGTCCTATAATGGATACGCTTCCGCTAACAATGAAGTTCAGAGTCCTTTATCGAACGCTTGGTGCATCTACTTTAGTTACGATGGTGTTTGAAAGGTATTTCAATCTTCGTTTGAACGTCGGAAATGGTGTATAATTGGGTGGTGTGTTTTGTTCTTTGGTTTCAAGGTATGTTTTTGAATTGACTTAGGCCCAATATCCCGGATGTTGAAGGACTATCCTGAAATTTCTATCAAATCCGAAGATTTTGACGGAGAGGTCGCTTTCGAGCGCATATTCGGACGTCTCGGTCCGGTCCACGTCGAAATCGGCTCCGGCAAGGGAACCTTTCTGCTTTATCAGGCCAGGGCCCAACCGAGTGACAACTTTCTCGGCATCGAGTGGGCCAATCGGTACTACCGCTACGCCGTCGATCGCATCGGGCGGTGGGGCCTGACGAACGTGCGGATCATTCGCACCGATGCGGCCGGCTTCATCGCCGAGTCCGTGTCGGATGATTCCGTGGATTGCTTTCACATTTATTTTCCCGATCCGTGGCCGAAGAAGCGTCATCACAAAAGGCGCTTTCTCTGCCCGGCCAATCTGGAGCACCTCATCCGTTGTCTGAAAACCGACGGACAACTACGCATCGTCACCGACCATACCGATTATTTCGAGCAGATACAAAAGGTCATCACCGCCGAACGTACCAGACTTCAGGAGATTGATTTCATCCGTCCCGCCGGCGCCGAAGAAGGCGAATGGGCCGGCACCAATTACGAGAGAAAATACCTCAAAGACCAACGACCCATCCACACCTTGGCCGTACAAAAAAAATGAGAGCCAGTGTAATAGGGGGAGCCGTGAGTTATGTTAGTCAGATGTATCACTCTGTTTCGCAAACCTCTCAGCTTGCTCAAGAAGTTGTTTAAGAGAGTCTTTCACTTGTAGCTCTTTGGCCCATTTACGTAGATAGTCAACATCAAGACGATCCCACTGAACCACGGCAATACCCAATGCGTCATGGAACTGTTGTTCAGACTGGCTGACCTTAGACCATTCCAGTTTGCTTAAGATCATATCCTCCGGCGATGTCACCCAAACATCGATCCCCCCGATTTCGGCGTTACGCTTACGTTTGAATTCCTGACGACTGAATGTCCTTTCCTTGCGAAGGATAAAATCGGCTTTCCAACCAGACAAGCTGTCAATAACATTGAACATTGATTTGTGGGTAAATGCATCTCGAACGGCTTTAAGACTGACATAGTAATTTGCGCCTAAAGATTCGACAAAGCTGAGAAGCTGTTTTTCGGTAGGGGCTATCACAATGTCAATATCTTTTGTGGCCCTTGGCTGGCCGTGATAACTGCTGCCGAAAGAACCGGAAATCATATAGGGAACTGAGCAATCGTCCAAAATCTTGATGAGCTTCTTCAAGAAATCATCCTGGCTTGTCATGAACGTGTCCCCATCCCTTTGAGCATTTGTCTGTAGAGCTTATCCCCGATCATAAGCCGCAGGACTTCCAGTTTGATCTTTTTCTGGTCGAAATCCGGATGGCGATACCGGACTCCAGCCTCAACAATCCGGCGAAGATTATCACTCATCTCAATCGCCATCCTGGCGCGGACCTCTGACCCAAGATTCCGCAGGATCTCAAATTCCTTTCTGGCAGCCTCCAGAGTTGTGTCCGCAGGTATTCCGTTCATTATATGATCGCCTTTGATAGCCACTGCATCAACAATGTGGCAAGAACTCCGCCCAGAAAACTGACCGCGTTCCAAATCCAATGGTTCTTTATATACTCTTTATACCACAAATTGCTACGTGACCACCAGGCACTATATTTCCCAACCAGATCACGACCTTCCATCGTCAAGCTGATTCCCGCCACTCCATCACAATTTTCATGTTTTTATACATTTATAAGCTTTCGCTTCTCGAGACCAGCATTGGAAACCTCTAATCTTCTATTGAGTTTGATGTGGATTTTGACTTCTTTTTGGCATTGTGTCATACTCTTGTCTTCGCTGGGGCGGCCTCATTTCTGTCACTGTAAACGCTAATCTTGCGCGCCGCCTGCTTTATCAGCCAAGGTGTTAAAATTGGAATCCAGCACGGTTTTGCCAGGATAGTAATCCAATCTGACATTTCAAACCACTTCGGATTGTCAATATATCGACAGACATCTGGATTCTTGTTTTCACAGGAATGACAAGGTGCGAGCTATCATCGTCTAAATACGAGTATCCAGAATCAGGCATCCAGTATCTACCTCGCTAATTGGAAGTTTTCTTCGCCGAGGAGCTGGCGCATTTTGCGGCAGAAGTCCTCATCGGGATTGACGCTCAGCTCCTTGTCGGCGGCGGCGAAGACCCGGCCTTTATCGGTTCGCACGGCGACGTACACGGGGCTTCGACCCCGGTGGTGCTGGCAGATGCTCTTGATCCTCGCCACCTTCTCTTTTGTCACCTCGTGGGCGTCCAGCCCGATCCGGACCTGGGCGGCTAATTTCTCTCTCACCTCGTCTAACGCGATCAGCTCCTCGGCGATGATGTTGGGTTGCTCCCTCCTGTAATCGGCCTTGCCCCTGACGAAAACCACTGTATCGACAACCAGCTTGTCACCGTACCGGTTGAGCACCTCGGGAAACATCACCACCTCGATTTGTCCCTGCAGGTCCTGAAGCGTAAAGACGGCCATCTTCGAACCGGCGTTTCGGCCGGATTTGGTGATATTGAACCTCGCCTTTGTGATCATACCCCCGATCACGACCTGTTTTTCGCCGTTGGACTCGGCCAGCTCGGAGCTGTTATGCGTCGAATAGATGTTGATCGTCTCGGCATGATGGCTCAACGGATTGCTGGTGACATAAAACCCGAGCACTTGCTTCTCGTAGGCCAGCATCTGCGTCTCCGGCCACGGGGCCACGTCGGGCAGGCGCTTGTGGTCCTCGGAATAATCGTTCTCAGCCGCCATTTGACCGAAGAAACTCATCTGTCCCTTTTGCTTATCGGCCTGCAGGCTCGCGCCGTTCACCATGGCCGCTTCAAGCCCGGCGATCATCTGCGAACGGCTGCCGCCCAGGTCGTCGAACGCGCCGGCCTTGATGAGCGCCTCAAGGACTTGTTTATTGGCGGCCCGTAAGTCCACGCTTTCACAAAAATGGAACAGACTCTGAAATCGACCGACCTCGTCGCGAGCCGCGATGATCTGCTCAACCGCTTTCTCGCCGACGCCCTTGACCGCCGCTAAACCGAAACGAATAACGCCCTTTTTCTTGCTACCTTCTCCATCATTTTCATAAAGCGGTGTAAAGTCCACTCCGCTTTCGTTGATATCCGGCGCCAGGACCTCGATCCCCATCTGGCTGCACTCGGCGATGTAATCGACAATCTTGTCGGTGTTGTCCATTTCGTACGTCAGAAGGGCCGCCATGAACTCGACGGGGTAGTGGGCCTTCATGTAGGCCGTCTGATAGGCGATAAAGGCGTAGCGCGTCGAATGGCTCTTGTTGAAGCCGTAGCCGGCGAATCGCTCGATCAGCTCGAAGATCTGCTCGGCCTGCGGCCGGACCAGCCCCTTATCGACGCAGCCGGCGATAAATCGCTCTCGCTCCTTGGCGATGGTCTTGGCCTTCTTTTTGCTGATCGCCTTGATCAGGGTATAGGCCTCACGTAGCGGGATATCCCCGAGGCGGTTGCACACTTGCATGACCTGTTCCTGGTAGCAGTTCTTCACGATAATGCCATTGGCTACAAAATTATGATGATCCGCTACGGACATTCCATAAAATTGTTGATCATGGACGCGTTCGACCTTCGTGATGCGATAGTAGCGCACGCCGCCAAGATTAATCCCTGCTTTGAAAGCGGTAACTGATTTTACAAACGGGAAATCATGTCTCATGCCGGCGCGCATAATACCGGTGCGTCTCGAGAAAGCCCGATGCGATTCAGCGACGGGAACCGCCTCTAGTAGGCGAATTCGTGGAATCCAACCAACGGATAGACCGCGAGTCAATTTTCCCGCGAACCGGCGCACGAGGAGATAGGGTTCGGTAATCCGTGCCAGGGTCTGCAAGTCCCAAAACTGAATGCGGTTTTTTCGAATGGTCGTTGGAATGCCCTCCATCTGGCAAAGGCGACGAACATCTTCTAAGAGCGACGGCGAGCAGGACGAAAGGAAACAGACCGCGGTGTTTTTAGTACCGACCGCTGTACATCCGTCTGCATCCAGTAGTCCGGCAAGAAACGCCGCTCGCACTTTATCCCTACAGCGGAAAATCACCTCTGGTACGTGTTTGTGCCGGGCCGTCACTTTCATTCCCAGCGACTCTATCCAGTGATGCAGTTTCGTTTTGCGGTTGCCGTGGATCGGATCCTTCAGCAACTGAGGATGTGACAGACTTAAATACCAGGATCGGCCATGGAAGTACTCGTGAGTGTGCAGCGATGGCAGTTGCTCGTGCAACCAGGCGAGAAGTTTGCGATGATCCTCCTCACGGCCTGTAGCTAATGAGATGCCTTTACCCGTCATCGCGCCATCACCAATGAGCGAACCAAGCAAGTAAGCCACCGCGTCATCCGCACCGAGCCATGGCGCTAGGTGTCTGGCTGTTACTTGAGTTTGGGGCAGATACCGCCCAACGGCGACCAGATCGCGGGCTGGGTCGAGTTTAATGGCTTCTTTCATGCCGTCAAACGTGTAGACCTGGTGATCGTCGGTGAGCGTGACAGAGAAACCGTTTTCCAGTGTGATCTTCACGCCGTCATCCCGGCGTGTCGGGCCGCACCCATGACACGGCTTGACTTCAAATCGGGACGTTGCCCTGTTTAGCGACTGGACTTCATCACCGATCCGCACATCCCGAATGGGTTTCTCGGTGCCGTCGGCCATGGCAATCCGAGCTTCCTCATGGATGCACATGATGCCGTAGGTCTCTTCGAGGACCTCCGTCATGATCGGGTGCGGCAGGCTCCAGGCGGCTCCATGCTTGCGGTCGATATAGTCGGGAATCAGAATCATCGGGCCGGGCCGATAAAGGGCGTTGGCGGCGATCAGGTCCTCGATCCGGTCGGGTTTCATCTTCATCAGCAGGTTTTGCATGCCGCCGGACTCGAATTGGAAGATCCCCTTCGTTCGGCCCTCGGAAAAAAGCTCGAACACCTTCGCATCGGTCAGATCGAGCTGCTCCAGGTCAATCTCATCGCCGTGAACGGCCTGAACCAACTGGCACGCTCGTTCCAGCACGCTGAGTGTTTTGAGGCCCAGGAAGTCCATTTTTAGCAGGCCGACTTTCTCGACCATCGGTCCCTCGAACTGTGTCACGAGGTCGTCGGAGCCGGGCGCCTTGTACAGGGGCACGAAATTCGTTAGCGGCTCATCCGCAATGACGACGCCGGCGGCGTGGACCGAGGCGTGCCGGGCCAGGCCTTCGAGCTTTTGGCCGATGTCGATGACCTTTTTCGTTTCGGCATTTTGTTCGTAGGCTCGCTTTAATTCAGGCTCCGTTTTCAGGGCCTTATCCAGCGTCATGTCGAGCGAAAACGGCACCAGCTTGGCCAGTTTATCCGCCTCGCTGAGCGGCACGCCGAGCACCCGGCAGATGTCGCGAATGACCGCGCGGGCCTTCATCGTTCCGAAGGTGATGATCTGGGCGACGTGGCCGTACTTGTGCCGGACGTAGTCGATGATCTCAGCCCGATGGGCCTGACAGATATCGATATCGATATCGGGCATCTCATTGCGGTGCGGATCCATGAACCGCTCGAAGAGCAAATCGTATCGAATGGGATCGACGTTACACAGTCCGAGACAGTATCCGACGAGTGTCCCCACCCCGCTGCCTCTGGCGCCGATGGGAATTGTTTTCTCGTGAGCGTATTTGCAGAAATCCCAGACGATCAAAAAGTAACTGGCGAAACCTTTGGATTCGATGACGTCCAACTCCCGGTCGAGCCGGGCCTGGATGGATTCGGTGATTTGGCCGTATCGCTCTTTGGCGCCCTCGTAGCAGAGTTTCGTCAGAAAGTTTTCCGGCGTCGAATCGTCCGGCGGCTCGAAACGCGGCGCGTGCCGCGTTTTCAGATCGAACGCGACGTTGCATCGCTCGGCGATCGCGAGGGTATTATCACACGCCTCCGGGTAGGGTGTAAAAAGCTGTCGCATCTCACGCGGGCTCTTGAGATACACATCCGACGGATAGATCATTCGATCCGGATCATCGGAACGTTTGCCCGTGCTAATGGCGCAGAGACAATTATGCGCCTCGTGATCGCTCTCTTCGAGGAAATGCACGTCATTCGTCGCCACCAGCCCCAGGCCCATTTTCTTCGCCAAGTCGGCTAATCCCTGGCAGACGTCCGGTCCATCGCCTTCGTGGCTTTGTATTTCGATGAAGAACCGTTCCGGCCCGAAGATCTTCAAAAAACGTTCCGCCGCCAGGCGCGCCGCCTTTTCGTCCCCGCACGCCATCGCCGAGGTCACCTCCCCTTTAATGCAGGCCGTGGTGCAGATCAATCCCTCATTGAGCTCGGCTAAGATGTCCTTATCGATCCTCGGGCGGTAATAAAAGCCTTCGAGATAGCCGGTGCTGGCCAGCTTCAGGAGGTTCTGATAGCCCACGTTGTTTTCCGCCAGCAGGATCAAATGATAGGCGGCGTCGGAGATGGTGGTTTTCGTTCTATCCAAGCGGCTGCCGGGGGCGACGTAAGCCTCGATGCCGATGATGGGCTTGATATGGGAGGCCAGCGCCTTGGTATAGAACTCCACGGCTCCAAAAAGATTGCCGTGATCGGTCACCGCCACCGAGGCCATATCAAGTTTCTTGCAGCGCTTAAGGAGCCTCTCGAAGGCGATCGCCCCATCCAGCAGGGAGTACTGACTGTGCAAATGAAGATGCGTAAATCCTTTACTTGGCATAATTTAGGCCATCCTTCCAAGCTGTGATTGATGCTGGTATCCTACATCTTCCCGTGGGTGTTGTCAAATGAAATACAGGGTATAAAAAAGCAACAAATAAGACGAAAAAGACATTTCTTCTTGACATAAAGGCGGATTTTGTATATACTTATATATAGGGTGGTAGTATTCGGAGGTGTGGTGAAAACCTGTTTCATTTTTCTTGCAAGTTTTCCTTCACCCAAAGACTGTTTCATCCCGTTTTCAAAATGTGACAGGGACGTCGGGGGATAATCGATGTGTATCAATGGAGATAAACCATAACAATTAATTGCGAGAATGAAACGATGAAAAGCAAGATGACAAAGAAGGTGTTCAAAACGCATACAATCCGATTGTTGTTGGCGGCAGTCCTGTTCGTGATGGCTGTCCCCAGGCTTGCAACGGCAAAGTCACTGTACCTCATTGCGGACATAGGTTCCTTATCAAACGCGACACAACCGATAGACGTTTACGATATTGGACCTGACGGGTCTTTGACATTTCAGTCGCGACATGACATCCCTCGCGACATGCTCGGCGCCATGGGTATAGCCATCGATTCGGATAATGGATTCTTGTTTATTACGTATGAAGCCTCCAACGAGATTCAGGTGCTGGATGCAAGAACCATGACGGACGTGGCGACGATTATCGCTCCGGATGCTAAGGACCTGGCCGGCATCGTTTACGACCACGATAAGAAAAAAGTATATTGTGTCGATCGCGGCAACGACCTCTTGTACATATACGACTGGGATCCGGAGACGCGAACCATATCCCATGCGCCGGATTCTCCCTCCATACTTTGGGCCGCTTCGACCTATGGGATCGCTTTGGACGAGTTCGATGACCTGCTCTACGTGGCGAACGCCTCCAAAACAGTCACCATTTATGATACCTCCATTTGGCGAAAGGTGGGCAGGATCAAACTGGATCGTACCGCTATTAGTATCGCCGTGGATGCCCAGAGGGGCTTGCTTTATACCGGCGCAGGGTATAAAGGCGATATGTTCCTCACCCAGTACGACCTGGCGATGGGAACGGTGAAAGAGGTTCAGGTTGAGCCTGACGCCGGCGTGATAGGTCTCGGTGTGAACGTGGATACCGGTTATGTGTACTTGAATACCGGCATGAACAACAAGCCGGGCGGCGATAATCTTCAGGCTTACGATACAGAACTCAACCTGATCGACTCCATCCCTATCAATGGGGATGCGACGGGTCTCGTCGTCCCACTTAAAGACATTAGTCTCAATCCGCTCGATCTGAAAAAGACGATCGTCCGCGGCGCTTCTCATAGCGGCGCCGCCGGGGGGATGCCCACTGTAGGCGCCGGCGACACCGTGACCTACGGTATTCACTTCAACAATTTCACCGGCACCACGGTCACTGATGTATCGGTCGTCGATATGCTCCCGAGCGAAGTCATCTTTGTATCCGCGGATGACGATGGTATCAGCGGATTGTATGATCCCAAGACGCATTCCTACACGTGGCTTTATTCCTCCTGGCCGCCGGAAGTGCCGACGACCCTGGAATTGGTCGTGCAAGTCGGGAAAGATGTGGGCACGGGGACGATCATCTCGAATACCGTGATGATCAGCAGCAACCAGACGCCGCCAACGACAAAACGTCGTGACGTGATTACGGGGCACAATCCTTTGAATTTGAGCAAGGTAATTCTGGGCAGCGCCCAGGGGCAGGTGACGTCGGTCAAAGCGGATAGCTCTGTGACTTACGTCATCGAGTTCGACAACGGCAATGAATTCGTCGTGACGGACGTTTTGGTGCTTGACGTTCTCCCGAAAGAGGTGAGTTTCGTATCGGCCCAGAAAGGGACGGTGCCGGGCAAATATGATCCGGCGACGCGTGCGGTGACCTGGTCGTTTGCCTCGTTGAAGGCGGGACAAGCCGTGCACCTGGAGTTGGAGACTCGCGTCAACAAAGACCTCGCCAAGGGGACGATGTTCTCCAATTCCGTATCGGTTGAGAGCGAGCAAACGCCCTCTGCTGCAGCCTCCGCCGAGGCCATCGTTGGTGAAACGCCATCCGCCGTCCCGGGATTGAAAATTCTGCCTGAGATCATCAGACGTAATAGCGAAACATACAACATACAGGCCAGTATCATATTCCAACGGGGTATTGGCAAACCCGACATCGCCGACGTGCTCCCGACACTTTATCCGGGGGAGATTGTGGCCAAGCAGCAATTTATTTATGGTTCGGACGATCGAGCAAAGGTCATTGCCCTGTTCGATAAGAATGAGCTGCTGAATGCGGTGAAGGGATCCGGCCAGATCACCTTGAGAATGGTCGGGATGCTTAAATCGGGCCGGTCGTATTCCGGCGAGGGGACCGTTTATATCACCGAGTACTCCGGCAGCTAATCAACAGAACCGAAATTTTTCTGCAAAAAAGTGTTGCGGCAACCGCCGGAACGTGGTAAACGTATAAAAAGAAAATTTGAATCAGCCAGGGGAGCTGAGGGCCGGCTGTGGCATGGGGCCCGAGGCTGAGAATTGACCCTATGAACCTGATCGGGATAATGCCCGCGAAGGGAGGCGAAAGAAAAGGCATCAAGCACTCCGTTCGCAGGAGTGCTTTTTTTATTCCGTAGAGATAAAAAAGTATGAAACAGTGTAAATCCGTGTCGATGAAAGGAGTCCAAAAAATGATCGAGACCGACATATCCCGAGCGATCCTCGAAGCGTACCAGCGAAAACTGTTGGACCATCTTGAAAATGACGTGGTCATCGTCGGCGCCGGGCCGGCGGGCTTAACGGCCGGATATTACCTTGCAAAGTCCGGCGTCAAAACCGCGATTATCGAAAGAAAGCTCTCGACCGGCGGAGGCATCTGGGGCGGGGCCGCCGGCTACAACGTCGTCGTCACGCAGGACAGCGAGATTCCCGACGAGTTCGAGATGACCTCGAAAAAGCAAAAAGGCCTGTACATCTACGACGCCGTCGAGTTCGCCACGGCCCTGGCCTTTAAGGCAAAGAAGGCGGGTACGGCCATTTTCAACCTGATGGAGGTCGAGGACATCATCCTGAAGACCGACCGGATCGAAGGCGTCGTGGTTAACAACACGGCCATCACGATGGGCGGCCTGCACGTGGACCCGTTCTGTATCGCCTCGAAGATCGTCCTCGATACAACGGGTCATCCATCCGAGGTCGTGGGCATGTTGACCAAGCGAAAGCCGGAGTTGTTGCCGAAAGGCATACAGGAGAGTTTCATGGACGTCGATGCCGGCGAGGCGGGCGTCGTCAACAAGGCCGGCGAGATCTTCCCAGGTCTCTACGTCGCCGGCATGTCCGTCTGTGCCGTATATAACTTGCCAAGAATGGGTCCCATTTTCGGCGGCATGTTAAAATCCGGCAAAAAAGCCGCCGAAATGATCACCAAAAAACTAAAGTCGTCTAAAACATAAAGAGTATTTTTAACCGCAGAGAACGCAGAAATCGCCGAGTTTTGTATTTTTCAGCTAATGGGTGGCAGCTTCATCCCGGTTGACGTTCATCGGGATGGGGATGACTTTATCCCATTCGACCTTCGGCTCCAGTCGAGATGACACATCCTTCCTGCAATTGCGAAGGAATCCTGATGTCGTTGATCGGGACGACTGCGGCAATCTCAGCCTTCACGTCTCAAAAAACATCATTTCTTCAGGTGCGAAGGGAGCTATCCAGCTTTCAGGTATTTTTTTATCATCCGAATATTTTTTGACCACCCTTGTTTTTCGGCTATAAATCAGGATGAAGTGGTCAAAAATACGTAGTTACCCCAATTGACACAAACCGCTATAGTTAGGTATAATAAGCATATAGTGGCCTTGTAGGGAGACTAAGCTTTTCTTTAGGATTCGTGAGTTCGAGGCACGCATATTGTCGCTCATTGAGTGAGATGTCCCCGGAATTCAGAGCGAGGAAGTGTAAAAAACCTACATTTGGGTGACTCTAAAGGAGGAGTACGATGAAGAGATGGTCGATCTTTACACTCATAGCATTGTCGGTCCTGACAACTGCAACAAAAGCATTCGCCCACGTCACGACCGATGGCGGCGTGACGACAGATGGATTAGTGGCATACTATCCATTCGATGGCAATGCCGACGATCAAAGCGGCAATGGATACGATGGCACGGTTTACGGCGCGACTCTGACAGCCAACCGCTTTGGCGCTCCCAACAGTGCCTATTCCTTCGATGGGATCGATGATTACATTAGTGTGGATTATGCGCCCGCCTTTCAACTGCCGGTATTCACTGTCTCAGCATGGGTCCTCCCGACTGTGGACCTATCGGCTGCGACATCCCCCGCCTGGGTCGCTGGTCGTGGAGAGGATATCATTACGGACCTGGCCGCATTTAATCTGCTGGTCGCTCATCCAACGTCGCCCTTAGCCAATGGCGTCTCTGTACTGTATGAAACTTCCGGCAACGTTGATCGGTTTTTCGACACGAATTTATACCCTGAACTCGACAACT
>Ga0272442_10001505_pt1 | contig 35400 bp, 26 predicted proteins | sample SSMForm2O_FD_200262 | JGI IMG/M metagenome (GOLD analysis project Ga0272442, IMG submission 200262) | Marine sediment archaeal communities from Little Sippewissett salt marsh, Falmouth, MA, United States - SSM-Form-2O | ecosystem: Environmental > Aquatic > Marine > Wetlands > Sediment ... | reverse complement strand
GGGCGCCTCCGATAGATTCCATCACCTCAGACGCAAAGAGCGCTGTCATAAGGATAACCGACGCCGATAACTCCGAGGTTACAGACGACTCAGACGCCTTCGAGATAGAGGGCAAGATCCAGATTGACGCCCCCGATACCTCGGGCCTTATGTGGAGCGTGGGGAATACCTATGAGATTAAATGGACCCCCACAGGCACCTATTCGCCTGTTGAGATACAGTATTCCAAGGACGGCTTCGGAAGTGACGTCCAGCCTGTAGCAACAGTGACCAACTCAGCATCGGGTGTACAGGCGACGCACATCTGGCAGATACCGAATGACATATCAGACACCGTAAGGGTGCGCGTGAGGGACGACAACGACGACGACGTAAACGATGTATCCGGCTTCGACCTAAAGATAGTAGGTTCGCTCGATCTTACTGTCCCCGAATCAGGAGAGGTCTGGCTTAAGGACTCCACTCACAACATAGCCTGGACCGCCATAGGCGATGTCTCGAACGTAAAGCTTGAATACAAAACCTCGGCTGCCGGCGGCTACACCACGATAGCTGCCAATGACGGCGGTCACACAGCCGGCGGCAACACCTACGAGTGGACTATCCCCGATGAGAACTCAGAGACCTGCTATGTGAGGATAAGTGATGTGGCTCATCCGACAGACGTGGACAGCGTATCGGAAGACTCCTTCTCCATAAGGCCGGTCATTACCGTCAGCCAACCCGCTCTCAACTCCAATGTAGAGGTAGCCTCAAGCGGTAACACCATCACCTGGAGCCTGAACGGGTCGACGAAGATATCCTTCGTGAAGATCTACTACAGCGTTGACGGCGGTCCCTTCACCAACGTCATCGACGATACGGGAACGGTCTCGGCCTCGGATGAGACCTATACCTGGAACAGCGTTGCCGACACCATATCAGACAATGCCGTAATAAGGGTGATCGACACCGGAAACGCCAACGTATACGGCAATTCATCGTCGTTTGACATCATAGGTAAGATATCTGTCACCACGCCCTCATCCGGCGCCAACTGGCAGGCGGGGACCACACACGCCATAACCTGGGATCCCGACGGAACGCTTGGAAACGTCAAGATATATTACTTCCATGACGGTTCCTATGATCTCATAACCACCGTTGCCCATACACCGTCTTCCTATGACTGGCTGGTGGCCTCACAGATAGAGGAAGACACAACCATAAAGATAGTGGATGCCGACACAGAAGGCACCGCAGACGAGGTAGCGGATCTCTCCGATACCTTCAACATACGCGGTGGCTTCGTGATGGACGCAGTCCCTACGACACTCTCATCAGGTGCATCGCACAACGTGACCTGGAACAATCTGGGCCTGCAGGGCGAGATATCGACGGCCAAGCTTGAGTTCTTCGACGGCTCCGACTGGCATAACATAGACTATAAGACTACGGATACAGGGCTAGTAACTAACTCCGGCGCGTACTCCTGGACAGTACCCACCGACGTTAAGTCGACGGCCTGTCAGTTCAGGATAACCGACCCCGATAACGCCCAGGCGGTTGATAGCTCCAACAACTTCGAGATAAGGGCGGTAATCACAGTGACCGCTCCAATATCTGCCTCCAAGTGGGTCATAGGCACCACAGGGACAGTAACCTGGACATATACAGGTGTCATAGACACCATGAAGATAGAATACTCGGCCGATGACGGTGGCACATATCCGCCGGCATTCGTTGTCGTGGCTTCAACGCCGGCAACGAATCTCTCCTATGACTGGGCCATACCGACCGGCCTTGACATCCTCACGGCCGATCAGGCTATGATAAAGGTGAGCGATGCGACTCTTGCTGTAGCCTATGACGAGTCACCCAGCTTCATGGTGAAAGGCGGCGTCACCGTGACAGAGCCCGAAACTACAGACATACTCCATGTGGGAGACGCCTTCGACATACAGTGGACCACCATAGGAACAGCCGATATGGGTAACGTGAACATACAGTTCTCCAAAACGGGTGCTGCGCCCTGGACGGATGTAGTTACGGTGGCCTATGACTCAAGCCCGTACTCACTCTGGGCGCCTCCGATAGATTCCATCACCTCAGACGCAAAGAGCGCTGTCATAAGGATAACCGACGCCGATAACTCCGAGGTTACAGACGACTCAGACGCCTTCGAGATAGAGGGCAAGATCCAGATTGATTCACCGGACGTGGATGCGCCTACCTGGTATGTAACGGACACCGAGCAGATTAAATGGACGCCTACAGGGACGTTTAACTATGTCAAGATAGAATACTCCACCAACGGTTTTGCGGACGAGCTTGAGACTGTGGTAGAGAGCGCCTCATACGCCAACTCTGCCTCGGGTGTTCAGGGAACATATGACTGGACCATACCTGACGCCCTTAGCAATAACCTCAAGGTGAGGGTATCTGCTGTAAACGACAGCGACGTTCTGGATATATCCGAGTCTCCGTTTGTCATTAAAGGAAAGTTAACCTTAAACGCGCCGAACGGCGGCGAGACCTGGTACGTAGAGGATACCACGAGAAAGATTACGTGGCAGGCCACGGGGACTATAGATACGGTGCGAATTGAATACTCAAGCAATAACGGCGGGACCTGGAAAGAGATCATAAGCAACGCTTCGGCGGGATACGGCTCAGGCGAATATACATGGCCTCAAGTAGCCGACGCCATAAGCGACCAGTGTCTTATGAAAGTCTCTGATACTGACGATTCATCTGTTCAGGATGTTTCTAACAGTGTATTCTACATAAAAGGTAAACTACAGGTCCTCACGCCGGATGGCTCCGAAAGATGGCTTGCCGAGTCGAGCGATCACGATATCACCTGGGATATGACGGGGAGCATCCAAAACGTCAAGATATCATACGCCGTTGACGGAGGAGGCTTCACCAATACTATAATATCCTCGACCGCCGCCTCAAATTATCTCTATACGTGGGACAATCTTCCAACCCATGTGAGCGATTCATACATAATAAGGGTAGCTGACGTCGATGATGAAACAAACGTGTATGACGACTCGCTCGCATTCGACATCATAGGAAGTGTCACCGTTACAGAGCCGAGCGGCGGAGAAGAGCTCCCAGTTAATAGCGATTTCAAGGTGGAATGGACGAGGGTTGGCGACTTCTCTGCGGTCAACATAGAATATTCTACGGATGGCGGAACGAACTTTAATGATGTCATAGCCATGGGCGCTGACGCGGGCACGCTCTACTATTGGTGGATGGGCATAGATGAAAACAGCGTTTCACCTGACGTGGTCGTAAGGATAAGCGACGCTAACGACTCCCAAGTGGCGGATCTCTCTAATTCGTTCAAGATACAGGGTATCTACTCGAACCTCGTGCCGGCCGGAGGCGAGGTGTGGGAAGTTGATTCAGTCCACGACATTACCTGGAATACCACCGGCAACATAACAAACGTCACAATACACTACTCCACTGACGCCGGCCAGAACTGGGTTGAGCCTGCCATAGCCGAGGACATAGTAAACACGGGCAGCAAATCATGGACTATACCTGATGCAATAACAGACCAGGCGCGCGTTAAGGTTTGTGACGCCAGTGACATGGACTCCTGCATAGAGAGTGGCTCGAACGTAAAGATACGCGGCAGTCTCCAGCTGACCTCACCGACGTCGGGGGCTGAGTCCTGGATAGTGGATTCGACGCACGATATCACATGGACCGTAAACGGTTCCATATCAAAGGTGAAGCTGGAATACTCCGTTGACGCCGGAGTCTATGAACAAATAACGGGCGCCGATGACCTTACGGCCGACTCCGGTGACGGCACGGGTTCCTTCACCTGGACAATACCGGATGACATATCGGATGAGGTAATGGTTAAGGTAACCAACAAAGACGATTCCACAGTATACGATGAATCAGGCAGTCCCTTTACCATCACCGGTGAGCTGGACCTTACATCGCCTACCGGCGCGGAGGTCTGGTACGTGCAGGACGAGGAGACCGTCTCCTGGACTAAGACCGGCACCATACCCACGGTGAAACTCGAATACTCCGTGGGAGGCGGAGCATACCAGCAGATAACCGACGCCGAGTCATTATCCGGCTTAAGCTTCCAGTGGATAATACCCGACTCCATAAGCGAGCAGGTAAGGGTGAGGGTGAGCAATACAGATGCAACCGAACCTACTATACCTGGCGCCTCAGGGCTCCTTGCCATAAAGGGCAAGCTGGAACTTACGAGTCCGACAGCCGGTGTGGTGTGGGACGTTGCTTCAAGTTATAACGTAACATGGGTGAGGACAGGTTCCATCGCCACGGCAAAGTTAGAATATGACTATGGCACCGGTTTCATCCAGATACCCGGAGCAGCTTCCGTGGACGCGAGCCTCGAGAGCTTTTCCTGGACAATTCCGAACACCATAAGTGATGACGTGGTGGTGAAGATAACCAATAATGCCGACTCCGCAGTTACCGATACTACCGACTCATTCAAGATAGCAGCCGACATTAATCTCACATCCCCTGCGGGGGGTGAAGTATGGATAGTGGACTCGAACTATCCGATAACCTGGCAGAAGTTCGGGACGATCGAGAACATCATCATAAAGTATGACACCAACGAGGGTCTGAACGGATATCCGAACACGATAATCACGGTTCCAGCCGCAGACGGAAGTTACTCCTGGCAGGTGCCGGATGAGATAGGCGACAAGGTTCGTGTGAGGATAGAGGATGCGAATACATCATCCTTTACTGAGATGAGTGAATCCACTAACTTCGAAATAAGGGGTTCCATTACGGTCACGGCTCCCGTGCAGGACCAGGTATGGCTGTCCGGAACCACTCACAACATCGAATATACAATACACGGCTCAATACAGAACGTGAAGCTTGAATACTCGCTAGAAAACGGTCAGGCGGGCTCTTGGGTGGAGATAGCGCCGTCTGTAGTAGCCGGCGCGGGCAATCACCAGTACCTCTGGACCTGCCCGTTGGATACGAGCATTCACGCATTCGTGAAAGTAAGCGATCTTACGCCGGGATCTGTGGTTCAGGATGCCTCGGATGAGTTCATAGTCCGAGGGGGATTCACCTTCGATCATCCGGCATCCGGCGAAAGATGGCTTGCAGGGAGCTTTCATTTCGTCGAATGGGTCACATGGGGCAACATAGATTTTGTCTATGTGGAGTATTCATTGGATAACGGACAGAACTGGAACTTCGTGAATGACGGTTCTCCAATAGATAACTCCACGGATACCTACGGTTGGACACTTCCAAATTCCATAACGAGCCTTGCCAAGATAAAGGTGACGGATACCTCCGACCCCGACGCAAATAATACAACAGAGGCCTTTACCATGCACGGCAGCCTTACTTTGAGTAATCCAAATGGACAGGAGAAACTCAAGGCAGGCCAGTCCGACGCCGCGACAAAGATAACATGGACCATGGTAGGCCCCATAAACGCCGTGGATATTGCGCTTTCAAAGAACGGCTCAGACGGGGATTACACTACCTTTGCCGCGAACCAGCAGGCCTCACTCCTTGAATACCAGTGGTCTGTCCCCACAAACTCACTATCGAGCAACTGTTTCGTGAGGATAACCGACTCGCAGGATTCCCTGGTAATGGATAAATCAGACCTTCCATTCAAAATAATGGAGAGCTTCACCATAACGGCTCCGAACGGAGGAAACCAGTGGGTAGTCGGCGATACCGAGACCATCACCTGGAATTCGCTCGACCTCGCGAGCTCTGTGAATCTTAAATATTCCACGGATGCTGCGCATGAAACGTGGAACCTCATAGAGAGCAATACCCTCAACGACGGCTCCTATGACTGGCTGGTACCTCCCACCATATCGAGCACATGCTCGGTGAGAGTGTCAGACTATTCAGACGATACTGACTCTTTCGATGTTTCAGACAGTGACTTTAAAATTCAGGGTAAGATAACCGTGGATATTCCCAACGGAGGCGAGAAGTGGGGCTGCGCGGATTCCCAGTATATACAGTGGAGCTGGCTGGGTAATATAGCGAATGTGGACATCCATTATTATAACGGCAATAACTGGATAGCCATTCCAGACGCGCAGGATTACGGAAATACGGGTGAGTATGAGTGGACGATTCCCATACTCTCAACCACGAATGCCCTGGTTAGAGTAAGGGATTCAAACGACCCGAATGTGGTATACGATACCTCGGATGCTGCCTTCAAGATTATGGGCAGAATCGTAATAGGTGAGCCTGACGGCGCAGAGGTATGGTATGCAGGAAGCGACCAGACCATTACCTGGACGAAGTACGGCCCGGCGTCGTTTGATACCGTAAAGATAGAGTACTCTGTGAGTGACCCGACGTTCACCAATCCCGTGACGATAACCAACTCAACTGATAATGATGGCAGCTATGACTGGCTCAATATACCTACGGAGGCCGTTTCAGGTGAAGTGCGTGTAAGGATAATTAAACCCGATGATTCGGACGTCTATGATATCTCCGCAGGCGATTTCAGGATCCGCGCCTCGCTTACTCTCATTACGCCCGACGGCGGCCAACAGTGGATTGTCGGGGATACGCATACTATCTCATGGTCTCAGACAGGTGAGACAGCGGGCGTAAAGATATTCGCCTATAGGCAAAGTTCTCCGGCGGTGAAGACCACCGTCCACACATCTGCGCCTACAGGCCCGAACAGCGGTACCTATGATTGGAATATCCCGGACTTCATCTACGACGACCTAATAATGAGGATAGAAGACCCCAACGACACCGACGCCTACGACCTCTCTACAGGTACCTTTGAACTACTCCCGGGATTCACTGTTATACAGCCAAATGCCGATTCTAAATGGTACGTAGATGATTCGGCTACCATACAATGGACTTATACGGGCTCTGTCGCTAACGTGGGTATATACTACTCTACGGTGGGCGGCATAGTGGGGAGCTGGGACTCACTGACCTCTGTGCCGGCAAGCGACCTCTCTTGGACCTGGCCTTCGGTGCCGGATGAGATAACGGCGCAGCTGAAGGTGAAAGTGGGCTCAGCCATAAACGCCGACGCTTTTGGCCTTTCAGACGGCATGGCCAAGATACGGGCCAAGTTCACGCTTACTGCCCCTGTCGGAGGGGAAGAGATGATAGTGGGAGATACCTTCGGCGTCTCCTGGAATACGGTTGGTACCGTGAGTGAAGTGGAGCTCGATTACACCACAACCGGTGACTTCGCGGACGCGGTGTCCGTTGAGGATAATTACTCCAATTCCGGTTTGTACACCTGGACTGTTCCAGATGACATATCACAGAGTGTGACATTCAGGGTGATGAGCTCAACTGACGTGGATGCCTACAGCACATCGGCCGATTTCAGAATTAAGGGCGATCTATGGGTAGTTGCTCCTGTGCTTGACGATTCTTGGGATATCGGCCAGACGTATGGCATCAAATGGGGATGGGTAGGAACCATTTCTTTAGTGAAGATAACATATTCCGTAAACGGCCTTACGGGTCCGTTTAATCCTATAATCGAGGATTACGGAACGGCAAATGACGGTATCGTGGCCAATGGCACGGGTTCCGGCGGTGTGGGTTCGGAGCATACGCGCACCTGGACTATACCGGATGAGGCTACGGCGGACGCCATAATCAGAATAGAAGACGCGAGGGGAACGGAGTCTGACGTCACTGTGGACAGCGAATCCTTCCATATTGTTGGTTATATCGACAACGTAGTTATAAAAGAGACAGGTTCGGGAGCAACGGTGGACAGGGTAGCCGTTGACAGCCAGTATAACATCTCCTGGGAGTGGGGCGGAACCTTAGCCGAAGTAAAGATAACCTATTCCACCAACGGCCTTACGGGACCGTTCAACCCCATAAACGAGGACTACGGCACGGCAAATGATGGCATAGTGGCAAACGGTGCGGGTTCCGGCGGTCCGGGTTCGGAGCAGACATACACCTGGTTGATACCCGATAACATATCACCTGATTGCGTCTTGAGGGTAGAAGACCCGAACGATACCACGGTAAAGAGCGAATCCTCATCATTTAAGATTCAGGGTGCCTTCACGCTCATAACGCCGGCAGTGGAGCTTAATGACAACGATACGCCTGAAGATCCCGGAGACGACTACTATGAATGCAGATGGGTCACTAACGAGATAAGGGATGTTACTTGGACGACGTTTGGAACTATCAACAACGTGGATCTCGTCTACTCGAAGGATAACTTCATAAGCGAAGTTCCGTTGAAAGACGAGTTAGATCAGGACGCTACAAATGTGGCGAATACCGGGACTTTCAGCTGGAAACTTCCGGATGACAGGAATGAGAACGTGCAGATAAGGATATATGACAGTAATGACCATGAAGTCTATGTGGAAGGGCCGGTAGCGGCAGGCGGTGTTAGTACCATGAAGATAGACTATTATACTATTACATGGGATATCCGCGATCTCGTCACGAACCAACCCATAGACGGCCTTACGGTAAGCGAGACTTCCAATGACCCGAACTACTCCTGGGAAGCCACAGGCATGGCATCGCCGGTTTCCCACGATGTGCCGGCCGGTTTCTTCTCGGCGGAATGGTCGCATAAAGATTACGGACCGATATCCGAGCCGTACCTGGTGGGCTGGGATGAGACGGCCCAGATATGGAGAGGCGACAGGACGATATACAGGACAATGGAGACATTGGTCGTCCACATCTGGCGTTCATATTCAGAGTTTGCCTATGACGTCGACCTCGACAAACTTGATATCACCACTTGGCTCGAAAGAGACGGTGCCCTCGTCTCGGGTGCCATCATAGTGGATGTCACCATATATTCGGGGCTCGATAAGATAAAGAGGAAGACCATACTTGTGGATGATGTAAACAACAAATTACTCTTCCATGACGATATACCCGCTGATGTAAAGCTCTGGGTAGGAGACAGGGTAGGCGAGTTAAGGACGATGCAGGATAACGTCATACCCGACTGCGCTCCCTATAAGACGAGCGAGATGACTATACCTGCGGACTTCAGGGGCTTCTTCCAGCAGACCTGGATGCCAACGACACACACCATCGGCGAGACGCAGTATAACACGCTGCAAAGCGGTATGGTGTACGTCTCGGCTAGTTATATGGGCCTTTCGACAGGCGCCACGTTCACAACACCCGGCTCCTTCAGTATATCTATACCTAAGAAGATGAAGGATATGGAACTTGCCGTCGATAACATGGTGTCTACCGTTAACTCAGTCCTCGATAAACCCATATCAGAGGTCTCCCAGGAGCTGCAGCAGACCCTGCAGGCCCAGACAGACTTGATAGAAGAGAAGATGGACGACCAGATAGGGCTGATAGAAACTAAGACCAATACGATGGTCTCTCTGGTGCGAGAGTCCATGACCAGCTTTGAGAATACCGTAAGCAGTGCGGTCGTCTCGCTGGATCAGGGTGCCAAGAAGGCCCAGAAAGCCGGTGATGAACTTGTGAAAACTTCCAGGAAATACTCCTGGAACGCATCGGCGGCCCCGGATCCGGCACTTGTGGGCGACAAGGTGACTATACGTCTGCAGGGCACACCGAACCTCAGACCGGTTCTCAACATATATGACTGGAAAGATGAGAAGATAATTGACAATATAATCCTGGAGGATAGTGAAGGAAAGGGTACTTATAATTATGACTTTGATGTAGATTCTAGGTTCCCGTCTGGCAAGGCGTACGTCTACATTATAAGCGAGCAGACCACGGGCGGCCTTGTGGCGGGTTCGGCTATGGTGGAGAGCATGAGCATAACCACAATAGCAGGTCTTGCCGCGGCGGCACCGGAAGCCGAGCGGGCGGCGAAGAAGGCGCTCGATGCCATAAAGGCGGTTGAGGCAGTACTCATTTCCGGTGAGAGTATAAACATAGCTCTCACTCTTAAGAACCTGAAGGAATCCGTGGACGAGTTGCCTGAGGTGTTGGCTAAGGAAGGTGCCCCCGCGGTTTTAAGCCGCTCGATAAACGAGATATCCGACAGATTGCGCACTCTGGCCGGAGAGGAAGGTTATGACCTGGGTACCATCATAGGTGAGGCAATAACCGAATCTCCAGCAATAAGGGACATGCGCAATAAGACCGAAGCCGTAAATACAGTGGTGGATATACTCCTTGAGCTCTTTGAGAACAAAATAGGCGGTCTTGATGAGCCGATAGTGACCACTACCATGGAAGCGGGAAGTGTTATATATAAAGTGGTAGCAATTAACCCCTCAAAGACTAAGATTCAGACGGTCACGGTGAAAAAGTACCTGCCCGCGGAAGTTACGCCTCAGGCCATACTTGACGCCGGCGGACTTAGCGTAGAGTTTGACGAACAGAAGTCGATCTACTATGTATACAAGGAGGATGTGGAGTTGGCTCCGGCCCAAGTTATGGCCTTTGAAGTGGAGATAGAAGATATATGGCTCGTATCGGAAGAGGATATCGGTGTGATGACCGCCAGGGCCGACGCCATACTCGGCGAGCTGGCCGGGACCGAGTACTTCGGCAAGGCCAAAGAGATTGCCGATACTATATATACGAGAATAGAGGATGTAAAGACATCCCAGACCGACGAAGCGGTAAGCCGCTCGCGTCACATAGGCATACACAGGCAGAATCTTCTCGTTCTGGATGAGATAAAAGAGGATCTTGAAAGAATGGAGAAGATTCTCGTGACAGCAGGCGGTCCTCCGGCACCTGAGATGCTGGCCGAGACGAAGATAAAGGCGGAAGCGCCGTCAAAAACCATGACCTGGATAGTGGTATTCGTGATAATAATCTTTGTGGGACTTCTGGCCGCTGTTATGTTTTTCACGTGGCAGAAGCAGGCGCGCATAACGAAGGAATCCATAGAGGAATCGAAGAAAACCGCTTTTCCCGGCGCGCAGGGCAAGGATAGCGGATAAAAGATCGATTGATGGTGTATAGCTATAATAGTCCACGGTCCACAGTCGATAAAGACAGCGTATAGCGTCTAGTATATGAGTCTGACTTAAAAAACAGCGTATAGCGGATAGTGGGTGGAAAAACGCGGATTTTATCTTTTCTAAACGCTAGACGCTAAGCGCTAGATGCTTTAAAGACCATAGATTATATGGGGCCAATATGGCAGAGATGGCCGTTACGGTTTTAACGCCGAGGCAGGCGATTTACAGCGGTAAGGCAAAAAGCATAATCCTACCCGGAGAAAAGGGGGTATTTGAACTCCTGCCTTTCCATAAGAGTATCTTGAGCCGTCTTGTATCGGGCGAGGTCTATGTAGACGATGAGCGCATCGGCATCGTTCGCGGCATAGTCAAGATGCACCACAACGAAGTGACCATAATAGTAGAACAGGTATGAGGTTTCTGTGTCCAGATATATTGCGCTAATCGTAATATTTGTTTTCAGCATCCTCGGACCCTGCACGGTTTTTGCGGCTTCTAGTTTTGCCAGCATAAAAGCGCTGGGAAGAAATCCTTCTGCGGCCCCTAAGATATTTACGGCTATGATAATAGCGCTCGTCTTTGCCCAGTCCCTTGCGGTTATAGCAATGCTGGTTACTTTTCAGCTCTTTATCCCGCAGCCGGGGATGTAAAAAGCAGCGTATAGCGACTAGCGTCTAGAAATACAAGTTATAGTAGCACAGGAGCACAAGAGCGCGAGCAACGCTCCGGCTCGTGGGTAAGCGGACCCTGTGAAACTGCGAGCGGGCATGGCCCGCCGGGTTTGAAAACGGCAGCGGGAAAGAGCAGTTTCACGGAGAGAAGAAGTTCTCGCCGGGAACTTCGAACATGTCCGCGTCACACGTGACGGAGGGCTGCGAGAGCCGCAAGCAGCTGACAGCTGAAAGCTGACGTCTGATAGCTATAAAGGAGGATATATGCTCATAGTAAGTCTAGTGACCTTTCAGATACTCATATTCATAGCCCTTATAATCATATTCCGCAAGATACTGGGAAAGAACGTGATACTGGCCACCAAGCATCTCGAGGAGCTGAATCAGGAATACGGCAAAAAGGATATGGAGGTAAGCAGGAGGCTTGATGAGGCCAGGAAGAAACATGACGACATCCTTGGTAAGGCGCAATCGGAGGCAAAGGATGAGAGGGACAGGATAATCAGAAAAGCCGAAGAGGAGAAAGAAAAGGTCATAAACGACGCCCGTTCGGAGAGCCGCCAGATCATAGAGCAGGCCGAAAAATCACGAAGGAATCTCATAGGGGAGATAGAGGAAAGGATAGCAAAAGAAGCGATAAATAAAGCCTGCGGGTTGATACAGATGACATTGCCGGAAGATATAAAGAAGGCGGCGCATGCCAAATGGACGGATGAGCTCGTGTCCGGAAGCCTGGATGAGCTTAAAGAGCTTAATATTCCTGAGGACGTCAATGAGGTGATAATAAAGACACCTTATCCCCTGGAAGATAGACAAAAAGCCGTGCTTAAAGACAAGGTGAAAGCCTTATTAGACAGGGACGTCCAGCTAAAGGTAGAGGAAAAAGAGGATGTCGTAGCCGGCATTATAGTAAGCATAGGCAGTATCGTCATGGACGGAAGCCTTAAAAACAAGATCGATGAGAGACTGAGGGCCCTGGAGAATGAGTCAGGCTAAAGAAGAGAAAATCGGCGGTTTTGAGATACGCGAGATAGGCCACGTGGCCAGCGTGAGGAAATTCATAGTGAACGCCATAGGCCTCCCCTCTTGCATGAACGGTCAGATAGTGGAGTTTGCCGACAATACTAAAGGCCTTGTCATGGGGTTTACCGAGGATAAGGTGCAGATACTCGTTTTGGGGAACGCCTCGAATATAAGGGCAGGTGATGAGGTCTATAACAGGGGCAAGTCACTGCGTCTTCCCGTATCGGATGATTTTATAGGCAGGTTGGTAAATCCCTTATGCCAGCCGCAGGATTCTTTAGGGCCCATAGAGAGCGAAAAGACCATGCCTGTTTTCAGGGTAGCGCCCGGAGTAATGGAGAGAGTTCCGGTGGAGGCTACGCTTGAGACAGGCGCGCTTATACTGGATGCTATAATACCCATAGCTAAGGGTCAGAGACAGCTGCTTATCGGAGACAGGCTTACCGGAAAGACAACAGTGGCCCTGGACGCCATCATAAACCAAAAAGGCAAGGACGTAGTTTGTATATATTGCTGTATAGGCAAACCGTATTCCAGTCTTATAAAGGTGCTTGACGTCTTGAAGGAACACGAGGCGCTCAAATATACGGTAGTAGTAACGGGAGTGGCGTCGGTCTCCACGGGGGAGCAATACCTTGCTCCCTATACGGCCTGTATGCTCGGTGAACATTTTATGTATAAAGGAAAAGACGTATTCGTGATCTTCGACGATCTCACCAAACACGCATGGGTCTACAGGCAGATATCACTTCTCCTTGAAAGGGCACCGGGAAGGGAAGCATACCCGGGCGATATCTTCTATATACACTCACAGCTTATGGAAAGGGCGGGCTATCTGAAGCCGGAACTCGGCGGGGGTTCTATGACGTTCTTTCCGCTTGTGGAGATATTGCAGGGGGACGTTACAGGTTATATACCCACAAATCTTATATCGATGACGGACGGCCAGCTTTATTTTTCCATGGATCTTTTCAACAAGGGCTTAAGGCCTTCCATCGATTTCGGCCTTTCTGTCTCCCGTATCGGAAATAAGGCGCAGTGGCCCGCCATGAAAAGACTATCAAAAACCCTGAGGTTGGATTATCTGCAGTATAAGGAGCTTCTCCAGATGACTCAGCTGAGGACTACGGGACTTTCCAGGGAAGCCGAACAGAAACTGAAGAGGGGCGAAGTAATCAACAGGCTTATCATACAAGATAAGAACAGACCTGTGGCCACGGAGAAGCAGATATTGTATCTCATCGCGCTCAATAATGGTATGCTGGATCCTCTTTCGGATAGTCAGGTTAAAACGTTCAAGAGGACGATACTCGATTATGTGGAGAGGAAGGTGCCGGGATACACAAAGGAAGTCAGGGATTCTCTTAAAGTAAGCGAAGACATGGACAAAAAACTGGAAGATGCTCTTATGAGTTACTTTAAAGAGATGCTGGGAGCCGCTTAAGCACTATGAAACCGATAGCCGTATTGAAGAAGGATATGGAATTCAATAATGGCCTCGCCTCGCTTCTTGAGACACTAAAGTCAATAGCCGTCTCTCAGTACAGGGCCCTTGAAAAGAAGCTCACCACTTTTCAGGATCTCAACAGGACAATAGTGAACTTTTTCCAGGACATAAATATAAAGGGCTTTGACCACCCTTTCCTTAAACCAGCCTCAAAAGCACAGGCAGTGGTCGCTATAACTACCGATACAGGGCTATTAGGGGGATTAAACGCCAGAGTAATAGCCACGGCGGTGGACCGCTTGAACGAATTACCGGGTAAGATCGTAATAATCGGGGAGAAGGGAAAGGGTTACGTGAGAGACCTGGGAATACCTTTTACCGCTTTCGGCGGGATAAACGAGGAGGAAAGGTACGCCCAGTCAGTCCAGATGCGCGACTATCTCATCAAAAAAGTGCTTGAGGGGGAATTCGGGTATCTGAAGGTCGTATACCCTAAACCTGTTTCGTTTACCGTTCAGAGGGTTGAGACGGTGAACTTTTTACCATTTGAGGTCTCAAAGGTGAAAGGCGGTAATGCTGCCGAAAAGGGAGTAAAGGATATAATACTGGAGTCTACCCCGGCCGAGATTGCCGAATATCTTATATATCTACTTTTGGGCCAGCAGCTTTATGAGATATTCGGTATGAGCCGCTTGTCAGAATACGCGGCGCGCTACGTTCATCTGGAGGAAAGTGTCCAGAAACTTAAGGAGATGAACAAGAAAGTAAAACTTCAGTATTTCAAGGCGAAGCACGAGCTTGTGGACAAGAACATGCGCGAACTCTTCGCCTCGAGGTTGTTGTATTCATAAGACAGGAGCACAAGAGCACAAGTTACACGAGCACAAGAAAGACAGCGTCTAGTACATGAGTCTGATTTAAAAAGCAGCGTATAGTGGGTGGAGTAACGCGAATTTCATTTTTCTAAACGCTAGACGCTAAGCGCTAAACGCTTGAAAGACCATAGTCCATAGACTATAGACCATAGACTAGAAGAGCTTGAAACTGAAGACTGAGAGCTGATAGCTTTTTTAAATCGGAGCTAATGTGAACAAGACGAAAAACGCCATAGGAAAAGTTGTGTCCGTGCAGGGACCTGTAGTTGACGTAAAGTTCGATGACGCAAAAGAGGTGCCCAACATATTCGGTGTCATAAGAACTGAAACAGTCGATAAGGAGACCGTGACGCTTGAGGTGGCCGAGCATATGCCGGGTAACATCGCCAGATGTATAGCCATCAATTCCACCATCAACCTAAAACGGTACGCCACAGCAGAGGTGGCGGGAGAAGGCATACTGATACCCACTGGTGACGCTTTATACGGCCGCATAGTCAATATCCTCGGAGAGTCTATCGACAAAAAAGGCGACATATCCGCTTTCGAGTACCTTCCCATACGGAAGGGGGATCCCGGCAGCAAGGTCAAGACCGCGAAAAGCGGGCATAGATCTTTTGATGTCCTTGAATCGGGCATAAAGATAATAGATTTTCTGTTTCCCCTGGTAAAAGGAAGCAAGTCCGGCATATTGGGAGGCGCCGCCATGGGGAAGAGCGTGCTGACCTTAGAGATCATACAGCATATAGTTAAGCACTACCAGGGCACGTGCGTATTCACTGGCGTGGGGGAGCGCATAAGGGAAGGTAATGAGCTCTATTATGAGCTGTCCAAACACGATGTGCTCTCAAAGACCATGATGGCCTTCGGCCAAATGAACGAACCTCCGGGGGCGCGTTTCGGAGTAGCCATGACAGGGATCACTCTGGCGGAGGCCATGCAGAAGAAGAACCAGGATGTACTGCTCTTTGTGGATAATATCTTCCGTTTTGTACAGGCAGGTGCTGAGATATCCACCCTTTTGGGAAGGGTTCCATCGGAGACCGGCTATCAGCCTACCCTAATATCGGAGGCAAGCGAATTTCACGAGCGCATAAGGACTTCCAGTGAGCAGGGCGGTTCCATAACCTCTATCGAGGCAGTGTATGTGCCGGCGGATGACTTAACAGATCCTGCCGTAGTAGCGCTCTTCAGTTTTATGGATTCGGTGATGGTGCTTTCCCGTGAGCGCGTCCAGATGGGCCTATATCCGGCCATAGATCCCCTGCTTTCCTCCAGCTCAAACCTGGATGTAGATATCGTAGGTCAGCGCCACTTTGATCTTTCGCAGGAGAGCATAAAGATATTCCAGCGATATGAGGAACTTAGAAGGATAGTTCTGGTAATAGGGATAGACGAACTCTCAAGCGCAGACCGCACTTTATACGAAAGAGCGAGGAAGCTCCAGAATTTCCTTACCCAGCCTTTCTTCGTAGCGGAAGCCTATACAGGCAGAAAAGGAGCCTATGTCTCCATAGATCAGACACTGGACGGATGTGAGGCAATCATAAACGGCAAGGTGGATAACGTTGATGAATCGAAATTTTATCTAATAGGCACCCTCGCGTAGATTAAGATATGATTATAGTGTATACTTTCTAGTAATATACCAAAGGCGCGAAACAGTCGTTTAAAGAACGGGTGGTGCAGCATGGAAAAGAAAGAAGCGAAGCTTGGCGAGATACTTACCCGGAAAGGCGCGCTTAAGGCCGAAGACCTTAAGGATGCGCTCAAAGAACAGGTCCTTACAAAGGAGTTTTTAGGGGATGTACTTATCAGAAAGGGGTACGTAAAAGAAGTAGAGTTGATGGAGGCCTTATCCAGCCAATTCAATATGCCCTTCAAACGTCTGGATTATGCCTATATCGACTGGAAATTCGTGTCGAAGTTCGACCCCTCACTTGTGTTTGATTGTAAATGTGTACCCCTTAAAGAGGAGAAGGGTATTGTGGAGATGGCCATAACGAACCCCCTTGACGTGTGGGTGTTAGAAGCAGCGGAGAAGGCCGCGGACCGGCTGAAGGTCCACTTTGCCCTTATCACAGAAGACGACGCCGAAGATGTCATCAAAAGATACAAGATATATCTTAAGGGCAGATACATAAGTTCTTAGAGCTTTTTTAGCGGTTCCTGCGGATCGGCGTCAGGAGAGGCGCAGAGAAGATGAGTCGGGGAGACGGTTATGCTTAAAAAATACGAAAAGATACTTTATGAGGCTATCATAAAGAAGGGGTTTGCCTCGAAGGAGGAACTGGAACCGATTGTAAAAGAGGCCGGCACCTCGCAGAAGGGCTTCGGTGAGCTCTTGCTTGATTCGGGCGTCGTCAGCGACAATGAGGTTATGACAGCTCTTTCGGAAAAGCTCAATATGGAGAGCCTTAAAGCCGGTGGCGTGCAGCCTGAAAACGAGGCCCTTGAGAAAGTGCCTGCTAAGATAGCCACTTATTACAAATTTTTACCCATGAAGATAGAGGGCGGAACCTTAACGATAGCGGCGCCTTTTCCAATAGATATAAAGACCCAAGACGAGATTAGGACACAACTGGGTGCTGATATCGAAGTGGTACTCGCGCCCCGATCGGAAGTTCTCGACGGTCTTAAGAAGTCCTACGGGCTGGCCGCGGATACACTTGACAGGATCCAGGCCCGGGACGAGAAGGCTCAGGTGAAGACGAACGGAGGCCCGGAAGAGGTTGAGGATATAGAGAAGCTCGCGGAAGATGCCTCGGTGATAAAACTGGTGAATCAGATAATACTGGACGGTTGGAAAAAGCGGGCCACCGATATACACCTAGAGCCTTTCAGGGGCAGGATATCACTTCGATACAGGATAGACGGCATATTGTATGAGGCGAATGTACCGCCCGATATCAGGAATTATATAAGTGCCATCATATCGCGCATAAAGATAATGTCCAACCTCGATATAGTGGAACGGAGATTACCGCAGGACGGAAGGGCCGTAGTAAAGGTGCACGATCAGGTGCTGGACTTAAGGATATCCACAATACCTACGCCCTTCGGAGAAAGCGTCGTTATAAGGATACTTCCCACCAAGATGCTCTTCGACCTCACCAAGCTGGGTCTATCAAAACGCGAACTCCGTATTTTCGAAGACCTTATACAGAGGCCTCACGGCATAATATTCGCCACAGGACCCACCGGAAGCGGGAAAACCACAACTCTCTACGCCTGCCTTAACAGGATAAATACAAAAGAGAGAAAGATAATAACCATAGAAGATCCCATAGAATATGAGATGTCAGGTATAGTCCAGATGCAGGTTCTCCGCGAGATAGGCCTTGACTTTGCCCACGGGCTCAGAAATATCCTGAGGCATGACCCCGATGTCATTATGGTGGGCGAGGTGAGAGATCTCGAGACAGCCGAGATAGCGATACGCGTAGCGCTGACGGGCCATCTTATATTTTCCACAATACACACTAACGATGCCGCGAGCGGCGTGACGCGCCTTGTGGATATAGGATTGGAACCGTACCTTGTGGCATCGAGCGTGGAGGCTTTTATAGCACAGAGACTCATCAGACTCATATGCCCACATTGCAAATACGAGGATAAAAAGGCGAAACCGGAAGAGAAAGAGATAATGGCCGACGAGCTCGGAATGGATATAGGAGAGGTAAAGATATACAGGGGTAAAGGGTGTCCGGCTTGCAACTATACCGGTTTTCTGGGAAGAACTGCCATATATGAAATCCTTATTATAGACGAGGCCATGAAGGACCTGATGCTTAAAAAAGCCTCCTCCGACCAGATTAAAAAACTGGCGGTGTCGAAAGGCATGCGCACATTGAGGCAGGACGGTCTCAATAAGGTGGTCCAGGGGCTCACTACACCGGAAGAGGTGATGAAGGTCGCGCCCACAGCTAAGGAACTGGAAGAAAAAGGGCTCGGCGGCGGAACGGCCGGATCGGGCTTTTTATTAGGGGACTCACCCGACGCGCTACATACAGAGGGGCGTGTATACAGCCGGCTGGACAGTAAGGTAAACATATCATACAAGATATTCGATTCGCCCGAAGAACTTTCCAAGAGGGGTTTTACCCCGGAGCAACTCAGCGTAACAAAGAATATATCGGCCGGGGGACTCCTCTTTGTAGCCAACGACAATATAAATACGGGAGCCATCGTAGAACTAAAGCTGGAATTGCCGGATGGAAATAAACCAATAGAGTGCCTGGCGAAGGTAGTGAGGGTTGAAGAGAAAGAACCGAGAACCAGGTATGAAATCGCGGGAAGGTTCCTTGATATAACAGGCGGCGACAGGGCAAGACTCGATAAGTTTGTGGAATCGGAAAAATAAAGGATAAGGAGGAAAAAGCGGATGCCCTTATTCAAATACAAGGCCAAAAAAGGGCCGACTCAGGTGGTAGACGGAAGCATCGAGGCGGAGAGTAGGGAAGAAGCCGTCGAGAAGGTGATTCAAAGAGGCCTAACTCCTATAGGCGTGGAAGCCGATAGGAGGGAGCCCGAAGGCGAGGAAGGTCCTACAGAAGAGGAAGCGGCTGTAGAGAATCGCAGATTCCGCGTATCGTCAAGGGCCATAACCGTATTCTCAAGGCAGCTTGCCAGCCTGCTAAAAGCCGGGGTGCCGATACTTAAAGCAATTAACATCATCCAGGAGCAGTCTGATAATCCGGACTTGGCTTACATCCTCACCAAGGTGCGCAGCGCCGTAAAGGAAGGCTCCACGCTTTCCGGCATATTATCAAAATTTCCCCGTGTATTTTCGCAGCTATACATAGCTATGGTAAGATCCGGCGAAAACAGCGGCGCGCTTCCTGAGGTCCTTTTGAGGATATCGGACTACAGGATCAAACAGGAGGAGATGGTCTCGCGTTTCCGTATGGCTTTGGCATATCCGGCCCTTATGGCATTTGTGGGTGTGGGTACAGTGATATTCATGCTCACTTTCGTAATACCACGCCTTACCGGAATATTCACAAGCATAGGTAAAGAACTGCCCCTTCCCACGCAGATACTTATAGGCGTAAGTCAGGGGCTTAAGGAATGGTGGGTCTGGATTATCGTGGGCATAATAGCCTTTTCTGTTGTGATGAAGCTCCAGTCAAACACGCGCGCCGGCAGGCTGTCCATGTCCGTTTTTGCACTGCATGCGCCTCTTTTGGGCAATTTTGTGCTGAAGTCGGAATTGGCAAGGTTCTCGAGAACGCTTGAGATGCTTATAAAAAACGGCATACCTATACTGCGTGCAATAGACTCGGCGGTCCCGGTGCTTGAGAACGAGGTTATAAAGAATAAATTAATGTCTAGCTACAAAGATTTGGAACAAGGGGGGTCGTTTGGGCAGAGCCTAAAGGATTCGAGGCTTTTTCCTCTCTTTATGACGAACCTTATAATCGTAGGGGAGGAATCCGGCCAGCTTGAAGACGCGCTGGGTGAGGTGGCCGACATTTACGAAAGGGAGACAGACGAGACGATGAAAGTTATGTCGAGCCTTCTTGAGCCGCTTATGATACTTGTGATGGGGCTTATTGTGGGTTTTATGGTGATATCGATGCTTCTGCCCATATTCCAGATACACATGATTGCCGGGTAGGAGATATAATATAAAGCGGTTGACATTGTAAATCGGGTTCCAGCTTCCGTCCCGTGTGACGCGGGCACGCTCGAATCTCCCAGCGGGGGATTCTTCGCTCCGCGAAACTGCTCGCTCTCGCGGCTGTTACAAAGCTGGCGAACCATGCTCGCTCACAGTTTCGCAGGGCCCGCTCACACACGATCCGGAATCTGGCTATAGTCCGGCTTAAATTTGATTTTGGTTACCTGGATATGTGACTCGGATAAAGAAGTGAGGATGATGTGAAAAAGACTTTGCGAGTTTTGATATGTTTACTTAGCTTTATGTTTATGACCCAGGCGGCGCAGGCCGTGAACTGGGAGACGATGAACGACGACCATTTCATTTTGCATTATACTGAAAATAAAAATTTCGCAAAGGAGATACTCGATCAAGCCGAAAAGAACTACAAGCGCATAGCGCTGGAACTCGGTTACCCCAGATACTCGGAGTTCTGGACATGGGATAACAGAGTGGATATATACATATATCCTACGCAGAAATCGTATCTTGAGTCTACCGGTATGCCCGAATGGTCACACGGCATGGCCGATTACACCAATAAGACCATAGCCAGTTTCATAGGAAGCACAGAGTTCGTGGATTCCATACTCCCGCACGAGATAGCTCATCTCATTTTCAGGGACTTCGTAGGATTCAAAGGAGAAGTGCCCCTTTGGCTGGACGAGGGAGTGGCCCAGTGGGCGGAAAAGGTAAAGAGGCAGGAAATGAAGAACATTATAAAGAAGCTCTATGAGCAGAATAAGCTGCTTCTCGTAGACGATATGATGCAGCTCGATATAAGACTCTTAAAGGATTTAGACAAAGTATATATACGTCCCACAAAAACGAAGAACGGGGAGCAAGGGGTGCTTTTTCTCAGCACGGACCAGTTGGTGAGCACTTATTATCTGCAGGCTGTGGGACTGATTGGGTTTTTGATAGAGCGTTACGGGTCTATGAAATTCGCCCAGTTCTGTAGGGAGTTACGCGACGGCAAGAATCTGAATAATGCCCTAAAATCGGCCTATCCGGCGCAGATTGACGGAGTCCTGGATCTGGACGAAAAGTTCAGGGCCTATGTCGCAAAGCAATAAGGGGGAGATATATGATTAAAAATAGGTGGACGGTGGACGGTAGACGGTGGACGGAAAAGATAAAAGACAGGTTTCCAGTGAAAAGCGGCATGAGCACAGGAGCACAGGAGCACAGGAGCACAAACAAAAGACATGTTTTCGGTTACCGTAAACCGAAAGAAGGTTTTACGTTAATAGAACTGATGCTTGTTGTTATCATAATAGGGGCCCTTGTTGCCATGGTGATGCCCCGCCTTACGGGCAGGGGTGAGCAGGCCCGTAACGCGGCGGCCAAAGCCGATATACAGGCGAATCTCTCTACGGCACTTAAGCTTTATGAGCTTGATAACGGAAATTTTCCTTCGACCGACGAAGGCCTTAACGCACTTCTTCATAAGCCGTCCTCAGCCCTTAATTGGTATGGGCCATATCTGGAAAAGAAGCCTCTTGACCCTTGGGGTAGAGAGTATCAATATAAAAGCCCGGGCGAGCACCGGCCCGATTATGACCTTTATTCTCTCGGCAAGGACGGGGTCGTGAGCGAGGATGATGTCACGAACTGGGAATAGAAAAGACCGGTTAACGGTTACCGGTTTACGGTTTTCGGAAAGTGAAGGCCGTCAACCGCGAACCTTCAACCGAAAACCGAAAAATGGTTTTACGCTGGTGGAAGTTATGCTCGCTACCTGTGTTTTGTGCCTCGCCGCCGCATTAGTAAACGAGACGTTCCTCAAAATGGCCGACAGGCATAACTTCGGTTCCTTGTCTACTTCCGTATTTCCCTGGATGGAAGAGAAGATGTGGCGCGCTCAGGAGATGATAGAGATATACGGAAACGAGACCCAGATGCAGCCTGAGGGAAGGGTCCGATTAAGGAACAGGGATTTCGACTGGACCATAAAATATTCGGTCGTACGCAAAGGCACGGCCAGCGAGTTATATGCTATAGACCTTAAGGTTTTTTGGTCTTACGGCGGAGAAGAGAGAGTGATAAAAAGATACGCCTATGCTATTTACAGGGAGAAAGAGAAGGAATAGGTTGTCGGTTACCGGTTTACGGTTTTCGGAAAGTGAAGGCCGTCAACCGCGAACTGTCAACCGTAAACCGAAAAACGGCTTTACGTTCGTTGAATTATTGATAGTGACGGTGCTTTTAGCCGTTATTTCCATGACCGCCTATGCTGTCTTCGCGGCGGGGGTAAGGGTATGGCACAGGGTAAACCGGGGAGATCCCTTTGAGGATATAGTCATATTTTTTGACAAATTCGGAACGGATTTGCGGAACAGCTTTAAGTACACCGACATTGCCTTTAGGGGCGACATAGACTCCCTTAAATTTTCCACTATAAGCGTAACAGATGTCTTTCCCGGGCCTACGGTGGGTTCCGTAATCTATACATACGACGCCATGGAAAACGTCTTATACAGAGAAGGGAGAGACTACTCTAAAGAGTGGCGGGATAGCGAGGGCGTGGTTACCGAGGCCTTGAGCAATGTCACTAACCTTCGTTTCCGGTACTACCACTATGATAAGACACTTGAGCAGTATATATGGTTGGACGAATGGTCAGTTAAGGAGAAAGCGCTCCCTTTGGCGGTTAGAGTGAATATGAATTATGAGGATGAGGAGTATGAGGGTGAATTTGTCCAGACTTTTGATATTCCCGCGGGAGGCTGAACGCCGCGGAAGTGTACTTATCCTTGTCTTATGGCTTATGTCGATTCTTGTTATCTTCGCCATCTATTTAGGCGCCGGAGTTAGACAGAAATTGGTCTTGGTGCACCGGCTCGATGAGCGAAGCAAGGCGCGTTATATCGCGGAAGCAGGCGTGAAGAAAGCCGTTACGATCCTGGAGAACAAAACCAGTGACAAAGAATATCCTTACGACACCTTTTCTGATACCTGGAGAAATGACGAAGGCCTCTTTAAGGGCGTTCCGGTCGGTGACGGAAGCTATGATATATCTTATAATTACGCCAATGAGCTTACCGGGAAAGCTGAGACCTGTTACGGCATCGTTGATGAGGAAAGCAAGATAAACATAAACAGGGTTGACCAGCATCTCTTGAGAAGGTTTTTTAGGACAGCATGCGGTATGGATGGGACGGAATCACAGGAACTCGCGGCTTCGATAGTAGACTGGAGGGATAAGGACAGCGAACTTTCTATCCCTCTTGGTAGCGCCGAGGACTTCGATTATCAGGGTCTTAACCGCCCATATGAGGCAAAGGACAGCCATTTTGAATTGCTGGAGGAGCTTTTTCTTGTCAGAGGGATGAATATGGAGATATTTGAGCGCCTTAAGCCCTATATAACCGTATACGGCAGCGGAAAGGTAAACGTAAACACAGCTTCCGGAGTTGTTCTTACGGCCTTGGGGCTTGATGGAAGGCTTCCTTATAAGATACTTTCCTACAGATACGGAGAGGATAAGAAGATAGGCACCGCCGATGACGGAGTCTTTGTGCTTAAAGCTAATATATTGCCTAAACTAAGCCAGTTCGCAGATCTTAGCGAGTCGGAGGTAGCTAAACTGAGCAGGGTTATAGATAAACACCTGGATGTGGCTAGCAGTTTTTTTTCTATTAAGTGCACCGCCCATATAGGCAATAAACGGGAGCTGAGAAAGGTATCGGCAGTATGCAACAGAAGCGGCAGAGTCGTTTATTGGAGAGAGCTTTAAAGCTGGAGATATGAGATGATAGGCGCCAGGGAGATAATAGGGATACAGATAGGCGCGACAAAGCTCAAGGTGGCTTACGTCAGGGTACAGGCCCATAAACGGGAAGTCGTAAAGCTTGTAAGCCATTCCATCAAGGATGTTCCCGACGAGGAGATAGCCCGAAAATTAAAGGAGACAATATCATCCATAAAAGCCAAGAAGGCTCAGTACATAGCCATAGTGACTTTGGGCAACGTTATTACCAAAAATATCGAGATACCGTCCACAAGCCCAAGCGAGATAAAGAGTATAATCGACCTTCAGGCCGGAAGACATACTCCTTATTCGCGGGAAGAGATTATAGCGGACTACATAGATATAGGTCCGTTTAAGCAGAGCTATACCAAAATTCTCCTCATCATCATAACGCGCGATATCATAAAGAGGCAGTTCGACATACTATCCAAATGCGGCATCAGACTTCAAAGGATAGCCTTCTCTCTGGAAGCTTTAGCCAAATACGTAACAAAGATCTTGAGGCTGGATACCTCAACTGGTCCGGTGAGCGTGGTCCATATAGCCGAATCCGCATCTGATTTCTCAGTCGTTTACCGAGAGAAGCCGATCTTCGCCAGGAATATACCGATAGGGTCGTCCCATCTTCTCAATGATAAGGAGAAATACAGCCAGAGGTTCGTGGAAGAGATAAAGAGGTCGCTTGAGGCCTATAAGAACGAGGATATAGAGAAGAGCCCCAAGGCGATCTTCATAACAGGCTCGACCGAAGAGATAAAGGAGCTGGTGTCGGTATTGAACGCCAATCTTCACATTCCCTCAAAGGCCGTCTCCTGTTTCAAAAACGTAGCTTTATCGAGCGAAGTTACCTCGCGTGCGGGCGAGATCAATAAGGAGTATTATCTCGATACCATCGCGCCGCTCTTTTTCGCCGAGGAACTCAAAGCCGACCTTATACCGGAAGAGGCGAAGCTCAGCAAGGAAGTTGAAGAGAGGGGCAAAGAGCTTATTCTTACCGGCATGCTCATATTAACGACATTTGTGCTCATATTCATAACCCTTTTGAGCAAGATCTATTTTAAATCGACTTTCCTGGAAAATCTCACGGCCAAATACGGAGACGTGGCAAAGGAGGCCTCGACTCTAGAAAAGGACTTTTCCAAAATGAGCTTTATAAAGAACTACATGTCGAAAAGAGGTTATTCTCTTGAGGTCATATCGGAGCTGTATGAAGTGGCCACGTACACACTTAAGATAAGCGAAATAAAATACGATTCGGAGGGTGAGCTCTCCATAAAAGGAACGGCCGAGTCCATGGCGACCGTTTTCACGTTCGTTGACAGCATGGAGAAATCGGATTATTTCAAAGATGTTAAGACCAGATACACCACCAAGCGTAAGGACGGACTGAGGGACGTAACGGATTTTGACATTAGAGCCAATCTCGATAAGCTGGATTAAAAGGTAACGGATGAAAGACAGCCTCCGGGCGGGGTATAAATATGTTTAAAATAAAAGACATGAGAGCCTTTCTGGCGCGGTTTTCCAAAAGGGAGAAAGCTGTTTTTTACGCCGCCGGCTTAGTACTACTTTTGACCATACTTGACAGGCTGGTAATATCCCCGATAACGGACAAGATAAAGTCCCTCGAAGATGATATAGCGGAGGAGAAGTCATCTATAAAGAAAAGCATGCGTATCTTGAGATATAAAGACAGAATAGTCACAGAGAAGAAGCGGTATAAAGACTATATGCAAAGCTCCAAATCGGAAGAGGAGGAGATGACCGGCATACTGAAGGTGGTGGAGAAACAGGCGAAGTCCGCCGGCATATATCTTATAGATATGAAACCGGGAGACGTCAAGAAGATGGCTTCCACCAAAAAATACACGGTGAACCTGAACTGCGAGGCCCAGATGGAGCAGCTTATCGATTTTATGTATGAGATAGAGAGCTCGAAGAAACTCCTTACTATAGAGAGGTTTCAGATAGCGCCCAAATCAAGGGAGTCGAGCGTAGCCAGCTGCAGGCTGACTATATCCAAGCTAACCGCCCCTTAAGAGGCGCTCTTTAGGCATGTCAAGGGATTGCCGCGTGAGTTAAAAGAAGAAACGGAGGTCGTTATGAGAAAGTGGATAATAATTCTGTTTCTGGCACTGGTCGCAGCCCCCACAAGGGGGTATTGCTTTGAGACGAGTCTATTGGATATGCACAAAGAGGTGCTGGAGGAATCGAAGAAGATAAAAGGTCTTTTAAAAGATACAAAGGACGTGCTTTTAGTTAACAGTATGTGGGATGCGGCGCTTATAACGATGACACAGATCGAGGCGTATTTCTCCATGATGGGCGTATTCAATACGATTGACCCAAAAGAGATCACGCCGGAGCCGATAAGGTATTTAAGGTTGTGGCTCGGCAAAATAAAAGACACCAACCAACTGAATATAAAGAGTCTTAACGCGCTCGGGGAGCCAAAGGACAAGAATACAGAACTCCATATGGCGGTTCTCAAGGTTTATTACAGAAAGCTAAATGACCGGATAGACCGAGAGCTAGAGAAGCTTAACCTGATAGAGGAGTCTCTTGAGATGGACATGGCGACCCAGCAGGAATAGCAGGCCAAAAGGAGAATTTGATGGCAAGGAGGCGCTCTAAGAGGCCGGGCATAACGGCAAGATTCATAATATCTTTTTTGATAATAGCCATAACCCCTCTTCTTATAGCTACTTACATAAGTTATACAAAGTCCCGGGAAGTCCTGGAAGAGGAGGCGGCGAAGGGCCTTTTGTCTGTGGCGGATTATAAGGCGTTCAGGATAGAGATGTTCGTATCCGAGAAGCTCAAGACAGCCGAGAATCTTGCCCACACTTCGGATGTTATAATGGCTGTCGAAAGGCTTGATGAGGCGCTTGAATCGGCCGGAGGCGATTCGGAATTATATAGGTCCATAGATAAAGAATATAAACCACTTTTTATCTATTATCAGAAATCATTGGATTTTGAAGCCATAAGGCTTATCAATACTAAGGGGAAGATCATATTGTCTACAGCGGGAGCGCCTCGGAGGAGGACTCTGTATGAAATGGTCCTTTTCGAAGAGTCGGAGATGACAGACGCCTTTATCAGCGTGAAAGAAAACCTTAAGACCGAAATATCGGATTTTGAATATGGCGAGTCGCCGGGAAAGGGTAGGCTCTATATCAATACGCCCATTTTTAAAGGGGCCCAACTAATAGGCGTAGCCTCCTTTGAGATGGGTAACGCCGGTCTTTTTGAGTACGCGGGCGACCATCGGGGTCTGGGTAAAACAGGCGAGACTATAATAGCTTCCGAGAAAGACGGCAATATAATTCTTATAACTCCCACCAGATTTGAGCCTGAGGCGGCTTTCTCTAAGGATTTCGAGATAAGCGAAGGGGGTCTTGAGTCCCTTAAAAAGGCCGTGAAAGGCGACGAGGGCATGGGAAGTTTCACGGATTATAGGGGCGAACCGGCTTTGAGCGTAAGGCGCAATATTCCCGATTTCAGATGGGGCATAGTAGTCAAAATGGATACGCGGGAGATATATTCTTCGGCCGCCAACCTTAGAAACACTCTAATCATGATAAGTATCGGCCTTATATTCATCGTGGTGATAGTGGCGGTGGCAATGGCTGGCTCCATCTCAAGACCCATAAAAGACCTTACGCGCGTCTCTTCCACCATATCCGGCGGAGATCTCGGCGCGAGAGCCGACATAACTACCGTAGATGAGATAGGGGATTTAGCTGAGTCCTTTAACGCGATGACCGCCAAGCTGATCGAGGCAAAATCTAATGTAGAGACAAAGAATTCCGAGATAGAAGAGCAGAAAAGGCTGCTTGAGAAGGCCAATAAGGAGCTAGATAGCTTCGTTTATACGGCCAGCCATGACCTCAGAGCGCCGCTCAGGGGCATATCTTCTTTTGCCACTTTCCTGGAAGAGGATTACCGGGATAAGCTGGATGACGAGGGGAAGGACTTTCTTCGGCAGATTAGGGAAGGGACCAGGCACATGAACGATCTTATAGAGGACCTCCTGAAGCTATCTAGGATTTCACGAATAAAAAACCCATATGAGAAGACGGACACGAGATCGCTTGTGGATTCCGTAATCGATAGAATAGCTTATGACGTGAAGGAAAAAAGCGTGGATCTGAGGATAGAACGGGGTTTTCCCGAAATAGTGTGTGATAAGATAAAACTGGGAGAGGTTTTCTTAAACCTGATAAATAATGCGGTGAAGTTCTCAAGCAAAACCGACGGCAAGCCGGTAGTGGAAGTAGGATACATCGACGAGAGTGATAATCATAAGTTTTTCGTGAGGGACAACGGTATAGGCATAGATCCCAAATACCATGATCAGGTCTTCGGACTTTTTAAACGCCTGCATAACGAAAGCGAATTCGAGGGGACGGGTGCGGGCTTAAGCATAGTGAAAAGAATTATAGACGACCACGGCGGCAATATTTGGATAGAATCAAAAGCAGGAGAAGGCGCCACCTTCTACTTTACCATACCCAAGGGTCTCAGTGGAGAGATCGGGCAGGGGTAAGGAAAGATTTTCAAGGAGGAGATATGGGGAGAGAGGCGTTTGACGGGAAAGGCCCTAGGGAGGGGCGGGCCATGAATATACTTTTGGTCGATGACAGCGAAACCGATATCAGGATTACCATGAGGGCCTTTATGAAATCAAAGATAAAAAACCGCATCTTCACCGTGACAAACGGTCAAGCCGCTCTTGATTTTCTTAATAATGAAGGTAATTATACCAACGCCGAAGAGTATCCCAAACCCGACATCATACTTTTGGACATAAAGATGCCGGGAATGGACGGATTCCAGGTACTTGAGAGTGTGAAGAAAAATTTAGAGTTAAGTTCTATTCCCATAATAATGCTTACATCTTCTAAGGCTGAAGAGGACGTTGCCAGAAGCTTCAAGTACGGCGCATCGAGTTTCATACAAAAACCCGTGGATTTTGATGAATTCGTTAAACTGGTTGAGAAGTTCAATTATTACTGGTATATTATTAACCAATTACCTGACCGGGACTTATAATCATGGCCAGAATCCTTATTATAGACGACAACGAGCAGGACAGGATCATCATCAAGAGATTCCTTAAGAAGGCAGGGTATGCCGATACCTCGGAAGCGGCAAACGGTGAGGAGGGTCTGGAGAAGGCAGCGGCCGAAAGGCCTTCACTCATTATAACCGATACGATGTTGCCGGGTATAGACGGGTTCGAGGTCTGCAGCAGGCTTAAGAAGAGTTCGGAAAGAAGTAACGCAAAGATAATAGTGATGACCGGTGCCATAGATGCGGTGGATGCCGTGAAGGCGAAGAAAGCCGGGGCGGATGACTATTGTGTAAAGACAAGCGACGCCGCTCCTTTGCTTGAAGCGGTCAGGAAGCTCCTTTAAGCGATGGAGAAAAATGGGAGATAATAAGATCAGGGTATTAATTGTGGGAGAGGCTGCCGGAGCCGAGAAATTCCTAGGGGAATTCAAAGATTGCCCCTTTACCAAGGTAATAGGCGTTATAACGAAGGGCCCCGAAGACGGTTCGGCAAAGAGATTGAGGGGATCTGGCGTGTCTTTATTTTCGAAACTCGAGTCCGTGCCCGAGACGGCAAGGACGGATTCCGTGCTTGTGCTTGATGACGAAGATATTGATTTAAAGAGGCTGTCGCAGATACCGAAGCCCGCCATTATAGGTAAGACGGGAGCGGGACTTCTTTTGCAAATGAAGCGGGAATGCAACAAGGCCCAGGAAAGGTTAAAGGAGGCAAAAGATGAACTTGAGATACAGGCCTGGGGACTCAAGAAGACCAACGAAGGCGTAAAACTTCTGTACAAGGAGCTGGAGGAGAAGAATAGGCGGCTTAAGGAACTCGACAGGCTGAAGTCGGATTTCCTTTCGGCCGTATCTCATGAATTAAGGACGCCTTTGTCCGTGACAAAGGAGGGCATCAGCCTTATACTCGATGAGATACCGGGAAAGATTAATGATAAACAGAAAAGTATTCTCCTAACCGCGAAGAACAATATAGACAGGCTGGCCCGGATGATTAATAATCTCCTTGACATATCCAAGATAGAATCCGGTAAGACGCAGCTTAAGAAAGAGGTGGTCGACATAGTGGGCATTGCGAGGCAGGTTGTCTCCTTCTTTGAGCCCAAAGCCTCAAAGAAGGGCGTGGAGATTAACGCCTTTTTCGATAAGAAGCGGATAGAGCTTTATATAGATGCCGATAAAATAACCCAGGTTTTTACCAATCTAATGGGCAATGCCCTTAAGTTCACCGAGAAAGGAAAGATAGACCTTATCGTATCTGAGGGTTTGAAGGAGGTTGAATGTGTCGTCTCCGACACCGGGATAGGAATATCGGAAGAGGATATTGCCAAGATATTTGATAAGTTTCAGCAGGTTGGAAAAAACTATTCCCCGGGCGAGAAAGGAACGGGTTTAGGTTTATCTATAGCCAAAGAGATAGTGGAGATGCACAAAGGCTCTATTGAAGCGGAAAGCCGACAAAACAATGGAACCCGATTCAGATTCGTATTGCCTAAATTCAGCTGGAATGATGTAATAAAAGATTACATCAACCTTGGAATAATGAATTCGTCTCATAATGATAAGGCGTTCTCCGTTATAAAGGTCTCGGCTCAAAGATCCGGCGATGCCGGTAAGCGCGGCATAGATAAAAAAGAGGATGCGGCATGTGCCGCGGAGATGCTCAAGGCGCTTTCAGCTAAACTACGCAGCTCCAAAGACAAGGCAGTAAGGGACGGCAACGAGTTTTTCGTCATATTGAACGATTGCGCCAGGCAGGATGCCCTGAAGGTGATAGATAGGATAAAACAGGGTCTTGAAGCCGGGGACTGCGGGGTATATTGCCCTAAGGGGATAGAGTACAGGACGGAATTAGCTACATATCCGCATGATGCCAAGACAAGCGGGGAGTTAATGAAAATACTGACGGGTGGAAAAGAACAGTAAGGAGAGGCCTATGGGAAAGAAGAAGATCCTCATGATAGATGATGAACCCGAACTCGTAGATATGGTAAAAAAGAGACTCGAAGCCAGCGGATACGATTTTATCGGCTCATACGACGGCGCCTCGGGAATGGAAGCGGCGGTAAGGGATAAACCCGATCTCATTTTGCTGGACGTCAGGATGCCCAGAATGGACGGTTACACTTTTATAAAAGAGATAAGGGTCAACAATGACCTTAAGAAGATACCCATCATAGTTTTGAGCATAGTGGACCAGCTGAGCGAAGTCTTCAAACTTGAGGGGGTCATAGACTATATCGAAAAACCTTTCGATACCGAAGAGCTGTTGGAGAAGATAAGGGTTTGCATAGAAAAAGAATAGACAATGTGAGGCATATATGGCAAAAATACTTATAATAGACGATGAAGCGGATCTCGTGAATATGCTTAAAATGAGACTCGAAGCCGCCGGATACGATGTCATCTCCGCAGGCGACGGACAGGAGGGGCTCGGTATAATCAGGAAATCAAAACCGGATCTGGTCGTGCTGGATCTTATGCTGCCCGGCATGGACGGCTATAAGGTCTGCGGTCTTCTTAAAAACGACAAGCGGTATTCGGAAATACCCGTCATAATATTCAGTGCCAGGGCTCAACAATCGGACATGAAGATGGGTGAGGAAGTAGGCGCGGATGCATATATAACCAAACCATTCGAGCCTAAGGCGCTTTTGGATAAGATAGAAGAACTGATTAAACGCGGAAGAGGCAAAAAGGAATAGGAGGAGATATGGAAGTGAAACACAAAATACTCATAGTGGACGACGAACCGGATCTTCTTGAGCTTTTGAAGACAAATCTCTTGAATAACGGGTTCGACGTGGTTACGGCTGCTAACGGATTAGAGGGGCTTGATCAGGCTAAGAGCGAGCAGCCGGATCTGATACTCCTTGATATAAAGATGCCCAAGATGGACGGGTATACCATGTTAAGGGAGCTCAAGAAATACGGGAATACCAGGTCCATACCCGTCATCATGCTTACTGTTTACGATAAGATGAAGGACATATTCGAACTGGAGGGGGTAAAGGGTTACATCATCAAATCCGCCAGCGACGAGGAGATAATAAAGAAGATAAGATCGGTTCTTGAAAAAGAGGGCTGAGATGCAACAGAAAAAGGATAGGCCCCTAAGCGAAAGCCTGGCAGAAGAGGGCATTATAAGTGCCGAGCAGCTCAAGCGGGCAAAAGAAGAGGAAAGGCGTTCTGGGACGCGTCTTAGGAAGGCCCTTGTAAAGCTTGGTTTCATATCGGAAGAAGACCTGGTTGCCTTTATGAGCGAAAAGATGGGCATACCCAGGGTGGAGCTTGACAATTATCTCATAGATTCCAAAATAGTGGAGCTTGTCCCCGAAGAGTTAGCCAGGAAGTATGAGCTTATGCCGGTTCTTAAAATAGGCAATAGGCTTACCTGTGCGATGGTGGATCCCTGGAATGTCTTTGCCCTGGATGAACTGAGATCAAAGAGCGGCCTGATAGTGGAGCCGGCGATAGCTACGGAAGGCGAAATAAAACAGGCGCTTACCGAACACTACGGCACGCGGGGTTCGATGGACGAGCTTGTCAAGGAGATGGATAAAAAGAAATTCGGGGATAGATCCGAAAAGGAAGGCGCCGACAGCGAAGGAGGAGAGAGCGATGGAGCTGTAGTAATCAAGATAGTCAACTCCGTCATAATGAACGCATTACGACAAGGCGCCAGCGACATACACATAGAGCCCGAGGATGATAAGCTGAATATCAGGTTTCGCGTAGACGGAATACTGCATGAGGCTTCATCTCCTCCGAAATATCTCCAGTCCGCCTTCATATCGAGGATAAAGATAATGGCAAACCTGGACATAGCGGAAAAGAGGATTCCTCAGGACGGCAGATTTACCATGAGGATGGAGGCCAGAGAAATAGATATACGCGTGTCTTCGTTTCCGACTATAAACGGAGAGAATGTGGTCTTGAGACTTTTAGATACTGCAAACCTCATCATGAGTCCCAGGAAGCTGGGATTTTCCGAGGAGGTCCTGAAGAAATATAGCAGTATGATAACCAAACCCCACGGCATAATACTCGTGACCGGCCCGACCGGCAGCGGCAAAACCACCACGATTTACGCCTCTTTAAGCGAAATAAACTCCGTGGAGAAAAATGTAATAACCATTGAGGACCCGGTAGAATACAAGATAGAGGGCATAAGGCAGACCCAGGTAAATCCTAAGGTTAATCTTACATTTGCAAACGGCCTGCGTTCGATATTAAGGCAGGATCCGGATATCATAATGGTAGGCGAGATACGGGATCTTGAAACACTTGAGATTGCCATACACGCAGCTCTTACCGGACACCTTGTATTCTCCACACTTCATACGAATGACGCTCCGGGTGCGGTAACGAGAATGGTGGATATGGGGGCCGAGCCCTTTTTGATATCATCCGCAGTTATCGGGATACTTGCCCAGAGGCTGGTGAGGACAGTATGCCCCGAATGCAAAAAGGATTATAAGCCATCCGGCGAAGAACTTAAAGAAACCGGCATGTTTATCCGCGGCCAAAAAGGCGATATAATATTTTATAAAGGTACCGGCTGCAAAAGATGCATGGGCACCGGATACAAGGGGCGGATAGGCATATATGAACTGATGCCCATAACGGGTGAGATAAAAGATCTGACGGTGAAGAAGTCTCCCGCCGAGGAGATAAGAAAAACGGCCGTCTCACAGGGCATGAGGGGGCTAAAAGAGGACGGCATCGCGAAAATAGAGGAAGGCCTTACCACGATAGAGGAAGTCCTAAGGGTTACGCAGAAAGATTAGACCCGATACCTAATCCCGGAGAGCAATATGTCCACTTTTTTGTATAAAGCAAGAGATGCTACGGGTAAGCTTGTCAAGGGCACCATGGAGGCCGCGGCAAAGGATGATCTCATAGAAAAGCTTCATAAGATGGGTTATATGACAACATACTTGAAAGAGGCCGCTCCGGGTTTACGCCTGGAATCCTTGCTGGATAAACTCAGGCCGATCAGCGCCGATGATTTGATCCTTTTTAATATACAGCTGTCAAATATGATAAATGCCGGTATAGGCATACTCTCGTCGTTAGGCACCCTCGGGGAGCAGATAGAAAACAGGAGATTGCGGGAGATAATCTCGGAGATATCGAGAGCCATAGAAGGAGGAGATAGCCTCTCCGACGCCCTTTCGAGATACAAACGGGTCTTTCCCGACATCTTTATAAGTATGGTAAAGGCGGGAGAGGCCAGCGGTAAATTGGAGTCCATACTTTCGCGTTATGCGGCTTTTGCCGAAGAACAGGAGGATCTCAGGCAGAAGATAATGGGAGCTCTTTTTTATCCGGTCATACTTCTTGCCTCCGGGATAGCGGTGACACTTTTTATAGTGACTTTTGTCATACCTCAGTTTGCGGCAATCTTCATGAAGGCGGGGGCGGATTTGCCGTTACCCACTTTAATACTTTTCAAAACAGGGACTTGGATAAAGCATTATTGGTATTTTGCCGTTACCGGCATCGCCTTTCTTTATGCCGCCGCATCTTTATACGGCCGAACGGATAAGGGAAAGCTCGTCTTCGACAGGATAAGGCTCAAGCTTCCAGCGACCGGCGCATTGCACCGCAAAGCCGCAATATCCCGTTTCGCAAGGACGCTTGGCACGCTTCTGGCAAGCGGAGTTCCCATACTGGAATCTCTGGAGATAGCCGAAAAGGTTGCCGGAAATATTGTTATAGGACGGACTATAAAGGATGCGCGGGAAGCCGTGGAAGGCGGGTCGAAGCTTGCGGAACCTCTTAAAATAAGCGAAGAATTTCCGCAGGACTCCGTTCAGATGATAGCCGTGGGCGAGGAAAGCGGCAAGCTTGACGGGATGCTGGCTAAGATTGCCGATTTTTATGACACCTCGATAGCCTATAGCATAAGGAAGCTTACAAGCATAATCGAACCGG
>Ga0272442_10001504_pt1 | contig 35429 bp, 55 predicted proteins | sample SSMForm2O_FD_200262 | JGI IMG/M metagenome (GOLD analysis project Ga0272442, IMG submission 200262) | Marine sediment archaeal communities from Little Sippewissett salt marsh, Falmouth, MA, United States - SSM-Form-2O | ecosystem: Environmental > Aquatic > Marine > Wetlands > Sediment ... | reverse complement strand
TGTTCGAGGACACAGAGGGCCTGCGGCGACTGCAGAGCGAGTTCAACAAGTTCGCAGCGGGCATGGCGGCTATCGGCGCAGGCATTACGGCAGTATTTTGGAAAGCGGCCGGCGCAGCGAGCGACCTCGAGGAGCGCGTGAACAAGTTCGAGGCCGTGTTCAAGGGACAAAGCGACGCGATGAAGGCGTGGGCGTTTGCGTTCGCGGACATGCTCGGATTGAGCGACCGTGAAGTGCTCGGAATGATGGCGAGCATACAGGATACGCTTGTGCCTCTCGGGTTCGCGCGTGACCGCGCAGCGGAACTGAGCCAAAACATGGTTCAGCTAGCCGTAGATCTGAAGAGCTTTAACCCAGAAATGCAAACAGCCGAAGAGGCGCTGACGCTGATGCTATCTGCGCTGGTCGGCAACCACGAGGCGGTACGGTCGTTCGGCGTGATGATCACGGAGGCGGCCCTGAATGCACAGTTGTTGGCGATGGGCATCGAGGGCGGGGCGAGAAAGGCCAGCGAACAGGAGAAGGCGCTGGCCCGGCTGGCGATTATGGTGGGCTCGACCTCGGACGCGCATGGTGATGCGCTTCGGACAAGCGAAGCGTGGAAAAACAGCATAGGGCGGTTGATGTCGCAGGTTGACCAATTTTGGACGCTGCTTGGTGCGAGCGTAATTGAGCGCGGCGCACCCTATCTGCAGTGGCTAATTCAGGTCATGAGCGAGGGCAACCAGTGGATGAAACAGAACCGCGAGGTGATAGACGGACTGGTAAAGCTCGGGGCAACGCTGGTCGGCGTCGCTGCCTTAGTAGGCGGCGTGGCGCTGGCCATGGTCATTCTGTGGGCGCCTATACCGTTTGCCGTTGGCGGCATCGTGGCCGCTCTTCTGGTTTTGCTTGATGCTTTGGGCATTGTGGATACCGGGATTAGAGATGTAGCGAACAGCTTCGAGCTGTTTGGATTGAAATGGCTCGACGTCACGGAATTGATGACGGCAGCATGGAAGCTGGCGCTGGCGGAAATGGACCTGTGGCTGCTGCAATTCGAAGAATCCGTTCGACAAAGATGGAACGGCCTACTAGAGGGAATGGCAAAAATAGCGGACGTAGTGGTCGGTAAGGACAGTGCGGTTTCGGAGGCACTACGTGGAGCGAAAGAAGAGAGCATCGCTGGCGGCATCGTGAAGAAGCAGTTGGATATTGCCGTCGCGGGAATTGATTTCGCTCTGAAGAGCGCGGAGAAGAAGTCCCAATTCGACGAGGGCCTAAAGGCCTGGCAGGAGGCATTCGCCTGGAACCGTACGAATCAGATGAAACCTCTAGATATGGGTAACCTATTCGGCGTCGGCCAAACACCAACGCCCGAATTGCCCACGTCCGGCATCGTGGGTTTTTTTGGCGGCATGTCGGCGGCTGAACAGCTTGGTGGAATTGGGCAGCGGAGCGTCGGCGAAGACCAGTTGAAGGCGCTGGAGAGTATCGATGCGAACGTTCAGGAACTTGTGAACAACAGCGAAAACGGCGGAGCGGTTTACGCATGAGCCCACGAGTGTCGTACACAACGCGCGAGAAACTGGACAGCCCTGAAGTCACACGGACTGAACGCGGTACGAGGGTCCGGCGCCATTTTTTCCTTGACGGCACCAACAACCCCGAGGACGTGCTCGCGACGGCTGGCCTAGACAGTTCGCCGATTCCGGCACACGGCGCCGCGCACCCAACGTTACCGGGGCTGTACCTGACAGACGTGCGTGTGAAGCCACGGCGCGGACTGGAGCAGTGTGACCTGACCCTGGTCTACGAAGAGGCGACGCTAGGCCTAACGCCTGGCGGAGAGCTCTGGCAGTGGGATCTAGGTGCTCGGCAACAGAAGATCACCAGCGTGCCGAACGGGAGCTATTGCCTCCACTACGGTGAGGACACGGGCCTGACCATCGGCCTGGATGGGGATCGGGTCGAGGGGGTGAGCGTCTACCGGCCGAAGCCGAGGCTGAAGGTAACAAAGGTTTGGCCGACGGTGACGGGAGAGTATCGGGCCGTGCTGGAAAGCCTTTCTGGTTGCGTGAATGACGCGCCATGGTTCGACTGGTTGGGCGGGGAGGTGCTGTTTCTCGGTTCGGGCATCTCGCGGCGAAACGATGGCGCGATTCAGATTGACTACAGCTTTGAGGTCGCGCGGTGGCAGGCCCCGGTCAGCGTCTTGGTCGAGGATGTCGGCTATGTGAGCGTACAGCCACCGCCGTGGGATTATCTCTGGTACTCGTTCAAGGACGCCCCTGGGCCGACGGGAGACACGATTCAGCGAGTGATATCGGGCGTCCACTTGGCGCAGGTTTACGAATACGGGTACTTCCCCGCGTTGGAGTTGATTGGACCTTATGGCTGATGAACAAGCACCCAACGATTCGCAGCTGACGAGCGTTCCATCGGTCGCAGCAGGCGATCCGATTCGAGCTGCGCATTACAACGCTGTGCGCAGCCGTCTCGAGGAAATCCAGCCCATCAGCGGCGATGGTATTCAGGTTGATATGGGCAGCGGCGGCGCGACTATTTCGCGGACTGGTGTGCTGGAGCGGACACGGCCGGGAGTGATTCTGAAGGCCTGGTCGCAGGCCGGTGTCCTGGCTCCGCGCGAAACGGCCGTCATCGCTGGGCGTTACACCACGGCTGACGAGGATACGCCGACGCTATGGATCGTGCAGCCGGACGCGGATACAGAGGCGGATACGCCGTTCGTGGTGGCGCTGGACAAGATAGGCCACGGTGAAGTCGGCCGAGTCTGGGTAAGCGGCGTAACGTTGGCCTATGTGTGGGGCGAGGAACTGGGCGAAGGCGAAAGCGCACCTGTGAAGGCGGGGCCGTCGAATGAGGGCGAGCCGGGCGCGTTAAAATTATGTAGCGACGGGACGGCGGAAGTGCTTTGGCGCGAAGATGCTGCGGACATCACCGATCCGCATATGGCGCTGATACGATTCCCGGCGGGGAGCGGCGGCAGAGGAATCCTCGTTGCCCCGTCGAAGGCGGACCTGCCGGAACTGAGCGAGGCGGCCATCGGATACGCGGAGAGCGAAAACCGGTTCTATCGGCGGGAGCCTGACCCGGATTCTGATGATGACGGTTGGGCGTGGTATGAGATGCCTGTCGTCGAAACGAATGCCGGGGGGCAACTGCCGGAGCTCGAGCGGCCAGCCATCGGCTATAAGGGCGCGCAGTTGTGGCTCAGGAAAGAGGACGCCGTAGGCGGGGCGTGGGAGTGGGTGCTGCTGCCGCTGGACCCGGGAACGCCGGTCAAGCTGGCAGGGACGGCCGTTGACAAAGGCGACGGCGTGCAGTTCGCGCTGGCCACGCATCAGCACGGGATTGCTGCCAGCGCAGCGGAACTGCTGATGGTGGGCGAGGGGTCGTTCGGCTACTACAACGGCAAGGGCTACATGCTGGGCGAAGAGGGGCGGATTTGCATCACGCACACGTCGCCGATGGGGGCCTAGCTATGACGTGGTGGAATGACGGAGATTGGGCGAATGCGCGCATCGATGAAGCGGCGAAGCGCGTTGCGTTTGATGTGTCTGAGGCGGTTTATGAGCGGGCGGCGGCGCTGCTGTATGCAACGGATTACTCGTCCTATGCCCCCGAAGGGCTGAGGATCGCTGATGGCCGCGGCGGCTCTGTGCTGCGGCCTTCCCTGAGCGACCTGAGCGGCATTTTGCTCAGCGAGGACTATCAGAAGAACAACCCGTTCACGGCCGACCCGCCTGTAGTGCCGCAGCCCGAGGCCGCGCAACGTGCGGTTGAGCGGCTGGCGGACTGGTATGGCTGGGCGCACGAGGCTCGGGGTGTGTGGAACGCAGGGGAGCGATTGCCTGTGCTGGGCGGCTGGTCCGGCTGGATGGCAGACCCACGGGTGGGCGATACACTGGCTTGGGTGCAGGTGAGGGAGGCGCTGAAAGATTTGGCCTGGTATCCGGCCAGGAGGGCGACTGGACCGACGTCAATCAGTCACAGTCTGGTCCGGGCCTACTACTACGAGAACGGGTACTCGCTCGACTGGGCGAACGCAGAGGCGACCTGGGATGCCATGAGCGAGGGGGCGTCGCCGCCGCCCGGTTGGCCGTTCCCGCCGTCGGCGTTCCCTGTCACAGGCAACGTGTACTGGCAGGTGCGCGGGTACGAGGGCCTTGGCAAGGAGAGCTGGTATTGCGCGGCCAGAGAGCAGGACGTGTTTGGCGAATATGACTGCGAGGCAGCATTGCGCTACGACCAGTTTCCCGTGAGAGTCATCGCGTGGACTTACGATTCCCGGGCGGCAGAGGAGGTTTCGGCGACATTCACGGTCCGCGTGGCAGTCCAGGGTGGGGCCTCGGAAGACCTCGTATTTGTGAGTCCCGACGATTTCGGCGGGTCGGCATTAGCTAAGTTCGCTAGCAGGACAGTATGGCTGGACGGGCCTTTTTATCCCGCATCCGGGCGTCTCCAGGTGGACCTATTGTCCCGGCCGGCAAACCTGCCGTTTACGCTGGGCGCAGTAGACGCCCGCATATATGCCAGCGTTACGCCCTGGCCGTTTGCGCCCGACCCAGGGCCAGACGATTTTCCGTGGACGGACGCCAGTGGAGATCTGAGCTATGTCTGACGAGACCTATCCGAGAGAGTTCCTGGCCGATTTGGCAGCGCTGAAGCGGCTGGAAGGCGGGTATTCGAATCACCGAGACGATCCGGGCGGCAGGACGTACGCGGGGATTACGGAACGGGACCATTCTGACCTGTGGCGGGACGGGCAGCCGAGCGACGCTGCCGTCGCGGGGCGGTATTACCGCGACTACTGGCGGGGGGCGGGATGCTGGCGTATCGCGTCGGACCTGGTGCGCTTCGAGCTGTTCGAGTGCGGGGTGCTGTGTGGTCCTCGGCGGGCCGGGCGCTGTCTGCAGGCGGCCTACAATTGGCTCTGTGAATATCGCGGGTTCCGGCCGCTGCAGGTGGATGGTGCGGTCGGGCCGATGACGGCCTTCGCCGTTCGGCGGTGGTGCGGCATCTCGAGGAATTACGAGTTGGCCCTGGCCAGGTGGCAGAACGTGGAACAGGCGAAGCTGTTTGAGCGGATTGAAGGCGCAGCGTTCCGTGTCGGCTGGGCAGCGCAGCGGCTGGGCCTGGCCAATGGCCTGGAATAGAGACCAGGCGCAACGCTGGCTGGCAAACACGCAGACCGGCCGTGCGGTGGCGCTGCTGCAGGCGGAGGTCTCGCGGCTGGATGCACTGTTAGAGCGCGGCGAAGCCTGTACCAGGTGTCCGCGCTGTGAAAGGCTGATGCCGGTGCGCATGATGCGGCGCCTGGGCAAGAGCGGTATTCAGCGGTGTGTGGAATGTTTGGAGCGGCAGGGCGTAGAAGGCAAAGAGTGGAGTCGATGGCGCTTTTTGAAGCGCAGAGGAGCAGAACGATGAATCGTTACAGTGGCTGGAAGACGGCGTGGAAGACCATAGGTATGCTGTTCGGGGCGTTGCTAGCGGTGGCAGCCGCCGTCGCTGCGGTCGATGTGCCGGATGATTGGGCGCAGTTTGAGCAGGCGTGGCCTGCGCTGCTGGTGCCGGTTGGGTTGGCGGCCTGGCGCGGGCTGGAGAATTGGCGGAAGAATAGCGGGGTGCGTGGTCAGCCGCGTTTCAGATGGCCGTGGTCGGCCGCTGGTGTGCTGGTCTGCGCCGGCCTCCTGGGTGCCGGGTGTGCTACGAACCGGGCGCACTTCTCTGAGAGGCAACATATCGATCCGGTGAGTGGCGATCTGCTGAGTGACACGGAATTTACTCAGGTGGGCGCGGTGACGTGGGGGTCTACGCAAGAATCGGCCACCGGAGATATGGCATACACCGCGACGCCGGAAGGCGCATGGGATTTGCGCGTCGGCAATCAGGCGACCGCACAACAGGCAGGCGACCCTAGCGAGGCGGTGACCGCCATTCTGACTGCGGCGATTCAGCAGGCGCTGGCGCCGTATGTACAGGGGCAGGCTGCCGCGAATTTGGTTGAAGCGAACAAGCCTAATCTTATGGAGACGATTTTGCAAATGCAACGCGAGCAGCAGCAGGTCCTCGGGCAGCTACTCCCGCTATTAAACGCGTGGATGTCTTCGCCGACGCCCCCGCCACAGCAGGGCGGACGGTAGAAACAGAGAAACCCCGCTGGTGTGGGGGCCAGCGGGGCTATCTTCCGGGTTATTCGCCGCTGAGGTAGTCGGCGATTTCCGCGTCGCCGTCGCGACCAACGGCGGTCCAGAACCGCTCGACAGCGTCCGCCACTGCGACGGCCCTCAGTGGATCCCACGCGCGCATTTTCGCGACCAGAGCGTCCTGGTCGATGTTCCATTTCCCGCCGAGGCCGGGCGAGTCGGCGACGTTCGCCCAGGCGTATCTGGGCGTGATTGTGTCGCCCACGATGTTGCCCGTTCCGTTGTTGGCATCCGCAATCGCGTTGGCCTCGGCGAGGGTCAGGTCTGCCTCACGCAGCGCCAGGGCCAGCAGGTCGTAGTAGCGTAACAGGTCTCGCTGCGCGGTCAGCCCCGCGCTGGCGTCCGTTCGGGCGTCGAGTTCGCGGTCCAGCGGGGGGACCGCCCTGAAGTTGATTTTCGGTGATTCCATTCGTCACGTCCTCTCTAGTATCTGTTTTGCGGCGGCTTCGGCCTGCCGCTTGGCCTCTTCATCGGTCTCGCAGAGTGCTTCCTGGGTGGCAATCACTCGACTGGTTTGTGTGCGGCGGCCATACGGGCTGAGGGCGTCCGGTTCCAGAACGCGCCAAGCCCAGCCGTCGCGTTCTCGGTTCACCCTCAGGCGCAGTTGTTTCTTGCCCCGGTAGGCCCAATTTCGCCACGTTCCGCAACCTTCCGCACTCCAGCGTTTTAGCGTCATGCCCATTTCGCTTTTCCTCCGTTTGTTTTGGGGGCCGAGGCATTCCCGGCCCCCGTCCTTTCTACAGTTCGGCCAACACCTGCGCGGCGGAGCCACGCCTGTTTATTCGCAGTAGGCGCGAAAGGCCTCCAGAGCTTGACGGCGGGTGCTGAAATTTCGCGTGTTTAGGGCCTCTCCGTTACAACATCCAGTAGTCAAAACCCAGCGAACCCGGCCAAGAAATTCCACTCGATCTACGAACGCCTCGACCGGCCAGTCGGTTCCTAGAATTCTTCTCTGGCCTGTCTGTGCCGTTGCCACTCGTTTGCGCATGTTTTGTCCCCTCCGTTTGTTGTGGGGTCCGGGAATGCCCCGGACCCGTGGAAGATAGTTATTCCTCTTCGTCTGAGTCGAAAACAACGAACTCCCAGCCCGGTAGCGTCAGAGAGCCGACAACGTCGGCCCCCGCGTGGTGTCCGCCCCAGTCTTTTTCAAGGGCCCTACACCAAACTTCATCGTCGTCCGGGTCGAACCCGGCCGCACGGACAAGGTCGTCGTTCCAACCGCCGTCGGTGAGCGGCGGAAGCTCTGGTGTGTTTCCAAACTCGTAGCGGGTTGCGCGTTTCGCTGCGCACAAAACGTCTAGCGCGTGTTCAGGTTCGTAGCTTGGCATCTCTCGTCCCTCCTCGTTTTGCCTCGTCATCATGTTCTGTCCCGGCCTAAGTATCCTTAGTGTACCACAGCTGTCCGCGCCTGTCAACAGGAAAGCAGTGTATTTTGGCAGAAAATGTGTACCGTACACGTTTCTGCGGCACATTCAGTGCTATTTTCAGTAATTTTGTGTATGTGCTTATGTGCATAAACCTTGTGAGCGCAATGACTTGGCTATTTGCTTCGTTGCCTCCGGAGCAAGAAGTCGCAGGTTCGAGTCCTGCCGGGCGCGCCATTTAATTGCCTGAGGTGCAAGGGCTTATGAATCCGCTTCATTTCTCGCGGCAAACGTGATAATGTGTACAGTACACGTTTTGCGCAGGAGGGAGGGCCGGCGCCATGAAACGCGCACCGAAACTATGCCGACACCGCGGCCGCAACCTAGGCTATGTCCGTCTCGGCGGGCGCCAGATTTATCTCGGCCCGTGGGGCGATTCAGAAACAGAGGCTGCCTACAGGCGCGTCCTTGCTGAGTGGGCCGGTGGCGCTCCGGGTGGTGGACATGCCGCGCGGCAGGTCACAGTCGTCGAGGTCGTATCCGCCTTCCTCTGCTGGGCCAGGCGCTACTACTCCCGCAGCGAATACCAGCGGTGTGTGGCCGCGCTACGCCCAGTCGCTGAGCTGTATGGCCGGACGATCGCCGAGGAGTTCGGGCAGACCGCACTCAAGGCGGTGCGCCAGTCGCTCGTTGAGCAACGTTACGCACTGGCTACTGTTCGAGCCTATCAGCGTATTATAGTCCGTGCCTGGCGATGGGCGGCGGAGGAGGGCCTGGTGTCTACGGACGCGCATGCGCGGCTGGCAGTGGTGCGCGGGCTGCGAGCGGGGCGCAGCGAGGCGCACGAGCCAGAGCCGAGGCAGCCGATTCCGCGTGAGCAGATCGACGCGGTCGTTGCGGAGGTGTCGGGCAGCGTGGCCGGTCTGATTCGGTTGCAGTTGGCCACGGCGGCCAGGCCGGGTGAGGTCGTCGGGCGCCTGCGGTTGGCGGACATGGACCGCTCGCAGTCTGTTTGGACGCTGCGGCTCGCCGCGCACAAGACGCGCCACCATGGCCACGGCCGCACGTTGTTCTTCGGTCCCTACGCGCAGGCCCAACTTTTGCGCGCCGCTGAGGGCGACGAAGAGCGGCTGCTGTTCGCGCCGCCCAGGACCGTCAGCGGATACCGGCAGGCGATCGTGCGTGCTATCGAGCGGATACGGAACCGTTTTTCTACAGAGGATGAACGCAAGCAGGTGTTGCAGTGGTCGCCACACCACTTGCGCCACACAGCTGCGACAGAATTGCGTCAGCGATATGCGCCCGATCAAGTGCAGTTACTACTCGGACATCGCAGTCTCAGCACGACCGAGGTCTACGCGCACGCAGACGCCGCCGTAGCGGCGCGAATCGCGGAGGAGTGGGGCTAGCGCTTCTTGTTGCGGGTCAGTTTCTCGTATTCTTCGCGGTCGCGAGCGAGCTTGCGGGCTGAGGCGGCCATCTGTTCGCGGGCTTTTTCGGCTTCGTAGAAGCGGGCGCGACGGCGGCGCATGGCACGCATTTCGGCGCAGCGTTCGCGTTGTTCGGCTCGAAGCTGGGCCTGCCGGGCGCCTTTGACGGCGTGGAATTCTGCGGTGGTGCGGCGAAGGTTCCAGGCGAGGCGGCATTCGATTTCGCGTTGCAGGAGTTCTTCTTCGTCGAGGGTGCCGTCGATTCTGAGGTCGGTGAGGTAGTAGGCGACGCCGAGGCCGCAGGAGGCGCATCCGACCCACCAACCGCGGGGGCCGGTGACGGTGGGCAGGCTGTTGACGTATGGGCTGCCGCAGCATGGGCACGGGAGAAGTGTGGGGTCGGTTTTCATTCTGTGACCCTCCCTCGTGGGAGTATAGATGGACGGGGCGTGAGGCGCAAGGTTGACGAAGGCATGTACTTACTCTTCTTTTCCTTCGCCGGTTTTGGGCGGGTGCCCGGGGAAGCCAGCGGCACGTGTAATGGCCGTGACGAGTACGCTGGCGAGGCCGCCGGCACCGATAAGACCAGCGACGTATTCATTGCCCCAAATGGCGATGATGGGGGTGACTATAATCGCAAGTGCGCATATGAGCACGAGGCCGGCTTGACCCCGAGTCCGTGCTTTGATTTCGGAATCAAGGGCGGTGCGTTCGCACTGGTGTCTATGTGCTTGCTGGTTTTCGGCCATGGTGACTATGCGTTCTGGAAAAGTCGGGTTGACATGGCCATAGCCAGTCAGGATATCGGGTGCAGGAAGTGGGCCTGATATGGCTGTGACGGTGAATTCGGTCTGATGGTCTGGGGGGCGGTTTGGGGCGAGTTGCTGAGCATTTTGGACGGAGGGCTGGGCCTGGGGAATGTTATTGGCCTGCGTGGCTTCGCGGCGCCTCCTTTTGGATTGCTTGCCAGATGTCATTGCCAACGGCTTCCCAGTCGCTTCGCATGGCACGCGTATCGGCTTCGGGGCCTTGCGCTGGAGAGGTTACGGGCTCTGGGCAAGCGATGCGGCCCATGCCATCGAAGAAGGCGGTGTCTAGGCGGCGACGGATGGCGGCTATAAGCATAATGTGTGACCTCCCTTTCGTGCGGCTGAATCTTACCAGCCCAGGCTGGAGAACACAAGTTCTGAGCACGTGTAGGAACATTGTTCATGGGCATTTCCTTCCTAGATTCCGGGGGCGCCTTTGTCGCGGTCGTGTTTACGGGCTGCGTCGCGGCGTTTCTGGGCGCGGTCGGCGCGGCGGTCGGGTCCGGACTTGGCCAGGTCGGCGAGCTCTTCTTCGTCGGTGATGTCTTCGTCGAGGGCGGTCGACGTGAATGGTGCGTGACAGTCGGCGCAGCGGGTAGCCTCGGCGCGGTTCAGGTGGCCGCAGGCTTGACAGACTCGCCCTATCGGTTCGCCGCAGATGCAGCAGAAGTTGACCTTCTGGCCGTTGAGCATTAGGACAGCAGGTTCTCCGCAAGAAGGGCAATCGCGCACAACTACGGAGTCGTTTCGTAGGCGGGGCTGAGTGGCCTCGGGGGCGTGTTCAGATGAAATCGTTATCACGCCGGTTGACGAAAGCGTGAGAAGGCCTTCTTCGGAAAGCACCTGACCAACCTTTAGCAACGTGTTCATGTCAGGATTGCTTCCATCTCGAAACCTGGCAATGGTCTGCCGACTGACTCCTGTGCGTTCTTCCATATCTGTTAGCGCACCATGCCCTTTTCTCGCCAGGAACTTCTGCAAAACTCCCCGCGTCTTCTCTGCTTCGTAAGCACTCATAGCACAAGTATCTGTCATAAGCGTGGTTATACCAAGGACTTGTTGCAGGTGTTATGCAGTGCAACTTTTTGCTTGACATCTGGTGTAACATATGGTACATTTAAAGCGTAGCAGGCGTTAAGGCGCGCAACGAAAACGGAGAAAGCACGATGCATGTGATTACACGCAATTTGAACGCGTTTTGCGCTGAGAGAGGTTGGCAAGAACAGCATTTCTTGGCGGCGCTGGCCGATGCGGGCTATGCGACATCGACCATTACGGTGCAGCGCTGGCTGGACGGTACGTCGCTGCCCCGGACGCGGCAGTTGCCGCTGGTGGCGGCTGCGTTGGGCGTTGAGGTGGCGGACCTGTTCCGTGAGCCGGTGGCGGCCGCGGCGGAGTAGGACGGATGGGACGTAGGGGACGAATTGAGGGAGGGTAGGTAGATGGACGTGATGGATGGGCTGGACGTGATGGCGCTGCATGCGCGGAACATGGCGTTGGTCGAGTTGAACCAGGCGTGCAGTTCGCTGGGCCTGGCGTTGCTGCAGGACGACGAGGCGGTGTCCTCGGTGGCGGCTGCCAGCCCTGAATTGGGGGCGCTGGTGCAGAAGGCCAAGTCGGCTCAGGCGTGGGTCGACAGCTTCGGGGAGGGTGAGTAGATGGGCGTAATGGAGGCCTTTCCGACGTATGGGACGGTCCAGGAATACCGTTCGAAGGAGACGCAGGCGCGAGAAGACCTGGAAGAAGCCCTTTGCAATCTGGCCGAAGCGATGCTGCGTGACCAGCGGGGTATGCGCCTGTTGCTCGAGCACCGGCGCCACACGTATAGGGGTTTGATTGCTCGCGTTGAGGAAGCAGGCGACGCGCTGGACGGAGCGAATGCGCGGCGGCATGAGGCGGAACGGCTGGAGGAGGAGGGGGTCAATCATGGGTAGTCTCGTTTATCTGCCGGATTGTGAGCCGGGTGTCGATAGGCAGGAGGAGCTGCTTCGGGCGATTCTTGGCGATGGCCCGGCCCGGGATGGGCGTGTGATTCGGGGGCCGTGGCCTGCGCGGCCGCGTGAGCGGAGCAGCACGGTACGGCGGTTCCTTGATACGCTGAAGGAGGCTATCGAGCACCGACGGCAGGATGGCTGATATGTGTTCGGGGTCCATGGCGAGAGTTTACGAGGCGAGGCTGTGAAACGGAGGGGAAAGATTCCACATGGCGAATCAGGCATTTGAATCGTGGCGGTACGTGGCGGAGATGACGCAGCCGACGAGGCGGCGGGCGGACCAGAGCGTGCCGGAGCTGGCGGAACAGCTGGGTGTGTCGCCAAGCCTGGTCTTCCAGTGGGGAGAACCGGACGGCCGGCGTCTGCATGCGGACATGATTCCGGCACTGACGGAGGCGACGGGCGATACGCTGCTGGTGGAATGGCTGAATGAGGCGTGTGGCCTGGTTGCTGTGGCGGCTCCCGGGGGACCGGTGGACGCGGCGGCGATTGGCCAGGCGCTGAAGGAGTTCGGTGCGTTCATCGCGACGATGGCCTCGGCCATCGAGGACGGGCGCGTAACGCGAACAGAGATGGACCGTATCTCGCGCGAAGGCTGGGAGGTGCTCTGCTGCGTCGTGGGTTTGATGGAGGCGGCGCGGGAGAGTATGCGGGCGCGGCGGCCGGATGGGCGGGCGCGTACGTTGCGAGAGACGGCATGAGCGAGTCTACACACCACCCCAGAGCAGACGAGGTCTTCCCCGCCTCGTCTTACCAGCAGGCGGGCGCCGGAACCCCTCCCCCGGCGTCCGCCAACCCCTTCCTCAGTGAGGAGTGGGTAACGTTGGCCGAGGCGGCGGAGTCGCTGCCTGGGGAGGTTTCAAAGCGGACTGTGGAGCGGTGGGCTCGACTGGGGAAGGACGGGGTGAGGCTGGAGACTGCGAAGGTAGGGAGAGAGGTACGTACCAGCGCAGGAGCGTTGCGACGGTTCTGTGTGCGCGTGGCTGAGGCGGCCGCGCAGGGCGAACCTGAGGCGAGGCAGTGGAGCAACCGGCGGACACGGCGGACGCCGGCGCAGCGAAAGCGGGAAATCGAGGACGCTAAGCGGCGCCTGCGTGAACATGGAATGGAGGTGTGAGATGCATGAGCGGAGTCTGTTGGACGAGAAGCAGACGTTAGAAGCGTTTTTGGAGTCTGTCGTGCAGGGCCGGTTTAAACAGGCCCGTGTTCCGCGACACGTTGTGAATGCGTGCGAGCTGAGAATCGAGGAAATTCGGCGGCATATGAAAGCGGCGTGCAGCGCGCCGCCGTCGGCGAGAATTGCTGGCAGGTGCGTGGGATAAAAGCGAACCGCCGCGGGAACAGCCGCGACGGCTCAGAGGTCAGTCGAACTACAACGATGAAAGGATACCACGGTTATGGCGAAGAGTAAAGGGAACCTTAAGGAACTGCTGGGCGAGGTTGAGAGCGACGAGGTTGAGGACGACGAAGCCCAGGACATGCCGGGGCCGGTAGAGGAGGTTGGCCGCTGTGCCATCCTCGAGCTGGTCGAGGGAATCGAGGTGGAAGCCGTCGTGGGCGGGGCGCTGCAGCGGGTTCGCTGGGTGGCCGGGACGGACCCGAGCCAGGTCGGTCCGATGTTGAAGTTTTTGGACCCCGGCGTAAAGCTTCGGGATGACTTCCCTCGGAAGGGCTTCGGGAATCGCGAGACGAAACTCGCGCGGGTGCTGGTCGTGAGCGTGCGCGTGACGGATTCTGGGAAGTTCTGGGATCTGGTCGCGCAGAACGGAGAGGACCTGTCCATTTCCGTGCCGAAAAAGGCGAGCGAAGACGTCGTTCCGCAGATCCAGGCACTGGGAAAAGTCGGCGAGAAGCACTTGTCCAAGCTACAGAAGGCCATCGACGAGAAGGGCACGGCCACGGTCATTCTGCCCGAAGCGGAACAGTTCGGGGCGAAATATTGGACGACGGACGATGGCAAGGCGTTTCTCGACAGCTTCGAAGCTGAACCGCCTGCCGCGAAAGAGGCCGAGGAGAACGACGATGAGTAAAGCCGAGACGATTGTCATCGACCTGGAGACCTACCGGACAAATAACGGGGCGGCCATCGAACGCATCACGGCGGAGGTGTTGGCGAAACGGCCGGCGAACAACGTGAAGAAGGGCCTCAAACTGGAGTGGGACACGGAGGAGGCGCGGGAGGCCCGCGTGCAGGACGCGCTGGATAAGACGGCGTTGGACCCGCTTCTGTGTCAGGTGCTCTGCGCGGGCGTCAAAGTGGACGATAGCGAGACGCGTGGGGTCTGGGAGGGCGGTGCGGCTAGCGCCGAATTGATCGAGCTTCTGGACGAGGCTGCTGGTCCCGATACGGTGTGGGTGGGCCACAACGTGCGCGGGTTTGACCTGCCTGTTCTGCTGAGCTGGTGGCTGCGCGAGCAGTGCGTGCCGCCGGAACATTTCCCGCGGTTCTGCGGCCGCCACTGGCGCGGACGCATTTACGACACCATGCTGCAGACGCCGTCTGCGAACCCCCTTGGATTCATCGGCCTTGAGGCCGCGTGCGAGGCGTACCGTATCGAGACGCCGAAACGAATTGAGTGGGACGGTTCGCCACTTGACGGCTCGCGCGTCGGCGCGGCATATGAAGCGGGGGCACACGACCGGATTCTCGAATATTGCACGGCGGACGTCGAAGCGACCTACGAACTGTATCAGGCGTTGACCTCGCACGGGTTCTATTCGCCCTGGGGAGTGCAGTCGGAGGCTGCTGAGGCTGTCGCTGAAATCGAGGCCAGCGAACTTGGCGCCGACGCCAAGAGGCTGGCGATTTACAACGTTTTGGATGCTGCGGGGCTCATTCCGCGCATTGCGGCGTAGGAAGGGGGCGTTATGAAGAACGACAAAGTTAAGGTGCACGAACTCCGCGTGCGGAACGTGAAATGCGTCAAGGAGGTCGCTATCGGCCTGGATGGGGAGCTGCACGAGATTCGCGGCGACGCAGGCCAGGGCAAGACCACTCTACTTGAATCCATCGAAGGGGCGCTTCGCGGGCTGGATGCGAGCTATGTTCGGAAGGGCGAGACCAGCGCGGAGATTGAGCTTCGCTTGTCGAACGCGACGATCCATCGAATCATCGCGGCTGAGGGGAAAGACCAGCTCATGATCAGCACTGAGGACGGATCGCCGGTGGAGGAGGCGAAACAGTTTCTGGCGACCATCTGCAACCCGGCGACGTTTCGGCCGATTTCATGGGTCCAGCTCGGTGGGGGCGAGGCGCGCGGTCGCACGGAGCGGCTGCGCAGGCAGCGGGATATGCTGCTGGAAGCCATTCCGTTGAGCTTGTCCGCACAGGACGTGGCCAAGGCGGTACGTGGCCTCGGCGAGGATCACCGCGACGCGCTGAAACAGGTCAACCTCGACGACGTAGATTTCGACCAGCATGCGTTTGTGGTGTGTTCGGGCCTGGAAAAGGCGTGTTACGAATACAGGAAGCTGCAGAATTCGCGTGCCGAGGACGCCGAAAGCGCATTGAAACACGTTCCGCCGCCGGAGCGGCCTGCGCCGAAGGCGACCGCGAAGGATCTGCGTGAAGCACTTGACTCTGTGACCGAAGCGTACCACACAGCGAAGGCGCGCACCGGGAATCGTCAGGCGTTGCGCGAGCGGGCTGAGAAGCTACGTTCGGCCATTGACGAGGCGCAGGAAGACCTGCCGGACGCTGACCAGCTCGAGCGGACTCGCGCGAAATACGAGACTGCGCACGACGATGCTCGAATTGATGTCGAGCGGCTGGAGAAGGAATTAGCCGAGGCGAAAGCGCGGCTTCGGGACGCAGAGACGAAGCTGGATAAGTGCGACGTGCTGACACGGAAGCTCGAAGCGCAGTCCGCGCGCAAGGCCGACCTCGCCGCGCTTGAGGAGGAACTGTCTGGCGACGAAGACGCGCCGGACCTGGAGGCCATGGCTGAGGCGATGGCTGAGGCTCAGGCGGACCTGGAAGCCAGGCAGGCTCAGGACAAACACGACGAGGCGGCGCAGCAGGCTGCACAGGCCAGGGCCCGCGCGATTCTGTTCAGCGAACTTGTGGAACTGTTCCGTGATGAGTTGCCTAAGCGGCTCATTGCGGAGGCGGATTTGCCGGTTGAGGGCCTGGCCGTTGACGGCGACCAGGTAACGGTTGACGGCGTTCCGTTGCACCAACTCGGCACGAGCCAGCAGATTACGGTCGGCGTGTTGATTGCGTCGGCGCTGAACCCGAACAGCGGTTTTGTCTTGGTGGACGGCGCGGAATCGCTCGGCGTGGCTGACAGGAAGGCCCTAGCGACTATCGCAAAGAAGCTGGATCTGCAGCTTATCATGACGTACGTGGACCCGGACGCGAGCCCTGGTGACGGCGTCACGGTGATGCAAGCTGGCGCCGCTGTCGAAGTCGCAGCCGCCGCTGAGGTGGCGTGATGGATGCACAGCTGACTCTCAGTGATTGGATCGGTGCTCGGGCGAGAGACCCCTCTACGAGCCACGAGGCGGCGGAACGGGTCGAGCGGTCAGGCCAACGTCAACGGCAGCTTGAGTGGTTTGAGCACGCGGTCAGGCTGGCTCCTGGCCACAACAGCGCGTGGTATGCGTGGCGGCTTGGTCTGGACCGTCACGCAGGTGGGCGACGCATCAGCGACCTGGTGCGCGATGGCCAGTGCCACTACGGCGAGCGAGTGAGTGAGTGGGTCGATGGACGCGAGGTGCCAGGCATGAGCGTCTGGCTTGTGAAATGAGGTCGTGAGTGGCGAAGCGACGACGAGTGTCTACGAGGCGGCAACCGGGCATGTATTTGTACGCCAGGGACTGGTTCAGCGACGAGGCGGTCCAGGCCTGTTCGTGGTCGGCGAAGGCGTTGTGGTTCGAGATGTTACTGCGGATGAACAATAGCGAGGTGCCGGGTACGCTTCCTGGCGAGCCTGAGCGCCTCGCTCAGTTATGGGGCATTCCGGGACCGGTGCGTTCGGCCTGGGCAGACGACGTGGCCCCGCTGCTCGATGAGCTTGAGACGCACAGGGTGTTCAGTAGGGCCGCTGAGGTCAAGGGTGTTTTGATGGCTTCAGTGGTCCAGAACATAGCCGATGAATGCATCGTTAACCGGCGCATATTGCGCGAGCACGTGGCGGCCTTTGAGCGTCGTGAATCAGCCAGAAAGGCAGCGCGTGCTCGCTGGGGAACGCAGCCGAAAACCGATGATGGCGAATGCGGAGGTGTATGCGCAGAGGTATGCGGAAAGCATGCGGAAACGCATGCGGACGAGGAATGCGCAGGTGATGCGCATGCGAGCGGCGTAAAGCCGCTACGCGTATTGGGTTCTGGCGAAGGCGTTATGCTCGATGCATGCGGCAAAGAAATGCCCGCCGAATGCCATATCTCTTACTCTTACTCTTCCTCTTCCTCTGGATCTATAAAAAGCGATCACCGAAAGGGACTTCTCCGGGGATCTACCAGGGAGGGGTGCGAACAGGCATCGGCAATCGCCCGAGATATCTCCGAGCAGGGGGAGCCGAAACGAGGTGGACCGCCTCAGCGAGCAGGGGACGTGCTTGGTTCATTCATGGGCCAGGCTCAGGCCGCTGACGACCCTGCTGAGCGCGCGTCGCTGTACGTCGCCGAGGTCGTGCGAATCACTGGAGACCCTGCGTTTCGCAAGCGAGGCCACAGGGCCAGGATTGTGCGCGTTCTCGAAGCGCCCGGCGGCCGTAGGCAACTTGACGAGTTGCTCGAACACGTCGAGAAGGACGGGCAACCTGCTTCAGCAGCGGCCCGCGGAAACGAGGTCATACGCAACCCGGCGCGGTTGATGGCATCGGAACTGAAACGACTGGACGAGGAACTGGGCGGTGGATGAGGCGTTGAACGAATGGGCGGAGGAGCGACTGGCGATTATGACGCTACACGGCGAGGTGAGCGAGGCTCGTGCGCAGGAGTACGTTGCCTGCGTCATTGCCCAGCATGAGGCTGATGAGCGAGCACGGCAGGAGCCGGAACAGCAGGAGCTTTTCGGATGACGCGGGTAATTGGAGTCGATGCAGACTGGCGGCGGGTCGCATATGCGGTCGTGCAAAACGGCGAATTGTCGCGAGTGGCAACCATCGAGCGAGCGAATGCTCGTGGGCGAATCGATGAGCGCTACGGCCAGCGGCTGACCAGCCTGATGCGCTTTGCCCAGGCGGCCGGGGCTGTGGTCTGGCTCGAGGGCCGCTACCTGGTGGAAGCCGGTGCAGCGAAGCGGAACGTGCAGACGTTTGATCGGCTGTGTCGTGTGGCTGGCGAAATTGAGCACGAAGCGCGGCGGAATGGCGTGCCGGTGGAAGAGGCGCCGGTGTCTGCGTGGCATGCGGACGTACTCGGGTTTACCCGGGGTCGTGAGGAACTGAAACAGGCGGCGCGAACGAAGGCGTTGCAGGTCGGCGCGCTGCCGGACGTGTCTGAGCATGAAGCTGACGCGGTCTGTGTAGCGCTGTACGGAAGTGAGGTGAGCAATGAGTGACGATAAACTTGAGGCCAGAGACCTAGTGGAGGTAACCGTTGCGGCGGCCCTCGTGATGAAATCGGCGGCGAACCTAGTCGGGTGCGATTCGCGGCTGCGCGCTCGACTGGCGTTTCAGGATCTATGTGAAAGCGTCCGAGAGCTAGCGCTAATCCTAAAAAAGGGTGAGGCAAACGATGGGCAAAATGACGCTTGAGGAACTGCGGGCTATCCACCCCGACGCCACAGAAGAAACGTGGCATAGGCGTGGTGGCGCATGGGTGCATAACACAGCGTTCGTAAGCAGTGGCTCTTTCGTTGGCGACAGGTCGGTGGTTGGGCCAGGCGCAAGGGTAGGTGCGTTTGTGTGGATTGGCGATGGCGTTTTGGTGGCGGCAAGGGCGCGCGTAAGCCACGAGGCTACGATTGGCGATAAGGTTAGGATAGGTATCGGGACGAAGGTTGGTTCCGGTGTTAGAATAAATGCAGGCGCGTGCATTGGAGAGGGCACGCGAGCCTGCGCAAATTCGAGTATTGGCGCCGGCGCAAAAATTGGGGCGAACGTGTTTGTGGAACCAGGGGCTAGGGTTGCTCGAAAAGCCTGTGTACCAGCTGGCGCGCGAGTGGAAAGCGTGAACAATGCCGCTCAGTGACGACCAGATGCGTGCGGCGGTCGTGGCCGCCGTTACTCGGTTCCAGGGTGCGCCAGACCGCTGGGAGCAGCGGCGGGAGCGCGGACACGGCGGCGATACAGAAGCGGTGCGAACCGATATCGATTATGAACTGCCAGCGCGCGGCGGGTTTAGCCTGGACGGCGTGATGGTCGATTACAAGGGCATGCCCGGTGTGTGGGTTGAGGTGTGGAGCCCTTGCCTTGGCGGCTGGGAGAGTCGGCGAATTGAAGAAGCACAGATTATTGAGATTGTGCGGGAAGAGTTTCTCGGGGCACCGCGGCAAATGGAGTTAATCACATGAGCATGTTCATTATCGCGTTCCCGGTGTGTGTTGGGTTGATTGCGGGAGTGTTTTGTTTCCTAGAAATTCTGGACAGACTAGATAGCCTGAAAGAGCGCCACGAGGCGTTGAGCAAAGAGCTGGCGACTGATTGGCGTATTTACGTACGGGAGAACAGGACAGGTGAATAGGGCGCTTCTTGGCGGTGAGAACCACGGACCGGACGCGCAAGAGTGCCCGCACTGCGGTGGCGTCTACTACTCGTGGCGTGTGAGGTGCTTTGGTAGGTCCAGTGACATGCGTGTTGCAGTCCACTGCCCGCGCTGTGGTAAGCTGCGTGAGCCGGAAGTGCAGGTGAAGACGTGAGCCAGTACGAATGCCCTGCATGTAGACATGAGACCACAGGCGTATACGCTGGCCAGCCTGAGTTCGATGAGGCGGGCCGATTCGTCGGGTATCGCCGGTATCGTAGGTGTTCGGCGTGTGGACGGCGGTTCTGGACGCTGGAGGTGTCTATTGTTCCTAAACGCACATAGCGGTCAGGTATTGGCTTTGGCTATCGTCCTTGGAATGGCCGGTTGTGTAGAGTCTCTTGGTTCAGGGCCGCGGGGGCGCGGGCAGAAGTATCTCGAGCGGCATGAGTGGGCAGTCCAGCGGTTCGAGGATACGCCGGATGTCGAGGTCATCTACCTCGGAGATAGTATTCTGTCTCTGTGGCAGCACCCGCCTGGTCCGGAAGGGAAGACGGTGAACTTGGCCATCGGCGGAGACCAGATTGAACACGTGTTGTGGCGGCTGCAAGACGCTCGGCTCGCCTCCGAAGGTCCGTGGATCGTGGTCCTGGAGGTTGGCACGAACAACCTCGGGGTGGCCAATCAGTCACCGACAGACACCGCACTGGGCGTGCGGGCTGTTGTGCAGCGGGTGACTGAGGTGTGGCCCAGGGCGCGCGTGGTGGTGTTGAGCCTGTTGCCTCGCGAGGGGGCGGTTGATGAACAAGTGCAGGCGACGAACGCCTTACTGCGGAGCGTCGACGAACGCGCAGACGTGTCGTTCCTGGACCTGGACGAGGTGTTTAGGTCGTCTGCGACGGGCGCGCCACGGCGTGACTATTTCGTGGATGGCCTCCATCCGTCCGAACTGGGTTATGCGGAGATTGCTATGTGGCTGCAGGCCGCAGGTGTGTTCATGGGCTTGCAGGTAACCCCAGAATAGTGTCGAATTTAGAGGTCATGAAGCGGAGGCGCAAGCGACAGCCGAAGAACTCGGTCAGTCACCTGGGCGCGTTACGGCGACAGGGCGCCGACGCATCGGTTGTGGTGGCTCTGGCGGCTGGGTTGGTCGTAGAGACGCTGCGTTCGGCCTGTGTCCCGGCACGGCAAGCGGTTGAGGCGCTGGAAATGGCACAGGCCGAAGTCGAGGACGTGATTGCGGCGGGTGCGCCGTCGTGGGTAGACGATCCGCTTCGGCCGGATGCGCGCTATAGGTGACACAAAGGCGGGTGACGATGGCAAAGAAGGCAGCCAGCAAAAATCTGAAAGCAGCGGAGCGGCGAGCAGAAGCGTTTCGCCTGCGAAAACAAGGCCGTTCATATTCCGCCATTGGAAGCGCCCTTGGCTGCAGTAAACAGTATGCGCATCGAATGGTTCAGAAGGAGCTGTCGGCAATCGAGAGGCTGACAGAAACCCGTGCCGCTTCGTTGCGCGCGCTGGAATCCGAACGGCTGGACCGTGCGCAGGAATCCATTTGGACCGAAATTGAGGCGGGTAATCTGGGCGCGGTATCCACGTTCTTGCGCATCTCAGAACGGCGATCGAAGTTGCTCGGGCTAGACGCTCCGACGAGCATCCAGCACACCGGGCCGGTGCCCATCACCTTCATCGAACCACCACCGGGCGATGACCCGCCAGACGGCGGAGATTAGCGCCGTTACGCCGGAGGCCCTGCCCGATGACGGCGGAGACTGAGTTTCCTACCATCGACCTGGCCACGGCGATGAACCCGGCCTACTTCTCTGCGTATCGCACAGACCGGCGCTACCTAGTGCTTGTTGGCGGGGCAGGCTCGGGAAAGAGCGTATTCGCAGCGCAGAAATGGCTGGCGCGGGCCATGGGTGAGCCTGGTCACCGGTTCGCGGCCATTCGAAAGGTGGGTCGGACGGTGCGCCTGTCGGTCTATCGGCTTTTCTTGGACGTGATCGCGGACTGGGGTGTGGAATCGCATTGGACGTGGAACCGTAGCGAATTCTCGTTGCGCTGCCACACGACAGGGTCAGAAATTCACTGCCTAGGGCTCGATGACCCCGAGAAGCTAAAATCCATCGTCGGCATTTCGGGGGTCTGGCTCGAAGAGGCCACGGAGCTGACCGAACAGGACTTCGAGCAGGTCGACCTGCGGCTGCGGGGTGAGACGCCCGGCTACAAGCAGATTATGCTGACGTTCAACCCGATTTCGCGTATGCACTGGTTGCGCGGCCATTTCTGGGAACGTCACCAGCACGGCATGACCTACCGGAAACGCACCACATTCCGGGACAACCGTTTCCTGGACGCGGACTACGTGCAGAAGATTAAGCTACTGGCCGAGCAGAACCCCGGCTTGTACCGCGTGTACGGCGAGGGGCAATGGGGCGAGCTGGAGGGGTTAATCTACGGGCCGCCCGACCTTGGCCCGTGGCCGGAGTCGTTCGACGAGGTCATTTATGGCCTCGACTTCGGCTTCAACAATCCAACGGCCCTGGTACGGTGCGACCTCCGTGATGGTGAGGCGTATCTGACCGAGGAACTGTATGCGACGAAGTTGACAACGGACGACCTGAAGGGGCACCTTGAGGCCCTTAAGGTGGACAAAAATGCACCCATTTACTGCGATGCCGCGGAGCCTGGCCGCATCGAGGAGCTGTATCAGGGAGGGTGGAACGCGCTGCCAGCCGACAAGGGCCAGGGGTCCGTGAGTGCTGGGATTTCCTTCTGTCAGGGGTTGGCGCTGCACTCGCGTGCAGAAAACACGAACCTGCACAAAGAGTTCGAGAGCTATGCATGGCGGGTGGATAAGAACGGGAACCCGATGGACGAGCCAGTGAAACAACATGACCATGCGATGGACGCCATGCGGTACGCGCTCTATACCCACCTCGGACGGGCGGCCGCCTCCGTCGGAATCTCCACGTTGTAGCCTGCCTCTTGATGTTATCTCCAGGAAGTTGTTCCCTGCGATGCATGAGTGTACTTCAGAAACTGACGCAATCCCTGGCGAAAGCCATAACGGCACCGGTAGGAACCGACCCGCGAGGTTGGTCAGTGGTAGCCGGCCGTTGGCCCGGGCGTTGGACCAAGGCCGACGACTTGCTCGTAGAGCTGAACCACGCCGACCTAGCCGCCGCGTGGGAGCGGCATCCGCTTGTAAATGCGTGTGTCACGGAAATTTCAACCTCGGCCGCACAACCACGCCTTGAATTCGGTGTCGATGTGAACGGCAAGTGGCGGCCAACGCCCGGGGGCGACCTGGCAGACCTAATAGGCCGCCCGAACGCTGACTATACGAGAAACGACCTCGTGCAGTTGCTGGCGGGGCGGCTTTCGCTGCACGGGCTGGCGTATCTCTGGAAGTGGCGTGCTCGTGGAAACAAGATGCGACTCGGCCAGTTGTGGCCGGTGCCTACGGCCTGGGTCCGGCCGAAACTGAACCGGTCAGGTTCTCCGCTGATTGCCTACTACGAGACCGATCTGCAGAAGGCTCCCATTCCGCCTGAGGACATGGGTGTATTCCGCCGGCCCAGTATTTCGTCTGCCTGGGAGGGGAACTCGGCCGGGCGTGCCTGTGGGGGAGACTACGCGCTGGACCGTGAGCGAGAACGCTACCTGGCCGAAATGCTTATCAATCTGAAAATGCCGGGCCTGGTAATTCGGTCCAAGCGCAATATGAGCCCGGAGCAGAAGAAGGCGTTGAAGTTGGGCCTCGACTCGGCTATCGGCCAGGGCCGACGTGGCGATGCGCTACTCATAGAGGGCGACACCGAAACCGAGCTGATGAACCCCCTGAAAGACCTGGACTGGCCTGGGCTCTCGGGCTTATTGGAATCGCGCATCTGCATGGCGTTCGGTGTGCCGCCAATTCTTGTTGGCGCTCGTATAGGGTTGGACCGGAGCACGTTCGCGAACTACGGCGAAGCGCGAAAGAGCTTCTATCATGAGACCATGGCCCCGCTCTGGGAGGCTCTCGCCGACGGCCTGACGAAGGCCCTGTTGAGAGACGAGGGTGACTCGCGGCTATCCATTCGGTTCCGATATGACGAGCTGCCCGAATTTCAGGACGACGAGGACGCCAAGGCGCGGCGAGCCTCGCTACTGTTCCGTAGCGGCGTCATTTCGCGCGAAGTCGCTCAGGATATCGCGGGAGTGGAGCGGCACACGGTAGAGGCCCCCACTCCCGTGCCGGTTTCGGCGCCGACGGGGACGCCGGCCGCGTGACCGTGCTGGCGAAAGTGTCTGACCGGCGCGCGCACTGGGGGGCATTGGCACACCGGGCCGAGGCCGATGTCCCGGCGATTATGCGGGGCTACCAAGCACTTCTCAATGGCGTGACGAGCCGCATTCTCGAAGCTGTTAGTGAGGGAGCGGACCCTCTGTCTTTGGCTGGGAATGCGCTGTCGGGATTTAGTGAAACCCTGGAAGCCTTCGAGACAGACATTGCGCTGGAAGCCGCGGTCCGAGGCTACCTGCTTGCGGGCGGATTGATGGGCCGGAAGGCGTTTCTCGGGTGGCGTGTGTTGGCGAAGGCCGCTGGTGCAGTGGCCATGGAACCTGGGTACGGTACAGACGAACAACTGGCGAACCATCTGCGGCCGAGCATCGCGGCGTGGGTTGAACAGACGTCACGGCACGAAACCGCCACGACTGCGCAACAGCTGGACAAGTACCTGAAAGAAGCGTTCACGTATCAGACTCCTTCGGGCATGGGTATGACGCCGGACCAGGTAGCGGCAGAGCTAAAACGGCGGTTGACAAAGGGGAATAAGCACCGGGCGGAAATGCTGGCCAGAACACTCAGCCTATGGGCTTACAACGAAGGCGCGATGGCATTGTACCGCGACGAGGGCGTCGGCGCGGTTGAGTGGATGGCCACGGAAGACGACCTGACGTGCCCGTACTGCATGGCGATCGACGGTGCGCAGATGCCGACGGGGGAATTGTTCGGCCTGGCCGGGGACGAGATAGACGGGCTCGAGGAACTGGGTGGCGGCACAATGACCCTGGGCTTTGACACGCAGCACCCGCCGCTTCACCCGCACTGCCGCTGTATCCTCGCGCCGGTCGTTCTGGCGAGCCAAATCAAGGGTTGACGTTATCTCCAGGAAGTTGTTTCGTGAGGTCTGGAGTAACGGAGGAACGTGGAATGGACCTGCGGAATCTACTGAACACGGACGCGAAGCTTGTACTCGGGAAAGCGGAGAACGATGACCCGGGAATGCTGGAGGGCTATGCGGCGGTGTTCGGGAACGTAGACCGGCAGGGGGACCGTATTGTGCGCGGGGCCTTCGCGAAGACGGTGGCAGAGGCCATCCCCGCGGGCAAGGTTCCGCTGATGGCACTTCATTACGCGCACGGTGGCGATAGCCGTGAGGTCATCGGTTCGGTGGTGTCTGGGGTCGAGGATGATTTTGGCCTACGGATTCAGGCGCAGCTTGCGCGAACTCAACAGGCCCAGGATATCCGCTCGCTGATTATCGACGGCCATGTGCGCGGCCTGAGTATCGGCTATGAGGTGCTCGGCGCTCGTGACGTTGTTGAAGATGGCGAGGTGGTACAGGAACTGACCGAGGTGCGGCTTCGTGAGGTGACGGTTACGGCGCGGCCGGCCAACGAACTGGCCGTGATTACCGCAGCAAAGAGTTTAGAGTCGGCAGCGCGGGCCGCGGGGATTCCGATTAAGGAACACTCCGCACCTGTAACGTTGGCCGATGTGGCCGAGGCTGCGCGGGCCTTGGCAGCGGAAGCAGAACAGTTGATGAAGGGCAAGGCAAGTACGCCGGAATCCACGGGCAGCAAGTCCGCCGGAATCCACGTGCAGCGACGGGTCCAGCTTATCGGGCTGGGCCTCGAACTGGCGCGACTCAGCGCCGATGTGGAGACCAGCGATGAACCTGAAGCAGCTTTTGGAGGCGCTTGCTAAGTGCCATAAGGAAATGCTGGCCCTGGCGGACCGTATCGCCGAGGCCAAGACCGAAGACGAGCAGACGGCTCTGACCCAAGAACTTGACGCGAAGACGACGGAGTTCGATGGGCTGAAGGCCAAGGCCGAGAAGGCGAAGGCTCTGGAGGCGGCCGGGCGAGAGGTGGCGGCGTTTCAGTCGTACCTGGCGCCCGACATCGACGGCAAGACGCTGAACCCCGAGAACCCTCCCCAGGGGAACAAGAACATCGAGGTTGGGCACGACCCCCAGCGTGACGCGAAACGGAAGAAGGATATCTTCCTGAAGTACGTGCGCGGCGGGGCCAAGGCGCTCGACGGAGAGGCGTTTGACGCCATCGAGGCGAAGGACACGCGCATCGATGCCGACGCGGCCGTGCGTCTGCCCAAAGACATCGTTTCCGACATCGTCAACCCGGCGCTTGGCGCAAAGGTCATTCTCTCGACCGACGCAACCGGCGGCGACACCGACAGCGGCGCGGCGAACCTGGTGGCGCCGGATTTCCGGCCGCAACTCCTGCAGATGCCGGTGGCCATTCCCACGCTGTATGACCTGGTCCGGGTGATCCCCGGGGTCAACGGCACGGCGACGTGGCCCAAAGTCGACCAGGACGAAGGAAACTTCGGCGGCGTCGCGTTCACGTGGAAGGCGACGGAAGGCGCAGACAAAGCCGAGACCGAACCGGTCTTCTCCGACTTCGAGGTGAAGACCTACGAACTGTCCGGGTGGACCGAGATGAGCTTGACCGCGCTACGGCGATCGGCGATTGCGCTGGAATCGACCATCCGCGATCTGTTCACGCGGGCGTGCCGGTATGAGTGGAGCAAGATGATTCTCCGCGGGGCCGGTTCGGCGTCGAACCAGCCTCTCGGCATTCTGAATGCGAGCGGCGTGCAGACGGTCAACCGTCAGACGGCGACGCAGGTTGCCTGGAAAGACCTGACGAACCTCGAGTTCGCAGTGACGATGGGCAATCGCTACAACGCGCGCTATCTGGTGGACGATTCCGCGGAGTCCTACATGAAGGGCAGCGTGGATTCGGACAAACGCCCGCTGTTCACGGCCGACACGGCCAACGGCATTCGGCGGAACCTGGCCGGCTACCCGTACATGGCGCATGAATTCGGTCCCGATTTGGGCGCCGAAGGCGATGTGGTGTTCGGGAACCCGCAGAACTACGCCTGGGCGATTGAGGAAGACATCGCCATTGCGCGCAGCGAGCACGCCGAGTTCAAGAAGGGCCGTGTGGTGTTCCGCCTGATCTGTTTCGTCGGCGGCAAGCCGATCTACCCCGAAGCGTTTTCGGTTCTGAGCGATCCGAGCGGCACGTAGTGTGCCGACCTGGGCCGGGGGTGAACCCCCCGCACCTCCGGCCCGCTTCTGTACCTGAAGGGTGAAGCATGGCGAGCTTTCGAACAGCGCTTGAAATGGACGCGGTGCGGCGTGTGCTGGATGACCTGTGCGCGCCGCCGTCGTCGAATCTGGCGGAGCGTGTGCGCGCCCTGGGCGCTTTCTATCGTTTGATGGCGCGGCCATCCGGACAGATGGAGGTGGTACGGTTTGCAGTTCGTGACTAGCCATTACGGCGGCCAGGATTTCTCGCTCGTGCAGGCCTTGCGCAACAGCATTAAGTCGACGTGCGGGACAGGTGCGAAGCTGGAGATTCTCCGGCCAGACGACGTGAATGCGCTGGACCGGTTTCGCGGCAAGATCCAGGCGTTGCGCGACCGTGTAGTCGCTGGCGAAGACGGCGAGGAACTGTTGCTGCTCGATGCGGATACGTTCGTGCTGCGAAATCCCGCGGAGGTGTTTGGGGACGCCGAATTCGACATCGCCCATTGCCCTCGGCCGGGCCGGTTTCCGACTAACACGGGCGTGGTCTTCGTGCGCGTGAACGACCGGACGAGACGGTTCGTCGATGCGTGGATGGCGTATACGTTGGCGTGGGGTGAGAGCGAGAAACTCGTCGCGGAGGCCGCGAAGCAAAGCGGCGGAACAGACCAGGCTGGGTTTGAGCAGGCGCTTGCTGCCGAGACCGATGCTGTGGTGGCGGAGCTGCCGTATCTGGAATGGAACTGTTGTCAGGATTTCGAGCAGGCGGCCACGGACCGCGTTGGAATCCTACACCTGAAGGGGAAATGGCATAAGCGGCTGCTTAAGGGGCAGGACACGGACCTTCCGGCGTGGGTGTTGGACGCCTGGGCCAGGTTCAAGCCGGGCAAACGCTGGGACGAAATCCTTCGGCGTCTCCCTGGGCCACAGACTGACCGTCCGCCCGTGATGGCGGAGGTGGGGGTCTGGCGTGGCGCGTGTAGTTCGAACGTGCTGAGCCGGCATGCGACGGTGCGCATGTATCTCGTGGATACCTGGCGCGCTCCGGAACCGGGCAGCAGTTACGCGGACAGCGGTGACCAGTTGGCTGCTCTGAACCAGGAGAATTTTGACGACGCGTTGGAGCGCACAAAGCGCGCAACCCGAAGCCATGGCGCCCGATGTGTGATTGTCCGGCAACCGTCGTTGCGAGCCGCAAAGATGATTCGGCCAGGCCTGGACCTGGTCTTCATCGACGCGGACCACAGTTACGAAGGCTGCCAGGCCGACATTGAAGCGTGGCGCGGTCTGGTGCGCGATGGCGGCTGGTTGGGCGGTCATGATATTGACCACGAGCAGTTTCCGAAATGGAACGTGGGACAGGCTGTGCGTGAGTTCGTGGAGCGCGAAGGTTGCCGACTGGAACTTGGAGACGACCACACATGGTTCGTGCGGATTACGAAATAGGGCTGGTGCTATTCGTCGGCTCGCCTCTGCTGTACAGGCGGATGTTCGATGCGCTGCTGCACAGCATGGACCAGTGCGGCGGCGACGTGCGCGTGCATGTAGCCGAGACCGGCATGCCGGACCCGGGCCTGTATGAGAACCCGTTCTTCGCCATTAACACGCGGAAGCTGGCGATCTGGCGTGACATGGCCTGGGGGGCTCAACGGCCGATAGTGCTCCTCGACACGGACATGCTTGTGCTGCGCCCACTCGTAGATGCGTTTGCTGACTTCGAGGGCGAGGTGGGCATTACGGTACGGCCGGATGGCCTGTTGAACGCTGGGGCGGTTTATCTTCGGCCAGGCGAAGCCGCGCAGGGGTTCATGGATCGGTGGTGTGAGGTGAATGACGCGCTGTTCGAGCACGAGTTTGAACTGATGGCGTGGCAGGAGAAGCAGCCGGGCATGAACCAGCCCGCGTTGCGGAAACTGCTGGACCAAGGCGAGCCGGTCTGTGAGCTGCCGTGCTGGAAATGGAACTGCATGGATTCATGCTGGCGCGATTTTCAGCTTGGCGAGACCGGAGTCCTGCATCTGAAGGGTGCGCTTCGCCGCTGTGTCTTTGACGGAGGCCCAGTGCCTCGAGGAGCGGATATGGCGGCGATGGTGGGGCGTTGGTTTGCACAGCCAGGAGCGCAGTCATTCCCGGTCGCGTCCGCCAATGAGGCCGCCGATGAGGCCGCCGATGGCGGCCGAGATGAGTCCCTCGGAGTAGTCAGCCTACCACAGGAGGCGGCGGTGTGAGCCTGATCTCTACGAGTGAAGCGAAGACGTTTTTGCGTGTCAGCGCGAGTGAGCTGGATGCAGAAGTCGCGCTGATGATGGCGGGGCTTGAGGAATGGGTTGAGCGCTATTGCGGCTTCGCACTGACGTCCGCCGAAGTGGAAGACGAATCGGTGGACGGCGGTGGTTTGCTGTTGGACCTGGCCCGGAAACCTGTGACGAGCGTGGCCTCGGTGACAGACGCCGAGGACGACGTGGTTTGGGATACAGACCATTACCAGCTCGTTGACGGGCGTGGCGTGCTGCGGGTGGATGACCGCGGGGCGCGTTGGGCCGGCGGCTATTTGCGCTGGCTGGTAACGTACACCGGCGGTTACACGGCCGAAACGGCACCGGCAGGACTGAAGCCGCTGCTACTGAGCCTTCTGCATCGGGCCTGGAACGCGCGAGGCGATGTTCCTTTTCGTATGGAGTCAGGCGCTTCCGTGAATTGGCGCGCACTCGCTGAAGGGGACGTGCTGGAAATGCTCGAGGTTTACCGGCTCGGGGCGAAGGTGATGTGATGCGCGACCAGGCGGTGAGAGTGAGCCGGCCGGAGCGTACGGCCGATGGCGCCGGTGGCAGCACAGAAGTGCCTGGGACCAGTACGCTGGTGTGGGCGAGCGTGGCACTGGACAGGGAAACAGTAACGATGCTGGTCGATGCGGCCGAGGACATTCGGGTCGGAGACCTGGTCGAGGTGGCTTATGACTGACCGCGAACGCGAGGTCGGGCAGCTGCTGACAGATATTCAGTGGCTGAAGAACTGGTTCGTTCAGTTGGACCGGAAGTTGGACGCGGCACTGTCTGCGCAGCCTGCATTGTGCGAGCAGCATCGAGCGGAAATCTATAGGGAGGTGGCGAGGCTACGTGCGGAAATCCGCGAGGACATAGACGAACAGAAGCAAAGGTCGGCAGTGCTCGGAAGCAAGCTGGGGGGAATAGTAGCGGGTGTCTCTGTGGCATCGAGCGCGGCAACGCTCGTGTTGCGGGAATTTGTGTCATGGGCCTTTACGAAACTTGGAGGATGAGCGATGCCTACCTTGGCGACGATTGCGAGAAATGCCGCTGTAGACGCGGTGGCAGCGCTGCTGAACAGCGGTGACATTCGGTTTGAAACGAGCGGAAACGCGCAGGTTGCGTTGTGCGGCTTCGGAGCGACGGCGTTCGGTAGCGCGGCGACGGGCAGCGCGACGGCCAACGCTATCAGCGACGATTCGGATGCCGACGGCGGAACAGTGGATCATGCGGTGCTGCGGAAGAGCGACACCAGCGAGGTCATGGAATGCACGTGTGGCACTAGCGGATCCGACATCAACCTGTCGAGCCTGACGATTGGCGCGGGCGACACGGTCAAGGTGACCAGCTTCACGCTGAGCCAGGCTGCGTCGTAGTCGCGGACAAGTTGAATTGGGGACGGGCGGACGGTCTGCCCGTCTCCGCTGTAATCACCAAAGGAGGATGAGGCTGTGGCGGATATCAAAGAGATGTTGGCGGCCTGGGACGGGGCTGTGGTGCGGTTCTTCGAGGAACCAAAGCAGAAAGTGGCAACGTGCGTCTTCGGGACACCGGCCTGGCTTCCGGTGGAGGGGCGCAAGGATGAGTATGTGGCGCTGATCCGGCCGGAGGGGCCTGCTGTTGGCGGGCGCATCGACTATGCGCAAATTCAATTCGGGGATGGCCGGCAGAGTGAGCGCATTGCATGTGGCCCCTCAGGAAGCGAATGCCTGTTCCGGTTCAAGGACCAGCAGGTGCCCGCGGGAGCGGCGCTGGAAGTGCCTCCGCTGCGGATGAGCGTGCGGCCTGCGGGGCAGATGAGCGTGCGGCCTGCGGGGCAGGATGAGCTAGCGCGCCAGGCGAGAGCGGCTATCGAGCGGGTCATGCGCCCAAAGCCGAACGGGACCGCGGTGGTCGTGCGGAAGGCGAAGCAGGCGGTGGGATCGCTGCCCCGGGCGCAGAACGGGACTGTGCGGCTGGTGTGGGAGCACCTGCGAGTCCACGGTCCGCAGACGGCGACGGAACTGGCTGCGGCGCTCGAAATGGACGAGGACGCCGTGGTTCTCGAACTGAATAAGCTGTACAAGGACGGCCAGATCAAGAACGCATGAGCACGTTGATTCAACGCATAGCGGCGGCGGCCGATGACGGCGACGGTGTTCTGAGCTCAATCTCAACGCCGACGACGAACGGGCTAACTTTGGCGTTCGGCAACGACGAAGACGACGACGATACGAATGCTTATCTGCGGTTCCCAGTAGCTATTCCGCAGGGAGCGACGATCACGTCGGCAGACCTGCACATGCGGGCTAGCGCAGCAAGCACGGACAACTTCCTGATCGTTGTTTGGTTTGAGGACGTCGATGATGCCGCCGCGCTTTCGTCTGCACGGAACGTTAATCAATCCAGTGGTTATTGGGGATGGTGGAATCCTGGCTCATTTTCTGCCGACACAAACTACAGCGTCGACGTAACGTCTAAGCTGCAAACCGTTGTGAACCGTGCCGGATGGGCTAGCGGGAATCACATGCTTGTCGGCCTGAAAATCAACGGCAGTAGTGCTGAAGAGGATGAGGACCAGTTCCGGTATATCTACGCGAAAGAGTACGACGATGCGAACGGGACGACGTACCGGGCGTACCTCGAGATCGAGTATGAGAGTGACCAGGTAGATGCTTCGGGTGACGTGGACCTGCCGGCGTTCGGTGTCAGCGGCATTGCTGTGCGCGAATTTGCGGGCATTGGGGCCGCCGAGCTTCCCGCGCTAGCCGTGTCGGGCACTGGGGTGATCGGCTGGTCGGTTTCTGCTGCGCCGGAAATGCCCGCGTTCGCGGTAAGCGGCGCTGTACATATGGAGCGCGAGGCGACAGGCGCTTCAGAAATGCCCGCGTTGGCCGTCTCGGCGGAAGGTCACATGGAGCGGGAAGCGACAGCGACAGTGATCATGCCTGCGCTGTCCGTGGAAGCGCAAGGCTATAACGCACCGATCATCTGCATAGGTGATGTGGTGCTGCCAACGCTCGCGGCATCGGGTGCGGGCCACATGGAACGGTCCGTAACGGGCGCGGTCACCCTGCCTGCCTTGGGGGTCGTGGCCTGGACTGCGCGTGATGTCGTTGGGTCTGCTGCGCCGGAGTTGCCCGCGTTAGCGGTGTCTGGCGCGGTGGTGCGGGTTTTCGCGGCGAGTGGCGATGCGGAGATGCCCGCATTCGCGATAGTCGGGGGCGCTGAGCGGGAAATTGCAGCGGCGGCTACGCCGGAAATGCCTGCTTTTGAAGTGACCGGGGTGGCTGAGCGCGAGGTGACCGCGGCGGCTGCGCCGGAGATGCCCACGTTCGCGGCGAGCGGCGCGGTGGTACGAGTCTTCTCGGCGGACGTCCTGGTCACGATGCCTGCGTTTGCGGCGAGCGGCGAAGCGGGTCCGTGCTGGCCGGCGGATGGGTATGTGGACTTGCCCGTGTTCAGCGCCGAGGGCGTGGTAGCGCTGGAGCGCCAGGCCGTTGCGGCGGTCGAGATGCCTGCTGTGGCCGTGGACGCGGACGCCACGCGCGAGGTGGCTACGTCGGGCGCGGTGGCGTTGCCTGCGTTCGAGGCCAGTGGCGCAACGGCCAAGAATACGATTCTTGAGGGGACTGGCGGCGCTGAGATGCCGGCCTTCGCGGCGAGCGGAACCGTCACGACGAATACTGAAATTGAAGCTGCTGGAGCAGCTGAGTTTCCCGCGTTGGCTGCCTCGGCCGCTTTGCGCATTCTGACAAGCCACACTGCCACAGCGGACGTCAACCTCCTTGCGTTCGCGGCTGCCGGGGCGGCGACGCGGGAAATTACGAGTGCGGGCGCGGTAGCGTTACCTGTGCTCGGGGCCAGTGGCGTAGTTTCACGCGCGAAATCGGCTGAGGCCGCCGTAGCGTTGCCAGCGCTCGCGGTTGCTGGCGAGGTCACCGTGGTGCCTATCCAGGAGGCCGTGGCAGACGTTTCTCTGGCTGCGTTCGCAATTTCGAGCGTGGTAGTGCGCGTGGTGCCAGCGGCGGGCGCTGTGGAACTGCCCATGTTCGGTACAGATGGCGACGTCTACCGCGACGTACCGTCCTCGGGTGACGTGGACCTGCCTGGGTTCGGCGTGGCCGGGGCGGCGTTGATGGAGCGTGAGGCGGTGGGCGTGGCGACGTTGCCGAGTTTCGTAGCGGCGGGTGCGGTGGAACTGCCTGTGGTCGTGGCTACGCAGTGGTATCGGGTGACGGACGTCGGACCGACCACGCCCGGGGCGATGGTGAAGAGCGTGGCCGTGGAAGCGATAAAGCGGCCGAGCCCGCGCACTCCGCAGAGGCACGTCTAATGCTGAAGGTACGAATTAGAACGCACTTATACGCGACCGAGGTTCGGCGAGCTGTCGAGCAGGCGAGCATTGATGCGGTGCGGGCAGCTGCGCTGCTAGTCGAAGCGGAGATGAAACGATTATTGAACACCGGTGGCGGCAGGGCACATGAGCCCAGTCAGCCCGGGGAGCCTCCGCACAAGCAGACGGGCAACCTGGCGAACGCGGTGACGCACGCGGTGGTCGCGAAGAAAAGCGGTGGGTATACGGCACTGATCGGGCCGGGTTCGCGGCTGGCTAGTTACGGGAAGGTGCATGAGCATGGCGGGCGGAACCACCCGCCGCGGCCGTTCGCGGTGCCTGCGTTGCATTTGATCCGGCCGAAGATTCTGAAGGAGTTCAAGAACTTGAAGCTGGCGCGTACTCAGGCGGGGCGGTGGCTGAACTCGAAAAAGGGCAAGAAGCATGAGTGATTTTGCGGGTGCGGTAGCGAACAGGATCTCGGAACAGCCGACGGCGGGAACGTTCCTGGCGCGGTGGGATTTTGGAGACGGCACCGTTCCTGCTGTGTTTACCACGGCGCCGGCCCCGCCGACGTGCGGGAACCCGGTGTGTGTGGTTACGGAGTCTGGCGGGTCGGAAGACCAAGGCGGAGTAACCAGGAGCACACGAACAATCGATGTGGAAATCGAGGTGCAGACGTGGACGGACAAGAGCGGGAGTGAGCAGGCCCTGCGCGCGTGGGGCTGGCTTCTCTGGTCCGTGTTTCATCGCTGCTCGGAACTGAGCGTGGACGGGTGGAGCGTGATCGCCGTCGAGGCGACTCCGCCGCGTCGAATCGAAGACGGAGACGGCTATCCTGGCTGTCAATTAACGCTGAGGGTACGCGCTGAAGAAGCGGCCTAAGCGGAGGAGTGAGAAATGCCCGGTTCCCTAGGAATGCTTGGAACATTGTCGGTCGGTGGTGAAATCACAGAAGTGCGCGACGTCAAATTGAACGTGAAGGGCGACGAAGCCGACGACACGACCCGAAATAATAATGGCTGGAAGAGCAGCGTGACCGGCCTGTTAGCCTGGAAGGCCACATTCACGCTGGTGAAAAAAGACAGCGATCTCGCGACGTACAACCGGCTGGAAACCGCCTGCTTCAACAAAACGCTTGTGGCCGTGACGATTACCGATGCGTTCGGAAATTCCTTCAGCGGAAACGCGGCGATTTTGGACTTCAGCCGGAACGAGCCGCTGAACGATGTCGTTACGGTCGACGTGGAGCTGGCCGGAAACGGTGAGCCTAGCGCGTCGTAGGCCGTAGGTTGTCACAAGGCACAAAGGAGGACATGCATGGTCACGAAGTTTACGGACGAACAGGGCAACGAATGGTGCGTCAAAATCACCGTGCCGGTGATTCGGCGGGTCTGTGAAGAGCTGGACCTGACGATAGGCAAGATTCAGCGGCTGGAGTTCCCGCCCACGGCGGCCGTGGACATCATCTGGTTCGCCGTGCAGGAGCAAGCGGGCGAGCGAAACGTCAGCCGCGCCGCGTTCGAGGATGCTGTCGGGCTGGTCGGTATTAGCCGGGCTATCCAGGCGGTTATGCAGGCCATCGGCCAGGCGTTCCCTGAGGCAGGCGCTGCGGCGCGGAGGGCGATGCGAGGCCCTTTCGAGAGTGGGAGGACCGAGACTTCGTCGAGCTCGCCGCCCTCGCAGGAGTCAGTCCTCGCGAAGAGTTGACGCCGAAGGAATTGCTGTGGATGGCGGAAGCGAAGCAACGCGAGCGGTGGAACCATACGGCGAGCTTATTGGCGCAGATGCATAACCTGCTGGCAAAACGCCCGAAGAAACCGGCGGAGTTTCATCCAATGGAGACTTCAGGGCGGGAACACTCATTCACGAATGTAGCAGAGTTCCTAGCAGCATGGGAGAAGCTGAAACATGGCAGGTGAGAGCGATATCCGGGCAGGCGGCGCGTTCGTCGAACTGTTCGAGGACACAGAGGGCCTGCGGCGACTGCAGAGCGAGTTCAACAAGTTCGCAGCGGGCATGGCGGCTATCGGCGCAGGCATTACGGCAGTATTTTGGAAAGCGGCCGGCGCAGCGAGCGACCT
>Ga0272442_10001502_pt1 | contig 35441 bp, 33 predicted proteins | sample SSMForm2O_FD_200262 | JGI IMG/M metagenome (GOLD analysis project Ga0272442, IMG submission 200262) | Marine sediment archaeal communities from Little Sippewissett salt marsh, Falmouth, MA, United States - SSM-Form-2O | ecosystem: Environmental > Aquatic > Marine > Wetlands > Sediment ... | reverse complement strand
GTGGGAGCGGACATCATGGGGATTGAGAACATACCGGAGGGTCGGAAGGCCGATCCACCGTTCCCCGCACATCGCTCGTTTCTCTTGAGTGGCAAGAAGTTCCTCATCCTTGAGGACCCGAACATCGCCCCCCTCGTGGGCAAGTCCCTGAAACGGGCCTTCATCGTGCCGCTGCTGTTCCCCGAAGCAGAAGCGATGATGGTCACGGCTTTTGCGGAAGTGAACTGAGGAGAGCAACTCCATGCATATCGAACATATCGGAGTCTACGCCCGGGATACGGCCTCTCTGTCAGATTGGTACACGGAGGCGCTCCAGTTGAACGAGATCCGACGAATCGAGCGCGGGGACGGTCGTCCACCCGTGATCTTCCTGCAGGGAGAGACTGGCGCTGTCGTGGAACTGCTCCCCACGGGGGAATCCGCACTTGCCAAGAATCTGAAGACCCCCGGATTCACCCATCTCGGAATCGTTGTCAGCAACCTGGAGGCCGAGGCGGAGCGGCTGGGAGCACTCGGCATTGCGGTTCGGGACATCCGCGAGACAAGCAATGGATGGAAAATCGGATACTTCAGCGACCCGGAGGGGAACATTCTCGAACTGGTCCAGCGGTAGGCGGAGACAACCACATGATTTCTATTGAAGGAAGGCTCACAGTTTGGCCCGAACGATGCCGCGGGTGCCGAAGTTGCCAGCTGGCGTGTTCGTTTGCGCGAACGAAGGAGTACAACCCTTCCGCTTCGTGCATCATCCTAGAACGGGATCTCGATCTTGAGAAGACGGCTCCGATGATTCAGCCGCTTTGCTGCGATCTCTGCGGGGGCTCGCCGGCTTGTGCAGCGGCGTGCACGTACGGTGCAATAACCTATGACCCCGGAGCGCCGAGTGAGACGACGAAGGGGGGGTTGGGATGACGTGGACGGATCGAACGTGGTTCGTCGACCTGACTCGACACAACGTATGGTATGAGGAGCGAGCGCAGAACGAAGTAGCTCAATCGATCGGAGGATCCGGCTACGGTTGGCAGATCCTCGTTGATCGGCTTCCTGCCCGAGTCGACCCGTTCTCTCCAGAGAACATGATCGTGCTGAGTCCGGGTGTACTGGTCGGGACGCGAACCGTAGGAGCTTCCAAGCTGACGGCAATCACAAAGTTCCCGACGGTGGCATCAGCGGACGGCAAGCACTACGTGGGATCGTGCACGAGTGGCGGCCGCTATTTCGCAATCGGAATGAGACAAGCCGGTTGCGATCGCCTGGTCATTCAGGGCAAGGCATCAGAGCCGGTGATCCTCGCCGTTCGGGATGACGGGTTATCGATTGTGCCTGCCGGCGATCTCTGGGGTCTCGGTGCCGATGCCGTCGCGCGCGCGCTGGTGGAACGTGAAGGATCGGATGCCGGTGTGCTCACAATCGGGACGGGCGGGGAGAGGCTTGTCCGCAACGCACTGACGTTCATCGACCGCACGAACTCGTTGGGTCGGGGCGGGCTCGGCGCCGTGTTCGGGTCCAAGAACCTCAAAGCAATTGTTGCCCGAGGGACGGGAGCAATCCGTGTAGCCCATCCGGAGGAGTACAACGACATCGCGGACGCGCTGACCCAGCGCATCCTCGCTTGGCCGCGTCGGGATCATTGGATCAAGCTCGGGTTGGCCGCCGGCTGGTCGACATTCAAACACACCCAGAATCCGGGAATCTGGCCGAAGGATCGCTGGGATAAGCTGTACGGGGAAGAGAAACGGCTTGAATCCCTTCAGGCGGTCATTGCCTGCGCAAGCTGCCCCCTGAACTGCCGGTTGCGTTGGGTGCTCCCGGGCGGGGAGTTTGACGGCGAACAGGGATTGGGGTCGCCGTACAGCAAGAGTGCAACGTCGGGCCAGCTGCTAGGGATCGAAGACGACCGCAAGATGATTCACCTTGTTACCGAGGCGAACACCGACACCGGGATCGACTTTTACACCACGACGAGGCTGATCGACTTCGTCACCCGGATGGCGGAGCGGGGGCGAATCCCCGCAGACCAAGACGGCGTAACGCTGTCGCGAGACTACGCGACGTATCAACGGTTGTTCCGAATGACTGCGGATCGGGAAGGTCTGGGAGACATTCTTGCCGACGGGTGGTATCGCGTCCAAGAGGAGCTCGGGCTCGATCCGAGCGAGTACTGGTACGCCGGCGTCGTCAAGGGAGTCGATTTCATCTACGACGCACGACCCTCCCGCTTCCATCCGCTCATGATGACGTTCTTGACCCGCCCGCGTCCCCACCATGGCGGTTCGCATACCCGTACGAACTCTCGCAACAAGACGATCGAGGAGATCCGCGAACAGGCTGCACACTGGGATCTCGGCGACGACGTCATGGGGCGGATCTTCCAGGAGACCCCTTATTCCGGTAGGTTCAACGTCGGGCGCTACACCGCGTACATGGAAGACCTCATGCGAGTCAAGAACGCGATCGGGCTCTGCACGATTTACACCTACCAGGCGCTCCTCTTCGCGGATGATATGGCCCGGTTGTACTCTGCAGCCATTGGCGAGCCTATTACGGCGCGCGAGTTGATTCATCGTGGGGAGAGAATCAGCAACCTTGCGAAGCTGCTCAACGTTCGCGAAGGGTTCTCGCGTGCCGACGATCAACCGCCCGACGTCTGGTTCCGCCCGATGGACGCACCGGAAGGGCGTATGGAGATCGAGGACTACTACCAAACGAAGGTTCTCACTCGAGAGGATGTCTCGAGGATTCTCGATGATTACTACGACGAACGGGGTTGGAATCAGGAAACTGGACACCCGACCCCGGAAAGGCTGCACAGCCTGGACATACGCAACCCGCTCGCAATGTAAGGGCGGGGCTCGCAAGAACGACGAACTCAAACGAAGTACCTAAAGGAGGTACAACGTGGCAAAGAAGATTACGGGGATCATCCCTCCGTTGTTGACGGCATTCGACAAGAGCGGAGTCTTCGATCCAGTGGCGCAGAAGGAAATCGTGAAGTTCCTGGTGGACAAGGTGCAGGGGTTCTACCCGTGTGGTACGTACGGGTCCGGTCCCCTGATGTCCGTCGAGGAACGGAAACAGGTTGCGGAAGTCGTGATCAACGAAGTGAATGGAAGGATTCCCGTCATCCTGCACGTTGGCAGTTGCTCGACGCGCTCGGTCGTGGAACTCGCGAAACACGCGGAGAAGGCGGGAGCGGATGCCGTCGCCGCCGTTCCGCCGATCTACTACGGCTTCGGCGATGACGCGGTCGAGCGTCACTTCAAGGCTCTCGTCGAAGCAGTATCCGTCCCCGTTTTCATCTACAACAACCCCAAGGCGACCGGTGTGTCCGTCTCGGGCAAGCTGTTGGCGCGGCTCGCCGAACTCGGTGTAGCCGGCATCAAGGACTCCAGCTTCGAGATCATCACGTTCTGGAACCTGATGTGGTCTGTCACGAAGCCGGACTTCATCCCTGTGATCGGAACGGAAGCGCTGATCCTTCCGGCCGTCGGAATGGGCGCGCACGCCGCCGTCTGCGGTCTTGCGAACGCGATTCCCGACCCGGTGGTTGAGCTGTACGAAGCGGTCACGGGCGGAGACCTGAAGCGCGCTGCCGTCCTGCAGGAGAAGGTCTCGAAGATGCGAGACATCATGCACTTCGCGCCGACGTTGCCGATGATCCAGGCTGTCCTACGAGAGCGGGGTGTCAACGTAGGCTACCCACGCCTGCCGTTCGTGTTCCCCGAGAAGTCGCTGGTGGATCGGGCGATGTCGGAGTTCCGGGCGCTCGGCGTCTCGTTCTAAGTCGGAAGAGGGGGCTCCGCATGCCGATGGTGCTGGTGAGTTCGCGATCGTTCGGACAGGTTTCGACGATCGGTACGAGGATCTTGGAGGACGCAGGGTTTGAGGTCCGCCGAGTTGGCCCTGAGGACCGACCACTCAATGCGGCGAAGCTCGCGTCCGTCATCCAGCGAGAGCAACCCGACGCATTGATCGCAGGAGCCGAACCGATTCCGCGCGAGGTCCTGGGCGCGAGCACCCAGCTTCGCGTAGTACAGAAGCACGGCGTCGGGGTCGATAACATCGACCTCGGCGCCGCTTCAGAGTTGGGGATCGCCGTAGCCAACGCACCCGGAACCAATACGGAGGCCGTGGCCGATCTTGCGATCGGCCTCATGCTGGCGCTGCAACGGTCGATCGTGGATGCTGCCGTGTCGACGCGTGGCGGAGGCTGGGATCGTTTTATCGGCCATGAACTGGGAGATGTCACGGTCGGGGTTGTGGGAACCGGGCGGATCGGGAAGGCGGTCATCCGGCGCCTGGAAGGGTTCGGAAGCCTGATTCTAGCGTACGATGTCTATCGCGATGAGGAACTGGCCGCGGAGCAGCGCGTCACGTACGTGTCGTTGGAGGTTCTGCTTCGCGATTCTGACATTGTGACACTTCACACTCCATTGCTGGACGAAACGCGAAACATGATCTCCCATAGCGAGCTGTCCTCGATGAAGCCTTCGGCTTTCCTCATCAACATTGCCCGTGGAGAGCTTGTCGACGAGGCTGCATTGGCGAACGCGCTGGCCTCTGGAGGTATCGCGGGTGCCGGCGTCGACGTCTTTGCAGCTGAGCCTCCACAGGAAAGCCCGCTGCTGAAACTGAAGAACGTGATTGCCACGCCCCACATCGGCGCCTATACGCTCGAAGCGATGGATTGCATGGCCCGTCGCTGTGCTGAGACGGTCGTGACCATCTTCGATGGCGCCTGTCCCGAGAACGTACTGAATCCGGACGTCCTTCGGGCGAAACGAGGGCGGTGATGTGCGGCGGCTTGCGCTACGAGGCGGTCGTCTTCGACCTGGACGGAACCCTTTATCGAGGCCGGGTTCCGCTGGCCGGCGCGGCCGAAGCGGTCAATCGGCTTCGCGAAGCGGTCGCATGTCGTTACCTTTCCAACAACGGCGAGCGCGAAGGCGCCGAGCTCACGCAGCGTCTTCAAAACATGGGATTCATCGTCGAATCCGGAGACGTGGTCAGCTCGGCGGACTTGGTGCTGGATGCCATGCGCGCCTACCCGCGCGGGACCCGCGTGCTCGCGCTCTCGTCGCAGCAGCTCGCGGGGGCACTCGCAGCGAGGGGGTACCGCCTCGTGCAGGATGGGTCGGCGGACGTAGTACTTGTCGGCGTCGATCGCATGCTGACGAGAGATCGTTTGGTCGCCGGGCTGCGTGCGATGGAGAACGGCGCCGAGTTGGTGGCGACAAACCAGGACCCGACATATCCCGGGGAAGACGGCCTTCGGCCGGCGGCCGGTGCGTACGTCGGGTTTTTCCGGGGAATGGGATACGAACCTGTTCGCTTCTGTGGAAAGCCAGACGTGGGTGCCGTGCGCACGGCACTCGACATCTGGGGTATCGCCGATCCCCAGCGCTGCCTGTTCGTAGGCGACAATCGGAAGACGGACATCGAGGCGGCTCGACGTATTGGCGCGGACTCGCTCCTCGTGCTCAGTGGAATCTCTGAGGAAGAAGCGGACTGTGAGGAGGCCGGTCCAACACGCGTCCTTGCGTCGGTCGCGAAACTGGATCTGGAATTCCTGCAGGCAGGTGACGGTGCCTGGGCCGATGGACAAACGGCCTCGGCTGGAGAGAAGAGGTTGCAGAGAGGTCCGCGATGAGCACGCAAACATGGGATCGTACGGTGGACAGGCTTCTGGACGAACGAATCGTCGCAGTCGTGCGGCTGGAGTCGCAAGCGACCTGCCTCCCCGTCGCGCATGCTCTCGTGGAGGGGGGCGTGCGCGTCATCGAGATGACTATGACGACGCCGGGGGCCGTGGAGGCGATCCCTCAGATCCAGCAGGCGCTGCCGGAAGCGTTGGTGGGAGCAGGGAGCGTGCTCACTGAACAGGACGTTGACGAGTGTATGGCTGCTGGTGCAGCGTTCCTTGTAGGACCCGTGCTCGTGCCGAACGTCGTCCGCTATGCTCTCTCCAAGGGGATTCCCTTTAGTCCGGGGACGTTCACGCCAAGCGAAGCCTACGCGGCACATCAGCTCGGCGTGCCGCTCGTCAAGGTGTTCCCGGCTGCTCGACTCGGCCCGAAGCTCATCTCCGATCTCCGAGCTCCGATGCCGTTTCTGCGACTGATGCCGACAGGAGGGATCACCGCGGAGACCGTCGAATCGTTCCTGGCCGCTGGGGCTGCCGTTGTGGGCGCCGGATCATGGTTGACACCCAAGGATGCTGTGGTCTCCGGCCGTTTCGATGAGATTCAGGCGCGGGCTGCGGCTCTCCGGGAGGCAGTGCATGGCTTTGCAATAGGACAAGAGAGGACTTGACAAGCGGCCCAGGATTAGATAGAGTCCAAATAAGGAATGGATCCATCATTGGACGAAGTACGAAGTGTGCGAGGAGGTCCCATGACACAGCGAACGACACGGCTACGAGACGATCTGCTCGACATCACACCATCCATCTGCGCGGAACGGGCAACGATCTTCACGGACGAGATGAAGAAGAGCGAGGGTCAGCCGATCGTCCTACGGCGCGCGCACGCATTTGCGGCCGTACTCGCTCGGATGAGCCTATACGTCCGCGACGGAGAGCTCATCGTGGGAAATCAAGCAAGCAAACCACGGGCAGCGCCCGTGTTTCCCGAGTATTCCGTAGGCTGGATCGAGAAGGAGTTCCAGGGGGACCCATACCATACGTGGGAACGCCCCAACGACGTCTACGAGTACGACGAGGGGACCAAATCTGCGATCCTGGATGCGATCGAGTACTGGCGCGGGAAGACAGTGTATGAAGTAATGCGATCATTGATCCCTGAGAAGGCGCGAATCGCGTGGGATCTCGGGGCGATCGATGACGACTGGGTCGCTCAGAACGGGTTTGGAAACGTCCTGCCCGACTATCAGGACATTCTTCACGAAGGGCTGTCCGGCCGGATGAAGCGTGCACAGGAGCATCTGGACCGCCTCGATCTCACTCAGCCGGATCAGGCTCGCAAATCGTGGTTCCTGAAGGCTGTTCTCATCACGAATCAGGCGCTGATCGATTTCGCAGCACGGTATGTTGAGAAGCTTCAGAAGCTGGCCGAGAGCGAAACGGATGCTGCACGCAAGGTCGAACTGGAGACAATGGCACGCAGTTGTCTCCGCGTGCCGGCCAACCCGCCGGAATCGTTCTGGGAAGCCGTTCAGGCGGTGTTCTTCATTCACGACGCCATCCAGATTGAAACGAACGGAATCGCGATCTCGTTCGGACGGTTTGATCAGTACCTTTGGCCGTACTACGAGCGAGACCTTCGCGAGGGGCGGCTAACCCGGGAGGACGCTTTAGAGATCGTGGAGAACCTGTTCATCAAAGTCAACGAGATGAACATCTTCCGCTCGTGGGAGGGGGCGAAGTTCTTCCCCGGGTATCACATGGCGGTGAACCTGGCCATCGGCGGGCAAACGCGAGACGGCAAGGATGCATCCAACGACTTGACCTACGTCGTGCTCGATGCAGCCGAGAACATGCGGCTTCCGAAGCCGTCAGTCTCCCTGAAGTGGTTTGAGAGGACCCCCGATGCGCTGATGGACCGAGCGCTCGAGGTCGTACAGACGCATTCGGGCGGGCAGCCCGCTTTCTATAACGATCCTGGCGTAATGCGAATGCTGAAGGGCTTGGGTGTCGCGGAAGAGGATCGATGGAACTGGGCGCCGGTTGGGTGTATCGAGGCGTCGATTCCTGGGAAGTGGGATTTCGCCTGCAAAGGACCCCGTTTGAACAAGGCAAAAGTCCTCGAGATGGCGCTCAACAATGGCACCGATCCGACAACTGGCATCACAGTCCTGTCGGGGACGGGGGACCTCACGACGTTCGAGTCGATGCAAGACGTGATGGAGGCCTATACGCGCCAGCTGCACTACATGATGGAACTGCAGGTCATGATCGAGCACGTCAACGACGAAGTACATCGTATGCATGACCTCAACGCGTTTCGCTCGTCGTTGATCGAGGACTGCATCGGACGAGGCAAGGCGTTGATTGAAGGTGGCTCGATCTACTCGACCGACGGCGGTCCGACAGTGGGAGCAATGACGGCCGGGGACGCGCTTGCCGGGATTGAGACGGCGCTGTTCGTCGAGAAGTGGGTCACGGGCCAGGAGCTGAAGCACGCCCTCGAGACCAACTTCGAGGACGAATCGACGACCCCGACTGGCGAGGAGATCCGGCAGATGCTGCTCCTTCGCGCACCGAAGTTCGGGAACGACGACGACCGTGCCGACCGCTGGACCGTCGCACTGACCGACTACATCGGATCGACATACCAGACGGAGTTCAAGAACTCGCGGTACGGTAAGGGGCCGGAAATCTGCAGGTACTCCTATTGCCAGAGTTCGGTAACTGCTAACGTGGCGATGGGGAAGTACGTCGGCGCGCTGCCCAACGGACGGCGTGCCGGAGAGCCGCTGAACAACGGCGTATCTCCGGCCACCGGTGCGGAACGGAACGGGGCCACTGCCACCATCAACTCCGTTAGCAAGCTTCCGAGTATCTGGTTCTCCCGCGGAGCGATTTTCAACGCGCGCCTGACGCCGGAAATGCTGAAGACGCGGGCAGGCAGGAGCCGCGCGAACGGTTTGGTCGCCAGGCTCTTCGAGAGCAACCAGTACCACATCCAGTTCAACGTCGTAGGAACCGACATACTGCGCGATGCGCAGGCACACCCCGAGCGGTACCGCGATCTGATGGTTCGCGTAGCTGGGTATAGCGCCTTCTTCGCACCGCTTAATGCCGAACTGCAAGAGGACATCATTCAGCGCGCCGCGTTCGGGGAAGAAAACGCCTAACGAGAGGAAGAGGGAGATGACGCAACCGGCCGGTGGGACGATCAATCGATCGCTCACCGGCACGGTATTTGACGTCAAGCGTTTCGCCACCGGTGATGGTCCCGGCATCCGCACCCTCGTCTTCCTGAAAGGGTGTCCTCTACGCTGTCTCTGGTGTGCGAATCCCGAATCCCAATCCCAGACTCCCGAACTTATGTTCCATCGATCCCGCTGTGTCGGCTGTGGGCGATGTATCGAAGCGTGCCCGGTCGGTGCGATCGAAGCGGACGCAGCCGGACTGACGACCGACCGCCGGGCTTGCACGGCCTGCGGTCGATGCGTCTCGGCGTGCCTGTACGAGGCACGCGAGGTGATCGGACAGACGGTATCCGTCGGCGAGATCCTGAGGCAGATTCGCCGAGACCGGCGGTTCTACGATCGGTCGGGAGGCGGTGTTACGTTGACCGGAGGAGAGCCCCTGCAGCAGTGTGCGTTCTCGGCGGATCTGCTTAAAGCTTGTCGAGCGGAGGGTATCCACACTGCGATGGAGACGTGTGGTTTTGCGCCCGCATCGTGCATCGACGCTGTCCTGCCTCACCTCAATCTTCTCTACTACGATCTCAAGCACATCGACCCGGATGCCCACAAGAGACTCACAGGGCAGTCGAACGAATCGATCCTCGCGAACCTGGAGCGGGTCGCTCGCTCGTTCGTGCAAGGGACGATCGTCATACGCGTCCCGTGGGTACCGGAATACAACGGCTACGAAGACGTTCTGGAAGGGATCCTCGATTTCGTGTCGGTGCTTCCGAACATCGATCATGTCGAGATCATGCCGTACCACCGATTGGGTGCAGGGAAGTACGACGGGCTCGGACGACGGTATCTGCTTGACGGGCGTCCGCCCGTGCAGAAGCCGGCTCTTGCCCATCTGATCGAGATCGGTCAGGTTCGAGGGATTCGTGTTCACATCGATAGCGAGTAGGCTGTACGTTGATGGGTACCCTGCGTGAGGGATGCGTGAGCCGATGGGCAAGAGCTTGATTCAATCGGGTGTGCAAGGCGGAATCGACGCGGTCCGCGACGCCTGTTCTGGTACGGGAGCTAGGGAAGAGGAGGAGACGATCGCTATGGACGAAACAAGGGCCGGGTTACAGAAGAACTGGGGGCCGACACGAGCAGCGCAGTATGATTTGTATCCGTTCGTTGCAGCCAGCCGAGAGAAGATACTCGATGCAATTGCGCAAACTGCGTTCACCAGTCTCGGGGTCTACGGTAACTGCTGCCGTTCTACGGTGTGGGCCGTGCAGCTCCATCTCAGGAGAGAAGCTGCTGCGGTTCTGAGAGCCAGTTCGGTGCTCGCCGGAGGGCTCTGCGGCACAGGGGAGACATGTGGAGCAGTGCTAGGAGGACTTCTTGCCGTCGGAGAAGCCCTCGGAGCGGAGGACTTCCGCGACCAGAACGCGTACGAGGTTGCGAACGGTAGCGCGAGGGAGTTCCTTGAGCGAATCAAGGATTCCTACGGGAGTACGAGATGCTACGACATCCAACGCGCGATCATGGGCTGGTGCTGCGATGATCCAGCGAGAGGAGAGGAATGGATCAAGGCGGGCGGGCCAACCGCGTGCGCAGGCGTCTGCGCAAGAGCAGCGCGAGAAGCATCGGACATCATCATGAATGGCATGAGACTGGGCGAGTGACTCCGCGCGTACCCTTCGCACAGGATGCTGCTTCGTGACTGATGTTGAATCAGGCATTTGCATTTCGTCCTCAAGTACTGTAGAGAGTGCTGCCGCCTGCCGTTACCGAAACGCTATGCCAGGAGCGGCAAGCATGGAAGGCAAAGAGGACGCCATGTTATGCGGCGGGCCATGAGGCACCTAAGCTCGGCAGATTAGCTGTGTACCACGTTCACAGGAAGTCATGAGCCTTCTGAAACACGAAGGGTGGAGGGTTCCTGGAGGCTTGTGCGGCCATGGCTCTGTAGCCTACGGCGCCTGATCTGCAGTGGATATTGTAGTAGTCTCGGGTGGTCTACATCGCGAAAATGGAATGGACTGTCATTCTCCTGAATGGGCGAACTGGGCGTGGGTCCAGCGACATCTCTTCGCGATAGCACCTACGATGCACCCTACGTTCTCAGTACGTCAATCGTACCGGTGTCAAACGTACCTCTCTTCCCCCACCCGGCGGCTCCGGAAGGTACGGTAGGACGGAACGTTGCATACAGATCCATCGCTGTTGCTAGAAGCGTTTCGACCGGCATGCTCGCCGCAAGCGCACGCAGGGCATCGCGGAAGAGCGGCAATTGCTCGCCAAACTTGGTATCGAGGTATCGGCGAACCGAGTCGGGCTCGATCGCCTTTGCCTTGCTGAGTGCGCGGATCTCGCTTCCCTGCCGAATGATGGGGATGGTCCGGTGCATGAACTCAAGCGATCGTGCGTCGAGATCGTCGCGCATTCCACGAAGCTTCTCCGTCTCCGAAGCGGGAGGCTGCTTGTACAGGCCGAGTCTGCGACCTTTGGATTGAGCGGTGAGCCCGGCGACCGCTCGCCCTACGGAAAGGGACTCATCCTCGGAGAGACCGGCCCGTTCTGCGACGATTGCCGCCCACAGGCTGAGCACCGGTGCACGATTGATCTCAATGCTTGCCACGCGGATCACCGAATCAGTATAGCTCCGTGCAAAGTGCGTCGGCGAAGAGGTCGTGACAGTATACTCCCGATATGGTGGCTGAGATTCGTGTTGGGACTTCGGGATACTCGTTTCGGGACTGGGTCGGCACAGTGTATCCGAGCGGGACTCGAGCCGCAGAATACTTCGGTCGATACGCGCGCGACTTCGATGCGGTGGAAGTCAACTCGACCTTCTACCGTATTCCATCGCCGGATGTGACGATGCGGATGGCAGAAAAGGCACCGTCCGGCTACTGCTTCACCGTGAAAGCTCCCCGCCAGATGTCGCACAACCGCGACGGATATGCGACTGCGGAGGGGCCGTTCCTGCGAGCACTTAAGCCACTGGCGGATGGCGGGATGCTCGGCGGTATCTTGGTTCAGTTTCCGCAATCGTTCCATCGAGAGAAGAAATCTGCAGAGGTGTTACCGCGATTGGCCGACACGTTTCGTTCGGCCGGGCATCGCGTGTTCGTCGAGTTCCGGCATTGCAGCTGGTACTGCGATGCTGTATTCGGTCGGATGCAGGACCTGGGGCTGGGGATGGTCAACGTCGACTTGCCGGCGATTGGCTCGCTTCCCGAGCCTTCCTCGATTGCCACATCGGATGCAGCATACGTACGGCTCCATGGCCGAAACCGTGACATGTGGCATGACCATCCGACGCCAAGTCATCGGTACGACTACAGCTACGCGGATCGTGAGTTGGACGAGTGGGTGGCTCGAATCGAGCAGATGGCGCAGAGGGTGGGCATCGTCTTCGCATTCACAAACAATTGCCACATGGGAAGTAGCTACGTCGATGCGCTGAGGATCAAACAGCGGCTTGGTCAGCCGGTGCGTTGCGATGCGGATGCGCCGACGACACTGTTCGAGTCCCGTGATGAAGGAACGTACGTGGCAACGCTCGCGCGCCGCGTGACGGCTGCGCGAGAGCGCGAACAGGAAACTGTCCAACGATGGCGGCAAGCGAGACCGACAGGGGTATCGCAGAACGAGCGATGATGATGGAGCATGTCCCAACGGGACGCGAGTTGATGCAGTATTGTCGAAACGGTCCGTTTGGCGTCCGTAGTGTCGCGAGACCGCACGCTTCCCACCGAGAGAGGCATGACAGCAGAGGAGATGCCCTTTGTCTCGCATGGTGGCAGGTTTTATTCTGAGCAAGAGATTCCCCACGCGATACGTAAACAGTGTGTAGGAAGAGGGTGGAAGTTCTATGGCTGAAGTCACATTGACTGACATCACCAAGAAGTTTGGAGAGTTTGTCGCGGTCGACGATCTGTCGATGGTGATCGAGGACGGTCGATTTTACTGTTCTCGTAGGTCCTTCGGGATGCGGAAAGACTACGACATTGCGCATGATTGCCGGACTGGAGACAGCGACAGTCGGGGAGATCAAGATCGGCGAACGCGTGGTGAACAACGTACCCCCCAAGGACCGGGATATCGCGATGGTCTTCCAGAACTACGCTTTGTACCCGCACATGGACGTTTACAACAACATGGCCTTTGGGCTGAAGCTGCGCAAGTTGCCGAAGGCTGAGATCAAGGAGCGGGTGCAGGACGCGGCGCAACTCCTCGGAATCGAGGACAAGCTGATAAGCAAACCGCGGGAGTTGTCCGGCGGTCAAAGACAGCGCGTCGCAGTGGGGCGCGCCATCGTGCGGAACCCGAAGGAGTTTCTGTTCGATGAGCCCCTCTCGAATCTCGATGCAAAGCTTCGAGTTCAAATGCGGACGGAACTGGAAGAACTACACAACCGTCTGCAAACTACCACGATCTACGTGACGCACGATCAGGTGGAGGCGATGACGCTCGGGGACAAGATCGCTGTGATGAAGGATGGGGTCATCCATCAGTACGCGTCCCCGCGTGAGACATATGCTCACCCGAACAAGCGATTCGTCGCAGGGTTCATCGGCAGCCCGGCGATGAACTTCTTCGTTGGGACCGCGGCGTTCGAGGGCGGGCGAACGAGAGTGTCAGGAAACGGATTCAGCCTTGTGCCCCCTGCCGAGCGATCGCAGGCGCAGATCTCGGGTGCGGTTGTCGTCGGGGTCAGGCCGGAGGATCTGGACGGACCGGTCAGCGATGGCGAGAACACGATCCCGATTGATGTGTCCGTAACCGAGCATCTTGGATACAGCCTGCTGGTGTACGGGTACATCGATGAGGTCCAGGTGGTGGCGAGCATCGACCCGCACCGAACGGTCGACGCTAGCTCGACGATTCACCTGAAGGTCAACGAAGAGATGGTTCACCTGTTCGATCAGGAAACGAGCGACACGGTTATCTAGGCTGTGTCGACAGGACGGATCCGGAAAAAGAATGCAGTGGCGGCTCCCGAAGAGCCGCCGCCCTTCGTCTTCCTAGGAATGGAAGCCGAGGAAAGCAATGAGTGCTAACGCGGCGGCGGAAATGATCGCTTGGAAAGGTTCCGCACCAGTGGCTTGGTCCGTTTCGCTCGCCGGCTCCGTTGGGAGAAAGAACGAATCCAGGAGTAGATCAGGCGTGAGAACTGCAGTGCCTCCGATTTCGCGCGCCACGGAGACCGTCTCGACGGCGATGCCGTCCGGGGATGTGGTGACGCGGGCGTAGAAGTAGCGATCCTCGACCGACACATGGGAATCCTGTATATCCTCCGGTGTTGTCTCTCGCAGCTCGGCGCCCCCACCGCCAACCACCAGATACGTCACCCCGTCGCGTACGATGTGCTCATAGTGGTGGGAGTGACCGTTGAATACGATATCCACGCGATTCTCAACAAAGATGGGATGGTACAGGGCGTCATAGAAATACGTGGTGTCTCCGGATTCCGAATTGGAGAGGAACACTGGATGGTGGAAGATTACAAACTTGTGCGTCTCGGAACCGGAAAGATGTTGTTGCGCCCACGCCTGCTGCTGGCGAATCTCGTTTGCCTTGTTGGCGTTCGTATCGAGCCCGACGACCACAAGATCGGCCCAGTGGAGAGCCCACCAGCGCTCATTGTCCTTACCCGCGCCCGGTGGAAGTTCAAACGCGTCGAAGTACGAGTCATGGTTATCCTCGTGGTTTCCGAGAACGGGGATCATCGGTGCACGCAGTAGCATGTCATCGAACGAGGCAAACCAGTGGTCCCAGTACATCATTGAAGGAGACTCGACCACGTCGCCTGCGTGCAGGATGAAATCGAAGTCCATCGGATCCGCTGCGATTGCGTCGGCCACGAGTTCGAGTCGGTTAACGCCTTCGAGTTGTTGTTGTGTGTCGGCGAGCACGGCGAAGCTCACCGAGTCTCCGGCGTTTGGCTCCGTCGCGAAGTACCCCGTAGGGCTTGAGAACTCCTCGAGCTCTTCGATCAGCACAACGCGGTATGCGTATCGCGTGGCCGGGTCGAGACCGCTGAGCACAGCGTGCGTGGTGTCAACGAGGATGTTGTCCTCCAGCGGCGGCACGTTGATGCTGTCGGTGAACGCTTGGTCGTCGCCGTTCTCGCTTCGCACACCGTACTCTACTCGGGCGGCTACGGGTGGTTCGCTGATCCAACTAACGGTTACCGAGTCCGAAGACGGTGCGCCGGTGTAGGGTCCATGGACGAACGCTGCACCGAAGACCGATGTCGCAGACATCGCGATCAGAAGTGAGATCGTGCCGAGTAGACGCATTGCCATCAATTTGGAAGAGGGTAGTCCGTCGGCGACGAGTCGTCCAGTCGCGCTTTCTACCACAGGCCTAGTACGAAAGAGAGATCGACGGTAGACTACGCTGCATCGTAACGTCCGAAGCGGGCGGCGGGAAATCCTATGGTATACACGGAGGTGTCGGCATTGGGGCAGTAGAACGGGTACGAGACGGGGAAGGCATGGACTTCATTCGAAGGGCAGTCGCAGACGATGTTGCGGCGGGGAAGAACGACGGGCGTGTCCATACGCGTTGGCCGCCGGAACCGAATGGATACATCCACATCGGTCACGCAATGAGTGCTCTGCTCAGCTATCAGATCGCGCAGGAGTACGGCGGCTTGTTCAATCTGCGGTTCGACGATACGAACCCCGCGGCCGAAGAGACGGAATTCGTCGAGGCGATCCAGCGCGACGTACGATGGCTCGGCGCGGAGTGGGAAGATCGTCTCTTCTTCGCGTCGGATTACTACGAGCAGTTGTACGACTGGGCTGAGTTCTTGATTCAGCAGGGGAAGGCCTATGTCTGTGACTTGTCCCCGGAGGAGATTCGTGACTACCGCGGGACGGCTGTGCGAACCGAAGACGGACGCACGATGACGCCACCGGGCAAAGACAGCCCGTATCGCGATCGATCGATCGAGGAGAACTTCGACTTGTTCCGCCGAATGCGTGCAGGGGAATTCCCCGATGGGTCGAGAACGTTACGCGCGAAGATCGACATGCGACACCCGAATCTGAACATGCGAGACCCCGTAATGTATCGAATCCTTCGCATGCCCCATCACCGCACGGGATCGACGTGGTGCATTTACCCGACATACGACTGGACGCACGGCCAGTCGGATGCTATCGAAGGGATTACACATTCGCTGTGCACCCTCGAGTTCGAGAATCACCGGCCGCTGTACGACTGGTTCATCGAGAATCTGCCGGTTCCGCACAAGCCGCGCCAGATTGAATTCGCCGCCGTGGGGATTACTCATACGGTCTTGAGCAAACGCTACTTGCGGCTTCTCGTGGAGGAGGGGCACGTTGACGGGTGGGACGATCCGCGGATGCCGACGATCGCCGGATTGCGGCGGCGCGGCGTACCGGCGGAAGCGATTGCGGGGTTCGTGCGGAGCATCGGCGTGACGAAGGCCGAGGGCACGATTGAACTCGCCTATCTGGAGCACTGCATCCGTCAGGACCTGAACCGTAGGGCCAACCGAGTGATGGCGGTGCTCGACCCATTGAAGGTCGTGATCACCAACTACCCCGAAGAACAGACTGAGCGGCTTGAGGCGGTCAACAATCCCGAAGACCCGGCCGCCGGTACGCGGCAGGTCCCATTCTCCCGGGAGCTTTTCATCGAACGCGAGGACTTCATGGAGGATCCGCCAAAGAAGTTCTATCGCCTCGCACCCGGGCGTGAGGTCCGGTTGCGGTACGCGTACTTCATTACCTGTACGGACGTGGTACGAGACGCCAATGGCCAGATTGTCGAGCTTCACTGCAGGTATGACCCGGAAACAAAGGGGGGCAACGCACCGGACGGTCGCAAGGTGAAGTCAACACTTCACTGGGTGGCCGCGGAGTCCGCGATCGATGCGGAGGTTCGCTTGTATGAACCGTTGTTCAATCGGCCAAACCCGTTCGAGGACCTCGGAGACGATGAGGTATGGACAAGCCGCATCAGTCCGGAATCTCGGCAGGTTCTGATGGGCTGCAAGCTTGAGCCGGGATTGAAGGATGCGTCAGTAGGCGAGCGGGTTCAGTTTGAGCGCAAGGGCTACTTCTGCGTCGATCCAGACAGCTGCCCCGGTGGGCTTGTGTTCAACCGCACGGTCACACTACGGGACACGTGGGCAAAGCTTCAGGCTCAGTCGGGAAAGACAGGCTGAGAGAGAGATTCCGGCCACCGCAGGACGGGTGGTTTCCTGCACGAGTTGCCGAAACACATGAACGAGCGGTAAGATTGTTCCCCGAGGACCTGCTAGGAAGGAGAGGGGAATCGGGTGGAGCGATGTTCGAGGAGCAATGACGGCGCGACCCAGTCTGGGTCGCGTTTTTTCTGGTCGGATGCGGCCGTAGTCGCTCGGGAAACCTCGCGGCGATACGCGAAAGTAACGCTGCAAGGGGACAACTTGCCGCGTTCGATCGGCGCAGGACAGTTCGTGCTTGTGCGGTACAAGGAAGATCCGTGCTTGCCGCGGGCGTTCTCTGTAATGAGCGCCTCACGGGAGGGCCTCGGCCTGTTCGTGAAGACGGAGGGCCGTGTCCGCGAGAAGTTCGCACAGTGTCCAATGGGAACCGAATTCGAAGTACGTGGGCCGTACGGAACCCCCTACGTACAGATCGTATCTACGGACCGTCAATACCTGCTCGTGGGCGGGGGGAGCGGCGCGGCGCCGCTGCTCTGCTTTCATCAACAGAACCCGGGGCTTGTCGCCGGTGCGGTGTACGGGTTTCGAACCGCGGACGCGTGCGATCTACTGCCGAACACCCCACTGGTTGTCGAAGAAGACACCGGGATCCGTGCTGCCGACCGGGTGGACTCGGTGTGGCAGGACGGGCTGGGTGTGATCGCCTGCGGCCCGGACCCGATGCTTCGGCTCCTCGCACAACGTTTCCAGTCACAGCCGGACGTCTATGTATCGCTTGAAGCGCGGATCGGGTGTGGGATCGGTACGTGCCTTGGCTGCAGCATCGAGACGAAGAGCGGAATGAAGCGGATCTGCACCGACGGGCCGCTGTTCCCAGTGGGCGAGTTGCCATGGCTGATGTAGCGATCAAACGTTTCGACAAGACGTTCGCGAGCCCGGTCGTTCTTGCTTCGGGACCGGGGGGGTTCGGTCTCGAGCTTCACGCGGAGCTTCGCCTCGCCGATGTCGGGGCGGTCACATTCAAGACGATCACGCTCGAAGCGATGCGAGGGAATCCGCAGCCGCGTCTTGTGGACTGTCCCTCGGGTGCGCTCAACTCGATCGGCATGGAAAACCCAGGCGTGGCGGCGTTTCTTGCGCGGATTGCTCCGCAGCTCGGGGACCTGCCGACACAGCGGATCCTCAGCGTGGCCGCGTCGACGGCGGAGGAGCTGGCGACGTTGCTGACGATGGTGGAGAGCCACGCTGCATCGAAGGCGCTCGACGCGATTGAGCTAAACCTCTCTTGCCCGAACATCGAGGGGCGGCGTGTTGGGGCGGACGCGAAGTTAGTGCGCCGCTACGTGCAGACCGCGCGGGACATCACCGGAAGGGTACTGCTTGCCAAGCTCCCGGGAGACACGGGGAATCTCCTGGCATCGGGTGAGGCTGCGCTGTCAGTGGGCGCAGATGGGCTGACATTGATCAACACCCTACTTGCAATGCGGATCGATCGAACGGTCGGCCGTGCGTTCCTCCATCGAACGTATGGAGGTCTGTGCGGTCCGGCAATTCTCCCGATTGCTCTGGCCCGAGTGTACGAGGCGCGCGAGGCGTTTCCGGATGCCGTGATCATCGGGACCGGGGGTGTCGTCGATCTAGGCGGAATGGTCGAGATGTTGCTCGCCGGGGCCGATCTCGTCGGAGTGGGGTTCGGAGTGATGGCGGACCCCGAGTTGCCGCAGCGACTGCGAAAGGAGCTGGGGGAGTGGCTCGACATGCGGGGGTACTCATCGGTGGAAGAGATAGTCGGAGCAGCACATCGGGGGGGATTCTATGTTCGTTGAGCGATTGAAGGCGGCGATGCAGGCCAGCGGCGGACGCGTGTGCGTCGGGCTGGATCCGAGTTTCGAGCGGCTCCCGGAGTCAGTCGAGCGGACTGCCGCCGGCGTGGAGGGATTCGTCGAGCGGATCATCGCGGAGACATCCGACCACGCGTGTGCGTACAAGCCGAACTCGGCATTCTTCGAGGCGTTGGGGGGGGCCGGTTACGACGTTCTCGGCCGGACGATCGAGCGGATTCATGCGGCGGATCGGCCGGTGATCCTCGATGCCAAACGGGGGGACATCGCAACCACGGCGCAGGCGTACGCGACCGCCGCGTTCGACGTGCTCGGCGCGAACGCGATCACCGTCGTGGCGTACATGGGAGAAGACGCAGTCACGCCGTTCCTCGATCGCGGGGGCTTCGTGTTCCTGCTTGCGCTTCCGACGAATCCGAGTGCCGGATCGATTGTGGAACACGGAACTCCGCCGCTGTATCTGCGGATTGGCGAGATGGCCGTGCGGTTGGCAGCGCAGTATCCGGGACAGGTGGGGCTTGTGGTCGGGGCAACGCGGCCGGAGATGGCCGGACGTCTGCATCAGCAGGCGCCTGAGCTGCCTTGGCTGGTTCCGGGGGTCGGGGCACAGGGCGGCAGTGTGCAGGAGTTCTTCGATGTGGTGAACGGCGACCATCCGATGGTAGTGAATGCGTCGCGATCGATTGCGTTCGCTGCCGATCCGCGGGCGGCGGCTGCCGAACTGAAGAAGCGAATTGAGGGGGCGGTCCATGAATGACCGTGATAGGTGGATACGCGTGCTGGAGTCTACGGAGGCGATGCTCAGCGGACACTTCCTGCTCTCCTCCGGTTGTCACTCCGAGCGGTACATTCAGTGTGCGAAGGTGCTCGAGTTGCCGGAGAACGCGGCGGCGCTGGGCAAGGCGATTGCTGAGGGGCTGGACAGCACGGTGGACCGGGTTGCATCCCCTCCGCTGGGCGGCATCCTCATCGGGTACGAGGTTGCACGGCATGCGGGAGTCCCGTTTCTGTTCCCCGAGCGCGGGCCGGATGGGGTGTTCCAGCTTCGGCGCGGTTTCACGTTGCGTCGTGGGGAGAACATCTGCATTGTCGAAGACGTGATCACTACGGGGCGAACAACCAGGGAGCTGATCGGGCTTGTTCGCGGCTACGGGGCCACACCCACGGCGCTGGCGTGTATCGTTGATCGATCGGAGACGCATGAGATCGATGGACTGCCGATTTCGTCGGTCCTTCGAATGCAGATCGCGACGTACGATGCGCAGGACTGCCCGCTGTGCGCGGACGGGATTCCCCTGCAGCAGCCGGGAAGCCGTCATGACTCGAAGGCGGCTTCGCGATGAGGGTGCGCGTGTTGGAAGAACATGGGTACGACGCGGCCCTGCTTGGGCTGTCGCTGTCGTACCGCCAGGACCCTGAGAAGATGCGGCGCGTTGCTGAGCGGCTCCGCTTTCTCGGTGGTGGGCATAACAAGTTCCTTGAATCGATCGTGCTATGGCTCGATGTCACGGCCCCGCGGTATTTCTGGCAACAGCTCGACACGTATCGCGTTGGTGTGACCAAGCAAAGCGAATCGACAATGCATACGATGCTCGCTCGTGCGCTGATGCAGGAAGACTTCGAGCATCCGATTCCCGAGGAACACCTTGCCCACCTGAATGAGCTGATCGAGGCGAAAAACTGGGAACGCGTGAAGCACGATCTCCCCGAGTCGTTCAACCAGCGGCGCATTGTCTCGATGAACTACATGGCGTTGCAACGGATGGTCCGCCAGCGGGCGACCCACCGACTGGAGGAGTGGCAACGATTCATTGCCGACGTGATGAATCAGGTGCAGCACCCGGAGCTTCTGAGAGAGGAGCAAGAGTAGATGGCAGCGTACGGAGTACTCAGCGATCAGGAGATTACGCGACTGTGTGAAGGGGATCGGCCGATGCTCGATCCGTTCGTCGGCGTACAGGAAGGTCGTCCATCGTACGGCCTCGGAAGCTTCGGATACGACCTTCGCCTCGGCGAGCGATTCCTCGTTCCGCTCGGCGGGCTCAACACGGTGCTGGATCCGATTGACTTCCCCGAGGGGCACTTCCGCGAGATCAATGCAGGGCGAACCTTCGACCTTTCGCCGAACTCCCAGGTTCTCGCCGAGTCGATTGAGCGCTTCGACATGCCGGACGACGTGTGCGCCGTTTGCTGGGGAAAGAGCTCATACGCGCGGTGCGGCCTGTTGGTCAACGTGACTCCCCTCGAGCCTGCGTGGCGCGGCATCCTAACGATCGAACTGGCCAACGTGTCGCCGCTTCCGATTCGTCTCCACATCGGCCAAGGCATCGCTCAGGTTGTCTTCTTCCGCGGGGCGCGGCCGCTGCGGACGTATGCGGAGAAGGAAGCCGGCGGCGGGTATCAGGACCAGACGGGCGTAACGCTACCGAAGTAGGCGGCCGGAATGCGAGCGTTCCTCTGCGTACCGCTACCCGAAGATGCAAAGGCCGCCGTCGCCGCGGTATCGGAACGCCTGCGATCCGCCGTTCTTTCTCGCGCTTTGTGGGTGGCGCAACCGAACTACCATGTGACCGTTCGTTTCCTCGGAGACATCGACCCGATGGCAACGGTGGCCCTGCGTGACGCGGCGGTCGATGCGGCTCGAGACGGGGCTCGGTTCGATCTCGTCCTTAACCGGGTCGGCGCCTTTCCAGACGCGGATCGTGCACGCGTTCTGTGGGTGGGAGGCGAAACGCCGAATCGATTTCGCAGGCTCGCCGACGGGCTGAACCGTCGGCTGGAGGGCCTGGGGTATCCGGCGGAGCGGCGACGGGCGCAGGCGCACGTAACGGTAGCGCGGATCAAGGATCACCCAAAGCCGGTTGCGCTACCGACAGGCGTACCCACGATTCGCGTTCCGGTACAGGAGATCGTGCTTATGGAAAGCCGGCTGACGCAGCGAGGTGCGATCTACGATGCGCTGTTCCGGGTGCCGATCGATTGACCGCCGGGTGGCGGACGCCGACACTGCACATGTGAACATGGATCGGGCGAATGGCGGGTGTAGGAACATCGAGTATCTCGACCACACGGCGGATGCAGCCGTTCGCGTCCATGGAGCCACCGCGGAGGCCGTGTTCGAACGAGCGGCGGAAGGCATGTTCTCGTTGATGCTCGATCGCGATTCCGTGAAGAGAGCCGACAGGGTATCGATCCATTGTGAGGCGCCGACAGTACCGGAGCTGCTGGTGGAGTGGCTGGCACGGCTTCTGGCGGAACGGGACATCCGTGGGATCGCGCTTGCTTCGTTTGATGTAGCGATCGATCGAAGGAATGAGGCGTGCACGCTCGATGCGGTCGCGTGGGGGGAACGGATGGATCCCTCCCGGCACGGCCTGGCGACCGAGGTGAAGGGAATCAGCCTTCTCGGCCTTCGCGCCGAGGAGCGTGCGGACGGATGGGTTGCGCAGTGCGTGTTTGATGTGTGATTGGGGACACGATGAATGACCGGCAAGGACTGGAGCGGGTCTCGACGTACGAGTGGTTGCTTCCTGCATCCGGCCGTATGCGTGTGCCGGGGCGGATTTGCGCGGACGAAGAGACGATTCTTCAGCTTATGGAGGAGAGCAGGGGGCCGGCGGAGTGGAGTTCGCTGCGCCAGCTTCGGAACGTTGCCAGCCTTCCAGGAATCGTGGGTGCGGCACTGGCGCTACCCGACGTGCATCCGGGGTACGGGTTTCCGATAGGAGGCGTGGGTGCGTTCGATCCCGATGACGGGGTAGTGGTAGTTGGCGGCGTTGGGTTTGACATCAACTGCGGCGTGCGCTGTGTATCGACGCCGCTCACGCGAGACGATGTCAGCGAGTCAATCGAACGGATTGGCGAGGACCTTCATCGCAGTGTCCCGGCGGGTCTTGGCTCCAAAGGGATGCTGAAGCTGTCGATGCGGGAAATCGATCGGGTTCTCATCTACGGCGCGGAATTCGCCGTGGACGCAGGGTTTGGCAACAGGTCGGATCTGGAGTGCATCGAGGAAAACGGGCGGATGACGAGCGCCGAGCCGGATGCGGTGAGCGATCTGGCGAAGAAACGGCAGTTCGAGCAGATCGGCACCCTCGGGTCCGGCAATCACTACCTTGAGGTGCAGTGGGTGGACAGGATTCTGGACTCGCAGGCTGCGCAAGCGTACGGGTTGTTCGAAGGGCAGATTGTGGTGTCGATTCACACCGGATCGCGCGCGCTCGGGCATCAGATCGGACAGGACTTCCTGCGAGAGATGAGCGGAACGGCCACGAAGTACGGGATCGACGTTCCCGAACGTGAATTGGCGTGTGCTCCGATTAGGAGCTCTGCGGGCCGCAGATATCTCGGTGCGATGGCGGCGGGGGCGAACTGCGCGTTTGCCAATCGGCAGGCGATCGCGCATCGCGTGCGGGAATCGCTCGGGCGGACATGCGATCTGGACTCCGCCGACGTGTGCACGGTGTACGACGTGGGACACAACAACGCGAAGTTCGAACGGCACACGATCGACGGGAGACCGCGGGAGGTGCTGGTGCACCGGAAAGGGTCTACGCGTGCGTTCGGCCCCGGCTGTCCGGAGACGCCGGCCGCGTACCGAAGCGTGGGGCACCCGGTGTTTGTTGGGGGAACCATGGGCACGGAGTCGTACGTGCTTCGGGGAACGGCGGCGGGAATGGAGAAGGCGTTTGGAAGCGGGATCCATGGAGCCGGCCGCGCGCTGTCGCGAAAGAAGGCGGCGAAGCGGTTCTGGGGCGAGACGGTGCTGTCTGACTTAGCGGATGCCGGGATTCGCGTGTGGGCGCACAGCGCGCGCGGCGTTGCCGAAGAAGCGCCTGAAGCGTACAAGGACGTGCGTCGCGTCGTTCGCGCCGCCGAAGGATCGGGGATCACGCAGGTCGTGGCCCGGCTGAAACCGCTGGCCGTAATCAAGGGCTAGTGGCGCGCTACTCCGCCAGCCGCCGTGGGTGCAGGAATGCTTGCGTGTTCCGGGCAATGGCTCGTCCGAGTTTCTTCGGATCGTGTTTGATCGTGAGTTTGCCTGCCCATTCCGCAGTTCCGATAAGGTTCGTTCGGATCACTGTCAGCGAGAACGGGTTGTCATCTCGGACATCATCGACGACCGGTTCGGCGGCCTCCTCACGATACCCTGCAAGCATTCGGCTCTCGGGAGCGGCGCTGTTGACGAGCAGGGTGTCGAAGCGATGGAGATCGATGTACTCGCCCAGCACCGCGAGGTGTTCCGACAGCGTGAGCCCGCCGGTCTCGCCGGGCTGGGTCATTAGATTGGCGATCAAGAGCTTCTCCGCAGCGGCGCGCTCGATCGCCTCGGAGATCTCGTCGACGAGAAGATTCGGAACGATGCTCGTGTACAGACTGCCGGGGCCGAGGAGGACTAGGTCCGCTTCGGCGATCGCGCGAAGGACCGGTTCGTACGGGGGAACCGGAGACGTGGAGAGGACGATCCTACGGATAGGGCGAGGATCCTGGCCGATGTACGTCTCCCCTTCGATGCGTTCTCCGGTCGTAAGTTCCGCGATCAAGTGGGTCCTAGTGAGTGTTGCGGGAAGCACGCGGCCTTGGATGCGCAAGAAGTGACTCATCGCTTCGATTGCGAGATCGAAGCCGCCGGTCGCTTGCTCGAGTCCGGTGAGGACGAGATTTCCGAGCGAGTGTCCGGCGAGGTCACCCGGCGCGTCGAAACGGTGTTGGAAGTAGCGGGAGAGCTCGGTTTCATCCTCCGCCAACGCGAGGAGGCAGTTGCGGACGTCGCCGGGAGGAAGGACATCAATTGCCTTCCGCAAACGCCCGGAACTTCCCCCGTCATCCATGACCGTTACAACGGCGGTGATGTTGGATGTCTCTTGCTTCAGACCGCGTAGTAAGGTGGACAGGCCCGTTCCCCCGCCGATTGCGACGACGTGAGGACCTCGTTGAAGCAGGCGAGTTCGGTAGATGAGCGTCGATGTCTTCTCCACCGCTTCCGGAGCGACACCGCGTGCAACGGACCGGACAAGTCGTGCGAGGGAGACGGCGAACGTGAGGGAGCCGAGCACGACGGCGGCGCAAATGACGAACAGGCGCACGGCACCGGCGACTTGGATTGCCGCGTAAACGGAACGCAAGATGTCTACGCCGATCGCGTAGACGACACCGAACAGCACAAGTCCCAGGGAAAGCGTGGCGAGGATCAGCCACCGCTTCACGTGCATCCCGGGCGAGAGCCACCGCAAGAGTCCTCTTAGTCGTAGTTTCATGATCGGTCTCCGCTGCACAGTGCGACACCCTTGACGCCTTGCAGGGTCGACAGAGAAGTGATGAGCGGATCGCTGGGCTCAACGCAGAATCGTTCGTGTGCGCGAATGCTGATGGCGCCCGAGGGGTCGACGATCTGGAGGAGCACGGGCGCTTCACCCGGATGCTCGGTCAGCGTGCCGAGGACCGTCTCGAGCAACGACGGCGTGAGTGTGACACCGTCGAGCGTCAGGGTCACGGCGAGTGAGGACTTGTCCTTCACCCGGTCGAGCGGGAACACGTCTTCCGCGATGAACCCGACGTCGCCGTTGCGGCGATTCGTGCTCACACTGACGCCGACGAGCCCGTCCTCTTTCAGAATGCCGTTCGAGCCTTCAAGAACGCGTGGGAACACGGTGAACTCGACTTCGGCGTCGCCGTCCTCCAACGTAACGAAAGCCATCGGCTCGCCGCGCTTTGTCTCAATGCGTCGCAATCGCTTGATCCGCCCTCCGAACGTCGCTGTGTCGCCTTCCGCCAATTCGCCGGCCTGGCGGAGGGGGAAACAGTGTGATCGAAGCGTGGTGCGGTGTTCGTCAAGCGGATGGGCGGTGACGTAAAGACCGAGTAGCTCTTTCTCGAACGCGAGAAGATCGGCTTCCTCGAATTCGTCCTCGGTGACCGACGGATCGGGGGCAGGATCGTCGGCGGAGCTGAACATCGACTGCTGACCGGTGAGGCGTTCCCTGCGCGCAACCTGCATCAACTCAAGTCCCTCGGACAGGTGGTACAGCAGACCACGCCGAGAACCCGAAAAGCGGTCGAATGCCCCGGCCTTGATCAGCGCCTCCATCGCCTCGCGATCCACGCCGTCTTCTTCGATACGGCGGCAGAGGTCGAACAGCGACGTGAACGGGCGGTCTGAGCGAGCCCCGAGAATAGCCGAGATCGCGTTCTTGCCGACGTGCTTGATGGCGCCGAGGCCGAACCGAATCGTTCCATCCTCTACCGGGGTGAACCCGCTCTCGCTTTCGTTGATGTCGGGAGGCAGAACGCGGATCCCCATTGCACGGCACTCGGCGATGTACTCGGCCACTCGATCGCTGTCCCCTTGGATGCTTGTCAGCAGGCTCGCCATGAACGGCGTCGGGTAGTGCGCTTTGAGATACGCCGTCCAGTAGGAGACGAATGCGTACGCCGTGGTGTGGGATTTGTTGAAGCCGTACCGGGAGAACTTCTCCATATCGGCAAACGTACTTGCTGCTAGTTCACGGGACGTGCCGGTCGCCAGACAGCCGTCGATGAACTTGGCTCGCAGGCTGTCCATGATCTGCTTGTTCTTCTTCCCCATCGCCTTGCGAAGGATGTCGGCCTCCGCAAGCGTGAATCCCGCGAGTTCCTGAGCCATCAGCATGACCTGGTCCTGATAGATGGGGAGTCCGTACGTATCCTCCAGTACGTCCTGCAGCGCAGGGTGTGGATACGTGACGGGCTTTGTGCCCTGGCGGCGTTCGACGTACTCGTCGGTCATCCCGCTTTCCAGCGGACCGGGGCGGTACAGCGCAAGCAGGGCGACGACGTCTTCGAACCGGCTCGGCTGAACGCGCCGGATCAGGTTTGTCATCCCCGAGCTTTCCAACTGGAAGATGCCGGCCGTCTTGCCGTCGCACAGAAGTGCGTACGTCTCCGTGTCGTCGAGCGGAATCGATTCGACGGAGATTTCCACATCGGCGTACGTCTGGAGCATGGCTCGCGCGTCGTCGATCAGCGTCAGGTTGCGCAGCCCGAGGAAGTCGAACTTGAGCAGGCCGACGGCCTCTACATCCACCATGTCGAACTGCGTTACGAACTCGGATTCACCGAGACGCAGAAGCGGCACGTGGTTCGCCAGCCGGTCGGGGGCGATCACGACGCCTGCAGCGTGCGTCGACGCGTTTCGAATCAATCCTTCCAGCCGAAGACCGATGTCGACGACCCGCTTGATGTCTTCTTCGCCCTCGTACAGCGTGCGGAGATCGACGATGCCGTCGACGGCGGCCTTCAGGTTCCAACCGAACGGGATCAATTTCGCCACGCGATCGGTCACGCTGTACGGAACGCCGAGCACGCGTCCCACGTCGCGGACCACGCTGCGTGCAGCCATTCGGTCGTACGTGGCGATCTGAGCGATCCGATCCCACCACTCCGACCCACCGTACTTCTCTCGTACGTAGTCGATCACGCGATCGCGGCCCTTCACGCAGAAATCGATGTCGAAGTCCGGCATGCTGATTCGCTCGGGGTTCAGGAACCGCTCGAAGATCAGGCGATACTTCAGGGGATCGACGTTCGTAATGCCGAGAGCATAGGACACGAGACTTCCGGCGGCCGATCCGCGTCCCGGTCCGACGGAAATCTCGTTCTCACGAGCGAACCGAACGAAGTCCCATACGATGAGGAAGTAGGTGCTGTAGTTCATCCGCTCGATGACCGACAGCTCGTAGTCCAGTCGTTCGCGAACCGCCTCGTCGATAGCGCCGTATCGACGTACGGCTCCGTCCTCCGCCAACTCTCGAAGGAACGTGTCGGCGTTGTCGACGTTCGCGGGGAGGGGGAACGGCGGCATCATCGAGTTCCCGAATTCCAAGTCCACGTTGCAGCGTTCGGCGATTGCGGCGGTGTTTTCGACTGCATCCGGCGTGTCGGCGAACAACTCCTGCATCTCTTCTCCGGAGCGGAAGTAGTAGCCTTCCCCCTCCAGGGTGAAGTGGTCGGGGTCGCTGAGTCCTTTGCTCCCACGGATGTTGAGAAGAACCTCGTGAGCGAGCTTGTCCTCCGCGGTAAGGAAGTGGATGTCGTTGGTCGCTACCAGCGGATAGTCGTGCGCACGGGCGAAGTCGACAAGGAGCGAGCGAAGGCGGGCATCGCGTTCGGTTCCGTGGTGTTGGATTTCGATGAAGAAGCTGCCCGGGCCAAAAATGGAGCGCAGCTCGTCGGCAGTGCGCTCGGCGTCATCATCGCGGCCGGCCATCAACAGACGCGGAATCTCTCCCGATTCGCAGGCGGAGAGCCCAATTAGACCTTCGGCGTGCTCGCGCAGCAACTCTTTGTCCGCCCGCGGCCGATAGTAGAAGCCTTCGGTGTGGGCGCAACTCACGATATTCAGAAGGTTGCGGTACCCGGTGTTCGTTTCGGCCAGCAGGACAAGGTGATAGTACCGCTTGCCCGCCGGTGCGCTACGATCGGCGCGATGACCGGGGGCGACGTAGACCTCGCAGCCGAGGATCGGCTTGATGTTTCGGCGGTGTGCCTGCCGATAGAACTTCACGACGCCGCTCATTACGCCGTGATCGGTAAGCGCAAGGCTGGTCATCCCGCACTCCTGGGCGCGATCGAGCAGCGCCGGAATCCGGCACGCGGAATCCAGGATGCTGTATTCGGAGTGGACGTGAAGATGGACGAATCGGCTGGCCACGCGCTACTCCTCGTCGATGAATCGGACCTTCTCTTCTCCCGGATATACCAGCCCGAGAAGGGAGCGGGCTGCGGCCTCGATGACTTCGGCATCGTTCACGGTGAGCAGGCGGTCGCGAAGTGCCTGTTGATCGATCTCTGCTTGCTGCTGAGTGAGGGCGAGGGCGGCCAGTTCGTCGCGAAGGTTAGCGACTCGGACGGCGCGGCTGATGAACAAACCGACCAGAGACAGTGCTGCAGCGACGGCGACGGAAGCAACGACCACCCGCCGTGGATCCAGTCGTTGGCCGCGAAGATGTTGCTTCCCCCTCAAAGGCCCCCACCTTCTTGGTTTTCTGTCTCCAACAACACGTGTCCGCGAGGTCGATGACGCAGACATGGACTCAAGATACGCGGTCCCTTGCCGGCTCTCTCCGGATCACCGCGGAGTTGGCTCCGTCAGTATAGAGGCGGGGATGGAGGGAGGCAAAGGACGTCCGCGGTGCGCTGTTGCAGCGCACCGGTCACCGTTCGATAATGCGTTACAAACCGAGAGGAAGGACGATCGCGATGAAGGCTTCCGAACTCCGACGCCGATACCTTGAGTACTTTGTTGCGCACGAGCATAGGCTGATGCCGAGTTCGCCGCTGGTGCCGAACGACCCCACCTTGCTGTTCACTGCCGCGGGGATGGTGCAATTCAAGGACGTATTCTGGGGGCGCGTGGCGCCGACGCACGGCAAGGTTACGACGTGCCAGAAGTGTTTCCGTACGACCGACATCGAGGAGGTCGGCCGCACCGCCTTCCATCACACGTTCTTCGAAATGCTCGGGAACTTCTCGTTCGGCGAGTACTTCAAACAAGGAGCGATCGAGCTTGCCTGGGCCTTCCTGACGAAGGAGTTGGGCCTTCCGGTCGAGCGTTTGTCGGTGTCGGTGTACGAGGACGACGACGAAGCGTTCTCGTTGTGGAGCGACGGAATCGGCTTGCCGACCGAGCGGATCACGCGCCTTGGAAAGAAGCACAACTGGTGGGGGCCGGTCGGTGACTCCGGACCGTGCGGGCCGGACTCGGAAATCTTCTACGACTGTGGAGCCGACAAGGCGTGCGGCCCGGACTGCCAAGGCGTGGCGTGTGACTGCTCGCGCTACTCCGAGATATGGAACCTCGTGTTCATGGAGTACGACGCGCAAGAGGACGGATCGCTTCATCCGCTGGCGAGGAAGAACATCGACACGGGAATGGGACTGGAGCGAACATCGGCCGCGCTGCAGGGCGTGGACTCGAACTTCGACCTTGAGCTCTTCCGACCGATCATGGACGCAATCGCCGCCAAGGTGCCGAAGCCGATCGGCGCGGACGCCATCGCATACCGGAACACGATTGCCGACCACATGCGCGGCATCCTGTTCCTGCTTGCCGAAGGCGTGTTCCCCGGCAACGAAAAGCAGGGGTACGTGTTGCGACGGATTCTTCGCCGTGCGATTCGCGCGAGCGAGCGGCTGGAACTGCCGACCGGAGCGCTGGCGACGTTCATCGATCCGGTCATCGACTCGCTCGGCGATGTATACCCGGAGATTGCCGACATCCGGGAGACGGCAGGAAAGCTAATTGCGCGCGAGGAGGACGTATTCCGGCGGACGTTGCGGGATGGCGAGCGGCGGCTTCAGAAGGCGCTCGACGATCTGAGCGGCTCCGGCGACTCGATCCTGCCCGGCGAGGTGGCGTTCGAGCTCAACGACACGTACGGATTCCCGCTGGAGATGACGCAGGAGATCGCCAGCGAACGCGGGGTCGAGATCGACCTCGACGGATTCGAGCGCGCACTGGAGGCGCAACGGAAGCGATCGCGCTCGGCGATTGATGCGGACGTCTCGGTCCACGCGGATGCGGACCGTATCCCGGCAGGCAAGGCCCCGTCCACGTTCCGAGGGTATGACACCGACGTACTTGAAGCAGTCCTAGAGAACGCGGTCGGCCAGGAGGGGAAACCGACACAGCGGTTCGTGTTCGCGGAGACGCCGTTCTACGCCGAAGCCGGCGGACAGGTCGGCGACACGGGCACGATTGAGAACCTCTCTCGCCCCGGCACTGCGCAGGTCAGCGCGGTCACGAAGAACGACGCCGGCGTGTACTTGCACGGCGTCACCATCGTTACGGGAACATTCGAGATTGGCGATCGCTGTCGTCTATCGATCGACGCGGAGCGGCGACGGCGGATCGAGCGAAACCACACCGCGACCCACCTGTTGCATAAGGCGCTTCGAGAAACGCTCGGCGCACACGTGAAGCAGGCGGGATCCGAAGTAAGCGACGAAGAGCTGCGGTTCGACTTCAGCCATTTCGAGAAGATGACGCCCGCGCAGATCGCGCAGGCGGAGGACATGGCGAACCAGGCCGTTCTGTGCGATCTGGTGGTCGAGCCACGCGAAATGCCGCTTGCCGAAGCGACGAAGGAAGGGGCGATCGGCCTGTTCGAGGACGAGTACCGTGGGAAAGAACTTGTGCGTGTGCTGACGGTCCGCGACCCGGACTCCGGCGAGGTGACCAGCAAGGAGCTGTGCGGCGGAACGCACGTGCGCCGCACCGGCGAGATCGGCTCGATCAAGATCGTGTCGGAAGAGAGCATTGCCTCGGGCGTTCGGCGGTTGCGAGCGCTCACCGGCGACGCCGTACTCACATACATCCGCGATCGCGATGCGCTGGCGGCGGACGTTCGGCGCTCGTTAGGCGACGATTGGGAGGCCGGGCTGAAGCGACTGCGCGACGAGACGCAGGAACTGAAGCGGCGGCTGGACGAGATTTCATCCGGGCAGGTGGAGACTCTCCGCGACGAGCTGGTGTCCCGCGCGCAGGAAATCGGCGGCGTACGACTGATCGCCGGACGGGTCGCACTGGCGGCGGATTTGCTGAAGGAACTGGCCGACCGATTGGAAGAGGCGGCGACACCGGCCGTGATCGTCTTGTCATCCGAGTCGGAAGGCCGCGGCCTGGTTGTCTGCAAGGTATCGGCGGGCGTGGAGGCTGTCAACGCCGGGACGATCGTCCGTGCGATGTCGAAGGCGCTTGGCGGCGGCGGTGGGGGACCGAAGGGGTTCGCCCAGGGCGGCGGCCCGAACCCCGATGCGCTGAACGACGCGCTGCAAATCGGAATCGATGATGCGAACCGGGCGCTGCAGGCAACCTAGACTGCAGGACCGTCGGCTAGCTACTCAAGCTGACCGGCATGCAGACGTACAGGAATCCTTGATCGGCGTCGGCGATCGACTCGCCGGCAGGTTCGATCAACCCGGCTTTGAGTGGGGCGGACAGCCACAGGGTGACGTCGCTTGACGCCAGCTTCTTCAGCGCATCGATGATGTACTCGCCGCGGAATGAGATCTCGATGATCTCGGCCGGCGCTTTTCGCAAGCGAACGCGTTCTTCGGCTTCTCCCTTGTCGCGTGACGAGGAGTTGACGCGGACCGCGCTCTCCTCGTTGTTCGCGTGGAACGTAATCGCTCCGGAGTCCTCCGCAGCGGTGATCTCGATGCGCTGGAGTGCCTCAAGCAGTACGGCACGATTGAAGGTGAGCGCAATCGGGTTCTCCTTCGGGACTACCCGCTCGAAATCGGGGAACTCTTCACCAATCGTACGGGCAACGAACGTGACTCCGCCCGTCTCGAAAAACAACTGGCCGTCGCCACGATAGAGAGCGACACTGTCGGACCCGACTTGGCTAAGGACGCGGTCGAGGTCGGTGAGCACGCTGGCCTCGATGAGAAACTCGCCCTCTTCCTGAACGTCTTGAACGTTGAGTGTCTTCACGGACAGACGATACCCGTTGGTGGCGACCATCCGAAGCAGATCGGTCTTCAGTACGAGGTTGACTCCGGTGAGGTTGAGTCGCGTGGTTTCACCGGCCTTCAGTGCGGCAAAGCCGGTGAGCTCGAGCCCACGGTGGAACTCGGCTGCGTCGATCGAGGCGATCTTCGTGCTGGGAAGCGGCGAGATCGCCGGGTAATCCTCGACCGGAAGCGTAGGAAGGTCGAACGATGCCTCGCCGCAACGAAGCTTCACGGTAGTGCCGTCGCTCGCATCGGTGGAGAAACTGGTCTTCTCGTCAAGCGGAAGGTGTGAAGCAATCTGGCTGAGGATGGAGCCGTTCAATACAACGGTTTCTTCGCCGCCTTGATTCTCGATCGGGATTTCGCAGCGAACGGCCCGTTCCAGGTCGGTGGACTGCAGACAAAGCACATCACCAGATACCTCCAGCTTGACGCCCGAGAGGATCGGCATGCTGCTGCGGGTTCCCAGTGCATAGCTGGCAAGACGCACTCCGAATACGAGATCTTTCTTCAAGCAGACGAACTCCATCGACAACCTCCCTTACCGTCGCGGATAAGCAAACGCATGATACCCGACGCAGGTGGGATCGGGCAAAACTAGATCCCAAGGATATCAGCGACGCGAGACGCGATCTTGGGAATCGACATCGTGCCATCAAGTACGTGTGCAGAGGGATCCCCTGCGATCGAGGAGAGGAAACCCTCCCGAACGCGCTTGTAGAACGCGAGGTCCTCGCGTTCAATGCGATCGACGTCACGACCCTTTCGAGCCAGCGCCGTCTCCGCCGGAATATCGATCAACAGCGTAACGTCGGCCTTCCGCCGCTTCGTGGCGTGCTCATTGAGAGATCGAATCAGGTCAAGATCGAGACCGCGTCCGTGCCCTTGGTACGCGAGGCTCGACAGACGATATCGACTGGAGATTACGGTGCGGCCTTCCTGAAGGGCCGGGCAGATCACTTCCTTCGTGTGTTGGGCGCGGCTGACCATGAACAGAAGAAGCTCGGACAGCGGAAGCATCTTGTCGTGCTCCGGCGTAAGCAGCAGGGTGCGAATCTTCTCGCCGATGGTCGTGCCGCCGGGCTCTTGTGAACAGACAACGGGGATGCCGAGTTCCTCCAGGCGTTTGGACAGCAGGCGGACTTGCGTGGACTTCCCGGTGAAGTCGAGGCCCTCGAACACGATGAACTTGCCGCTAAGATCGATCGCGCTCACCTCCCCACAGGACACAGATAACCACGAGGACGGCGCCTACGGTAATGCACGAATCCGCCAGGTTGAACACCGGGAACCCGCGGATCTCAAAGAAGTCGATCACGTAGCTGTAGGCGGCGCGGTCGATCAGGTTGCCGATTGCGCCCGCAAGAATTACGGACAGACCGAAACGTAGCCAGCCTCCGCGAACGCGCGGGTGCAATAGGAGTACGACGAGAACCAGGCCGACTGCAGCGGAAGCGGCAATGAAGGCGGTCCCGTTTCCCGGGAGTATGCCGAACACGCCCCCCGTGTTCTGCACGTACGTCAGCCGAATGACGTTTCCGATCAACCGCTGCGGCACGGCGAGCGGAAGATGATCGACCGCCCACGCCTTGGTCAGGCGGTCGGCGGCCAACAGCAGAACCGTCGGAAGGAACCATAGGAAACGCTGCATGGTGGCACAGCCTACCGCGGCCCCGAAACCGCGTCAAGGCGTTGACCGGGAGGTGTCCTGCCGGTACGGTGTGCGACACACGGTAGCATACTGGAGGGACGGAATGAAGCGGGTTCGGTTTCGGCTGAAGACGGAGTGGCAGGTGCGGCAGGGGACGGTCGAGGGAGAGGTTGTCCGGACGGACTCCGGAGAGTGGGCGATCGGTGACGTGGTATTGCTCCCGCCGTGCACGCCGACGAAGATCGTCTGCGTTGGACGGAACTACGCGGCACACGCGGCGGAGCTGGGAAACGAAGTGCCGACGAATCCACTTCTGTTCCTCAAGCCGCCATCCGCGGTGGTCGGCCCCGATGAAGCAATCGTCCTCCCGCAGAGCACGACGGTGCACTATGAGGGGGAGTTGGCCGTGGTCATCGGGCGACGGTGCCGAAACGTGCGCGCCGAAGAGGCAAACGAAGCGATCCTCGGCTATACGTGCCTCAACGACGTGTCGGATCGCGACGCACAGAAGTGGGAGAAGAGCTGGGTGCGGGCAAAGGCGTTCGATACGTCGGCTCCGATGGGCCCGGTGCTCGTGACGCCGGACGAGGTGGAGGAGCCGTTCCACGTGGTCACGAGAGTGAACGGTGAGGTCCGGCAGGACGGACGGACGGACGCACTGATCTTCCCGATTCCCGTACTGATAGAGACCATCTCCGCAATCATGACGCTTGAAGCGGGAGACGTCATTGCAACCGGAACGCCGGCCGGCGTAGGACCCCTTGTGGCGGGTGACATCGTTGAGGTGGAGATTGATGGGATCGGTGTCCTGCGAAATCCGGTTCGCGGGCCGACCGAGTAGTGCAAGCTGCCGAAAGCAACGCGTGAATCGACAACAGCGCCGATGACAATCCAGTTCCCGAGGCGCCGTTGTGCCGAAACATCCGGTTCGTAGCCGAGCAGGACCCCGCAGCGAACCCGGCCTGCTCCTGAGCGGGCCTAACGGGGGAAGCCGGTACTACGAATCGTGGATGTCTATGCTCAGGAGGCGGAACTGGATCAGTCCCAGTCTAGTAGCTGTTGGGCTCGTTTCGCGAGTTCTCCATGAACAACCAGAGATCAGGAAACCAGGGATCGTCACCACCGTCTGGGAACCGTTGCCAAGTATTCTCGTCGTTGGCTTCATCCATGAACGGTGCGGTTTCCTCGATGACCACACCGTCCGGATCCATCAATCGGAAGATATGCGCTTCAGCGTTTCGCAGGCGCAGTCCCGGGTAGAAGAACACGTAACGTCCTCCGGCAGGGATGATCTGCGTCGTCTCAGTCAGTAGGAGATATCCCTCTTCGCGATACGAGTACGAGATCTGCCACCCCGCGAGATCGATCGACTCGTCTGTCGGATTTAGGAGCTCGACCCATTCGTTATCCGTATCCAGCCCCGGCGGATTAATCTCGATCTCATTGATCAATA
>Ga0272442_10001501_pt1 | contig 35443 bp, 31 predicted proteins | sample SSMForm2O_FD_200262 | JGI IMG/M metagenome (GOLD analysis project Ga0272442, IMG submission 200262) | Marine sediment archaeal communities from Little Sippewissett salt marsh, Falmouth, MA, United States - SSM-Form-2O | ecosystem: Environmental > Aquatic > Marine > Wetlands > Sediment ... | reverse complement strand
CTTAATCAGAAAGAGCTGCGATGAAAAACAAGATGATTTGGGCATGATCGGACACGGTCAGCAGTGAAGGTGGCAGGTCGAAGGTGCAGGTGCAGCGGAAGGCGGAGTCATTATTGAGAGCGTGAGAATACCTTACCTTCACTTGCGACTTGCACTTTCGACCGGGCCGGGCTCCGAGTGGGTTGTGGGCCCGGCCCGCTTTGGCTGATTACCTCGCCACATATTCCGACGTTTCTTCATGAACCATGTTCTTGGTCGCGGTATTGATGCTCTTCGAGAAGATCCTGATGAGTTCTTCGGTCTCCTTGAGCACAGGATCGACTTGCGTCGCAGGCTTTAGAAGTGGAACCGTCTTCACCAGCATCAAGGCTCTCTTCGACTCCTTCAGTTCCTTTTGACATATCTTCAGCTTATGCACGAAATCTCGTCTTGATTCCGCTTCTTCGGCCTCTCCATGGTTGAACAACGGGGAAGTCCCTGATCGTAGTAGTTGCCCGGCAACATGGTTGCCGGCCCGCGTCTTGTCCATGCCTTCCACCAACCTGATAACCATTGCCGAATACGCCAGCAGCCGTTCTTCTAGATCATACTTTCTCGCCATCTCTCCTCCCCACTTGAGCGTTGGATGTTGAGCGTTCTCTCCTTCTCCCCGGGGCTCCCATGTCCAACTCTTCCGTCCTACTCTCCTCCCCACTTGAGCGTTGAGCGTTGGATGTTGAGCGTTTTCTCCCTCTCCCCCACAAGCCGCATCCTCTTGTCCCACCTTCTCCACTTGAAAGTTGAGCGTTGAGCGTTGGATGTTGAGCGTTTTCTCCCTCCCCCACAAGCAGACTCCGTCCCCCTCGGCGGCACCCCACGGCGCCTCCTACTGACAACATATCATCCTTCCCTACAACCACTTACAGCGGCTCGACATCCGTATGGTTCACGCAAACCGCAATCGCCTGACCAAGGATATCGACACGGATCACCAGCCGGGTTTTGCCTTCCCGTTCCACCATTTCACCAGAGATGCCGGCCAGCGGCCCGCTGACGACGCGGACAGGCGTGCCCGGCTCCGCGTTCGCCCACAGGTCCACGTTGACGCCGTTACGCAACGCCTGCTCGACCCGAGAACACTCCAGCACAAACCTGTCCTGGTCCACCACGTCGAGCACGTGAACAATCCGCTGCGTTCCGAATGCCCGGGACTTCTGCTCGGGCGGGCATGCGAAGGAGATATAGCCGGGAAACAGTGGGACAATGCTTTTGCGGATCTTGCCGTTATCCCTGCGACGACTGCGTTTCTCGGTCAGCGGCAAGTAGTAGCTGATCCCCCGCTTTTGGAGATCCTTTGCCAGCGCTTTCTCCTGTCGCGGCTTGACGTGAGCGACGAACCAGGATCCACGGTCCTGCGCCAGCGGTCGGCCCGCTGGAAACCTGGTCACTGGATTGTCGTCAAGCTTCAGCATCGGGCATTGCCTCTCCCTACCGCGCCAGGAACCGCAGAATGGGGTTATCGAGAAGCTTTTCCATGGGCGCGCATGCCTGTCTTGCGCGTTTCACCCTCTTGCACAGGTACTTCGCATCGGCACCTTCCGGCTTGCCCGCCTTGCGCAGATAGTCATCAACGTCACGAAGCTCCATGCTCATGGATTGGACCTTCTTGCGCACTATCCCCATCAAGCTCTCCTTCAACGCCAACCCCGGATGCTCGACCATGCGATAGTAGTTGCGCCGATCGCCCTGGCGCCACGCCCTCGCCAATACCCCCAGCGCCTCGAGCTGCCGCGCCGCGATACTCACCGAAGCTTTGCTCAACCCAAGATCAGCGGCAATCTCGTCAAGAGACCGCTCGCCGTCGGACAGGTACATGTATACGCCGATCTGGCCGACCATCCGTCCCAGCCCAAGGTCCTGCGTGGCCCGGCCACCCACCTCAACGAGCCGCGCCATTGCCGCATCAGCCGCTGTATCTATTTGCGTTGCCATCTTTTAGAATTTTCTAAATCTTTTGTAGGCTATAATAGAACACAGTCGCGGTCAAGGGTGATTTTCCCTGATTTTCAGTGGTTTCGGCCTGCCGTGTCCGGCCGGAAACCTGGCAAATTCCTTGGGACACCCAACATCCACCTCTCAAGTATGAATACCCAGCCCCTGTCTTTCTTCCATTGAGAATTGAGCGTTGATGGTTGGTTGTTGAGTGTTCGTCCCACAAGTCCCACCCCTGAACAATCCCGGCAGCAAAGCACCCAGGACACTACCTACCTATCACCTTATCCCGAAACTGTTACTTCGGTCACAAGCACTGAACACCGAACACGGTCTCTTGCGCCGGAGCATAGAAGGCTTTTTCTGTGCTTGCTATGCTGCGTTCCCGCCCTATTCTTTACCCCCATGGAACGGGACCTCGTCTCGGCAGCATGGTATTTCTTCCACCGGAACCTCGCCCTGCGCAAGGCTATAATCCTCGTCTGGCATGCCATCGGGGTCTGCCTCTCCTACTACCTGGCGTTCCTGCTTCGCTTCGACGGCGATATCCCGCAGATATACATGCGGGCCTTCACCACCACCATCCTGCCCCTGCTCGTGATCAGCACCTTTGTCTTCGCCATATTCCGGCTCTACTCCGGTATCTGGGCCTATTTCAGCATCCATGATGTCCTCCGCATCGTCGCGGCACTCGGCATCTCATTCATGCTGTTCTGGCCCGCCGTGTGGCTGGCAATGGGGCGGACCTTCGTCCACTACCCACGCTCCGCCCCCATCATAGCCTTCCTCCTGCTCGGCGTATGGACGACCGGCTGCCGACTCGTGGTCAGGAGCGTACGCGAACACCGAGCCCTGGCCGGGGACACACTCCCGTCAAACCGACGCGCACTAATCGTCGGTAACCTGGCCGATGCCAACAACCTGATCCAAAGTATCCCGGGCGATACACAGGCAATAGGCAGAATCGTGGGTGTTGTCACCGACGAGTCGGAAAGGCATCACCTGACCCTACGCGGCATCCTCGTCAAGGGCGCGATAAACTCGGTCGGTGACGTTGCCAGAGCAACCAAGGCAGATACAATCCTCATCCTGCCCCCGTATACCCGCCCGGCCAACATGAGCAGGATCGTCGCCGCCTGCGAGGAAGCCGACGTCGTCTGCGACTTCCGCATGATCCCATCCGTAGCGGACCTCGCCGCCGGCCGCATAGAACTGTCAACCGTCAAGAAGGTCGAGATCGAGGACCTGCTTGGCCGCCCCGAAATCAAGTTCGACAGGGAATCCGTCAGGGAAATGATCGCGGGCAAGAACGTGATGGTGACCGGTGCGGGAGGCAGCATCGGCGCAGAGCTGGTCCGACAGGTGGCCCACTACTCCCCCGCCCGGCTCGTGCTCCTCGACAACAGCGAATTCAACCTCTACTCGATCGACATGGCGCTCCGCGCCCGCTTCCCCAACCTGCCCATTGCCGCCATAGCCGGCGACGTGGGCTGCCAGGAGCTCCTCCGCCGAATCCTGCGCGAACACGAGATCAAGGTCATCATCCACGCCGCCGCCTACAAGCACGTTCCCCTGATGGAAACCAACGTTGCCGCATGTATCACCAATAACACCATCGGTACCGCCCGCCTGGCGGCCGAAGCCGAGGACACGGGCGTCGAACGCTTCGTCCTCGTCTCCACCGACAAGGCCGTTCGCCCCACCAGCGTCATGGGAGCAAGCAAACGCCTGGCCGAACGGATCATCCAGGAACGGCCGAAATCCAGCACCACGTTCGTCACCGTTCGGTTCGGGAATGTCCTCGGCAGCAGCGGCAGCGTCATCCCGCTCTTCCGCAAACAGATCGAGAGCGGCGGTCCCGTGACCGTGACCACCGAAAAGGCCACGCGCTTCTTCATGTCCATACCGGAAGCCGTTGACCTCATGCTTCAGGCCGCGACCATCGGCAAGGACCGCGAGATCATGGTGCTTGAGATGGGCGAATCCATCCGCGTGCTTGATATGGCCAGGCGGCTTATCGAACTCTCCGGACTGCGGGTGGACGAGGATATCGAGATCGTCTTCACCGGGCTCCGCCCCGGCGAGAAGGAATACGAGGAAATCATGACCGACGACGAGAACGTCGTCAGAACATCCCACGAGAAGATATGGGTCATGCAGAGCCGGGGGAACCACACGGCCCCGCCCATCGACCTCGATCGCCTGAACCGCCTGGTGTCAGGACACGACGACCAGCGCCTGCGGGACGAGCTCCTCCGCCTCATCCCCGACGCGGATCCGGCAATGGCCAAGTGCTGACCGGCATGGTCGGGGCACGACGGCCGGGTTGCCGGAATTTGGCGAACTCATTCGTCAGAAGATTAAGGTGAAAGATTATGGCGAAAGATTATGGAGCACTGAATGAAAACACGATTTCCGGGCCTAACCTGAATTATTCACCAACACACTAATCTCTCCCACTTCCTTTTCCTCCCGCCAGACCTTCGATCAGATTCCGGGCCGACTCCATCTCCAGGGCTACTCTGGACTCCCGGGCGTACGATCCCACGTGCGGCGTCAGAACCACCTGGTCGAACCTTGTAAGCGGGCCTTCGTACGGTTCCGTGTCAAAGGTGTCAACCCACGCGCCCGCCAGCTTCCCGGACTCAAGTCTCCGTACCAGGCAATCCTCATCGACAATCCCGCCGCGCGCACCGTTCAAAATGTAAGCACCGTCTTTCAGCAAGCCGAATTCCCTCTCCCCCAGAACCTGCTCCTCGCCGCTCAGGTGCAGCGACACTATGTCCGCCCGCGGCAGCGCTTCGTCCAGCGTCATCACGGGGTAGCCCACATCCTTCTCGTCCAGCAAGGGATCCACCACGAGGATATCCACGTCAAACGACTGCATGACTTCCGCCACCCTCCGGCCTATGCGCCCGTACCCTACGATCGCCACGGTCTTCCCCTGGAGCTGCGCACCCATCCGCTTGTCCCACTTCCCCCCGCGAAGAGACCGGTCCATCCGCGGCACGTGCCGCAGCAGCCCCAGCAACGCTCCCAGCGTCAGTTCCGCCACCGCCTCGGTCGGTCCGTCGGGAGTCGAGTACACCTCTATCCCCAGTCTTTTCGCCGCGTCCAGGTCAACGTTGGACATGCCGGAGCCACAGCGCGACACAACCCTCAGCTCCGACTTCGCCAGCACCTCCTCGTCCAGCGGCTCCAGTCCGGCCACGATCCCCAATACCCCGTCGAGCAGATCAATGACCTCATCTTTCGTCAAGGTCCTGCCATGGGGATTGCGGACCACCTGCAGCCCGGCCGCGGACAGCGCGTCCAGTGGCGCGCTGTCAAGCTCCCCGAAAGAAGAGGGCCCGACCAACACACGGTCCCTAGTCTTGCTCATTGCTTTCCTCCGTTCCCCAGAACGGCGCCAGCCGTTCCCGCGTCGGTTCAGAGAAGTAGCTCAAGGCGTACGATTTAGCCTCCGGTATCCTGGCCGCCCTGGCCTCCGGTTCCAGCTCTCGAATCTCCGCAAGGGCGCCGGCCAGCTCCTCGGCGGAATGCGCGGTCCACTTCAGCGCGGTTAGATCCGAGATCGGGTCCGCCTCGAGCGGCACGTCCACGGCCAGGTGTATCGCCGGAATGCCGCTTAGCAGCCCCTGCATCCCAACCGAAGACATCCTGTAGACCACACACAGCGCGCCCGCCAGGTCATCCGCCAGGCTGCCTGCCGACTTCGAGAAATTCCCGGGCAGGTCCGGCCGGCAGCACTGCGTAAGCAACCAATCCAGGGGCACGTTGGGATGGGCCCTCACAACGACCTTCCGGTCACCAAACACTTCCCGGTGGCCGATCAGCCAATCCACCATTGCAGCCGTTTGCCTCATGCCGTCCAGCGCCACAAGCACCGTCTCCCGGCTACCCCCACCGGCAGGCAACTCGTCTGACTTTGGGATGTACCGCAAGGAGCACCCGGCGCGAACACTTCCTTTCGGCCGCCGCCCCATTCTCACCATCCGATCCGCGTTCCTGGGCCCCGTGCAAACGAGGTAGTCCGGCTCGGGCCTCGTGTCCGCCTCTCCGGGCACCAGCCGGATCTTGAGGTTTAGCGAGAAAACGACCGCCTGGCTGTACCCCACGACAGGCCCGTCCGCCGCCTCTCGGAATGCCTGGATGCAGGCACGCTCGAAGACGTTTCCCTCGTACAGTTGTACGAGCCGCGTAAAGCCATTGGATCTCGCCAATTTCCGGGCCGCCGCGTAGAACAGCTCCGCGGTGGAATTGTAAGACTCATTCCAGCGCACCGCGTTCCACCGGACGACCCGCGAGAAATCGCAGCCCATGAACTCCATCCTGGGCACCCGGAAGCGCCTGGTCAGCACTCGAACCGCGGAACACACCAGCTCACACCAGGACAACACCGAGTACGGGGTGACAATGCGAGGACTGCTGCACTGCCCGGCGCGTGTCATGCCCTGCCGGTAATCGTTCAAGGGCTCGCACAGATAGGTCACGGCCCCACCGGTCTCCTCAATCCGTTCGTGCAGCATGCCGAAGAACGGGTCGTGATACGCCCCTTCCCTGAATGAGTCTGGGTAGAACAGCGACGTCATGAGGACGGGCGTATCCGTCGATGCGCTTGCACCCGGCGGTCCACCAGCGTACAGCTTCTTGTAGAGGCATGCACACAACATGAGAATGCCCCTGGCGGCATTGATACCTGCCTCGCACACGCGCCGGACACACAACGGCAGCCGTGAACGAGCCCGGCGCTGAACATCCCATCCCGCTCGCGCCGCCCAGTCGACACAGAGATCCTCCTCGGCCAGGCTGGAACACAACACAATTGCAGCGTCCGTCCCCGCCGGCAGCCCTCGCCGCGCAAGCGTGAACAGCGCCAACGCCAGGTAGCCCGCGGAACGCTCCCATTCCTGCATCTTAGAGGACACCACGTTGCGCCAGAAGGGATGGTCCTTACCAAAAGGTCGCACCAATTCCCCCCAGGACCGGTCGAACTCCGAGAAGAACTCCCGCGACTCTTCCTCGGTCAGGCTAGGCAGGTACAGACGACGCAGGCCGAGTTCGCGCAAAAGCTCGATCTCCCCCTGCTTCAGCGCCCTCATCGCCATCCATACGGCTCTTGCTCCAGTCGGCACCAGACGATCATGCATGCAATCCGTTATGACCAATTGGTTCATCAGGCTGACCAAAGAATGCGCGGCCTCGGAATCCCACGCTACCCCGGAGGGTCCCACTGTAGAACGGCCTTCCAAGGCCGTTCAGGTGACAGTTGAAAGTGAGAGGCCCATTCTCAATAGCGACTCCGCCTTCCGCTGCACCTGCTCCTTCGACCTGTCTCTACCCTATTCCACACCGTAACGAGCCGCATGCCGATCGTCCTTGCAGAGCAATGCGAACCAGAAACCCTCGAAGCTGATCGCCCTCCAGAATGGCTGGAGAACCAGGCGCTGCCATCCGTGGAAAGGATACATCATCAGCTCCCACTCCGCCGTGACACGCCATCCGGAATGCCAAAAGACCTTCCGCCAATCCTGTCGTGACAGTTCGAAGATGTGCACGTTCTCGATCGTCGGCTTCTTTTCCTCCGGCCACTTCCCCGGCCCACCGCCCGGGATATGCGCGAGCCCCACCCGGCTGCGCCGGATGAACGGCACGGAGACAATCAGTCGCTCGTTAACCACCGGGCCAATCCCCTTGAGAAAACCGATCGGATCGGGCAGGTGCTCCAACGTCTCGAACACCGACACAATGTCATAGCACGCACCCCTTTCCGCGAGCAACGCCGCGTCGGCACGGATCCCTTCCAATCCCCTTGCCCGGATCTTCGCCACGGCGCTTTCCTGCAGGTTGATCCCCACCGACGACAGCTTCTCCGCACCCAACAGCTCTCGCAAGAGCAGCTGTAACGAACCGTCCGAGTCGCCTATGTCCGCGTAGCTGCATGTCTCCTTTGCATCCAGTACCGTCGTGATCGCGCGCTTCGCAAAGAGCGCCTCGGCCGCGACCAGCAGCCTGATCCGATGCTCCATCTCCACGCCGGCAACAGCCGTCGTGAAATGATCCCCCAGGCTCGGCAGATGCACCATGGACTTCTCCCAGATCTCCCGCAATTCCGCGTCCGATCGGACGACCGCACGCACACCGGAAATGGATACGGGATCAATGATACGACTCTTGATGAATTTCTTCATATCCAACACGGGCTCTGCCCGCAACCCAGAGAGATTGATCTTTCACCCTGATCTCATCTGGTTCTGATCCCCGTGTCTCCCTGGCTGCTGCACCTCCACCTCGCCGCGCTTCACCAACTCGCTCATCCTGAGCGGGCATTCGCCACATGCCTCGATCTCGTGAGCCTTCCCTTGCCTGTGCTTCTTTCTCAAAGTGTCCAGTTCCTTCACCCACGCATCCTGGATAGTCGTATCCGGGATACGCCCCAATGCCAGCTTACCGTTATAGTCATTCTTGCACGCCGTCATCGTCCCATCCCACATGATGGTCATTCTCTGGTACGGGAACGGGCAAATCCAGGATGATTCAACAAGCTGGATCTTCTCCTTGACGGTGTCCGCCGCCGGTTCCAGGTCGTTGTACGACACCTGGTCCGCCCTGTCTTTCCAGAACTCGACATAATCGTCCATGCGGTCTCTGAGCTCGGGCAACAGCACGGTCTGAACCCTGATCCGGGGTTGCGAAACCCCTTTCGCGTCACGGATGGCCCGGAGCATTTCCACGTTGCCGACAGCTTCCTCGAACTTCGCGCCCACCCGGCTTCTCTCGTAAGTGGCTTTCTCGAAACCCTCGAACGACACCGTCAACCTGTCGAGACCGCTATCGATCAGCTCTTCGACGCGTTCCGCGGTCAGCAGGACCGCGTTCGTATTGAAGAAGACGTCGAGGATTCCCTTGTCCTTCGCGTACCTGATGAAATCACCCAGTCGCTTGTGAAGCAGCGGCTCACCCCGGAAGTTGAGTTTGCACGCGTACAGCCCTTTCTCGCTTGCCTCGTCGATGATTGCCCTGAATGTCTCCCATTCCATGTACCCGTTCTCGAAATGCGAGTACGTTGTCGCACAGAATGGACACCTTAGATTGCAGTAGCTTGTCGACTCGATATCCAGGTGGAGCGGGAAGCTGCCGCAATCGAGCCGTTCGGGGTTCTTCTCCCACTTCTCCCGGTACTCCCGGACCCGCTCGTCCTGCCGGTCAAAGACGTCCTGCCCTGCCACATCATGGTGGATAGTGTCCCGATGTGCCTGTTCGTTCATATCGCTGCGCTACTCGCCTCCCGAAACGGCAATGGTCTGATTGGTGACAAAGCTGTTCTTGTCGCTCCCGAGGAAAAACGCCATTTCAGCTACCTCCCCGGGCGTTCCCATCCTCTTCAGCGGGATCATGTCGATTCTCTTCGCCATGTCCTTCTTGAACTTCCGATGGAAATCCGTGTCGATCACCCCCGGCTGCAGCGTGTTGACCAGCACGCCGGCCTCGGCTCCGTCCCGCGCCAGCGTCTTTGTCATGCCCTCGAGCGCGCGCTTCGCGCAACCGTAGTGCATGGAGCTGCTTGACCCGCCGTACTTCGTTGCTATGGAGCTCACGTTAACGATCCTGCCCCAGCCCCTTTCTTTCATCCCGCCCATCAGTCTCGACGCGATCAGCATCGGGGCAAACGCATTCACCATGAACGTCGCCGTGATGACATCCAGGACCAGCTCCGAGTAGTGCTTTGCCTCAATGTAAGTCCCGGCATTGTTCACCAACGTGTCGATCCTTGACCCCTCGATTTCCTCGAGAAAACGGCCGATCTCGGCCTCCACCGTGAAATCGGCCTTCAGCGTCCTGCAGCCGCCACCGTATCCCCGGACCAATGCTTCAAGCTCCCGCGCCTTCTGCTCGGATGAACAATAATGGCAAATGGCGTCCCAGCCCTCCGCAGCAAAGGTCGACACGATCTCCCGCCCGATGTCACTCGTCGCCCCGGTAATCAGAACGGTTCTCTTCATATCGCCACCGCCTTTACTCCGCCTCTTCCTGCTCGCCCGACTTGAACCAGTGTTTCTTCAGCCACCACTCGACCCCGGGAATCTGCCATTCATAATCAACGTCACAGCCGCCCTCCTGCTTCAACGGGTAGATCGTGTTCCCCATCCATTTCTGGGGCGGGATGTTGTTCTCTATGTTCTCCAGGTTACCGGGCTGGACAACGCTCACGGAAACATCCGCAAACCAGACATCCTCGTGGCTGTCCCTGTCACAGGTGACACTGCTCTCCACGAGTGCTCCGCGGGAGAGGAACGGATACAGAAGCCCATCCCTCCCAATCATTCTTGCGCGCCACGGGCTCCACATGTTGTACCGCGACACACTCACCGCCGAATCGTAGTCCGGGTGTTCTCTAAGCACGCGTATCCCTTCGTCGATTGTCTCCGGCAGCAGTGTGGCCGCGTTGCAGAACAGCAGCACCATGAGATCGGGCTTCTCGCCCGCGATCCTGCATATCTCCTCGTAGCCGTGGACGAACGCGTCTTCTCCCAGCGCCTCCTTCGTGCACAGGTACGCCGGTCTCTCGATCACCTCAACGTCGTTCTCCCGGGCAAGGTCCATCAGCCGCTCGTCATCGGTTGACAGGAAAGCCCGATCGACCAGCTTCGCCCTCTTCGCGGCGGTCATCGGGTACCAGCTCAAAGGATGCCCCAACACCCGGTGAAGATTCTTCTCCGGAAACCCCACACTCCCTTTCCTCCCCAACAGCAGCGCTGCAATCATGTTCCGTCCTTTCTCCGGATCGTACTCGTACTCGTGACCCACCGTCACCCAGGCCTTTTCGAGGACGAGCCAACCGTTCTTTTCTTCAGCTCATAACACAGGCCTTCTACACCCGCCCTGCCCGCCGCGCCTCGTACTCCGATTCCGGCACCAGCAGGAGCAGCTCTTCCTTGTTCACAAACCTGATAGACTCCTCCGTCGCCAGCTTCTCCATCTCGAAACGGCAGTCCTTCGTGCAGGAACCCATGTGACATGTCATAAAGCAGTTCTCGAGCGTGGTCAACTCCCCTCCGTAAGGCTCATCACAGAAAACATCCACTGCGGCACCACCGATCACGCCGTCCTTGAGAGCATCGTACAGGTCATGCTCGTCTATGATCCCACCCCGCGACGTGTTGATGACGAACGCCCCGGGCTTCATTGTTTCGAGCTCCGGCCGGCCGATCATGCCCCGCGTATCCTTCGTCAGTGGGACGTGTAGCGTGATGATATCCGCCTCCCTGTAGAGCCTTCCCTTGGACACTAACTCGGCCTGGTACAGCTCGTACTTGCTTTCGTCCGGTTCGATATCGTTCACGAGAATACGCTCCGGCCCGAACCCTTGCAGGTGCCGCAGTACGCGGGTCCCGATGCGACCGGTACCGATCACCCCGACCGTAAGGCCCGAGAGCCGCTTGCCCATGAACCGGCCCCACACACCCTCGCGGAGCTTCCTGTCGGCGCCCGAGATATTCCGGCACCCGTTCAGCATGTGTCCCATGGTCAACTCGGCCACAGCGGGCGACGGCGCATCGGGAGTGTACGAAACAAGGATTTCCCTTTCCCGTGCCGCCAGCAGGTCAACGCTGTCGAGCCCGATCCCCACGCGGCTGATGAGCTTCAGTCTCGGCGCCGCGTCCATGACTCGCGCGGTGATCGGTTCCGTTCCGGCAATGAGCACGTCGTAATCGACGAGCTGCTCGGCCAGCTCGTTCTCCTTCAGCTTCCTGCCCAACGGATTCACCGTGAAATCGCATCCGTCATTCTCCCGCAGTATGTCGAGCGGATAGGGATCGATCGCACCGAACGGAACCGTCGATATGAACACCCGCATCATCTCCGCCGGACGCTCCTTCTTCCCGCGCGGCTCAACGGGCCTCTCTCGCCTCGGGCGTACGGCGTACGGCGTGGAGTCCGCCGTGAAACCGTTCTTTCTCAACCACCGTTCGATTATCGGCACCTGCCAGGGATAGTCGATATCCGCGACGCCCTCCTCCTGGACAAGCGGGCAGACCGCCTCCCCGTAAATCGCCGAGAAGTCCGTGAAAGGCTCCTCCAGCTCCAGGAGACGACGCGTCCTGACCGCGATCAGTCGAGCATCGATGAAGTAGTCATACGACGCCATGTCCTGGAGACCGGCCCCCTCCAGCAGACCCTCGTCGGTCATTCGAAACGCGTTGACCGGGCTGAACTCGTGCCGCTGCCCCACGCTGATAACCGAATCGATGTCCGGCCGGTCATCCATGGTCTCGACGGCGTTGTCGATGGCATCGCTCAGAACACACGGGGAGTTCCCCAACAGGAGAACGGCATTGGCCGGCTGCTCCCCCAGGTCCTCGCAGACCCGCTGCATGGATCGCTTGAACTCCCGGATGATGGTCGGATATTCGCAGTCGCGCTCGATGAGGGTGATCCCGTCATACCCCTTGGCAACATGCAGGATCTGCGGCGAGCGCGTCGACACGTACACCCTGTCGACCCTTTCCGCATGGAGCGCGGCAAGCATAGGGTATGAAACAACGGGGCGTCCCAGCACCGGGAAACTGCACCGGTGGAACTCGCCTTCCTCTTCCCTGGCGAGAACAATCACAACGGTTTGTCCTGATACTCCAGTAGTCACTTTCTATTCTCCTTTACTGCTGCACACCTGCCCCGGAACACCCGCGCCGCCGGCGCGCTTCCCGCTCAAGAACGAGTCGCGGACCAACTCAACGCTGTGCTTCCCCAGGATCCCGCGTCTGATACCCATCGCCACGAACGACAAAAGCAATATCGACTTCAATCCCAGCCTGGCGGCATATGGCGCCGCGGCAAAGCGCGTGACAAGCACGCACAACATCGACAGCAGAAGCACGGCATACATGCTCACGAGGCTCGCGTACTCCCAGTCTATCCTGTAGCACCGCTGCGCCACCACGAAACCCACCAACGTCGAGCAAACACCCGCCAGGAGAGTCGCGGCAGCCGCGCCGATAGCACCCCAGTGCGTTATGAAGAACACGTTCAGGCTTACGTTCACGCTCACGCTGAAAACGCTGAGAACGGGCACTATGTAGGTCTTTTTCGCGTAAGTGATCTGGGGCTGCTTGCCGAAGAACAGCACGGCGTAGTAGCAGGCAAGGAGAACCGCCACCTCTATGCTCCCGTGGTATGATACCGGCAACAGGAGCGTAACTACTTCCTCCGAGAACAGAACCACGAGCAGCGCCGAGCCGACGGACATATATGCGAACGGCGTGAGGTAGCGTCCCACCGCTTTTCCACCTTCGTCCCCCAGCGAGAACATGCGCTGGTAGACCTGGGGCGAGAACACGTTCTGGAGAGCCGTCATGAACATGAAGACCGCATACGCGAACATCTGGCCTATGCTGTAGAAGCCTACGCTGCCGGCGGCTCTCAGCAATCCTATCATGTACTTGTCAAACTGGTTGTTCACAACCCCGAGGAATATGCGGGGCGTCAGCGGAAGCCCGATGCGAAGACACGCGCCCAGTCCCGCAACACCGACCCGGGGGCGCCCGGCACGGAACACGAACAGTGTCATTGCCACCAGCACGACCCCCGCCCCGGTAAGCTGGCCCAGCAACAATCCCATCGGCCCGATCCGAAGAAACACGACGAATACAAGCGATGCGCAGACGCCCACGATCGACTCACAGACCCCGAACAGCACGTGCGCCAACGCGTTCTCGCTGTTTCTCAGGTGGGTCAGATAGTACTCATTGATCGAGACAATGCAGGCGGCCCAGTACGCACAGAAGAGGAGGTCACCGTGTTCCCGGGCCTGGGCCACCCAACCCGCCAGTGTGCCTCGAAGAACATACGTACCGGCACCCACGATCACTGCGAGCATGCCAACGAACATCACCACCGAGGACAGCAGGGCCAGCCGTTCCCCGGTTCGGTCGTACTCGAAGAAATTGCGGTCGAACGCCACGATCAAGCCCAGATTCGCCAGCGCCGACGAGAACACGGCATATACCTGTACAAGAGCAAGCACACCGTAGTCAGCGCGGGTCAGAACCCGCGTAAAAATCGGGAGCACCAACAGCGGCAACAGCGAGGTCAGCGCGAGCCGTGCCACGTAGAGAGCGCCGTTACGCACCTGCTGTTCACGGGCGAGTGTCATGATTGCACCAGTAGTCTGCGGAATCTGTCCAGGGCCTCGCCGTCACGGTAGGGATCGAGCAAGGGTGAACCGGATGGATAGGGGTTCCGCCACACACCCGGATCGCCCTTCAGCGCCTCGACCGTCCGCAACAGGTCATCGTAGCCGAAGGTCACCGCACCCGCCACCCGGCCATTGGGCGAGTCTCCATACAAGCAACACGCATCGTGCCATATGGCAGGGCGACTGGCGCTCAGCGCCTCGAACGTAGTCGAGGTGAACGGAAAAGACACCACGATATCCGACACTGAAATCAGCTTCGATGAATCCGCATCATCCGCGTAGAACCTGATGCGGGATCCATCGGATGCCATCTCTTCGTAGAGCTGCAGCAATCTCGGACCCATTTCCCGGTCCAGCCTGAGGTGTGCGCCGCGAGCCTTCTTCTCCTTGAACAGCACGATTACACCCGGGACGTCGGCGACGAGCCGACGAATGTCTTCCGCGAAAGCGATACCTTCCTCGTATGAGGTCACCCCGTTTGTGGTGTACGTGGAATCGAAGCACGCAATCACAAATGCGTCATCCGCTTCAGAATCATCCAGGAGTCCTGACTCCCTCCGCGCGGCGGCCCTCTCCACGATGTGAGAGCTCCACAGACATCCAACGACGTGCGCATTCCGGAATGACGCCGGATGCTTCGCATGATAGTCCGCCATTTCCTCCGACCATGTAACCAGGTGGTCATAGTCCAGTCCGCACCAGAACGGATGGCGCGCTGTTCTGCCGCCATCCGCCGTCTGCCAGTTCCATCCGCCATTCGCCGAGTCACTGAAGTACCATGTGACAACACCGGCCTGCCGCAGCGCGATGTTGCGTCCTACTTGATCCACCCCAAAGTCGCAGTGCGTGACCAATCTCTCGAACCGCACTCGTTCGAGACAACGTGACCAAATGAGGTAGCCCTGGAGCAGGGACCAGGCCGTCTTAATCTCGGTTGCCGTTGTTCGAGCCGCCGACCCCAGCACCCGTATCAGCAGGCCCGCCCACACTCGCGGGTTTGAGAAGAAACGAGAGGCCGGCGGCAGCGCTCGCAACGCGCCCGGCTGCTCCGCCAAACGTGTGCGTTCCGCGGCGGTCAGCGCCACGGTCGAGAAGCACACGAATCCCGAATCTCCAACGCCATCCTCCAGGAAGAAACCCGGCCCACGCCTGTTGTCGGCCAGCTGGCGCGGGCCCACGAGCATTGCTCCCGTGGCAAACCGTCCCCGCTCGATGCGTCTCCCGAGGCGAAACGCTTCCACGAGGCAGGCACACGCCCACATGAATACCAGGTAGGCGCCGCACACCAGGACACCTGAAACGCGAGACACAGCACCCCGCCACCGCCCCCCTCTCGGAAATCTTACGCCGGCGCAGTCGTAAACCCGTGAGCCGCTCTCCTCCAACAACGAACGCATGGCCCTGTAACGCCAAGACCCACCCTTCAGGTAGGCAAGTACACGGCCGGGGCCGATCACATCACGGGCTCGGCTCAACAGGAGGTTAATCGAGTAGAACTCGGCAATCCTCTCGGCCAGAACCTTGAGGAATCCGTTCTCCGCCGTCTCCGAACCAACTACCCTACAGGTGTAGTCGATGAGCGGGGCATGTCGCCGCCTGTAGACCTCGAATACCGGCCCTGCCACCTCCACTGCTTCGTCCGCGGCCAGTTGGTAGATTTCCCTGGCGCGGATGTCGGAACAGTTCACCACCCTGACAAACTTTTCGCGCACGTATCTCTCGATAAAGGACGGCAATGGCGGAGGAAAGAATCGAATGCCTGTCGCATGGTGGGCAGCGTGGAACGGCTCAACGATCCACACCGATGCACCGGCACGTATCCAGCGGTCGATCCGCACCCGATCCCCGGCTCCCGGTGACTCGAATAGAACATTCATCACATACCGGCCCCGCCCATGACAGCTATGCGCGGAACGAGCGCCAACCACGAATGCCTACGCGCGCCGCCTCCACGCGCTGCCCTTCCACGCTACGCACCGTGATGACCCCGTCGACCTCCCCGCACTCGCTGTAGCCTGCCTTCCTGAAAACTGCAACGCTGGCAGGATTCGTCGCGGCAATCGTCGCGCGCACCTCGCGCATTGCCAACTGCGAGTGCAACAACTCGGTGACTCCCCACACAAACGCCGTGCCCAGACCGCGCCCCCTGTCGTCCGCACTGCCGATCAGAACCCCGATCGTGGCAAACTCGGAGTCCGCCCCCAGCCGCTGCGCACCCGATGTGCCCACAAGCCTACTGTCCCGAAAAAGCCCCATGATGCACGCGTCCTCCGAATCCAGAATCCAACGCACGTAGTCACGCTGGCTCTCGATGGTGACCGGGCCCGACTTCGCCACACAGGGCATGTATCTCGTGGTTTGCGGATCGTTGAGCCAGCCGACATAGGCCTCCGAAACATCGTCCACGGTCAGAGACCTCATGCCGAAATGGGCGGTCATCTCGAACTCAGCCCAACACCTCGGTTTCATCCCGGCCTCCCTTGAGCTTCCTCAACGTCAAACGCCCACTTCCATTCGCGCCAACCTGAACTATCCGCCAACACAGAGAAAATGATCATGCCTTGTCGAGCTCCAGAGATTGACCACGGATTGCACTAACTCGCCCTCATCCGTGTTTGTCCGTCACATCCACGGTTATTCTGAAGTCCGGCGACAGTCTATGAATAACTCACGCTAATAGTGTTTCCTATAGAGATCCTCGATCAGCTTCCGTGCCACCGTGTTCCTGGCCTCGATATACGACTGGCTCTCCTCGACGGAGAGCAATCCGCCTCGCCCATCGGCTATACCCAGCACCCTTGCGGGATTTCTCACGGAATCCACAACAACAGTACCCAACCGGCCTATCACACCACCTGCAACAACAGGAATCCCGTCCAGTATGGATTCTCCTGCCTCGTCTATCACCCTGCAAGTGCCTATCGCCATTTCGAGTTCAGCGGCCAGGGCGGCACGACAATCCACCCTACGCAGCTGACGCCCCGCGGCCCGTGCCGCCGACAAGAAACCGTCCGGGTACGAATCAGGCCGAGCCGCGTACACGTGGGCATCAGCAGGAATCTCGCGGAGATGCTCCTCCGTCAGACCGGATGCATGTTCGACCCCGAACGACAGTAGCGCGCCAACCCGGCCTACAGGGATGCCATCACCGGCGACGTCCCAGAGCACAGCATCCACTCCTTGCGTTTCGAGGTTGCTGACGATTGACTGTGCCCAACGCCCCTCGGCCAGCACTAGGACCGGACCCTCCGGGCGTTCCTGCGCCATCAATGCGCAAACGCTAAGACTGAGAACGCGTGCCTCCGAGTACCATCCGAACCTGCTCTTGGAGACACTGTCCCGCGGGGTGCGCTCCCGGAGCTCGGCAGAGGATTCATCGAATAGGATCCAGTCGACTTTACCATCAAACGTCTCAAGAATGCTCCCGAACTCACGCAAGGGCGCCTCGACGTTGCCAATAATCAGAGCTTTGCTTTGCCGCACGAAAAGACCTGTAACGTCTTCGGATGAGACTGTCAGCGAAAGAACCGTCTCCTTGCCCGTCTTCCGTGATTGGCTCCCCATGTCCGCGGCCATGGCCGACAGTCCGGTCTCCACACTTCCCTGCCCCCCTACCATCTCCACATACGCGTCCATGTCCACGTGCGTTTCGTCCGACCTCCCCGAGGCACGCGCCCTGACCCTGCGAACCGCCCTGGCTGCGATATCCGGTGACATCGAAACCTTTTCGATAGCGCCGACCTCCTCGATCAAATCTCGCGGATCGATCCCCTCCTGTCGGGCCACTTCCAGAACCGTAGGCAGGTAGCTTGAATGGAACAGCGCCGCGCCTGCCACCAGACTCATATCGTCCACGCCCTGCTCCCTGGCCATCATTGGTTTCACAATCCGCTCACTCAGGTCCATAGCCATCCGTATATCAACACCCACATCGTACCCCTGTTTCCCAAGCAGAACGGCAACCACCTCAGTCTGTGCGTTCCCCGCGCTCCGCCCCATGCCCCGAAGCGAAGAATCCACGATGTCCGCGCCCGCTCTCACGGCCGCCAGCGCATTGGCCACGGCAAGCTGAAGGTTGTTATGCCCGTGAAAACCTATCTGCGTCTCGGTGGCCGAACGCAATGCAGCCGTATAGCGTGACACCTCCGCTGGTAGCATCCCGCCCGCCGAATCGACTATGCTTATGGCATCGGCGCCAAACCGCTCCGCCTTAGCCGCCTGGACAAGAAACTCGTCCACTTCAATAGCATACGACTTCATCAGGTTGCACCAGACCTTGAGTCCAACCGACTTGGCTTGCTCCACGTACCGCTCCGCTTCGTCCACTTCCGTGACGTTTGTTCCGATCCGAACGAACCCCATGCCATGCTCAGCCGCCATCCGCAAATCCGACAACTTGCCGATCCCTGGAATGAAAAACATGCCGCAAATGGCATCACTCTCGTGCAGGGCGGAACGAGCCGCATCCAGGTATCTCTCGTCCGACGCCGCCGCGCGGACGGATTCGCTTCGCGACGACCCGAGGCCGGTACCGTGCCCCACCTCGATCAACTTGAACCCCGCCCGGGCCAGGCCCAGGGCAACTACATAGGTATCCTCCGCCGTGAATTGGTGACCTATCAGGTAGCTGCCGTCCCTGAGCGTACAGTCAAGTATCAACACCTTCTTCGGCTTGCCGCTTTCTTCTTTCATTTCACACTTTCTCACACCAGTTACACATGGTCGCTCATGAACCCTCGAATCAACGCCAAGAGTTCCTTGACCCGGTCCGACGAGTACTGCCCGTTCACCCAGATATTGACAACTTCAGCGGACAGCCTCGACGCGACCGGGCACCCACCTTCGTTCTGCCCTCCAACCTCACCCACCCAACCGGCAATCGACGGATACCAGGAGGATATGTCGTAGCCCTCCACTCTTACACGTTCCAGGAGGCCCTGCCTTACCGGGGACGCGACCCGGAAAGTGAAGCGCCACGTCACGCCGGAGCCCCCGGTCGTGAGACACGTTATCCCGGGAACGTCCACCAATGATTCAACGCACAGGTCCGCCAGCTCTGTCCGGTGAGCCAGTTCATCATTGAGACTTCCGAGCGCACGGACAATGCCGTCCGCCGTCGCATTCTCGGCGGCGTAAAGGTACATCTCACGAAACAGGTCGGGGAACTCCGCCAGCATTCGGGTCGCGCCGGGTTTCACCTTTGCCAGGTCGTCCACCGCATAGTACATCCGGCGGTATATCTCCTGTATGTCGGCCAGCCCGTCGGGTTTGCCCGGCAGCTGTGATGCCATCTCGCGCGCGCGCGACGCAAGCTCGTCGCTGTCTGTCAGGAATGCTCCGCCGCCGCCCGCGTCAAGGATCTTGGTGTGCCCGAACGAAAGCACAGAGATATCGCCGCGCGACCCAAACGGTGCACCGTCGGCGTACCGCCCCCCCAGGGCCTGGGCAGCGTCCTCGATGAGCAGAACGCCGTTGCGTGCACAAATATCACCGAGGGCCGAGACATTCGCGGTATTTCCGTACAGGTGAACCGCCACGACCGCACCGACGTCGTGCTCGCCTGACAGCAGCTTCTCCACGGACACTACGTCTATCGTTGCCGTATCTCCCTCGACATCGGCGACCAGTGGAAGTCGATCGGCGTACTTCACGGTGAACAGCGGCGAAAGGCATATGAGTCCCGGCAGCACCACGCGCCGCTTCGCAGGATTCGACATGGAGTACGCCATCCACAGCGCGGTTGCGCCGCGTCCCACCAGTACGCAGTGCCTGCGGCCGCACATCGCGGCCAGGGCCGCCTCGCATCTCTCTGTCGAGTCACTCATCGGCTTCCAGCCTCGCCAGTATGTCGTCCACTGTAACGAACCTGAATCGTCTGCCGGATAGCTCCACGGCGCGTGCGATCGCGGCGACGTTATCGGCGACGGCGCGCGGGGTGAACGCCAGTAGCGGGTGCGCGTCCGACTCGCCGTCCCGAAAGAACTCCGGCATCAGCTCAAACGGATGGGTAATGCTCACGAGAACGTCATGCTCCACCATGAAGTTCGCCAAACCGTCGTTAAGAAGACCGGGAACAAAGGCCAGGTTGACATACCGGCGTAGCGGAACACGGTCGTAGGATGTGCGCGTCATTACCGTGTTCATGGGGATTTCCCATATCGGCAGCGCCGGATCGCCCGGGAGCCTGTAATCGGAGCTCGACGGCCGGTATGGCGCGTTAGGCGTCGTTTCCCAGTCGAAGGACTTCTGCCCGTCATCGCGCCGCCTGCCCGGGATACCGCTCGAATCCGCCCTGAGCCCGAGATCCGAGAGCGCCCGCATCGTCTCATTGGTCTGGTAGGCTTCGCCAAGCCTCGCCGCCGAACTGCCGTACCCGGCATCACCAAAGGCCGCGAAGCTGGACTCTATGTCGTGCGCCAGGCACCCGGGGTCCGTCTCCTGTATCCAGCTGCCCTCATGCCGGCGATACAGGTGCGGGTGCCATGCCACCTGGTCCCCTTTCGCCAATCGTGCGTCCCACCAGTCACGATACTCCAGCAACAGATAGGCGGCATCGCCGAATTCCCGGGCTATCTGGCCGTCGCACCGGACAAACCATGTGAAGCGTGGAGCACACCCAAAGTCGTCTTGAAACTCGCCCGCGGCATCAACAAGCAGCTTCCGCCCTTCATCGAACCCGCGCCAGCCAAGGATGGGCTTGGCAGCCAGGCCGACATCCGACAGGTTGCCGAAGTACTCGTCGCTGTCCGTATCCACGGTCAGCGCAACCATAATCTCCCTTTCCGGCGTCACTTCACCCCGTAAACGAGAAATGCTCCGTGCTTCCGATCTGGCGCAAAGAGATCAAATGACAATGTACCCGTCCGCACAGTGCCGAACATGTCGAACATACCCGCCAACTCATCGAGAGAACCGGATATGAACAGGGTCAGGCCCTGCCTGTTGTCAAACTTGCTTTCGTTCTCTATCCGATAGGAACCATCGCCCTTCACAGCCGTTCGATCGAACATGGCATCGCTCGGACTCACTGTGGAAAGAAGTAACACGCCCCCAGGTTTCAGAACGCGATGCAGCTCGCCGATCACCGCGCGCACGGCATCGCGCGTGCCGTTGTAGTGGATGATGTCCCACGACACAACAAGGTCAAAGCTGTCGGAGTCGAACGGGATCTCGTGTCCCCTGACCGGCCGCAAATCGGCGGGATAGCTCAGTGATCCCATGAGATCACCGACCACGCGTATCAGGTGATCACTTATCTCGCACCCGGCGCACCGGTACCCTTTCTCCGCCAGGAAGACAAGGTTGTTGCCATGACCAAAGCCATGGTCCATCACCGTTGCCGGCGGCTCCGGCACGGACACATACCGGCCGGAAATCAGCCTCACCAGGCTTTCGGCCGGAAAGTGCAGCTTGGTCCCCCCAAACAGCTTCAGGTTCGATTCCCACACCTCCTTAGACCTGTCATATATGTCGGCGTCACCAGTCATACGCTCTCCAATCTCCTGCTACTCGTATTCTATGGCCACCTTGTCGTAGGCCGCTGCCGCCTGGCGGTCGGCGGCTTCACGATCATTGCCGAGCACTATCACGTGACCAACGCGATCATCGCCGCACGTAAGCCTCCTCGTCTCATCCCCCGGTCTGCAATATATCTCGAGCTCGTGCACCCCGGGCACGGCCCGTCCCTCGTCAACACCCCTGACAGCCGATACCCGGCCGTTCCGTCCTTCGAAGAACCGTACGCATGCCCCCCTGAGCGGATCGTTCGGCCTGATGCGCGGACCCTCGCCCAACGCGGCAACGACCTGCGCCTCAACGCAGTTCACGCCCGTGACATGCGGTATCATTAGGGTGAAGACCTTGAACCCGGGACCCCGGGCCGCCAGGTCAACCACCCGGGGGCCATCTGCACCCAGTATCAATTCCATGTGGATTGGACAGTTGTCCAGCCCCAGGCAACGTATGGCCCTCTCAGCCAGCAACTTCACCTTCGCCTGTAGGTCCGGAGGGTACGCGCTCGGAAACCTGACGGCGGTATCCAACAAACACGGCGGTGGCGTTCGGTCTTTGTCGGACAGCGTCAGGATCACGATCTCGCCATCAGTCACAAAGGCCTCGACCGACACTTCCGGCCCGGCAAGAAACGACTCCACCACAACCTGCCCGCTCCTGGAAAAGGACTTCGCCGTTGCGTACCCATCCGGCAACGCATCGGCTCTGTCGACAAGACGCACGCCGCGAGACCCCGCATTGTCGGCGGGTTTCACCACGAGGGGAAACCCGATCTCGTCGGCGGCTGCCTCCAGATCGCCTTCCCCCAAGAGAACCCGGAACGGGATGCTCGGCACGCCACACTCCTCGAAGCGGAGCCGCATCGCGCCCTTGTTCGTTGCCAGGGCAACTTGTTCGACGCTCAGTCCAGGCAGGCCAACCTCCCGGTTCACTCGAGCCACCGTCGGCAGGCATACCTCGCTCGCAATACTGAGAGCAGCGTCCACACGATGCTCCCGGGCAGCCTCAATAGCTTTCTCGACATCAGTGACGTCCGTCACAAGACCGACGTCGGCCGATGCCAATCCCGGCGCATCCGCGTCCCGGTCCAACGCAACCACGAAACACCCGCACCTCCTGGCGAATTCAATGCCGTCGGCCTGCGCCGGCCCCGCGCCGACCATCAGCAATCTCCGCCCCTTCAAATCGACCTGATCTCCCGGCATTACCGTCCTTCCCGTGTTTTCTGGAGAACAATCGAGGCAATCCTTGCGGCACCGTGACCGTCCACGAGCTCCCTTCCGATTCGCCCCAGGCGCTGCCGCAGGGACTCGTCCCCGAACAGGTCCGCTATCGGGCCGGGCGCCATATCATTCACGGCCGACTCGAATCCCTCCAACAGAAATCCCCGCTCCCTGAAACGCTTAAGGAACAGCCTCTCCATTTCGTGCTGCGGCAGGGCCACGACCGCTTTTCCCAGGAAAGCGCATTCCAGGATCGTGGTGCCGCCGCCGCAGAACACGATGTCGGCACGCGCCATGTGTTTCTCGATGTTGTCCAGGTGTCCGGTCACGTGGTAGCGATGCCTTGCCTTGCCGCCGGCCAGTGCCGCAACCTGTTCTACCGCCCCGCTGAAAACGCCCGAAACCACCTGCACGTCCAAAGCGGTTTTCAGGTTACTCTCCAGCCATCGCACGCATTTCGGCGTCCAGCCCGCCGGGTCGGCGCCGCCAAAGGTGATCAGCACGCTGGGCTCGGTACCGTTGCCCGGCACCGGCCCGGTCCCCGAAGCCGTGCGGAACGCCCGCCGGATAACGGCATAGTCGAAGCCCTCCCGGCAATCAGGACACCCCGGCCTATCGGAACTAGCGGGCTCCCAGCGTCCCGACAGGTTGAGTATCACGTCCATGCAACGGTCTTCCCTGTAGAAATAGTCCAACGCGACCACAGGAACATCCCCGTAGATCCCCCTGAGCTCCTCCACCTCGGACGAGGCACGGATAGGGCCCTGCCTGTCGAACAGTATGGCGTCGCATTCGGGCACCCGCTCGGCCAGCGCGTTTTCCGGTATGCAGACGACATCCCTTCCCTCCAAGCATTCCAGCGACAGCGCATGCGACGGGAGCGACAGCACAACGGCACACTCCGAACGCAACTCTTCCGCAACAGCGAGGCAACGAAGGAGGTTGCCCATGCCAAACGCGGGCCCCACCGAAGGGATCAACAAAATGGTAGTATGCCTGTCCGAATCCATATACCGTCACCTACGAAGTCATGAAGCAATCCCACGACAGCGGCTCGTGTTCCTGGATGTGCCTGCTTGCCTTGCGGCCGACGATCGCATCCAGATGGCGTGGGTGCAACCCGACACCCGGCCGCAACACCTCTATCATGTCACGAGCTATCACCGTCCCGGCTGCAATCGCCTTTCCCGCGAACAAGGACCGCCTGCCCCGGCGTTTGAACTCCAGTTCCGATTCGACCGCCGCCTTCACGCGCGAACCCATCGCCACCTCCGTCGCCCGGACGGCAGTCACCATGTCGCGGAGTTCGCCCGGCTCAAGGGCAAACGGATGGTCCGGGCCGGGAAGCGACCTGTCCACCGTGAAGTGTTTCTCGATCAGCTCACCCCCCATCGCCACGACCGCAGTCGGCACCGTTATTCCTTCAGTGTGATCGGAATAGCCCACCGGGCACTCGAACGCCTGCTTCATTGTTCGCATCACGCGAAGGTTCACGTCACCCAACTCCATCGGGTAACCGATCCCGCAGTGGAAGAGCGCCACCTCGCTGCAGTCATTGCTTTCCAGGACCGCCATGGCCTCCTCCACGTCGCCCAGGCCGGCCATCCCCGTTGACAGCAAAACGGGCCTGCCGGTTGCCGCAACGCGCGCAAGCATGGGGAAGTGGTTGATTTCGAACGAGGCAACCTTGAACGCGCTCACGCCAAGATCGAACAGCTGGTCGACCGCCGCCTCATCGAAGGGCGTCGCCAGAAAGGTGATCCCCCTGTCCCGGGCATACGCAAAGAGGTCCGGCAGCCATTCTCTCGGCATCTCGAGCCCCTTGAATAGCTCGAACGGCGACTTCGCCCCCGCGACATCTATCCGGTTGATCGGTATTTCGGCCGGGCTCGCAATCGTTTCCGCCGAAAAAACCTGGAACTTCACGGCGTCCGCCTTCGCTTCGGCGGCAACGTCGATCAACCGGAACGCCTGGTCTATGTCGCCGTCGTGATTGCTTCCCGCCTCCGCGATAATGTAGCAGGCCGCTTCGCCGCCGACGTCACGACCGTCAATTCTGAATGCCCTTGCCGTCACTGTTCTCCTCCTCCAGGGATTTCAGCAATCCCTCGTTCCTCACGATGCCGCTGTTCATGTCGGCAAGGTCCGGGCGATCCTCCAGTATCGCGAGGACCTCGGCCAGGTAGCCGAACTGCCTCCTCCGCGCCAGTTCGTCGAACACGGCGGTCAGGAACCTGTAATCGTCCTCTTCGTCCAACGTCCACCTGTGGCCGCTCAGGTCCCTGGGGTTACTCACGTTCACGCACCTGAAACTGTCGGCATTGTCGTGAATGAACAGTGTGACATGTTCCCTCTGGGGTCTTCGTGACGCTTCCCGCCGGCATGTCTCGAGAGCGGCCATCGATATCACCTCCGTGTCCAGTCCGTCGGGGAGCGCGGGAGGACTCGCGTTGGATGCATAGTCCGCCCCTTCCGCCAGGAACCGCTCGAGCACCAGGGCGCTCTGTACGGGGTCCAGCAAGGGGCAATCGCCGGTAATACGCATCACCGCCTCCGCGCCGGCCGCCATGGCTGCCCGGAAATACCTATCGAGTACGTCATCCTCGCTCCCGCGGAAGACCCCCACACCGGCCGCCTCGCAGAAAGCGGCAAGCTGATCGTCCGACTCCGAAACCGTAGTGGCCACCAGCGCCCGGGTGACTCCCTCCACCATCGCCGCGCGCCGCATCACGTGCGCAATCGCCGGTTCGCCGCCCAGCGGCATCATTGACTTCCCGGGAAGCCTCGAGCTCCCCATCCTGGCCTGGATTATCGCAACCGTCCTCATTTCGGCCACCTGTCCGGCCTGATAATCTCCTCATCGATATCGCGCAGATCCCGCTCCACCACGTCGACTACGCCGGTCACGGGATCCCCCCGCCATGTCGCCACGTTCTCTCTTACCTGTTCCGTCGACTCCGCGCCGAAGACCACGCGGCCATACCCCTTTTGCCTCAGGTATCCAAGGGCAAGCTCCCTGCGCGTCACCCCCAGGTCTTCCGCAACCGAAGCCACTCGCCGAAGCACGCGTTCGGCAAATCGCATGTTCGGGGGAAGCTCATCCGGCGACATCAGCAGCAACCCCTGCACGAAAACGCTCCTGAGGTAGACCAAGCAGCCCCGTTCGCGCGCCAGTTCGAACACCCCCGCCGCCTCGAGCCGCCGGTCCAAAACACTGGCAGGCCCCTGCAGAACGTCCACGCCGTCCAGGCAGATCGCCCGCATCGCCGCATCCGGAGCATACACGGACACACCCACACGACGCGTCTTTCCGCCCGCCACCAGCTCTCTGCAGATCAGAGCCAGCGCGGGCGTCCAGGCATCGATCACGCCTTCGCAGTGGAAGAGCACCGCCTCCAGGCCGGCAACACCGAGACGTTCAATCGAGGAGTCCACCGCGCGAAACACCGAATCACGGTCGAGCTGAACTTCCGGCCCGAGCTTGGTTGTCACCCGCGCAAGACCGGCACACGCATTCGTCGCCAGGGCATGGCCGAGCACGAGTTCGCTCACCCCGTATCCCTGCGCCGTATCATACTCGCGGATACCATGCTCCCACGCCGCGCCAACTATCTCGTCTGCCGCTACCTGATCGGGCTGTCCGGTTGCGTTAGCAATTCCATAGGGCATACCGAGCTGTGCCGTCCCCAGCACCAACGGAACCTCCTTGAATTTGCCGGCTTCGGACATAGCGTCTCCGTCAAGTTAACCGGGCAAACCCCCTGGCCGACGGTTCGCCCGTCAGCCTGGCCTCCACGTCGCCCGACCGCAGGGCATCGGTCAATTCGCCAAACACATCCCGCACGGCCGCAGCATATGCCTCAACATCCTCGTCCGTGTGAGCGTACATCGCATAGAAGAGGTTTGAGGCCAGGAATCCACGCTCCAGCATCAGCTGCACAAACAGCGCCTTGAGCATGAATTCATCGCCGGCCCTGAAGCCAAAATGACCCAGCGGCAGCATGCCGCCGACCGACACCGGCAGCCTCGTCGCTTCAGCCGCACTACGCCAACACTCCTGCACCTTGCCGCCAAGCTCCTGAAGTCGTCTGCCGACATCCAACGACCTGTGCTTCCCTATCGTCGCCAAGGCCGCGGCCGGCCCCACACGCTCGGTCCAGCAGGTGCTGCTGATGAACGTCCTCTGCGCCGACTCCATGACATCCCTGCGACCGATCACCGCGCCGATCGCATACCCGTTTCCCATCGCCTTCGAGAACACGGCAACGTCGGGGGTCAGCCCCAGCACGAGATGCGCTCCCCCGGAATTGAGCCTGAATCCGGCGGATATCTCGTCCACGATCAGCACCGCGCCGCACTCATCGGCCAGCCCGCGAACGCCCTCCAGGAATCCCGGTTCCGGGTCTTCGCCGCGGATCGGCTCCATCACGATCGCCGCCAGCTCCTTGCCGTGCCGGGCAACAATCCCCTTCAACTCGTCGAGACGATTGTAGTGGAAGGGCAGAGCCGTGCCGGCCAGCCCTCCGGGGACTCCACCCGGATCCAGCCCCTCCAGCAGGTGTTCCCCCAACACGTCTCCCTCGGAAAGATTGGCCGCGAGATACCAGTCGTGCCACCCGTGATAGCCGCAGAACGCCACTCTGTCCCGCCCCGTACGGGCCCTCGCGATCCGAACGGCCATCGCCATGGACTCGCCGCCTGTTCGCGCGAACCGGACCATTTCCGCCCAGGGATGGATTTCGCACAGCAGTTCAGCCAGCTCGACTTCTTCCGGACAGTTCAGAGAGCAGCTTACCCCGCCCTCGACCGCCGCCTTGACCGCCGCGTCAACATCATCGTCGGCGTAGCCCAGCACATTCGCGCCGATGCCGGAAATACTCATATCCAGGTACCGGTTCCCATCCAGGTCCCATACCTCGGCGCCTTTCGCTCGGCTGTAGTAGCCGGGCCACACACCAAGACTGAACTGGTCCGGTCTCTTCGACAGCAGCTGCGTCATCCCCGGAATCAGCGCCCTGCCCTTCTCCTGCATCGCCAGGCTCTTGGCTATCCCCATCACTGCTCTCCCGTCAACGCCTTGACGGCGTCTATGACCTTGTTCACGTCGTCGTCACCCATCCGGGGATGGAGCGGAATCGAGAGACACCGCTTGTAGTACGATTCGGCAACCGGACAGTCACCCCATCCCGTCCCAAAGCGCTCCCTGTAGAACGGCTGGGTGTGCACCGGGATGTAATGCACCTGCGTCTGGACACCCCGATCCAACAGCTGTCCCATCAAATCGTCCCTTCTCATCCCAATCGCCTCGAAATCTATCTGCAGCACGTAGAGATGGAAGTTGGTCGCGCACAGCGGCGACTCGTAGGGCACGCGCAGCTTTGAACAGCCGTCAAACGCGCGGTTGTAGGCATCGACGATACTGCGCCGCCGCGCCATGAACGTCGGCAGTTTCCTCAACTGCGACAACCCCAGCGCACACTGCAGGTCCGTGATGCGGTAATTGTATCCAAGCTCCTGCTGCTCGTAGTAGCCGCGACTCGGCGGTTCGGACGCCAACAGCTCCGACCGAATGCTCGTGATGCCGTGCGACCGGAAACGGCGAAGCCTGCGGTGGAGCAGCTCGTCGTTCGTAAGCACCATTCCACCTTCACCGGTCGTGATGTGCTTTACCGGATGAAAGCTGAAAACCGTCATATCGGAGTACACGCATGCGCCGACGTTCGCGTCACGATACCGCGAACCGAGCGCATGGCTTGCATCCTCGATCACGCACACATCCCTCCCCCCGGCACCCGCTGCGGCATCCACCGCATCCCGGATCGCCTGCATGTCGCAGCTCTGCCCTGCGAAGGCGACCGGTATGACTGCGCCGGTCGCGCCCGTAAACCGCTGCTCCAGGGCGGCTCGGGACATGTTATAAGTATCGGCTTCTATGTCCGCGAACACAGGCGTGGCGCCGCAGTAGACCGCACAGTTCGCCGAGGCAACAAACGTGTTGGGCGACGTGACCACCTCGCACCCCGCCTCCACGCCTGCCGCAAGACACGAAACGTGTAAGGCGGCGGTCCCGGAACTGACCGCCACCGCGTACTTCGCGCCACAGCGTTCCGCCACGGCAGCCTCGAACGCCTCGATCTTCGGGCCCTGCGTGAGATTCGTGGACCGGAGCACTTCGGTGACCGCATCCTCGTCATCCCGGTCCACCGACTGGGACCCGTACCGAATCAATCCGGACGATGCCCCGGCGGCAACGCTCTCACGCCCGATCCTTTCCCGGAACCCGCATCGGAAGTCCCTGTAAAACGCCTCTACGCTGTCGGCGACACACGGCAACCGGTACAAGAGCGCTTCCTCAAACGCCCGAGTATCCAGGGACAGGTCCTTCCCTCTCGGAGCCTTGAGCGACGAATCATCGATCGATATCGCCTTCACCAAGTCGCGGTCCAGCCCGAACCGCTCCGCTATCAGCGTGGCAAATTCCAGCTTCGTGACAGAATCGCTTGCTCCAACGTTGTAGGTACCCGAAAGTCCATCCGCTACCGCTACATCGAGCGCCCGGGCCAACTCCATCGTGTAGATCGTGGAGAAACGAACATCCGCGAATGCGCTGACCCGGCTCCCTTCCTCAAGGCCGGCCAGGATCCATTCTCCCAGCGACTTCTTGTCCTGGACATTCCAGCCAAACAGGTTCGTCCGGAGAATCAGCGTGTTCTCCCGTCCATCGAGCTGGTTCTCACCGTCGCGTTTGGAGGCGCCGTAGACGTTGCACGGCCCGATTCCCCCATCCTCGGCGAAGCCGCCGTCAACGCCATCGTAAACCGAGTCCGAGGAGAAGTAGACGAATCGGGCCGCCTGTAGCTCGGGACACCCGGCGATCTCACCCACGAGCAACACGTTCGTGCGTCGCGCCAGCTCGGGATCCTCTTCGCACGCGTCAACGTTGGCAAGCGAGGCACAGTGTAGAACAACATCCGGGAGAAAGCCGCGCGCCACGCGGCCGGCCGCCCCGGGCTGCAGGAGGTCGACTCCGGCCGTGCAGATACCGGGAATCTCGACGGCGTGCCGGTTGTACAACCCGAGCACATCGTACTTGTCCCGGAAATAGACTGCCAGGTTGCTCCCCAGCAACCCGCTCACCCCCGTTATCAACATCCTCTCCCGCATCCCCCCACTCCCCCACTCACACACTCCCACACTCACACACTCCGGCTCCTACTTCGGCACGTCCTTCATCGACCACCGCGCCCTCTCGATGCTCACGTCGTCCTCGATCTGCGCGAGGATCTCCCGCAGTTCCTCGACCGACAGCTGGTCCGGATTCCTGTCCGACGTGTACTTGAACCCCTCGGGGCAAGCCTTGCCCCCCTCAAGCGCCGGTCCCCGGTCGATTCCCCGCCGGGCCTGGCGAATAACGTAGCACTCGTCGTACTCCGTGGTGTTGCGCCCGTCATCCTCGCCGATCAGGGACTCGTGCACCTTCTCGCCCGGCCGAATGCCAACGGTTTCCTGTTTGCATTCCGGAGCGATCGCCGTCGCCAGGTCCGTTATCTTCATGGAGGGTATCTTCGGAACGAATATCTCCGCGCCCGCTCCTATCTCCAGTACCTTCATAACGAAGTGCACCCCCTGGTCCAGGGTGATCCAGAAACGCGTCATGCGCGGATCGGTTATCGGCAGGACGCCGGTCGCGGCACGTTCCTTGAAAAATGGTACCACCGACCCACGGCTCCCCAGCACGTTGCCGTACCGCACAACTGAGAACCTCGTGTCCTTGTCGAACCCGCTGTAGACATTGCCGCTCACAAACAGCTTGTCGGAACAGAGCTTCGTGGCCCCATACAGGTTTATCGGGTTGCACGCCTTGTCGGTGGAGAGCGCCACTACCCTTTTGACGTTGTTTTCCAGCGCCGCGGCAATCACGTTCGTCGCACCGATCACGTTGGTCTTTATGCACTCCTCCGGATTGTACTCCGAGGACGGCACCTGTTTCAGAGCCGCCGCGTGTATCACGTAATCGACGCCCTGGAAGGCGCGACGGAGCCGTTCCCTGTCGCGCACATCCCCGAGCATGTACCGCATGCACGGATATTCCCTATCGCCCCACTTCTGCGACATCTCGAACTGCTTCAGCTCGTCCCTGCTGAGAACTATCAACTTCTCGGGCTCGTACGTGTCGAGAACAATCTGGACGAACTTCTTCCCGAAAGATCCGGTACCACCGGTAATGAGTATATTCTTGCCGTTCAACATAGCTTTTCTCCTCTTGTCACAACGCGGACATTCGGAATGACTCTACCCGGTCAGTATCCTGACCAGGCGGCTGCCCAGCAGCCGATCCGCCATTCTACAGAGATCCCCCGCCCGCTTGATCCTCTCGTACATGAAGGCCTTCTCGTCCCCGGCCTTCGGCTTCCTCGCCGGCTTCAACGCGTCCTGCGCGCGCTTGAGCTCGAGCCCCACGGTCTCGATCCTGGCCCGGACCGTCTTCAACAGGCCCTGCTGCAACGCGAGCCCGACATGTTCTACCGTCCGGTAATAGTTCCGGCGGTCCCCTTTCTTCCACACGCGCTCCAGCAGGCCGAGGCCCTCGAGCTGTCGCGCGGCTATGCTTACGGCCGCCTTGCTGAGCTCGAGCTCCGTGGCGACCTCGCCCAGCGAGCACGGCTCGCTCGACAGGTAAACACACGCCAGCACCTGTCCGACGATCCGTCCCAACCCGAGCTCCTGCGTCGCCCTGCCCCCGACCTCAACCAAGCGCGCCTTAACCTGGATTGCTTCACTGTCCATAACGCTCCCTATCGTTTACAATTTTGTTAACACTATCATATTTATCAAATTGATGTCAACTTAATTTCGCGGGGCCCGCGCAGGCTCTCGGGCCCGGTATTCAGGCGTTTCCGCCGGTTTTTCCGATAAGGCACATGGTTTTCTTTTGCTTGCAATGTGGCCGGGCCTGCGCCAATATGCGCCGCTCGAAAGGACAACTATGACAACTACAGACAGTAATCGGCTCGTGCCGCCACACGGCGGCGAACTCCGCCCTCTGATGCTCGAGCCCCCCCAGCTGGCGGAGGCGACAGGAAAGGCAAAGGACCTGCCTGCCGTGCGTATGTCGTCCAGGGAAACATCCGATCTCATCATGCTCGCGACCGGCGCCTTCAGCCCGCTTGACGGCTTTATGCGCAAAAACGATTACCAGGGCGTGGTCTCCGGGATGCACACGGCAAACGGCACACTGTGGCCGATACCCATCACCCTCTCGATTACCGGCGACCAGGCTGCGGACCTGCACGAAGGCACCGAGATCGCACTCGTCGACGACGGAAGCAATACGCTCATGGGCAGCATGCTCGTCGAGGAGAAGTACACCTACGACAGGAAACTCGAGGCCCGGGAGGTCTTCGGGACCGAGGACTCGGAGCATCCCGGCGTGGCCAAGGTCTACGAACAGGGGGATGTGCTCCTGGGCGGCCCCGTCAAGGCGTTCTCCGAACTCGACTACCCCGAACGCTTCGCCGGCTACTACGCGCGACCCGCCGAAACCCGCGCGATATTCGAAAAGAAGGGGTGGCGGACCGTGGCGGCTTTCCAAACCCGAAACCCAATACACCGCTCCCACGAGTACTGCACCAAGATCGCGATCGAGATGGCGGACGGCCTGCTCATCCACCCGCTCGTGGGCAAGCTGAAGGCCGGCGACATACCGGCGGACGTCCGCATGAAATGCTACGAGGCGCTGCTGGAGAACTACTACCCTTCCGACCGCGTGGTCTGCAAAGTCTACCCGATGGAGATGCGGTATGGCGGACCCCGTGAAGCCGTCCTCCACGCGATATTCAGGCAGAACTACGGGTGCAGCCACCTGGTCGTTGGCCGCGACCACGCGGGCGTGGGCAATTACTACGGTCCGTTCGACGCGCAAAACATCTTCGACGGCATCCCACACGGTGAGCTGCATATCAGTCCGCTCAAGATAGACTGGACCTTCTGGTGCAACAAGTGCGAGGGGATGGCGTCCACCAAGACATGCCCGCACCCGAAGGAAGACCACTTGATGATCAGCGGCACGAAACTCAGGGAAATGCTGACCAACGGCGAGCGGCCGCCTCCCGAAATAAGCCGTCCGGAAGTGGCGGACATACTGATGGAGTACTACAAAGAAGCGACAGGCAAAGACTAGCAAGGGGGCAGCATGGAAGAGCAAGGGAGATTCCCCCCTGCTCGCCCGTGCTCCTCCCTCCCCATCCTTCCTGTCCCCTGGAGATAAAGATGGCAGACCACAAAGCAACCAACATCACCTGGCAGAACACTACGGTCAATTATGATGACCATCGCAGCCTGATGGGCCACAAGGGCGCCGTTATCTGGTGCACGGGCCTGTCCGGCGCAGGCAAATCAACCGTCGCCACCACGGTCGAACAGATGCTTTTCGAACGTAGATGCCACACGTACGTGCTCGACGGCGACAACATCAGACACGGCCTCAATCGAGATCTCGGCTTCAGCCCGAAGGACCGCGCCGAGAACATCCGGCGAATTGGCGAAGTTGCCGCTTTGCTCGCGGATGCCGGCCTCATCACCATCACCGCCTTCATATCACCCTACGCCCAGGGACGGAACCAGGCCCGCACAGCCCGCACGGCAGCTACCTTCATCGAGGTCTTCTGCAATTGCCCGCTGGAGGTGTGCGAACAGCGCGATCCCAAAGGCCTGTACAAGAAGGCGCGCGCCGGCGAGATCAAGGAATTCACCGGGATCGACGCTCCCTACGAAATCCCGGATGACGCGGAGATGGTGCTCCATACCGACAAGGAAACCCCGGCGGAAAGCGCCGCCAGGGTTGTGGCGTACCTGGAAGAAAAGGGCATCATTCCCCGGAGACAGTGAATAGTAGAATTCACCATTCACTCTGTACAAGCCACCACACCGCATGGTTCACCGCCAGCGCGTAGAGGCTTGAGACCAGATCGTCCACAACGATTCCCACCCCACCCTTCACGGCCTGCAGCTGCCGCGCGGGGGGCGGCTTGATGATGTCCAGCACCCGGTGCGTCACGAAAGCCAGCCCAAGCAGCCACGGGTGCGCCACCCAGGGCAGCCACAGAACACACAGAGGGAACGTCAGGTACTCGTCGGCGACAATCCTACCGTCATCTTTTCTCCCGTAGATCGCCTCCGCCGCGTCGCATACAGGAACCGCCAGTGCCACCAGTGCAACGGCCAAACCGACCTGCCAAAGCTGCCCCAGCCCGGACATGGCCACGGCAATCGCCACGCCCAGTACCGTGCCCACAGTACCCGACGCGAAAGGACTCAACCCAAGCCCAAACCCCGTCGCCAGCAGAAGGGCAATACGCTTCTTCATTGCGTGGAGAATACCCCTGCAAGGGGCAATCAGCAAGACTCAACGCCCGGCATTCAACGTCCAGGCACCGGAAAGCCATCCCCTTGAGTTCATCCCTGCATCCTTTCCTCGCCTTCGACTAAGGAAATATGTTATCTTACCGTTTTACACATTAAAGCGGCTATCTCTCGCCATGTTCCGTTCCTCCTACAAGATAGCGACTGTCTGGGGTATACCAATCAAGGTACACATATCCCTGGTCGTCCTGCTCCTTATCTTCTGCGTGGAGGCGCTCGTCAGGGCTCAGCCCGGGTACGCGCTTCTGGACGTGACCACCGCCTTCGTATTCGGCGTCTGCCTCTACACCTGCATAGCCTTCCACGAGCTGGGCCACTCGTACTTCGCGCTGAGAAAGGGATGTCGCGTCAAGCAGATCACCCTCATGCTCATAGGCGGAGCGGCGCAAATGGAGCGAATGCCGCAGAGACCGAGAGACGAGCTCATAATGGCCATCGCCGGGCCGGCGGTCAGCCTCCTCCTCGGGGCCGTCACCGTCCCCCTGGGGCTGTGGCTCATACCACGCACGAGCGGCCTGTGGCGGCACGTCAGCAGGCATGTCTTCTTCCTCGGGGCCATCAACTTGGCATGGGTGATATTCAATCTACTGCCGGCGTTCCCCATGGACGGCGGACGCATATTGCGCGCGCTTCTCACTCCCAGGCTCGGCCGCCTGCGGGCAACTTTCATCGCCGCGCGGCTTGGCCAGCTCCTGGCAATCGTCGGCGGCATATTTGCTCTCCGGTGGAGCCAGTGGATCCTGGTCGCCATAGCCGTCTTCATCTACGCCCTTGCCGGCAACGAACTCAAGATGGTGGAGCTGCAGGAAACCCTGAAACGCCGCGGTTTCACCATCTGGCCACCCTTCACGCCGCGCGAAAAGCCACGGCCGGTAGACGATGACGAGGTACAAATCGGTCCCCCGCCATACCGCGCCGGCCCCGATTCCCGCTCCGAAATCCGCCCCAACGACTGAAACCGGGACTTGCGGATCAAGGCGCCGCGCCCGGGCCGGTAGGGCGGATTCCCATTGGCTCTAGGGCGCTGAAACTCAACGAGTTGAAAGAAAGTACGGGACTTTTGCTCCGACATTTGTTTTCATGTGGGCATGAAAGCATCAAGGAAACCGAAATTGACGGC
>Ga0272442_10001499_pt1 | contig 35459 bp, 22 predicted proteins | sample SSMForm2O_FD_200262 | JGI IMG/M metagenome (GOLD analysis project Ga0272442, IMG submission 200262) | Marine sediment archaeal communities from Little Sippewissett salt marsh, Falmouth, MA, United States - SSM-Form-2O | ecosystem: Environmental > Aquatic > Marine > Wetlands > Sediment ... | reverse complement strand
TAGGACCTTCTCCTACTCGCCCGGAGAGCTGGCGAGGATCACCGTCGAACTCTATCGAAGAAATCGGATTGAAGGGCTCTTCTTGAGCTCGGGGATCGGAAAGGGCGAGGACGAAACCATGGAGGAGATGATCGAGACGGTGAGGCTTCTGAGAGGCCCTTACCGGTTCCGGGGCTACGTCCACCTGAAGATCCTCCCTGGAACGTCGAAGGAGCACGTGAGGGAGGCGGTGGAGCTTTCGGACCGTGTGAGCGTGAACCTGGAGGCGCCGTCGGGATCCAGATTGACTGAGCTCTGCCCGTCGAAGGATTATGAGAGGGACATCATGGCTAGGCAGGGGTATGTTAGGGATCTGTCGAAAAAGGTGGACCTTCCCGCGGGCCAGACCACCCAGATGGTGGTGGGAGCCTCCGAGGAGAGCGACCTGGAGATCTTCGACCGGCTCCTCTTCGAGTACGAGGTCATGAACCTGAGGCGGGTTTACTTCTCCGCCTTCAGGCCCGTGGCGGGCACCGTCTTCGAGGAGAGGGATAAGGCGCCCTCCTGGCGAGAACATCGCCTCTACCAGGTCGACTGGCTCCGCCGGGTCTACAGGCTGGACGAAAAGGAGATATTCATGGCCTTCGGCGACGACGGCTTTCTCCAGAACAGAGATCCGAAGGTGGCGATAGCCCTGAACTCCTTCGACTCACCGATCGACCCCAACTCGGCCTCCTTCGGTGAACTGATCAGGGTGCCGGGGATCGGCCCCAAGAGCGCCCGGAGAATCGCCCTCCTCCGAAAGAAGAGTAAGATCGAGAGGATGAGGGACCTTGCGGCCCTGGGTGTCGTGGTCCGCCGGGCGGGGCCCTTCCTCAAGATCGACGGCAAATGCGGCACGACTCTGGATCGGTGGATGGGATGAGGACCCCCTACGACTTCGTCGAGCTTCTCGCAGCCCACAAAGACTGCGACACCCAGCTGATCGAGCGGGCGAGGAAGCTTTCGCCTCTGGAGATGGAGACCTCGACGGACCCGAAGATCATTCGCATACGGAAGATGATATACTCGGTCCAGGGGGAGATCCACCGGATGAGGGGCTTTGTGAGGCTTGAGCCCCGGGGAAGGAAAGTCCTCTGGGGCCGGATGAGCCCCGACCACGAGATAGGGTTTGAGGTCGCCGACTTCTTCGCAAAGAGGTTTCCCGGGACGATCATCGTCCTGGGGGACGAGACGAAGTCCTGTTCCTCCCTCCGCATCGAAGGCGGCTTTCTCCGCACTCGGGGCGATGGAGTCACGAAATCATTGGAAGAACTCGGCAGCCTGATGAATATCGAAACCGACGAGGACGATGCCGAAGCTGACGTCTCCGACCTCTGGGAGATTTACTACAAAAGCCAGGACCAGCCCAGAGAAGACGGAAGAAGACCCTTTGGAGGGAGGATATCCAAGAAGGCCCTCATGTCTGCAGGGATGGAGACGGAGAGGGGGCGAGGAAACAAGAGACTCGCCGACTTCATTTGAAGATCTCGCCCGTCTCCTTGGACCAGAGGAGGAGGTCCAGATGGCCCATGGGAATTTTTGTCGCTTTCGAGAAGTCGATCATCTTTTTTTCGATCTCAAGGTACCTCTTTTTGGTGAGGGATTTTGGTACCTCGTCGATGACGCCCAGGATCACCAGATTCTTGAGTATGTGGCGATCGAGGATGGAAAGCTCCTCGCCGAGGCCGATGTTCCGGAGGAAATGGCCCGCCTCCTTGTAGCCGAGGCCCTTGACGTTTTCCACCAGCCACTCCCGGGCGGCGATGGGGCTGTCGAACCCTCCCAGGATGGATCGGATCGAGAGCTTGCCATCTTTTGTGAACTGCTCTCGGGCCAAGACGATGTAGCTCGCCTTCCTATCTTTGAAGCGGACGTTGGAGAGTTTCTCGAGGATCTCCTCGGCGGTGCCGACGAAGAGGAGGTCGCCCTTCCGGAGCCTCTCGACGGCGGGCCAGCAGGTCCTCGCCCGAGACTGGGGGGTGAGGATGCAGAAGGCGAGCTCGGCGAATAGGTCGCGGTCCGAGCCGACATCCCAGATCCGCCTGAAGTCGTCGAGGCGGGCTTCGATCTTCTCTTTCTGGGCGCTGTGGAAGGTGAGAATCTCATCGACCTTGTCGGGGTTCATCGGCGCTCTGTTATCGTCGGGCGATAAGACGGTGTCGGAAGAGGCTTAGTTGTCAGTCCAATCACAGAACGAACCCTGCAAATAATTTGAAATATACAACTATACTTTTCCTAAACACGCGTGCTTACCTGTGGAGCCTCATGTAAATGATTAGAGTAACCTTCTAATACAATTAACCATCACCAGTCTCCGGCGCGGTTGGGAACATGGATGAAATCAGACTCATTATCGATGGTCGAGAGGTAACAGTCCCCGCGGGGTCTACCATTCTCGATGCGGCCCGAAAATTGGGCTCTTATGTGCCGGCACTCTGCGATCACCCGGACTTGAAGCCAATAGGCTCCTGCAAGCTGTGCATCGTCTCGATAGAGGGCCTCGATTACTATCCCACATCCTGCAATACCCTGGCCGAAGAGGGGATGGTGGTGGAGACCCGGACAGAAGAGCTGCAGGAGATGAGAAGAAACACTCTGGAGATGCTCTTGGCCCTGACCAATCATCCCACATCCTGTCTTTTTTGCGAGCGAAAGGACGAGTGCACCGACCTGCGCGAGTGCATGATGAAGTTTCCAGTGACCGTGGGCTGCAAGTACTGCCCCAAGGATGGAAGCTGCGAGCTGCAGGAGGCGGTGGAGTTCGTCGGCCTGAAGAGGGTTCGATACCAGCATTCTTTTAGAGATATGCCGGTTTTAAGAGAGCCCTTCTTCGACCGCAACTACAACCTCTGCATTATGTGCAGCCGCTGCGTGCGAATCTGTGACGAGGTCCGTGGGGAGGGCGTCCTCCGCTCCAATCCCGATTTTCATCGCATGCACTGGATAGGCCCTGCGTCTCTGCAGGACTCGGACTGCAAGTTCTGCGGAGCGTGCGTGGACGTCTGCCCCACCGGCGCCCTCAGCGTCCGCTCCGATAAATGGGCGCGGCCGGAGAGGACGGTTGCCACCGTCTGTCCCTACTGCGGGGTTGGCTGCCGATTAAAGCTGGGAGTCGAAGATGACAGAATCGTCTCCATATCTCCGGATCGAGAAGGCCCGGTGAATCGGGGGCAGCTGTGCGTTAAAGGCCGTTTCGGCCTGGACGAGATCGTCCATCATCCCGACCGGCTGACCGTCCCTCTGATAAGGCGGGACGGGAGGCTTGAGAAGGCGAGCTGGGAGGAGGCCCTGGACCTCGTCGCCAGGAGGTTCACCGAGATCAGAGACGAATACGGCCCCGACTCCCTTGGAGCGTTCTCCTCTTCAAGGTGCACCAACGAGGAGAACTACCTGGTCCAGAAATTCGCCCGGGCCGTCTTCGGCACCAACAACGTGGACAACTGCGCCCGGATCTGCCACGCCCCTTCGGTGACCGGGCTTGCCGCCTGCTTTGGAAGCGGTGCCGCCACCAACTCCTTCGACCAGATTGAAGACGCAGACGTCTTATTCATCATCGGCTCCAACACCACCGAGGCTCACCCCATCGTCGGACTGAAGGTGATCAAGGCGGCGAACAAGGGCAAAAAGATCATCGTCGCCGACCCCCGCAAGATCGAGCTGGTCGACCGGGCGAAGATCTGGCTCAACCTGAAGCCTGGAACCAACATCGCCCTCCTGAACGGGATGATGAACGTCATACTTCGGGAGGGTCTGGAGGATCAGGAGTTCATTGCCGGTCGCACCGAGGGGTTCGAGGAGTTCCGCAAGGTGGTCGACGGATATCCGCCCGAGAGGGCCGCCGAGATAACCGGCGTTCCCGAAGAAGATATAGTCGAAGCTGCCCGGCTCTACGCCGGGGCGGAGAAGGCGATGATCATCTACAGCCTGGGGATGACAGAGCACGTCACCGGGACCTTGAATGTGATGTCCCTGGGCAACCTGGCCATGCTGACGGGGAACGTGGGCCGCCGATCGACGGGGATAATGCCCCTCCGGGGTCAGAACAACGTCCAGGGGGCCTGCGATATGGGGGCCCTTCCCAACAACTACGTCGGCTATCAGCCTGTGACCGACTCCGCCGCCAGGGCCAAGTTCGAGGAGGCCTGGAAGGTGAAGCTCCCCGAGAATCCCGGCCTGACCTCAACTCAGATCCTGGAGCAGCTCGCAGAGGGGGAGGAGGGAGGGATCAGGGGGCTTTACATCCTGGGAGAGGACCCAGCCCAGACCGACCCCGATACCAACCGGGTTCGGGCGTCCCTGGAAGTCCTGGACTTCCTCGTGGTCCAGGAGATCTTCCCCACCGAGACTACCAGATACGCCGACGTGATCCTCCCTGCTGCAAGCTTCGCCGAGTGCGATGGGACCTTCACCAACGGCGAACGGCGCATTCAGCGGGTGGCTAAGGCCATCTCTCCCCTCGCCGGCCTTGAGAACTGGGAGACGATCTGCCGAATCGCCGAAAAGATGGGATATCCGATGGAGTACGGTCACCCCTCGGAGATCATGGACGAGATCGCATTTCTGGCGCCCATGTTTGCCGGAGTGAGCTTTGCGCGGCTGGGCGCGGCAGGCCTCCAGTGGCCCTGCCCCTCGATGGACCATCCGGGGACGGAGACGATGCACGTGGGGTGTTTCAGCCGGGGGCTGGGGAAGTTCAACGCCGTCGAGCACAGACCCCCCGACGAGGAGCCCGATCCCGACTACCCCTTGATCCTCACCACCGGCAGAAGGCGGGAGCATTACAACTGCGGCTCCATGACCCGCCGCTCCAAAGGGATTATGTGGGTTTGGCCGGAGGAGGCGATCGAGATCAGCCCGAAGGACGCCGAGGAGCTGGGGATTTCTGACGGGGAGACGGTTCTGGTGCGATCCAGGCGGGGCGAGGTGAGGGTGAAAGCGAGAGTCACCGATAAGTCGTCGCGCGGCGTGGCCTTCATGTCCTTCCACTACTCGGATGTTCTCACCAACCTTCTCACCAACGCCGCCCTGGACCCTGTGGCGAAGACGCCGGAGTACAAGGCGTGCGCCATACGGATAGAGAAGATAACTTCATGAAAAAGCGAGGCGATCGGTCTTCCGACCCGCCTTTTCATCTCCCTGAAGCAGACGTAGATAGCCTCATCGAGGATCTTGCCCGTCGTCTCGGCGAAGAGAAGTGGAGGCATTCCCCGTAGCATCTCGACGGAGGGCCAGCTGGCCCATCGCCTGGGACTGGGGGAGGATGCAGAGCAGAAGCGAGTTCATCACTTTTGTCGTGGATTATCCGTCAAGACCTTAAAGGCGAATAAGACCAATTTCGTCAGACATCCCATCGAGGTCCCAATCCCATGATCGACCCTGAACCCCTTCCCCACCTTCCCGGCTGCTACCTCTTCAAAGACGCCTTGTGCGAGGTCATCTACGTCGGAAAGGCGAGAGACCTTGAGACGCTCTGGGAGAGCTACATCTTCGGGCTCTGCGGCGTCGGCGAAGTCTATCGAAGGACCTTCTCCGTGGTTGTGACGAGCACGCCGGAGGAGAGGCGAGGGTGGCTCGCGGAGGTGCGGGAAATCGTGGGGAGGAGGTTTCCGGCACGGGGCGGCGAGGGCTAGAGGGCATACCACAACCTTATTACGAATTATCTACCGTAAAAGACCTGTATAATAATAATCAAGCCGAGTTGGAATGCTATATTTCTCCTGCTTATGCTGATATGAAAGTTCACTCAAATTATCCATTATTTTTTTAATTAAAGGATCTTTAGCAAAATCCTTTTGTAACCTCTGTAATGGTTTCTTACGCTATTCTTCCGGATTCTCCCCTATTTGTGACATTATTGATTGGTAGGTTTCATCTCCCAGCTCATTTTTAAATATTTCAAATGTCTCATCGATTTTCATCTCTCTTGAAAACGGGCTGCCAATAGCATTAAAAATCTCACGTGCTTGCCATAAAGCAGCAATCGACGCAACCCATTCATCAAGTTTCCAAAATGCATTCCCTTGAAGTCTTAGGTCTGTAGCTTGCCCTTGTAAGCTTTCAATATTTCTATGGATGGACAATGACATATCAAGAATTATTGCAGACTGACCGTGTTGTCCAGTTTCCATCAAAGCTTGCCCTATATGGCCAAGATCTGCAGCTATACCGAGCGGTTCCTGAATTTCAATGTGAATTTTAAAAGCATTACAAAGTTTTTTAATGGCTGAATCGGGTCTATTCCTAACAATCAGAAGATGACCCAGTCTTTGGAGGCAATTAGCTTTGCCCACCTTGCCTTCAAAACCAGGTAAATGTTGATAGATCGATAAAGCTTTCAAATAATATTCTCGGCACTCATTAAAATTTCTTAATAATAGCTTTACTTGGCCTAATTCAAATAATATGTTGGCTTCACCATGTTTATCGCGTATTTTCTGATAAAGAGGTAGAGCGCGTTCAAATGCATCCTTTGCACCCATGATGTCGTATAAAAACTTTTTTAAACTTCCAAGCGCAAAAAGTGTTCCCCCTTCGCCTTTTAAATCATCTAGAGCTTTACAAAATTTGTACCCTAACTCAGCTGCTTGTATACCATCGTGAAAACGAGAGGCAAATAGTAATATGAGCGGTAAGTAAGTTGCAATTTCGGATGCAGGTGACTCTGTTTCTGCTTCCATTTGTTGTAGCCTATTTAAATCCAGGCAAGCCAAAAGATTATTCTCTTCAAGTGCCAAAAGTATCCGAGCATTTGTAGCTTTTTCCGAGGTCATCATATCGTAAAGCGATTTGATTACTCCAGCGAAGTGTTCACAAGCTCGAATGGCGTACTGAATACGGTCCTCTTCAGTTAGTAGACGGTCAGCGTAGGCGGTGATGAATGGGAAGGTGAAAAAGTGCTCAATCTTACCGAACTCATTCCGCTCCACCAATGAAGCTCGCACTAAGGCATCCATCAGAGGTTGCCACCCTTCGCCCCAGATCGCGTCAAGATCCAGAGGTAGAGCCCCAGAGGGCAATAGACCCATCACCGCAAAGAGGCGAACTGCTTCCTGGTTTCGCTCTCGCATGTAGCCGATCGAGACCGCGAGAGAGACCGCAAAGCTCCTGGCCGCGTCCAGCTCTTCCTCGGGGACGTCTGGAATCACCAGGGTCTCCAAGGGTTGCGACTTTAGCATTTCGTAAAGCTGGGAGAGCGTCTTATCCTGGAGCAGAGGTACCGCAAGAGAGATGGCATGAGGATGTCCTGATAGGAAATCCAGTATCGTATGATCCATAAGCATACGGAGAACTTTGCCGGGATCATCAGTTCCAACCTCAGAGGGTTTTAGATCTCTTGGTGCAAGCTTGACAAATAGGCGAGCAGCGCTACCTCTATCTAGCTGGCGAAGGTGATGAACCTTTTCAGCGGCCCCCGAGATTCCGCCGCCAAGAGCGTGGCGGGAAGTGAGGAGAAGCTTTGCGCCGCGAGCCTGCTGGAGGAGCTGGCTGATGAACTTTCGGAAATCGCCAGATGCGTAATGCAGTGGGTCCTCGCAGTTATCCAGCACCAACAATAAGCGCCTATTGCCGATGGCAGCAAAGAGCTCCGCGTCGTCTTTCGCCTCTATCCCCAAAGCTGTCGCCACCGCAGATCGGACCGCATCCGTCGAAGCAGCTCCTCGCAGCTCGACGAAGAACGTCCCGTCCGGGAAGAGGCGACGTTCTTTGATGTAGTGGCCCACCTCGATCGCCAAAGCCGTCTTGCCGATCCCCGGACCGCCGCGTATGGTAACAAGTCGGCCGTCCAAGACGTCCGAGATGACCTCCTGCATGATCTTGCTCCTGCCGAAGAAATGCTCAGGCCTTGCCGGGAGCTTGTTTGTTGGAGCTGGCGGCGTCGCATACTCGAAGGCTCCCGGGGAGGCGTCCCCAAATACCGACGCATCGTGGCTGCCGTACTCAGGAAGGAGCAGAAACTTCTCCGCCTCGTAAGCCGATTCCGGCAGGTGGGGCGTCGCCTTGACGGATGCTCGGCCGGAGTCGAAGGCCTGCTGAACCGTCCTCCCCGCTGCCAGGGCGAGATAGAAGGTCCGGGCAAACTTTCGCGCCGCGAGGTCGTAGACCGGCTCCTCCAGCCGGATACAAACGACGTGAGGCACCCCCGCCTCTGCAAAGGACTCTCCTGCTTTTCGCGAGTGGCAGGCGCTGACAAATACGAGCTGAACGCTGCTGGGGCCCCCGGATGCAAAAAGCTCTCTCAACGTCTCGGGGTCGATGGGGTGGGCTTCGCCTCTCCCGTCCTCGAAGGCGAGATAGTCGGGATGACCATGGCCGCTGTAGTGGAGGGCTCGGCAGCCCAGAAGAACCAAAGTGCTGAAATTGTCCGCGGTGGCAGCTTCGGTGCGGACCTCTATAGATCGGCTGGTCTCCTTCAGGCTCTCGAAAATCAGATCTCGTTCGGCCTCAAAGTCCAGCATATCGATCGGATATGCATCATCCTTCTCATCGCGCCAGACCAGAGGCGCAGAATATAGCATCGCCAGTCGAATTGAATCTGTTATGCTGAGCCCTCCCGTTGAGATAACTGTCGTCTTCTCTTTCCTATCTTTTAAATTATCGCATCAGCAACCGACTTGCGATCAAATCGATCCGGGCGACACTGCGGATCGAAATGAGTTTTATGTTTGCAGTACGAGAGGCTGAATCGGATAACCAGAAAAATAGGCCCTCCCACCATGATCGACCCTGAACCCCTCCCCCACCTTCCCGGGTGCTACCTCTTCAAAGACGCCGAGGGAGCCGTCATCTACGTCGGAAAGGCACGGGACCTGAAAAAGAGAGTATCGAGCTACTTCCAGAAAAGAGACCTCGACCCCAAGACCTCAGCCCTGGTCTCCGCCGCCCGAGACCTCGACTTCATCGTCACCGACAGCGAGGTCGAGGCGCTGCTTTTGGAGAACGCCCTGATCAAAAAGCACTGGCCCAAATACAATGTGCGGCTGAAGGACTCCTCCCGGTACGCCTCCATCCACCTCACCGACGAGGAGTTTCCGCGAATCCACCTCTCCCGGAGGCGGACGGGAAGCGGGAGCTTCTTCGGCCCCTTCGTCTCCGCGAGAGAGAGGGACTACGTCTTCTCGGTCGTGCGAAAGACCTTCGGCCTTCGGACCTGCAGAAGGCTTCCGAAGAGAGAGTGCCTGCGCTATTCCATGGGAGCCTGCAGTGGTCCCTGCATCGGAAAGATCACGCCTGCTGATTATGAGGAACGGGTGGCAAGGGCCGAGGCGGTCTTGAAGGGGAAGACCCGGGAGCTGATCGGCTCATTGAAGGAGGAGATGACTAAGCTTGCGGGAGAGCGGGAGTTTGAGCGGGCGATGGAGCTTCGTGACGAGATCAGGGCCCTGGAAAGCCTCCAGGACCGACAGCACATCGAGAGGCAGAAGAGGTTCGACGAGGACGTTCTGAGCTACATCGTCGAGGGCGACAGCGTATACCTGATGCTCTTCAAAGTCTACAAGGGAACCCTGGAGGGTAAAGAGGAGTTCGTCTTCCCTCGCGGCGAGAGCTTCCTGGAGGAGTTTCTGGTCCAGTACTACTCCGAGAACGAGCCTCCGGAGGAGCTGATTTTGGGCGAAGCCCTCGATGAGTCCCTGGTGGATTTTCTCTCTTTCGTCAAGAAAAAACGGGTCCGGGTGACGGTCCCAAAGCAGGGGGAGAAGAAAAAGCTTCTGGAGCTGGCCCAAAAGAACGTTGAGATCCGGTTCTTCGGCGATCGAAAGAAGCTCGTGGCCCTCCAGGAAGCCCTATCCCTTTCCAAGGCGCCGAACGTCATCGAGGTCTTCGACGTCTCCCACCTGGCGGGCAGCTTCACCGTCGGGTCGATGGTCCAGTTCCGGGGCGGAAGGCCGGACAAGAAAGGCTACCGCCGCTTCAAGATCAGAACCGTGGGGGGGATCGACGACTTCGCCTCCATCGGCGAGATCGTCAAGAGGCGCTACACCCGGCAGAAAGAAGAAGATGGAGAGATGCCAGACCTGATCGTCATCGACGGGGGGAAGGGTCAGCTCTGGGCGGCCTCCCAGGAGCTCCGGAGGCTCGGCCTCACCATACCCGTCATATCCATCGCCAAGAGGGAAGAGGAGATCTACGTACCCGGCCGCCTCCGGCCCCTTCCGATCAAAAGGGAGGATAAGGCATCCCTCTTCGTCCAGGAGATGAGAGACGAGGCCCATCGGTTTGCGATCAAGTACAACCGGCTTTTGAGAAAGAAGTCCATAACCTCGTAAAGCGGCTTGGTAGAAGTTCAGTCAGAGCCGATCCCAACTTTTTTGTCCTCGGAGTAAAAACCTCAGACGCAGGTTGGAGTTGTACAGAGTTAGAGGCGGTAGAGTTGTACAGGTTTGCAAAGGATCAGTCGGTGGTGAACGTCGCCGGGGTGAAGATGGGAGGCCAGCCGGGAGAAAACCCCACGGCACTATGCGGGACGATATTTTACCAGGGCCACAGAATCGTGGAGGACGAGGACAAAGGCGCCTTTGACGAAAAGGCGGCCGGGGATCTGATCGACCGGCAGATGGCGCTCTCGGAGGAGACGGGAAATCCCGCTGTCCTCCACCTCTACGCCAAGACCCCGGAGGCTTTCGGCCGCTACCTCGACTTCGTGGAAGAGATATGGTCCGGCCCCCTGATCCTCGACTCCGCCGACTCCGAGACCAGGATCAAAATGGCGAATCGCGTCTCGGAGATTGGCTACGCCGACCGGTGCATCTACAACAGCATAAGCCTGGGGATGACCGACCGAGAAGAGGAGGCTCTGGCCCACTCCGAGATCGACTCCGCCATACTCCTCGCCTACAACCCCGCCGACTCCAGCGTCGAGGGGACGATCAAGGCTCTCGAAAAAGGCGGGGCTGGACGGGGTGCAGGCCTGATCGACCTCGCCCGCGTCCTGGGAATGACAAACCTTCTCATCGATCCTGGAGTCGTCCCCTTGGGAGACGGAGCCGGAAGGTCCATCCGAGCCACGGTTTTGGCTAAAGCCAAGTTTGGGCTGCCCACCGGCTCTGGGATCCACAACGCAGTCTCCTCCTGGCGCTGGCTCCGGTCAAAGGAAAGAGGAGTGAGGGATGCTTGCGATGCAGCCTCCGCCGGATTGGAGATCCTGGCAGGGGGCGACTTTGTTCTCTACGGCCCCATCGAACGGTCCGAGGAGGTCTTCCCGGTGGCGGCGATGACCGACATCCTCGTATCCGAGGCGGTCAAAGACCTGGAGGTCTGGCCCGCCGCAGGCCACCCCATCGGCAGGCTGATCTGAAGATCGATCTGAGCCTTTTTATATTCCCGCGCTGAGGAACGAACATGCATCTTTCGCGAGAGGAGGAGCGAGCATACCAGGGTGACCTGGGCGAGACCCTGAGAAGGGCGATGGAGATCCTGGTGGCCCTCGGCGACATCTACGGGGCCGACCGGCTGATCCCGGTAAAAAGCGTCCAGGTGGCGGGGGTCTCCTTCAAGACCATAGGCGAGGCGGGGCTGGAGTGGATATCCGACCTCAGGGGAAAGGCGGTGGTTCCCAGCGTCCTCAACCCGGCCGGCATGGACCTTAGACGCTGGCAAGATATGGGGATCGAGGAGAAGTTCGCCAAAAAGCAGATCCAGATCGTCGAAGCCTACAGTCGCCTCGGGATATCGCCGGACTGCACCTGCACCCCCTACCAGATCAGGCCCGACTCTGCCCGAAAAGGCGACCACCTCGCCTGGAGCGAGTCCTCCGCCGTCTCCTTCGCCAACTCCGTCATCGGGGCGAAGACTAACCGGGAGGGGGGACCCTCTGCCCTGGCCGCTGCCCTGGTGGGAAAGACCCCCAGGTACGGCTACCACCTCGAAGAGAACCGGGTGCCAACATTCAAAATCGCGGTAGATGCAGACCTTGATTCTTCCGACTTCGGAATCCTGGGATACACCGTAGGAAGAGAGGTGGGCGAAGGGGTTCCACGCTTCTCCTTCCGGCGAAGGCCAAAGGTCGATGAGCTGAAGGCCCTCGGAGCCGCCATGGCCGCCAGCGGTTCGGTGGCCCTCTACTATTTCGAAGAGGATGCGCCCTCGGCGCCGAAGGGAGCTGAGGAGATTTCAGTGACCTTAAAAGACCTTCAGCAGGTCCGCGAAGAGAACGCCCCTGACAATGATGTGGACATCGTGGCCGTGGGCTGTCCCCACTGCTCTCCAAAAGAGCTGGAAGATCTCGCCCGGCTCCTGGAAGGAAAAAAGGTAGAGCGAGAGCTCTGGATCTGCACCGCCCGAGGGATTGCTGAAAGGTGCCCGAAGCTGGTCGAGAAGATCGAGAGGTCGGGGGCGAAGGTCTTCTGCGACACCTGCATGGTCGTCTCGCCCGCCAGCGATCGATACAAAAAGATGATGGTGAACTCAGGAAAGGCCCTCGCCTACGTCCCCGGTCTCTGCAAGATAAGAGCGGCCTATGGAAGCAGCGAGGAGTGCGTCAAGGCCGCCACCAGGAGGAACTGATCATGGAGATTCACTGCCATCGGATATCCAGCGGCTCTGCCTCAGGCCCCGCCCTAGTTTCAAGAGAACCGATATCCTTTCTCGGAACCGTCGACCCGGAGACGGGCGAGGTCGTCGACCCGAAACATCAGCTCTTCGGCAAGGCCATCGGCGGCAAGGTTCTGATATTTCCCGGCGGCAAGGGCTCTACCGTCGGATCTTACGTCATCTATCAGCTCAAGAAGAGGGGCGTCGCCCCGGCGGCCATGATCAACATCAGGTCTGAGCCGATCGTGGCTGTGGGGGCCATAATCAGCGGAATTCCTTTGGTGGATGGGGTTTCTGCCGAGATCCTCGATCTTGAAGATGGGACCTTGGTGACCGTCAATGCCGATGACGAGAGGGTGAGGATAGAAGAGAAGTAAAGAAGATCAAGCCGATCTGCTCTCTATCTCCGGGACTCCTTCCCCTCCTTTTCTGCCGCCATCTCGTAGGCGCTTATGGCGTCGGTCCTGGTGACGATCCCCAGCAGCTTCTTCGGTTTCTCCCGCTCCACCACGGGAAGCCGTCCGACGTTGTTCTGATATAACCGGTCCATCACCTGCTTCATGTTCTCGTCGGGATAAACGACTATCACCTCTTTGACGGCCACATCTTCGACTCTGATCTCATCCTGCCTCTCCTCGGGAACCTTCCGCAGGTCGTCGAAAGTTACGATCCCCAAAAGCTCGCCGTCTTTGACGACGGGAAAGCCTCTGATGTTATGCTCGACTATCCTGTCCCTCGCCTCTCTGATGGTCGTATCCGGGGAGACGGTCACCACCTCATGGACCATGGCGTCCTTGACCAGGACCCTCTCCAAAACAGCCTCTCCCGCCTCCAGGGTGACGCCCCTTCTGAGCAGGTTCAACGTGTACATAGTCGACCCCTTGAGGCCGATCTGAGCGATGCCGTAGCTGGTGGCGCAGGCGATCATCAGAGAAGGAAGAAGGGCGTAGTCGGCGGTCATCTCTGAGATCATCACCACACAGGTTAGAGGTGCGCCCGCCGATCCTGCGAAAAGGGCTCCCGCCCCCAGAAGAGCGTAGGTCGGAGCGTGCCCTTCAGCCGCGGGCAGGAGGTCGCCGAAGACGAGCCCCATGGCGGCTCCGATCACAGCGCCGATGTAGAGGGTGGGTCCGATGCTCCCTCCGCTCCCCCCGGAGCCTAGGGTCGAGGCGGTGGCGAGAGCCTTGGCCGCCGCCAGGGCCAGAAGGAAGAGGAGGACGGCGACCTCGTCCCCCGAAGAGACGGAGACGAGGCCGAAGACCTTTTCAACGCCGTCGTACCCCACCCCCATGACTCCGTAATCCAAAAAATAGAGGCCCGTCGCCCCCGCCACAAACCCGCCCAAGGCCGGCTTCAACCCCTCTCTCAGGGGGAGCCACTCGAAGAGCCTTTCTGCGCCGCTCGCGAGGCCGACCCAGAGGAGGCTGATGGCGCCAAAGGCGAGACCCAGGACGAAGCAGAGCCAAAGCTCCGCCAGGACCAGATCGGTTTCTGGCGGGGTGAAGGCGGGGTTTTGGCCGAGGAAGGTGGAGGCCGTCGCCGCACCGATCACCGCTGATAGGAGGATGGGGACCGCGTCCACCATCCTAAACCGCCTCATTACCACCTCCATGCCGAAGATGGCGCTTCCGAGGGGGGCGTTGAAGGTTCCCGCCAGCCCCGCCACAAAGCCGCAGATGGCGAGGATCTGGACGTCGGCCACCGTCAGCCTGAGCCTCTGGCCCAAAATAGATCCGAAGGACGCCCCGATCTGGGCGATGGGCGAGTCCCTGCCGGCGCTCCCGCCGCTCCCGATGGTAATGGCGGAGGCGAGGAGGAGAGCAGGACCCGACCGGGCCCGAATCCTGCCGCCCCTTTTGTGGAGCGACTCCATCAGCCCCGGGATTCCCTCCCCTCTCGCCTCGGGGGCTAGTCTCAGGATCGTAAGGCCGATCAAAAGCCCTCCCAGGATCGGCAGGAGGACCTGTCTCTCGTCACCTCCGGGAAGGGCGTCGAGGACCGGGCCGAAGAAGATGTGGTGGACCGCCTCGACCAGACTCCTGAAGACGACGGCCGCAAGGCCCCCGACAAGGCCCGTAACGATAGCGAGGGTGTCCAGGACCAGCCACCTATTCTCGCCCAAGTGACGAATCATCCAAGCTCTCAAAGTATCTTTTTCCAAAGCGAGAGCGGGATATAAAGAAGTTCTGTCGGATTCGAGAGATCGGAACTCTTTTATGATCCGGCGGCATCCCATGGGCGGGTTATTGCCATGTTCAAGATCGGATTTATCAAGCTCGGCAACGTCGCGTCATCGCTGGTCGCAGACCTGGCGCTGGACGAGATCGCCGAGCGAACCGACATCGAGGTCAGATCCCTCTCCTTCGGAGCAAAGATGACTAAGAACGAGGCCGAGATGTCGGCAGAGCTGAAGAGCTGGGGTCCCCAGCTGGTGGTGATGGTCGGGCCTAACGCCGCCACCCCAGGCCCCACGGCAGCAAGGGAGATCTACAAGGACCTTCCCACGATAGTCATATCCGACGGCCCCTCCAAGAAGGAGGCCCGCGAGGCCCTGGAGGCCGAGGGGTTCGGCTACATCATCCTCCCCTTCGACCCCCTCATCGGGGCGAAAAGGGAGTTCCTCGACCCTGCGGAGATGGCGCTCTTCAACTCCGACGCCCTCAAGGTCTTGAGCATCTGCGGGTCTGTGAGGCTCGTCCAGGAGGAGCTGGACAGGACGATGGCGAGCATCATCGCAGGTGAACCGAAGCTCCCCTCCATCCTCGCAAGCCCCGAGAAGACCACAGAACGGATGAACTTCAAAAATCCTTATGCTCGGGCGAAGGCCATCGGAGCACTCCACATGGCACAGACTGTGGCGGGGATCGACGCTGCGGCCTGCTTCAGGCTGAAGGAGCTGGATAGAATCGCCCTCACAGCTGCCGCGGGCCACGAGGTGATGCGGGCTGCAGCAAGGCTGGCCGACGAGGCGAGGGAGATTGAGAAGACGAGCGACTCGGTATCGAGGAGGCCTCACGCCAGATCTGGGGCGATTCTGGAGAAGACGGGGCTCCTCGTTAAGCCCGAGCCGATATGAAGAGCTTTGGGACATCGTTCAAGGCCCTTCATAACTTCTTGTTAAATTCTCACAAAAATATAATAGGCTGGCAGCCATATCAGGCCGCCGGTCCGCTACTTTTCTTCGCAGACCAATTGATCGCAGCCTATCCCCGTCGTCTGGCCCGGAGACTGGAGGCCCCAGGCGGGCGGGCTCCAGGTTGAGCAGGACGCCTTTTCGCAATCTTCGACCTCGCCGACGTCTATGACCGAACTGGCGCGGACTGGCTGGACGATGGGGCCGTCGACGGACCTCGCGTCCACCTGGACGCTGTTGACGAACCTTCCGGCGTGCTGCACTTCGGCCCTGTAGATGATCGTCGCCGTCTCGAAAGGCCCGATCTCGACCATATTCCAGGTGACAGTGTTCATCTCGCAAGAGGCGAAGGGGACCGTCGAGTCGATGAGGACCATGCCTGCCGGCAACGAATCGGTTACAGTGGCGACCCTGGTGACGTCAGCACCGTTCTTGATCTCGACCTTGTACCACACGACGTTCGGGTTCTCCAAGTCAAGCTCCGCAGTCTTCGAAGCGTAGATGGTCTGGTTGGAGCAGCAGGTGAGCCACTCAACCTCAAGGGCGCTGAAGTTGGAGGCCGCGATCTGTTTGTCGCCATCGTAACCGGCGGTGACGAATACCCTGTTCACCAGCTCGTCGGGATGGTACTTGGTCACGTCCAGGTTCAGAACGATGGTAGAGACGTCGCCGACGGCGAGATGGGTGAGGGTCCAGTTGGCATACGTCTCGGTCAGCTCTGCGGAGCGGACCGAGGAGTTGATGTAGACCGCCTCTGGCGGGAAGAGGTCCCTCACATATACGGGTCCCAGAGCCTTATTCCCGTCGTTCTCCAGGGCTATGGTGTAGGTGGCGACTTTGATCGTCTTGTCACGGCTTTCGCCCGCCAGTATCTCCTCCTTGGCGTCCAGGATCGTCTCTTCGGCTAGCGATCCGCTCTTGACGACGTTCAAATGAGGGCGGCCATACTTGGGAACTCCAGTGAAGAGGACCCTCCTCTCGATGGAGTAGTCGCCCTCGTACTCCTCGTCGAAATCGACGTCGTCCTCCAGGACCGCCCTGTAACGGGCCCGGCCTGAGAAGTTGGCCGAGGTGTCCATCTCATTGAGGCCGAACGCCACCGTCTCCTTCTCGAGTCTAGTGACGCCGGTATACTCCTCGCCGATGTAGCTTGTGGCCGGCGTCTTGGAGTACATCCCCTCCTTCCAGAGCATCGACGTGTAGATCTTGGTGCCGTTGTTCCCGGATAGGTCTAGGCTTGCGGGCGCGTTTTCAAGGGTTATATCCTTGGCGAAGTAGTTGGTTTGGGTTCTGATCAGCTCTTCGGATTCGTAAGCGCCCGTGCCCGACTCGTAGGACCTCTGGCTCTCGCCGACCCTTTTATCCACGACTACAAGTCCTGCTCCCGACGCCGACTTCTCCGAACTGACGCTCGATCCGTACTGGTCTACCTTCTCCAGAACTTTGAAGCTTCCGGCGTACTCCTCCCGGGCCTCGAAGGTCGGGGTGCTTTTTGCTCCCGATCGAGGGTCTTTCTTAAGGAAGCCGATGTGACCCATACCCTCAAACTCTGAATCGATCGTCAAGGTGGAGCCGTTCTTGTCGACGTCCAGGCTCGACTCGCGGTCGATGCGAGTTGCATACCGATAGGACTCGCTCATCGAGGCTCCGGTTATCCTGTTCTTGGCCCTCGCCACCTCGGTCCACCGGGAAGAGTAGTTCAAGGTGCGGTTGTGGTAGAGGCCGAGGGTCGTAGTCCCAAAGGTCGCTGCCACGTCTTTATCCATAGAGATCGACTTGTTCTCACTGATAAGCCTCACCTGTTCCTCGCTCTCGTAAGACCCGCTCCCGCGCTCTCTAGTAGAGAGCTCCGTCCCAGGCTCGCCGAGGACAGAGACTCTAGCATCTGCCCCAAACTCTTCGTCGGTGCCGTTCAAGGTGACAACGACCCTGTTCGTTATGACGTAGGGCTCAAGGGTCGTCGAGTAGTCGTTGTTGACGTTTACGAAGCCCGTACCTGCTACGCCCTGATCCATGCCGAACTCAAGCTCCTGTTTTGGAACCCTGACGGTGAGGGTGATCTCGATACATCCTTTTGAGGGGATCATGTCGACGAGCCAGACTCCTTCGCTGATCTTCTCGATTCTGGGAGCGGGGCTGCCAGTCCAGGTCCAGGAGTAAGATATCGATACCGGAAGGACAGTTCTGTCGAAGACGTCCTTTACCAGGACTTTGTACGCGTCAGCCCCTTCGTTGCAGATGTTGATCGTGTAGGTGATCTCCTCGCCGCGTCGGACCACGTCTTTATCGGGGGTCTTAGTGATGTCGAAATCGTAGATGGTCGTAACATCTGCGGTGTCGTTGGCGGTGACGTTATCTCCGTGCTCGGGCTTTCCTTCGACCTCCACCAGGTTGGTCACAACCCCCGCCTCTGAGCAGTTGACCAGGGCTTTGAGCACGATGGCCTTCGAATCGCTCTTGTTCAGCCTTCCCAGGTTCCAGGTGACTACCCCTCCAGATTCGCTTCCATTGTGGGTCGAGCTTACGTATTCGAAGCAGAACGGCAGGTTGTCGGTCATTATGACGGGATCCAGATCCGCATCCCCGGTGTTGTTGACGACGATGGTGAAGTTCACGATCATCCCATTCTTTGTCACGGGCTTGTCCACAGTCTTCTCGACGTCTATCTCCGCCCCCAGGGCCGTCACGTTCACCGAATCGTTGTCGGTGACGTTGTCGCCATGTTTGGGTTTTGCCTCCACGTCGACCAAATTCGTCAGGTTGCCTAAGGCGGAACCGTTGATGTGGGCCTCGAGCCAGACGGTCCTGATGTCGCTGACGTTCAAGCTGCCCAGGTCCCAGGTGACAAGGTTTCCAGAGACTGTGCCCCCGATGCTTGGGACCGGGTCGTCGAGGCCGTAAGGCAGGGTGTCGGTTACGATGACGTGGTCCAGATCGGCGTTCCCGATGTTGTTGACGACGATGGTGAAGTTCACCCTGGTGCTGGTCGACCCAACCGGGATGTCCACGGTCTTCTCGACGTCGATCTCCGCTCCCAACGCGGTGATGTTCTCGATATCTTCGTCGGTGACGTTATCGCCGATCTCGGGATCGCCCTCGGCGATGACCACGTTCGAAAGCTCGCCAAAGGCGGAGCTGTTGATGTGGGCCTCGAGCCATAGGGTTCTGGTGTCGCTCTCGTTCAACCTGCCCAGGCTCCAGGTGACGACGTTCCCGGTGACCGAGCCTCCGACGCTCGGGACCGGATCGTCAAGGCCTAGAGGAAGGGTGTCGGTCACCGTCACCGGGTCCAAGGTGACGTTCCCGGTGTTGGTGACCAGAATGGTGAAGTTGACGCGAGCGCCGGAAGATCCCAAAAAGCCGTCGGCGGTCTTCTCGACGTCGATGGACGGGATCGTCGCCGGGTCCATCGAGTAGGAGACCTGAGTCACTGGCCGAAGCCATGTGTTTCCACAGTCGTCTTGGTGGTGAGGATAGATCGTGACAGTTCCGTGGGCTCCTTTGACGCAGCGGTCACCGCAGGCCACCCCAAAGTCGAAGGTGAAGTTACTCCAGTTGCCTTGCGGAATCCCGCCCAGGTAGAAGGTCTCGTTGCCCGAATGATAGACGGCTCCCGAGACGTTGCTGACCGCGTAATCGGCGGAGATCCCCGAGAACTGAAGCTTCAGGACGGAGATGTCACCTAGGCTAGGGTTGCTAACGTTGACGCGGACGGTGACGTTCCCACAGTAGGGGACGACCATCGGGCTTACGGTGTAATTCAGGCCTGGATCTCTTGGTATGAAGCTAACGCTGGAGTTGGCGTAGACCTGCTGGCATGGGGTACCGCCACAGCCCCAGTTGGCGTTTACCTCGTTATTTAGGTCTTCGCAGAAGACCACTTCGACGGAGATGTTTACGGCCTTCAACTCGCCGGGGCCTATAACGTCATAAGTCCAGTTCATGCTGCTGTTCGGCGAATCTATGCCTAGGAGGCTCAGACCCGAGGAGAGTGTGTCATTGACCCGAACGTTGTAGGCGGGGCCGAGGCCGGTGTTCTCGACGGTGATCGTCCAGTTGACCACGTCTCCCACCCCCGCCTCGACGACGGTGGGGGTCTTCGCCAAATTCAAGAAACCCTCCTTGACGAGCATCGAGGTGGACGATCGGGAATCTGACCCCCCGAGATGGAAGACGTCAGCCCAGATCCGCTCTCCTGAAAGCGTTCCGCAAGCGGTGGTCAGGTTGAACTCGACTTCTATCAGCTCCCCTGCGGCGAGGTCGCCGTTGGTTGCAAACAACGTGGAATCTCCCCAGTCCCAGTTCTCAGAGCCGTCGGGCATGCAGGCCCAGCTCTCTGCGATATGAGAACTGGAGTCGTTATATTCGACCAAGTCGATCTGGTTGCCTAGATTGTCATATAAAATTACTTTGTCGCCCCCGTCATCGAGATACCTTATGCTGATCACCAAAAACGAGCCGGGGGCCATGTTGACGCTGCCGGATAGTATGTAGGATTGTATGTCCCTCTTATTGCCTACTGTATCGTTTATGTACCAACCGCCGACGTTTACGGCGGTCGAGCCGGCGTTGTAAAGCTCGACCCGTTCTTGCGCCCCATCGTTTCCATCGATGGGATTTGGAAGAACCTCGTTTATGACCACGCCTATCTCGGTGGTCATTATTTCTGTCAGGTTCCATTCGAGATATTGTCCATTTATTTCGGGCTCTTCATTCGATGAGCCGTTGGGGAAGGTTATGCTTGTGGTGCCGTTTTCGTAAGAAAAGCCCGAGGGGATGGTGACGTTGAGGTGGATCTCGTTTTCAGAGGTCGTCCCGTTGTTGTTGATGTAGACCACAAAGCCGTTTGATTCGCAGATGTTGACCTCTGTCGGAGCGATTGGGTTTGTGCTCAAAGCTGCGAAAGCGCCCGAGTCGATGGCCAATACTACGAAATATATCAGAATAAGAGAAGGCATGTTCGCCATACTTTTAGCAGATCTAAATTTCAAAAAAGATTTAATATTAATTACATAATTCATTACTGTAATGATGCTAAAGTTGAGACCTCTTTTCGGTGTCATTAAGTTCTTTATTCCAGATGATCCTACTGAAATACGATTTATTCTTCTCCCTCCAATACGGACAACAGTCATCCATCGGACACATCAAAAGATGACCGCAAATATTGTATATGTTCTTACACAGTAAGTATTTAAGTCTTTCTTGACATTTTCTTTTAGTTAAATATAATAAATCAACTAAACATACAAATATTGAGTCTCATGCGCCTCATGCCAGATTCGAAGGGCGCTTGGTAAACTCTAGCGTAACCGATCAAATCACAAAGCTGCTAAGAAGTTTATCCGCATCTGAAGAGGGGCTTAGAACCCTGGCGGATCCCCGATGTTGTCATTATCGTAAGAGGCGAAGGGATCCATCGAATCGAAGAGAACCATGGGCTGCAGGAACCGATCGGTTATTTTTCCACCCTGTCAAACCTTCAGACTGGTTCAGGATATGGCCAATGCTCTCAGGTTTGAGCCGAGCCGAGAAACGTTTGAGTTACGAATATTCTAGACTGAGAAAATAAATAAAAGAATCTGGCGCCCTATACGGGCGCCATGTTTGCAATCTCCTCACAGGTCAGGTCGGCTGGATACGAGGTGTACTCGAAGTCCCAGTCCGGTGGCTGCCATCCTGGGGCAGGGAGCTCACCCTCAAAATCGGGGACTTCTATCACCGCGGAGGCGTAACGCGGCCTTGGGACCGCTCCCTCCACCGAGTAGACCTCGATCACGGCCCTGTTGACGAACCTTCCGCCCCTGAGGGCCTCGACCTGGTATTCGAACCTCTTAGTCTCGAAGGGATCGAGGTTGATCAGGTTCCAGGTCAGAACGTTGTCCTTGTAGGACGAGAAGGGGACCGAAGAGTCGATGAAGACCATCCCGCTGGGGAGGGTGTCGGTCACCTTCACGATCCTCGGAACCTTGGCGGTATTCTGAATATCCAGACCGTACCAGACCACATTCGATGCGTTCGCGTCCAACCGGGCGGTCTTGGTCACGTAGACCGGATCTGCCGGGCAGCACTTCAGCCAGTTGATCTCTATGGCCGACACGTTGTTTGCGATCAACGTCTCGTCGTCCAGCTCTGTTACCGCCTCGACCAAGTTGACCAGCTCGTCACCTCGGAACTCGGTAACGTTGAGCCTCAAGGTGATCACTGACTTTCCGCCGATGGGGAGGCCGCCTGCCAGGCTCCAGGTGGCGTAAGTGTCGGTCAACGTCGTGGGCATCAAGGATGAAGGCTGGACAAATACAGCATCCGGCGGGAAGATGTCCCTGATGTGTATGTCGTTGCCAAGGTTGCTGCTACCGTCGTTCTCCACAGTGATGGTGTAATCTGCGAAGGTACCCTCAGGCTGATAGAAGAGCTCACCCTCCTTGGTCACCGTCATGTGGGGCCTATCGTAAACTGGAACGCCCTGCAAGAGGATGCTCCGCTGGACGGAGTACTCGCCCACGTACTCCTCGTCCATATCCATCATGGGCTCTCGATAACCGTCCTTGGAGTCGTTCACAGAATCGTTATTGAAGTAGTCGCTCAGGTAGACTCTATACCTGGCCTTGCCCAGGAAGTCAGCATCGGTGTCCATCCGGTTAAGTCCGCTGGCCACAGTCTCCTTATCGAGGTATTCGATTCCGGTGTACTCCTCGGCTATGTAGCTGTTGACCGCCGTGGACTTGGAGGCCATACCCTCCTTCCACTTCAGAGACCGGTTGAGGTATACGTCGTCGGTGAGGCTCTGGTTTGCGGGAGCGTAAACCAGGCTTATGTCCTTTGCTATGTAGTTGGTGTAGGTTCTGATCATCTGGTCGGACTCGTAAGATCCCGTACCGTACTCGTAGGATCTCTGGCATCCACCAATCCCGACACAGTCCTTTGCGGCCACAAAACCTTCACCTGAAGCCGACTTGTCGGCCTGGGCGCTCGACCCGTACTCGCTGATCTTCTCGTATACTCTGAAGCTTCCGACATAGTCCTCATCCACCTTCAGAATAGGGCATATTTTTAAGGAGGTCGCGTTGGGCTCTTTCAGCTTGAGGAACCCGATGTGTCCTCTGCCATCGAACTCCGAATCGACGATCATCATGGACTCGTTCTCGTCCAGCTTCATGTAGCTCTCACGATCGAGATATACGGCGTCGTGGTAAGTCTCGGTCATGGAGGTGCCCGTAATCCGGTTCTTGGCGCGAGCCTTCTTGACCCACTTGGAATCGTAGGTCACCGTCCTGTTGTTGTACAGCCCCAGGGTTGTGGGGTTGTAGGTCGCGGAGAGGTCCTCCATCCACTCAATGGACTTATTTTCGGTGAGGACTTTCACCTTCTCTTCGCTTTCGAAGATCCCGCTGCCGTACTCTCTGGTCTCAAGCTCTGTTCCCAACGATGCCTCTACGGTAACTTCCTCACAACTGGACATGGTGAGGGTCTCGTCAGAGGTGACGTATACGCAGTTCTTGATGACCCGAGGCTGGTAGGTGGTGGAATAGCTGTTGGCGACGTTGACGAAGCCCTCTCCCCGGACGCCCTGGGCCATATTGAACTCGAAGTCCTGGACCTCAATAACCTCAACTACCAGGGTGATCACCATGCATTCCCCTGCTCCGATCTGGTCAAAGGTCCAAGTCGTCTCAGATTTGCTTTTGTTTTCAGGCTCCGGATCGTAATCGATAGGGGTCAAGTACTGATATCCGCTCTTAAAGACGTCCCTGACCTCGACGTTGTGTATCGGCTGGCTTCCCAAGTTACAGACGGTTATGGTGTAGGTTATCTCCTCACCACGCTCGACAGATTTCTTGTCGGCTTTTTTGTCTACGGTCAAGTTCCGGGGATCGTTGAAGAAATCAATATCAGTAAGAGTTCCCTCGCCTAATATAATATCCTGACAGCCAGATTTGGGATCAACTGCTGTCCAGCCTTCTTTGAGCACTTCGCAGATCGTGTATTCTCCTGGAATGAGTCTATCACCATCACCACAGATCTCCCAGTAACCGTCCCCATATTCTGGATCGGTATACGTTACGTTAAAAAGTTCGTTAACGTCGAATTCGCCATTCTGGTTATTATCTACGAAGATCGTCCAGCCGTTGAGGAGCTTTCCGGTGACTGAATCGTATTTGTGACCGGAAATGCAACGGCCATTTTGTTCATCGAGACCATTGGTGAAGTTGACGTTGATCACGTCCTCCGTGAGCTGCACGACATGAGGACCCAAATAAGGGGGATAGAACTGGCGCAACCCATCTTGGGGAACCTCACGGACTTCGTAAATTCCCAAAGCAAGAGGACAAATCTTCCAGTAACCATCCCCATATTCTGGATCGGTATGGGTAACGTTAAATGGCTCGCCTTCATCCAAGATTCCGTTTTTATTGAGGTCGACGTATATGGTCCAGCCGTTCAGCATTCTTCCATCCGTATAGTTCTTGAAGCCAGATATGCATAATGGGATTTGTGGCTGGGTGTCGGTGTTGGTGAAGTTGACGTTCTCGTTACCCTCCTTCAGGACCATGACCAGCTGCCATCCGGAAGCTGGATCGAACGGTTTGCACCCAAGTCTGACGACCTCGGTAACGTTTACCTGCTCGCCGACATCAAGACTGCATATCTCCCAGTACCCGTTCTCGTCGGTCTTATCGTTCGGCTCGCCATCGTCAAGGACTCCATCGTCATCAAGGTCGATGAATATAGTCCAGTCCTTGAGCAGGTCCCCTTTTGTGTTCTTCTTGTAACCTGAGATGCAGGTCGTGATTTTGGAGTTGGTGAAGTTTACGTTCTCATTACCATCTTTCAGGACTGTTACCAACTGCCATCCGGAACCAGGATCGAACGGTTCCCACTCAGGTTCAACGACCTCGGTAACGTTTACCTGCTCGCTGACATCAAGACCGCATATCTCCCAGTACCCGTTCTCGTCGGTCTTATCGTTCGGCTCGCCATCGTCAAGGACTCCATCGTCATCAAGGTCGATGAATATAGTCCAGTCCTTGAGCAGGTCCCCTTTTGTGTTCTTCTTGTAACCCGAGATGCAGAGTTCACGTCTGCTATTAGTTATTGTCGCCGTTTCAATATTGACGCAAATAGGGCCTTCTACATCATAAATACAGGGGTCGTTATTGCCAGCCTTGACCGCCCCTTGAGCAGGTCCTGTGTCCCACTCACCACTGAGCACGAACCAAAATATTACGCAATTCCACTCACCATCTACTCCTGGCTCAATTCCAACATCAAATTTGATGCCGTACAGCCCAGTGGATCCATCTAATCCGAACTCTATGGGATGCGAAGAACGAATTATGTCCGATTTTTTTATGAGGCAATTATCAACTGTTACGCTCTGAGGTGAACCTTCGACAACCCAATCCTGGCCCGGATCGATCTCTGTAACAGTATACGTTCCGGGTTCGAGATCGGTGAACGCGTGCTCTCCGCCATCACAACCAAAGGTGTAACACTGCTTTTGTTGGGCGGAGTCGTCTAAGGGACCATCTATGCAAACCTCGAACTCTGTAGGTTCAATACATGGACCATTCACCACTTTATTGACCTGGATACTGCCTAAGCTCCCCACATTGGGTAAAATCAGCATCCAGTGGCTTATTGCCGGATCGCCATTGCAGCAGACCTCATAACTGAAATTTGTATTACCTTCTTTGAACTCGCTTCCAAGAAATTCTATCTTGTAATTTTCACAATTATACTCCGGTACCTTCGCATATACTGGCTGTGAAACTAAGAGGATGAGAAGAGCAGAAAAAAAGATTAATAAAATGTTCCACCCGGGTTTTCTCGCCTTTTGAGCTTTAAGGGGCATTATTTTAGGCAGATTCCCAAATACGAAGTCAAATGATCGCGTACCATGCTCAACTAAATGATCCAATCCAACTTGCGCTCTCACTTAATTATCCCTCCAGAGAACTCTAATCCATCGCGTATGCATTAAGTGATTTCGATTTAGCTTAACCCGAGCCAGGCTATAGTTCAGAATTTCTAGTACTTAACTCTATGTTCCAAGTTTTATGTAACTATTCAGCTAACCAGAATCGACTGAATGATGCTGATTTTGTGGAGAGGCCTGAAAGCCAAAAAATTTCGCCAGAATGGAAACGAAATCTATCGACGGAGTTACTAGAAGTTAGCTTTTCGTCGCTTTTCGTCACTTGCCGCGCAAGATCCCGAAGAACGGGTCTTCTGATGCTGTTTAAGTGAGCTGAATAGTTACGTTTTAGTTTTCATATATTAGTGGACGAAGTACTGAGTTTAGGACACATAACCCAAAATAAGTATGATCAAAATTTATTTATTCGCTACCACTGTTGTATTTCGAAAATCGCGAGAGCGGTTAATTGGGTTCGAACACGGAAAAACTTGGAACGTAGAAGACTTAAACGTTTCCACTCCGGGCTTTTCAAAGCCGGCTCTGATCCCAAAATAGTCATCAGAACCAGACCGCCAACTCCTTGATCTCCGAGATGGGCCAATGGCCGGGGTCCTAAGGTTCTCCCCATTTCTTCTTGAAGATTTCGTCGGTCTGGGTCTAGATCAGGATCATATCGATGCTACCCCAACCCCCCCCGGAACGTCTCCTCCCATCTACGCGAAACGGCCGGCAAAGCGCTCCTTAGCTACTCAGCGAGATCGTTCTCCAGGGCCAGTCCTCCAGCGCAGCGAGGTTAACAGCACCGTCACTGAGCAGGTAATCCGCGGTCACGATCCCACCAACGTCCCGGGAGATCAGAATGCGGCATTCCGACTCTGCCCCGCGGAAAGGTTATATCGCCTCCGACAAGAGCCTCATTCATGACCGTCGTTCCCGAGATCCCGATAGAACAGATCCAGCAGCGTGTGGTGGCGATGTGGCTTGGAAGCTTCTACGGAAGCAGCGGCTACGTTGCGAAAAGGCTCGGAAAAAAAGGGCTTCGCGAGTTTCAGGATATGGGCGCCCACCAGGTGGCAGATACCTTCAAGAGGTTGGAGCTATCCGAGCCGAAGGATCTGGCCGTCGCCGTCGCCACCAACGACAAGAACCTCTTTGGAAGCGTCGTCTCGGTGGAGGAGGGGGACGGCTGGGTCGAGATCAGAAGGGAGAAATGCGCCATCAAGGAGGGGATAAACGCCTTCGCCCGCCTGGGGGCCGGGCTGGTAGCAAAACAGCACTGCAAGACCTGCATCGAGAGCCACTGGCGGAAGGTCTTCGCAGACCTGGGGATGAAGCTCGAGGTCGAAGAGACCGATGAGGGCTGCGTTATGAAATTGTCCCGGAGCTGAACACCAAATCGCCAGATCATTACTATCGCCAGATCATATTGTCATCTATTGGGCGAAAAATTTAAGTCAATTCCGGCATACCTCACCTTGGGGAGTGTGATTAAGATATGGTTTTAAACCGCAATTTGATTTTGGTCTTATCAGGCCTCATCCTGGCGTCCGGCCAGGCGGGGGCTGACTACCTGGACCCTGGAAGCGGGCCCGATTACTCAGCGTGGCGATCCTACTTCTCTGACCCCATATTCTTCTCCGGAGGCGCGCCCTCGAGGGTCGACTACAGCCAGTATTACCCCTACTTCGGCTCGGGGATCTTCAAAGAACCGGCATCTCTGGGGGGGTCGTCGAAGACGCCCTCGGTCCTGGGAAAGGTGGCTAAAAAGATCGCCGAGCAGAGGGAGAACGCGAGTCTGGCAATGGCAAACCAGTCCCCTTCGGCCTTAAGCCCTCAGTACAACAGGATGATCGACCCCACCACTCTCGAGTCCAGCAAGAACTGGACGAGGACGATGGAGTACGCCTGGAACCGGTCCTCCATCAAGGTCTTTGAGGGCGGAAACTGGACAGTGCCCCAGGACGTCCAGAATATTTACTGATCCTGGCTGTGCCGTCGACCTCCACCCAAAAGTCGTAAGGCTCCGGGACGAGGACGATCCCGGGGCTGGAACGTCTGATGGGCAGCAGGCAGGACTTTATCCGGAGATCTGCCAGTGCTTGTACATCACCGATATCGCGTCGGCGCACTGTTCGGGGGTCTGGTAGACAGGGATTCCAGCGTTCTCCATCTTGATGACGTCATCCATGGCAAACTCCTTTCCAGCGACGCAGACCATGATCGGCTTTCCTCGATAGTCGATCTTCCCCAGGGGCACGACGTAGCTTCCCAGGATCTCAGCCTGGAGGATGACTATGAAGCTTCCTACGTCGTTGCTCTCGACCCCGATCTCGATCGTCCTCTTCACCGTCTCGGCGTCCATGCTGAAGGTGTAATCGACGGGATTCGTGCCGCCGACGTACTCTGGCAGCAGGTCGAAGAGCCTCTCTTTGAGGTGGGGCTCCAGCTCTGAGAGCCTCATCCCCTCGTCGATGACGGCGTCGGCGGATATTACGCCCAGAGACCCAGCGTAGGTGATGATGAAGACCCCTTCCTTCTTGGGGAAGGGCTGCTTGGATACGGCCCTGGAGAGGTTGAACATGTGCTCGTAGTCCCTGGCCCTGATCACCCTCGCCTGCCGGAAGACGGCGCTGTAGACGAGGTCGTTTCCGGCCATGGAAGCGGTGTGGGAGGCGACCGCCCTCTTCCCGGCCTCGGTCCTGCCGGACTTGAGGGCGATTATCGGCTTTTCCCTCGTGATCCTCTTGGCCACGTCGATGAACCTTCTTCCGCCCTTCACCGACTCGAGGTACATGCAGATGACGTTCACGTTCTCGTCCTGGCTCACCGCCTCCAACATGTCCGTCTCGTTGATGTCGAGCTTGTTTCCGATCGTGGCCACGATCCCAAAGTCCATGATGTGCCGCAGCCCCCAGAGCATCCCGGCGGCGCATACTCCAGCCTGAGATATCAGGCCGATGTTCCCGCGGGAGAGAGCGTCGACGATCCCTATCGACTGGACCATGCTGCAGTGGGTGTTGATTATCCCCGAGCAGTTCGGGCCCAGGAGCCGTACTCCGTAGGAATCGGTGATCGCCTTCATCTCCTCCTCGATCTTCCGTCCCGCATCGCCCATCTCGGCGAAGCCCGCAGACTCCACGATCACGTACTTGACGCCGCAGTCGCAGCACTCCTTCACCACCTCTGGCGTCATGCTCGCCTGGACGAGGATGACGGCGACGTCGACCGGCTTTTTGACGGCGCTGATCCGCGGGTAGGCCTTTATCCCCAAAATCGACTCGGCCTTGGGGTTGATGGGGTAGAGATCGCCCTTGAAGTCGTGGTTGATCAGGTTGCAAAAGACGTTCCAGCCGAGCTTTCCTTTCGTCCCCGAGGCTCCTATGACGGCGATGCTCTTGGGGTAGAAGAGGTCGTGGAGGTCCTGGATCTTTTGCGGGGCCCTCTCGACAACCTCAGGAGCGCCGCCGATGATGATCCTTGCGTCCACCACCCGATAGCCGTCGGGGTAGAGGAAGACGGGATTTAAGTCCATCTCGGCGATCTCGGGGTATTTCACCACCAGGTCGGAGATCTGCATCAATAAGCGCTTCAGGGACGGGATGTCCGCCGACCTGCCGCGGTACCCCTCCAGAAGGGCGTGTCCCTTTATCCCCGCGATCATCTCCTCGGCGTCGGACTCGGTGACGGGTATCGACCTCAGGGATACGTCCTGGAGGATCTCAACGAAGATGCCGCCGAGGCCGAACATAAGAATCGGCCCGAAGGTGGGGTCGTGGGCCACCCCCACGATCGCCTCGGTCCCTGGCGGGGCCATCTCCTGGACCGCGACTCCGACGACCTCCCTGTCACGGAAAGCATCCACAATCTCGGCGTAGGCCCGCCTCACCTCGTCGGGACCTTTGAGGTCGAGCTTGACGCCGCCAGCGTCGGACTTGTGGACGACCTCCGGGGAGACCACCTTCAGGACCACGGGGTAGCCGATCGATTCCGCCATCCGCACCGCGTCCTCCTCGGATCTGGCTAACTCGGCGCCCGTCGTCGAGACCCCAAGGCTCTCGAGGATCGCCTTGCACTCGTGCTCCATCAGATACGTTCTATTCTCCTCTTTTGCCCGGCCCACAACTTCATCGAATAATTCTGCCATCTCGTCCCTCCAACAAACTCCATGACCCTGATCAGATTTCCCCTAATATTCAAAAATATCGTCCGTATCGCGACTTCCTGAACTATTATTTATATGAAATTTCGTCGTTTCGACTCTGCTTCTGCACTTCTTCACCGCGTCAGGCTTCCTTCTGACCAAGGTCACGTTAAACTTTTCTGTCGCCACTTCGCCTCTCAGAGTGGACTCAGATCTCAATCAGCCGGTATCGAGAGGATCCAAGGCCGATCTCCTCCCCGTAGCTTATCTGACGGCTCCCGTCCACCTTCGGCCATAAGCCCCTGAACTTGTCCTCGCCCTTTTCGAAGTGGGACTGCAATGCAGAGGATGCGAGACCCTGCTGGGCGTTGACGAGATCGAGGCTCGCGGCATCGATGGCCACGGGGTCTTTCGAGGCCAAAATCCCCACGTCGGGAACGATCGGAGCGTCGCTCCAGGGGAGGCAGTCGCATTCTGGGGTGACGTCGATGACGAAGTTGATGAATCCGACCCTTCCATTCTTGCCCGAAACTGCTCCGAAGGCGTACTCGACAATCCTCTCCATGAAGATCGGCATCTTCTCCCAGTCGAGGTCCATCGCCCCCTCCGGGCATTCGAGGCATGCCCCGCAGCCGACGCACCTCTCGGGGTCGACCCGGGCCGTCCCCCCTTCCATGACTATAGCAGACCTCGGACAGAGGGCAGCGCACCTGCCGCATCCTTTGCACCTCTCCTCCACCACGAAGGGTTTGGAAGCGAAATGCTGGTCTGCCTTTCCACGAGGCGAGGCGCACCCCATCCCCAGGTTCTTGATGGCGCCGCCAAAGCCGGCCATGCTGTGACCCTTGAAGTGGGACGCGACGATCATCGAGTCCGCCGCCGCCACATCCGCGGCGATCTTGGCCCACTTAAGGTGCTTTTTTCTGATCTCCACCTCGACATAGTTTCCTCCACGAAGGCCGTCGGCGATGATCAGAGGCGCTCCCGCCACCGAGCGGTCGAAGCCGTGCTCGATCGCCGTCAGGAGATGGCCGACGGCGTTCTGCCTGCTCCCGCCGTAGAGGGTGGACGTGTCGGTGAGAAAGGGCCTTCCTCCAATCTCTTTCATCTTATCGACCACCTGACGGATGAAAACCGGGCTGATGAAGGTGTCATTCCCCCGCTCGCCAAAGTGGAGCTTTATCGCCGTAAGATCTCCCTTTCTGATCAGGTCCTCAAACCCGGCGGCCTCAAAGAGCTGTCTGACACGGCTCGCCTTGCTCTGGTCGGGGTTTGTGGCCCTCAGGGGAGCAAAATATACATCAGAAATCAAGAAAATCGCCGTCCTATTCTTTTGGATATGAGCTCTCGCTAATCCTGATACCGTTGTTATCCAGATAAGTCCTTTGTGATAGTTTAATGAAAGAGGACGAGCCAACAATCTCGGAGGTGAGATGGAAGATGACGGAGAACTCAAACAAAGCCTCTTTTTTCAGACATTTGGGGGAACGGTTCAGGGTACGCCTGGACTCCTCAGAGCAGATTGAACTGGTTCTGATCGAGGTCAAGGGCCTCTCAAAGCCCGGCGGAGATCCGGGATCGGAGCCAAAAGATCCTGACGAAATCCGGAAAGATCCTTTCACCGCACTCTTCCGGGGTCCCCACGAGCCCTTCCTCAGACAGAAGATCCACGAGCTTGAGCACGATCAGATGGGCGAGATCGAGATATTCATAGTTCCCGTGGGCCGGGACGAAATGGGGCTCTACTACGAGTCGGTCTTCAACTAGGGCCCCGATCCGCCTTCAAAAGAGCCATGGCATAAGAAGAGGGCGAAAGGAACAAAAAAGAAGGTTCAAAGGGCACTTGGACCTCGTTCCATGAAAAAATGGGTGCCGGTATCGCCGATCAGGACAAAACCCAGACGCCGATAGAGCTGGATCGCCTGGTTGAACTTCGCCACATGGAGCCTGAGGGGCAAACCCATCTCCGTTGCTTCTCCCGCCAGGTCCCGGATCAAACGGCTCCCCACCCCCTGATTTCGACCCTCTGGAATTAGGGCTATCTCCGCCAGCCTGATCTCTTTTTGGGCTCGGATCACGATCAGGTTTCCCACCGGCCTTCCGTCCAGAAGGATCACCCTTTGGTCCGCCCTGGGGGACATGGTGGCGTAGTGGTGCTGGTGCGCTTTGAACTGGAGCCGCATAAATGCGTCCTTATCAGCATCGCCCCAGCCGAAGGACTCGATCTCCGCCTCTCTGGTGCTGGCGTAGAGGCGAAAGAGGAAAGGCTCGTCCTGGGGAAGGGCGGGCCGAAGCGATATTTTCTCGTTCATGGAAGAAAGAATAGATGGGCCAATCGGTGGTCCGTCTAGTCTCGGGTTGGGTAAAGTCCCTGGAGGGCTATGACGAAGTTCACCACCTGGTAGGGCTGCATGTTATCATGGGGCTGCCCACCTCCAGCATTGTCATTCACGGTGACGCTGACCGACTCAGAGGCCATATCAGCAAGACTCGCGGGATCTCCGTATAAGTCGCCGCGGGTGGCCTTGGCGAGGACCTTCCCTGCGGGCGCGTCGGTTTGAGCGTCAGAGCTGGATGCCTTCATCTGGGCCTGAGCCGAATGGCCGTGAACGGGCATCGTATTCGCGGTGAGGTAGACATGCTCCGACCCGGCCTTCTGTCCCATGGCGCGAGGGGTGAGGCCGGGCCCAGTCCCCTGATGTATCGCCACCCTTCCCCTCAGGTCGGGAAGGGCGAAGGTAGTGTGACCGTCGCCGCCATAGGTGGTTCCCAAAAGCGAAAAGAGGGCTTGATTCTGTGATATCGGGAGCAGCTGCCCATCGCAGAACGCCCAGCCGCGGGGGGCAAAGTTGAACCCCACCATCATTATCTGTCCAATAAACGGTTCCATGAGATCGACTTGATTTCCCTGATTAATAAATTTGGCGAGTCAATTCAAATCAGAATTCCAAATCTCGCTGAGATCTGAGATTAATCCGTCTCTTCAAACATCCGGCCCAATTTTGATAATCAAAAAGGAAGGCCACCGCTGAGACTAATTTAAAGAATGGTTTCTCAGTTATATAATATATAATTTATATTTGAACAAAAATCGCGTGCAGACTTCTGGAGAAATCAAAAAGTTCATAAGCCCGAAGAATATAACGTATAATCATTATGGTATCTGGAGGTGATAGAAGTGATCGGTGAGATCCTGGTCGCCATCTCGGCTTTTGGTCTGTCATGCTGGGTCTACCTAATCCGTTACGTCAACGTCGAAAACTGAACTTATATCCAAGAAAGCCGCTTTTCTGAGCCTTCCTTGCGATCCTCTACTGACGCCTTCTGAACCTGCCCAGCAATACCAGAACCACATTTTGAGCATGAGGCCGGACCCTCCGTTGATCATGCTTGATTTTGGCCTCATGCGCCCTTTTCGTCCGAGAATTTCTGATCGGCCGAATCCGGATTCGATCCCGCAGGAACCGTCCGCCTACAGGCAGGGCAGCCAGTCGATGTTGGACGTGGTGGTCTCGTTCTTTGAGAGCTGGATGTATTTCTCTATCGAGAAGACCCCGGTGACGTCCTCTACGCTTCTGCCCACCTCGAAGTGCCTCCCCTTGCCGTCGGGGTTGGGGTCCTTGGAGAGCCAGCCGATGTGACCTACGCCGATGACGTTGGCGTTGAAGCTGGCCTCGATGCCGCTGTTGTTAACCGCGTTCAGGGGGCTATCGCCCGCCGTGCTGATCTGGGTGTTCTTCATCAGGCTCTCGGCGTGGGTGTACTGCTCTGTGACCACGGCTCCAGCATCGTAGTTTGCGACACAGAGCCGATCCTGCCATTTCTGGTCGTAGGTGCCGGTCTGGTAGCTGACCGGGAAGTACTCGAAGTTCGCTTCCTGGGTGTAGTTTATAGAATTGTGATTTACGCTGAGCTCGAACTCGGTGCGGTCGTAGAAGTTGCCGCTACCCGAGATCTTCTCCACGATCTTCTGGCCGCTGTAACCCTGACCGGTCTGGCCAACAAGCTCGTGGCTTCTGTAACCCACCCCCTGAATTACAGACCGCTCGAAGACGTAGTTGGCAGCCGCCGCTGACCCCACCAAAACCAGCAGCGAGATCAGGACTGCGATCCATAGACGACTCAAAGTGAACCTCCCCGGTGACCCGGTGATGGCCTCCTGGTTTAAAAACGTGTCGAGATATTTTCGTTTTATGAAATAAATTAATCTAGTTAAAATACCCTCCACCCACCGGTGAAATTTCAGAGATCGGGCGACGAGATCAAGAGCCTGACCAGCTCTTCGATCAGATCGGCGTCGAAGGGTGGCGACCCCTCCACCATCCTAATGGGGTTTGGGACAACGATTCCGCCAAGGACGATCTTGGGAAGGTCGGACCTTTTGAACCCCTCGACGATGGCGTAATCCACCCCGCTCTTTCGGAGCTCCTCCAGGGCCTCCTCGAGCCCTCCGCCCCTCGCCACCTTGAAAAATACTCCGTCCTGGCCGACGCCCACCACCACCTCGGCGCCGGCATCGAAGTGGCGTTTGGTGTCGCCCCGATCCTCTATGGGGTGGTCGGGCATGTTCTTGATGGTGCCGACCCGGCCGCGCCTCTTCAGAGACCTTACCAGAGCCTCCACAAGAGAGGTCTTGCCGGACTTCTTGGGACCCACAACAGATATTACCTTCAAAGTATATCGCCTTGTTCGCCTCGCTTCGTTCACGCTTGGCCAGCTCAGCCGGTCATCAGGGACGCGAGGAACCGGGCGTAGATGGAGAGGTCTTCCAGGGTGACGTTCTCGTCGGGACCGTGGGGGTTTGAGTCGGTCTGGCGGCCGACGCCGTAGACGCAGGATGGAATCCCCGTCACGTCCACCACGTAGGCCTGGTCAAGGCTGTACTGGGCGCCGGCAAGCTCTGGCTTCTTTCCCGATGCCTTCTCCAGAGCTCGGCTCACCTCTGCGACCCAGGGGTGGTCGGGATCGATCCTCATGGGCGGGTAGCCCATCCAGCTCCTCCACTCCAGGTCGACGGAAAGATCCGCCACGACCCTCTCCATCTCGGCGGCAGCCTCCTCCATCCTCTCTTCGGGTATCACTCTGCGATCCCCCCTGACCACGCACCTGTCGGGGACGATGTTCTCCTTGATCCCGCCGTGGATCACGGTGACATTCAGCATCGGCCTCACCTGATCCAGGCCAAAGGCAGCAAGCTCCGAGGATGCCCGCAAGGTTGACTTCCTCGCCTCCACCACCTTCTTCAGATCCAGGAGGGCCTCGATGACCGGAAGGGCCTCCTCAATGGCGTTCTTCCCCAGGAAGCTGGCTCCGGAGTGGACCGATTTTCCCCGTACTGTGGCCTGCCAGGTGATGATGCCGTTGCAGCCGATGATGATGTCGTCGGAGAAGCTGTCCATGCAGAGCATCAGGTCGCCCTGGACGAGCCCCTCGTCGGTGAAGTAGCAGAGACCCGAGTACCCCCCCACCTCCTCGTCGGTGGTGAGGAGTACCTCCAGGTTGCGGCGGTGGCTTCCGCAGGCCTTGACCGCCCCGAGAGCGGCGATGAGGGCCGCCACCGCCCCCTTGGAGTCGGCGACGCCCCGACCGTAGACCCGATCTTCCCTGATATCCAGGTCGAAGGGGTCCGAGGACCAGCCCTCCCCGGCGGGTACGACGTCGAGATGGGTGTAGATCACCAGGGTCTCATCGGCCCCGGCGTCCAGCCGCGCCCT
>Ga0272442_10001497_pt1 | contig 35527 bp, 28 predicted proteins | sample SSMForm2O_FD_200262 | JGI IMG/M metagenome (GOLD analysis project Ga0272442, IMG submission 200262) | Marine sediment archaeal communities from Little Sippewissett salt marsh, Falmouth, MA, United States - SSM-Form-2O | ecosystem: Environmental > Aquatic > Marine > Wetlands > Sediment ... | reverse complement strand
TGTAGAAGGCACGCGCCTGCCCGAATTTTTGTATCACGCCCGCTGGATGGTGTTTTTATCGGAGATGAAGCGTCAGAGCCTGTTCTCGGGCGGGGTCCTTGAACAGCTGTCAGGCACTGACCATTACGATTTTATCAAGGCGTGGAACTGCCCGTCTAAAAAGCTGAATGACATTACCCGCACAGGGTATATTGATGTACATACCTATCTGACCGATAATATCCTGGTCAAAGTCGACCGTATGTCCATGGCCGCGTCGCTGGAGGCCCGGGTGCCCTACCTGGATCACCGGGTAGTGGAATTTGCCTTTACCCTTCCTCCGCGGTTGAAAATGCGCGGGCTTGACACAAAGGTGCTTCTTAAAAAGGCATTCTGGAACAAACTGCCGGACCAAGTCAAAAACAGGGACAAGCAGGGATTCAGCATACCCATTAAAAACTGGATCCGCCGGGATCTCAAAGAGATGCTTCTTGGGCTTCTGGACCCTCGTATCATCGGGGATCAGGGTTTTTTTAATGAAAAGACCGTGAGTAAAATGGTGGGCGAGCATTTGTCAGGCCGTGCTAATCACAGCCATACATTGTGGTCCCTTATGGTATTTCAGAAGTGGTATGATATTTACGGAAAGAGTTGATTTTTAACGAAAATTTTATAAATTTTAAGGATGATTACAATGAGCAGCCAACAATTGAAAACAGAGATCGCAGAGTACTGGAACAGCCATATTCACGACCTGGAAATCGCTGAACACCCGGTGGGGTCAAAAGAGTTTTTCCAGGAGCTTTCCGAGTACCGCTTTGACAAACTTCGGTATCTTCCAAATATTGTTGATTTTTCTGCATACAAGGGGAAAAAGGTCCTTGAGATCGGATGCGGGGTTGGTATAGACCTGGCTGAATTTGCAGCCGGCGATGCAGATGTAACCGGTATAGACCTTTCGCAGACAGCTGTTGATCTGGCAAAGAAACATTTTGATCATCTGGGCCTTGACGGCACATTTACAGTGATGGACGGCGAGGCAATGGAGTTTTCCGACAGCTCATTCGATGTTGTGTATGTTCACGGTGTGCTGCAGTATACTGCTGATGCCCGGGCAATGGTCCATGAAGCCCGGCGGGTGCTGAAACCCGGCGGCAGGTTCATCGCAATGGTCTATAATGAAAAAGGCTGGCTGCGGTTTATGTCAAAGGCCTTCAATGTGTCCCTGGAGCATGAAGACGCGCCGGTTCTCGATACCTATACTATCAAGCAATTCAAAGAGCTGCTGTCTCCTTTTGATCAGGTGAAAATCGTGCCTGAACGGTTTCCGGTCAAGTCCCGGCTGCACAGAGGTGTGAAAGGGTTTCTCTTCAATACTGTGTTCGTCGGCGCTTTTACCCTTATACCCAGGGCGCTTATCAGAAAATGGGGATGGCATTTAATGGGCTTTGGAGAAAAGTGATGAAAAGAGATGTTTCTGCGTTAACGGACAGGAAATTTGATATAGTAGTGGTCGGCGGAGGTATTTACGGCGCGGCAATTGTGTGGGACGCTGCTTTGCGCGGACTCGATGCAGCACTGATTGAAAAAGATGATTTCGGCGGCAATACTTCGTCAAACAGCCTGAAGATCATTCACGGCGGGCTGCGGTATCTTCAGCAGCTCGATATCAAGCGTGTGCGGGAGTCGGTGCGGGAGCGGAGGGTTATGCTGACCATTGCCCCCCATATTGTCAGGCCGCTTTCCTGTGTTATGCCGACGTACGGCCATTTTATGAAGGGCCCCGAAGCCATGTTCTGCGGAACGCTGCTCAATGATATTCTCAGTTTTGACCGGAATATGGGTGTTGACCCCATGCGGAAGATTCCCAACTGCCGTGTGCTTTCAAAACAGGCGTGCCTTGACATGCTGCCGGGTATAGACAGTACTTCTGTCAACGGCGGTGTATTCTGGACCGACGCGCAGATGTACTCTTCCGAGAGGCTGCTTCTGGCATTTGTCCTGTCAGCGCATGTAAAAGGCGCGGCTGTAGCAAACTATGTCGAGGCCGAACATATGCTGATGTCCGGCAGCAGTGTAACCGGTATACGTGCCCGGGACCGCATGACCGGAGATACCATGGACATACAGGCAAAAGTAGTGGTAAATGCAGGAGGGGCGTGGGCTCCGCAGGTCCTTCCGGTGCGTGCCGATTCTTCACACGTATTCCGGCTGTCAACAGCCATGAATCTGGTTGTTGACAGGCAGCTGTTTCCCGATGTAGCCGGAGGCGTGTATGGCAGTTTTTCATATAAGGTTCCCGGCAGCGGCATGGGAAGCGGCCGGCGCGTACTCTTCGCAACACCCTGGCGTGGAAGAACCATAGTCGGGACTTTTCACCGTCCGTACAACAGAGAGGACATATCCTTTGCCGTGACCAGGGAAGAGGTGGACTCATTTTTAAAGGAGATCAACAGCGCTGTTCCCGATGCAGGCCTTACCGCCGAGAATGTCACCTATGTACAGAAGGGATTTCTCCCCATGGACGGCATAAGCAGTAAAAACGGTGAAGTACTGCTTACAAAGCATTATTCTATTGTGAATCATGCGAAAAAGGATGACATTGACGGGCTGGTCAGTGTTGTCGGTGTAAAATATACAACGGCCAGGGATGTGGCGGAAAAGGTCATGGATGTGGCTGAAAAGAAAGTCCGCGGTAAAATCACGCCCTCCCATTCGGAATATACTTCTGTTGCCGGCGGAGGCATGGCTTCTGTAAAAGAGTTTCAGGAAGAAGTCGCGGCCAGTGTGCCTGATACCTTCCCGGAAACAGTGGCGTCCCACCTTGCCGGTTCTTACGGAACCGGGTACAAAGATGTCCTGGACCTTCTACATGAGCTTGACGGGGCGTTAATCCCGGGCTCTGACGAGGTGCTTGAGGCTGAAATATATTATGCGGTCCGTGAAGAGGCCGCGCTGAAACTGAGTGATGCGGTACTCAGGCGGACAGATCTCGGTTCTCTGGGGCATCCGGGAAAGGCTGCTTTGGAGAAGTGTGCCGATATTATGGCCGCGGAACTTGGATGGGATGAGAGCAGGAAGCAGGAAGAGATTGCAGAAGTTGAATCAAAATATACCCAATGGGCATAAGGAGTCAGCTTGAAACGTCGAGTACTTGTTACCGGAGCTACAGGATTTACCGGAGGCCATCTGGCGCGGGCTCTGCTCCAGCGGGAGTATGATGTACGTGTTCTTGTACGTTCTCGGGAAAAGGCTGTTGAGCTGCAGAGCCTCGGTGCTGAGATTATCAAAGGAGACCTGACTGACAGGCAGAGCCTCAAACCGGCAGTTGAAGGCAGAGATACAGTCTACCATATTGCAGCGGTATACCGGGAGCAGAATGTTCCCCGTTCTCTGTTCTGGGATGTCAATGTGGAGGGCACCGGGAATCTGCTGGATGCTGCTTCTGAAGCCGGTGTGGGCAGGTTTGTACACTGCAGTACTGTTGGAGTGCAGGGTGAGATTGCAGATCCGCCGGCATCGGAGGAGGCACCTTATAATCCCGGTGACTACTACCAGGAATCCAAGGTCGAAGGTGAGCTGCTGGCTCTTGACTATTTTAAGAAAGGGATAGTACCCGGGGTAGTGTTCAGGCCGGTAGGTATTTACGGGCCCGGAGACACACGTTTCCTGAAGATGTTCAGATTTATAGCGAAAAAGCAGTTCCGGATGTTCGGGTCGGGAGAAGTGCTCTACCACCTTACCTATATCGACGACCTGATCGAGGGTATTATTCTTACAGGCGAGATCCCGGGCATAGAAGGTGAAGTATTTACTTTGGGCGGCGAAGGTTATGTGACTCTCAATGAATTTGTCGGCGCTGTGGCCGGCGCTGTGAATGCCCATGTCCCGAAACGGCGATACCCGGTGTGGCCCCTGTGGCTGGCCGGAGCCCTGTGTGAGTTTGTGTGCAGGCCGCTGCGTATTTCACCGCCCATATACAGACGGCGGGTGGATTTTTTTGTTAAAGACCGGGCTTTCGACATATCAAAAGCAAAAAAGATGCTGGGGTACAAGCCCCGTGTCACTGTACAGGAAGGTATGAGACTGACGGCAGAATGGTATAAAAAAGAGGGTCTTATCTGATTTATGAGCTCCAATGAAACTATAGAAATACAGAAAGAGCTGTTCAGCAGCAAGGGGAATCTTGCAAAGTACCAGGAACTGGTCCTGGGAACCTCGGGGCTGTTCAAGCTGATGAAGTATGAGCTGGTCCTGGGTCTGGCCGGGTGGGTGCCCGGAGCTCTCGGCCTGGTGCTGAGAAAAAGCCTGTACCCCAAAGTGCTGGGAAGTGTAGGCAGGAATGTCACCTTCGGCCAGAACGTGGTAATACGCCATCCCGGAAAGATTCATATCGGCGATAATGTGGTTATTGATGACAATTGTGTGCTCGATGCCAAGGGAACAGGCAACCACGGAATCTATATAGGAAACAGGGTTTTTATCGGCAGGAACACCATACTCAACTGTAAGAACGGCGATATCATTCTTGAAGATGAAGTGAATATAAGCGTGAACTGCCACATCTTTTCAGCCAGCAATGTCCGTGTCGGGGCCAGCACGCTGTTCGCCGCGTACACCTACCTTGTAGGCGGCACCCATAATTTTGACAACCCTGACATGCCTGTACTGCATCAGAGCCGGTCTTCACAGGGTATTTCCATAGGCCCCGGGGGATGGCTCGGCGCCCATGTGACGGTGTTTGACGGTGTTGCCGTCGGCAGAAACTGTGTAGTCGGGGCCGGCGCCGTTGTCAATAAAGATATCCCTGATTATGCCATTGCTGTAGGCAGCCCGGCAGAGGTGCTGAAACAGCGGAAACCGTCAGCAGAAGAGGCAGAACCTGCACCGGTGAGTGTGGGGATTGTCAATTATAACGGTGAAAAAGTCCTGGAACAGACTCTGGAATCGGTTTATAAACAGGATTACGCCAATATCGCTGAAGTCATTGTGGTGGACAACTCATCTACAGACAGCAGCATGGGGATCCTGCGCGATACATATCCTGATGTGCGGGTTATTTCCATGGAGAATAACGGGCCGAATCCTTCGCGCAACCGCATTATTTCAGAAGCTGAATCGCAGCGGGTGCTGCTTATGGATAATGATATTGTGCTGGCGCCCGATGCGGTGTCAACCCTCAGCCGGGCCATGGACAGCTGTCCCGATGCGGGAATTGCCGGAGCTCAGATACGCTTTTTTTCCAGCCCCGACACCATTCAGTACAACGGCGCCCACATACATTTTGCCGGCGGCGCAGTTATGAACAGGTTCATGTTTGATGTGCCGCGGCCTGTGGCAGCGGTTCCGGCCGGCGCCATACTGGTTCACAGGGACCGGGCGCGTGAAATCGGCATGTTCGATGAGGACTTTTTTTACGGATGGGCTGACGGGGATTTTTCATTCAGAATGACCATAGCCGGATATCCCTGCCTCAATGTTGCCGGAGCCAGGGTGTTCCACCTTAAGGAAAAGAAAGGCATGCCCTGGGTGTACTATCAGGTTCGGAACCGGTGGTGGTTCGTACTGAAAACATATAATGCGCGGACGCTGTTTTTTACGTTGCCGGCAATCGCCCTTTACCAGTTTGCGGTGTTCATGGGTATGCTGATCAAGGGGCACGGATGGCAGGTCATCCGGGGGGGATTTGCTGTGCTGGGCAGCCTGCCCAGGATAATGCGGAAGCGGCGAAAGGTTATGCAGTATAAGCGTGTCAGGGACAAGGCTGTCCTTACAGGCGCGTCAATAGATATGATCGCAGGAGCAGGACAGTCGGGAATAATAAAACTGGGTACATCTGTTATAAATGGTGTGCTGAAACTGTACTGGTTTTTCATAAAACGGTTGATTAAGTAGGAAAAGATATGTTTATAGGAGCAGCAGGAAGGTCACTTGTTTCAACATTGAAACCCCGTTTGAAGAAATATACCGGCGGGGATTTGTTGCATAATGGTGTTCTGTTTGACCATGATGAATGTTTCATATTTTCAACAGAAGCCGACTCCAAACAGGCCGGATCAAAAAAGAAACCGGTATGTATTGACGGAGATGTGTATGCTGTAGACCAGGAAAAGGGAGTGTTTTCTGCCGCACAGATATACGACCTGTATGCAGAATCTGAAGAGCGGCTGTGGCCGCGGATCAACGGAGATTTTTCAGCGGCCCTGTGGCAGAATTCCCATAAACGGCTGGTACTGGCCAGGGACCGCATCGGAGCCGGAAATCTGTTTGTCTGGCGAAGGGGAGATGATATTGCCTTCTCTTCTTCTTTGCGTGATTTGGTTGTACTTCTGGAAAAACAGGGTGATTTGAATTATTCCACACTGCTTCGGTACCTGACATTCTGCTACAATCCGTCTGCCGAAACATTTTTTACCGGTATCAGGCGGCTGGAGCCGGCTCATGTACTGGTATGGAAGCCAGGCAGCATGGTGGACCAGCAGTATTGGGATCTGAATTTTGAGAACAGTGAGAAACATGAGGCCGCGGTTGCTGAAGCAGTGCGGAATAAACTGGCTCAGGCTGTGCACCTGCGCCAGGATACAGAGCAGCCTGCAGGCGCTTTTCTTTCCGGCGGCCTTGATTCATCAACAGTTGTGTCTCTGCTGCGGCGCGGCACGTCTGAACCCATCAGTACCTTCTCATTCCGGTGCAGGGGCCAGTCTTTTGATGAGTCCGAGTACGCTAAAATTGTAGCCGACGCTTTTGGAACCGATCACCACCTGGTGGAATATACACCGGAAAGTGTGCTCAAGGCCGGAGAGATGACCCGGCTTATGCATGAACCATTCAGTGATGTGGGTATAAATATCGGCACCTTTATCCTGGCATCAAAAGCCCGGGAAGGGGCAAAGTACCTGTTCACCGGTGACGGCGGAGATGAACTGTTTGCCGGGCATCCGGTGTATGTGGCTGACAAAGGAGCCGCGCTGTTTTCGCGCATTCCCGGCCTGCTGCTAAAACCGGTGTTCAGCCTGGGAAGGCGGCTGCATGATTCAGACAGGAAAAAAGATTTTCGGGTCAAATATAAACGGTTTTCGGAAAGTTATTTTTTCCCCGAAGAACTGGGTACCCACCGGTGGCGTGTATACTACCACCATGACCGGCTGCAGAATACCGTCACATCCCAGGTGCTGGATGCCGGAAACTTTGACAGCATTTTCTCTTATGTGATTGACATAAACAGGCGGGCCAGAGCTGAAGACGCTCTGGGCGCTTCTTTATACAGCGACTACCAGACCGTTGTCCAGTTCTATCTCAGGCGCATGGACATGGCACGGAGTTTCGGGCTCAGGCCCCGTATGCCCATGCTTGATCCCGATGTTGTAAGCTACTGCTCCAAGGTGTCTTCAAATCTGAAAATAAAAGGGTTTTCCGATACAAAATATATTGAGCGGGTAGCAGTCATGCCGCTTCTGCCCTATGAGATAACCCACCGCTCAGATAAGCTGGGCCACAGCGTACCCCTGAAAAACTGGATGAGGGATAATGAGACAGTCAGGTCTTTTATGCAGGATGTGCTGTCAAAGGAGACGCTTTCTGCGCGGAATCTGGTACAGCCTGATGCAGTGCAGGTCATGTATGAGGAGCATATGGAAAGGCAGTTCAACCATTCCCACAGACTGTGGGCCCTGGTTGTCCTGGAGTTATGGCTGCAGGCAGTAGAAAAATATTGGAACAAGATCGGAGCGGATGTATGAACGTATTCATGACCGGAATATCCGGGTTTCTGGGACAGCATATTGTCAGGGTTTTGACAGAAAAGGGACACAGAATCACCGCCCTTGTCAGGCCGACAAGTGATGTGAGCCATCTTAAAGAGTATGACATTACCTATGTGCAGGGAAATATCAGGGAAACATCCTGGCTGGACGCAGTAAAAGGATGCGATGCGGTTGTGCATGCCGCCACGTCCAAGGGCGGCCCCTGGGAAAATTTTTATGAAGAGAATGTCCTTTCAACAGAACGTCTGCTGCAGGCTGCTGTTGATAATAAAATAAAGCGGTTTATTTTTATAAGTTCAGTTGTCGTGTATGACCATTCAAAGGTTAAAAACGGCTCGGCGTTCCCCGAAGATTCGCCTTTTGAGACCGAGTATACCAATCACTATTCCCGGTCAAAGATCGAAGCCGAGAACCTTATAAAAAAATTCGGAAAAGAACACGGGCTTGAAACAGTGGTGCTGCGCCCGGCCGCTCTGTACGGCCCAGGCGGCCTGCTTTATCCTGCCCGCCTTGGTATTGCAGCCGGAGGGAATGCCTATATCTGTGTGGGCAGCGGCAGGTCGGACCTGACCCTTACCCATGTCCGGACCGTGGCAGATGCAGTAGTTACATGCCTGTCGGAAAAGAAATGCGCAGGCAGGGCGTACAACCTGACCGAAGATGTGACAGTATCAAAACGGCAGTATCTCGACATACTGAAACATGTATATAAACCCGGATTCACGATACTGAAGCCGCCCTACTGGTTTGTGAAGTTCATGGCATTCATGCTCCGTTTCATGCTGAAAATCATGGGGCAGAATGTGCCTTCACGGCTTCTTCCCCAGTACCTGAAACTCTTTACACTGTCACTGTCATATCCCAATGACCGGGCAAAGAAAGACCTTGGCTGGTCTCCCACGCCTGATGTGGAGGCTGCGGTGGGTGAGGTCATGGAATGGCACAGGGACAGGCAGAAGCCGGTGTGTTCACATCAGGTCCCACCCCGTAAAATACGCTTTGAAAGTGACAGGACTCTCCGCGTCGCTATAGTCGGATGCGGTGGTTTTTGTAAAACCCATATGCAGATTATGTCGGGCATTTCCAACGCGGAAGTTACAGCCCTGTGTGACATAAACAGCGATGCAGCACAAGCCATGGCTGATAAATACAAGGTCGGCAGGGTCTATACTGATTACAGGACTATGCTGGAGAAAGAGGATCTGGACGTGGTTCATGTTGTGTCGTCGGCCCAGACCCACGCGCCGGTATCTATTGCAGCCATGAAAAAAGGGTGTCATGTGCTGGTTGAAAAGCCCATGGCGGTTAATGCTGCTGAAGCTGCCGAGATGATCAACGTGTCAAAAGAGCAGAATGTCAGGCTCTGTGTAGAGCATTCCCTGCTGTATGATCCCGGCATGATCGAGGCCCGTTCCATTCTCAACAGCGGAGCCCTGGGCCATGTGGTGCAGGTTGAAAGCTGGTTCGGTACATCATACAGCTCCAATACGGGCAGCCCCTATCTCCAGTGGCAGTCCAGAAATCACTGGGTGTACGATCTTCCAGGTTCGCTGTTCCAGAATTTTATTTCACATCCTCTCAGTGTGCTTCTTGATGTCACCGGTACTGTTTCCGATATTAAGGCTGAGACTGTATATCATAAAGTGGTGCCGTTCATGAAGAGTGATGAACTGAAACTGTCAATGCGGTCGGGCAAGGTGCTGTCCTCTCTGACCGTATCGTTTAATACCACGCCCCGGCTTAATTTTCTGAAAGTATACGGGACAAAAGGCTCTCTGACTGTTGATTTTATGTATAATACAACACTGCTTAACAAAGATGTCGCCATGGCCCCCAAGGTTATCAGCAGGAATCTGGTGCTCATGAAACACGGCCGGAAACAGTACTGCCGGGGCCTGAAAAACCTTTTCAAGGTCGCTGCAGGCAAGCATACCCTGTTCAAGGGAAACGAGATTCTTATAAAGCTGTTTTATAAATCGATCCTCGACGGGACTGATGTCCCCGTAACCGGGGAGAATGGGCTGCATTCTATGGAAGTTATGGACGCGGCCTGGAAGCAGATAGAGGTTTAAGGAGAACGGCCCGGTTTTGCGGGCAGCACAGGCCTGCTGGCCTGGAGCCGTGCCTGCTGTTCCGGGGAAAGGCAATACCTATTCATGGCTGAAATGAATACAAAGAAAAATGACCTGGACATATCTGTCGTTGTCCCGGTGTATAACGAAGAACAGAATGTGCCCCTGCTGTATGACGCTATCAAACGTTCAGTAAGCGGCCTTGATCTGTCCTTTGAGATAATATTTATCGATGACGGGAGCAATGACAGTACCGGTGACCGGCTCCGGGAGATCGCAGCCAAAGATACTGCATTCCGGGCGGTGCTTCTGCGCAGGAATTTCGGCCAGTCATCAGCCATGGCTGCAGGCTTTTCCATATGCCGGGGCCGTATAGTCATCACCATGGACGGAGACCTGCAGAATGATCCGGCAGATATACCCCAGCTGCTTTCCAAGCTTAATGAAGGGTATGATGTTGTGAGCGGCTGGCGCAGGAACCGCCAGGACAAACTGGTCATCCGGAAAGTGCCCTCGTTTATTGCCAACCGCCTTATCTGTTCTGTAACACATGTGAACCTTCGTGATACCGGCTGTGCATTAAAAGCGTACCGCAGAGAAGTTATCGAGGGTATAAGGCTTTACGGCGAGATGCACCGGTTTCTGCCCGCCCTTACAAAGGTGGAAGGAGCCCGGATATCGGAGATACCGGTTAATCATCATGCACGGAAATTCGGCAAATCAAAATACAATCTCACCCGGACATTCCGCGTACTCATGGATCTGTCGTCATTAAACATATTTTTAAAATACCTGCAGGCGCCTCTGAGGTTTTTCGGTAAACTGGGCGCGGCAGCAGTAGGCCTGGGATGCGCTGCTTTGGTATGGTTCTTCATGCTGTTTATGAGACATCCCATGCCTGTCGGTGAGATGAACATTGCTGTGACACTGGTATTTTTGTTTTTTGTTTCAGGCCTGCAGTTTCTGTTTCTGGGCCTGGTAGCGAGTCTGATAGTAAAGACAGGGGAGCGGCGCGGCAGAACCCTGTCTCCACTTTTAACAGAGAGAAACGGGGAACGGTATGAATCGGAGTAATGCTGCCCATACCGATGTATCGGTTATTGTATCTTTGTACAATGCTCAGGATACAATTGAACTTCTGTATGCATCATTAAAAAAGACAATGGAAGCCACTGACTTTCAGTGGGAATGCATATTTGTAGATGACGCATCGACCGACAGTACAGTAGATGTGATCCGTCCCTTGATGGATGCTGACAAGAGGGTCAGGACTGTGCGTATGCGGTCAACGTTCGGTGAGGCGGCCAGCCTTGATGCCGGGCTTCGCTATGCCGCAGGCAGAATAATAGTATACCTGAGCGGCAGAGTAAATGTGGACCCCGGCCGTATTCCGGTTTTTCTGGACCGTATCGGCCCTCGATGCGACCTTGTGTCGGGATGGCGCTCACCGCGGCAGGATTCCATGCTCAACAGGATGGTCTCAAAAATATTCAATTCTATGGCAAGCCTGTTTCTTAAACAGCGCCTGCACGATATAAACAGCGGTATTATGGTAATGAAACGGGAAGTGCTCGATGCCATATCCTTCTACGGTGACCTGTACAATTTTATTCCGGTGCTGGCTGCGGAAAAAGGCTACCGCGTTGCTGAGGAGAAGATCGCGCAGCTTCGGGGAAGCTTCAGAAATTCCAAGTACCCCAAAGAGTATGTACAGCGCATTCTCGATATCATCACCGTGATCTTTCTGACCCGGTATTCCAAGAAGCCCATCCATTTTCTCGGATTTCTCGGTACATTGTTCGGTGTTGCAGGATTCGGCATAGAGATATATCTGTTTATTTACAGGATTCTGGGTATGGGCCCCATAGCAGGAAGGCCCCTGCTCATTCTGGGAGCACTTTTACTGGTCATAGGTATTCAGATGATATCCATCGGCCTTCTGGGCGAGATGATCATTTTTACCCATGCCGGCGAAGTAAAAGAGTACAATATCATGGAAATCATTAACTGAGACAGGGGGAAGCAGTGAAACTTATCATTCAGATACCCTGTTACAACGAAGAAAAAACACTTCCTGAGACGGTAGCTGCTATTCCGCGGGAGTATGCCGGTATAGACGAGACTGAACTGCTTGTCATAGATGACGGAAGTGATGACAACACAGCAGAGGTTGCCAGAAAAATCGGTGTCCACCACATTGTGAGGCTTACCAGCAACAAGGGCCTGGCAGGAAGTTTTTCCGCAGGTATTGATGCCTGTCTCAAGCTTGGCGCGGATATTATTGTAAATACTGACGGAGACAATCAGTACAATGCCGAAGATATCGGACGGCTTATCGAACCGATTGTATCGGGCAGGGCAGACATGGTCGTAGGCGACAGGGAAGTGATGCAGGTGGAGCATTTCTCTTTTCTCAAGAAAAGGCTGCAGAAGCTGGGAAGCTGGGTTGTTCAGCAGGTGTCAGGCACTACAGTGCCCGATGTGACCAGCGGTTTCCGGGCATTCAGCAGGGAGGCTGCTCTCAGGCTGCATGTGATCTCGCAGTTTACCTATACCCTTGAAACCATTATTCAGGCCGGAAAAAAGAGCATACCTGTAGCCCATGTGCCGGTTCGGACAAACAGGCCCACACGGCCGTCGCGCCTGTTCAAGAGCGTCTTTTCATACATCAAACAGTCGGGCGGTACTATTGCCCGTATTTACGCCCTGTATGAACCCCTTAAAACATTTCTGTATATCGGCGGAGCCATATTCGGCCTGGGAATGATCATATCCCTGCGGTTTCTCTATTTCTATATTATACAGCAGGGAGAGGGGCATATCCAGTCCCTTATTCTTGCCGCGGTCCTGATGATCGTGGGGTTTCAGGTGGGGATGATCGGGCTTCTTGCTGATATTATTTCAGCGAACCGCCGGCTCATAGAGGATATTCTGTACAGAATGAAGAAACGTGAAACACACAGGGATACAGATTAGATGCGGATTGCACTTGTCGGGCCGGCAAATCCCTACAGGGGAGGGGTTGCACAGCACACAACGGTTTTATGGAAGTATCTGGTTAAACATCATGATGTTCGTTTTATTTCATTCAGCCGCCAGTACCCTTCGCTGATATTCCCGGGAAGTTCCGATAAAGAACCCGGAACTGTACGGAAACTGGGACGATGCCGGTATATCATTGATACAATAAATCCCGCGACCTGGGCTGCAGCGGCCCGTGACATCATTGGATTCAGACCCCATGTACTGGTGTTTGTATGGTGGGTACCGTTCTTTGCGTTCTGCTGGAGGTCTATTGCGTACCTGGTGAAGAGATCTGCTGATGTGCCGGTAGTGTTTGTGTGCCACAATGTGCTGCCCCATGAGAACAATCCAGTATGGAACCGGATTTCCTCGTGGGCCCTCAGGTGCGCCGGGGGATTTACTGTGCACAGCAGGTCTGACCATGATATTCTGCATGCAATGATGCCCGGCCGCAGTGTGGTGACACTGCCCATTGCGCCCCATCCTGAACCGAAAATACAGGGCCTTTCAAGGAAAGAGGCCCGGTCTGCCCTCGGATTAAAGGAGGAGAACACAGTATTTCTGTTCTTCGGATTTGTGAGACAGTACAAGGGGCTCGATATTCTGCTTCAGGCTCTTGACCATGTCAAAGATAAAGACGCCTGCCTGCTGGTTGCCGGTGAATTCTGGAACGGGCGCGCCCGGTACGAAACCATGATACAGAAAATGGGGCTTGAGCACAGGGTGGTTATTATAGACCGGTATATTGCCGATGATGAATTTGAGACCTATTTTGCCGCTTCTGACGCAGTAGTGCTCCCCTACCGGGACGCGACCCAGAGCGGTGTGCCCCAGCTTTCTTTTGCCATGGGCCGGCCGGTGATTGTAACTGACGTTGGCGGGTTATCCGAGAATATCCCCACTCCGGCGCACGGCATTGTAGTGCCGCCTGCAAATCCTGAAAAACTGGCTGAAGCAATGGATGTACTGGCCCGGACACTGGGGGAATTCGACCAGTCTTTTCTTAAAAAGCATGCGGCCGAACGCACTGAAAAAGACTGGATGCGTATGGTACAGGCTATTGAAACACTCGGCGGAACAGATGAATAATTCAAAGAAACACATGCCCGATTTTTCTATTGTGATACCTTCGTATAAATCGACCCAGGGGCTGTTTGCCTGCCTCCGGTCCATAGAGCAGCAGACTGTGGATGCCGTATATGACATCATTGTTGTTGACAGTTCTCCTGAAGATATTACAGAGACGGTCCATAGTGTGTTTCCCCAGGTACAGGTTATACCTTTAAGGCAGCGGACACTGCCCGGCCTTGCCAGGTCAAAAGGGGCCCGGCACGCCCAGGGCCGGTATATCTTCTTTATTGATACCGACTGTATAGCAGATAAAGACTGGCTGCGTGTCCTGTGGTCCGATTTACAGCAGGGGTACAGTGCTGCCGGGGGCGGAGTAGCCAACGGCACACCCGGGAGTTATGTAGGCACTGCTGAATACCTTCTGGAATTCAATGAGATGAATCCCTCAGCCGGGGAGCAGGATGTGGGGGCTCTTCCGTCGTGTAATCTCTGTGTTAAGAAAGATGTGCTGGATGGTGTAGGGTATTTCCCCGATTTCATGAAGGGTGAAGACACAATTCTCTGTGATAATGTTATTTCAGCCGGACACGCCATACATTTTAATCCCGGCGCTGTAATAACCCACAACAACAGAACCGGATTCAGCCATTTTATCAAGAATCAGGTTGCGCTGGGAGAGGGTGCCAATGAAACGCGGCGCAGGACCCGGCGCCACGGATATTTTCTCATTAAATATCCGTTCCTGGTGGCATGTATCCCTGTGTACAGAACCGCTGTCATAGCAAAAAGGCTTCTCTGCTCAGATATACGGCTGTTTCTGAGTTTTCTGTACCACTATCCTTTAATCGGGCTGGGACTTATGGCGTATACCTGGGGATTCATCCGGGGGCCGTTCCGGTCGGGACTTTCAACAGAAAAAGGGAGATAGCGCAATGAAAACCCGCACATCATCAGTGATGCACTGGGTGCTTGTAGCCCTGGTAATCTGCATAGCTGCTTTTTTCCGGCTTTACAACCTGGGTCTGCAGAGTTTCTGGGTTGACGAAGTGAATCCCTATTTTGCAGCCCAGTCTGTGCTTAAGGGCGAAGGCCTGTACATGCCGTCGGGATTCCCCTACGGCAGGGCTCCGGTATATACCTACAGTGTTGCTCTGTTCTCCAAAATACTCGGTCCCGGCGAGGTGGCTACACGCCTGCCTGCAGCTATCATGGGTATTGCAGTAGTCCTGCTTGTGTACCTGATAGGCAGAGCCATGTTCGGCAGGGATGTGGCGCTGGTCGCAGCGCTGCTGCTGGCATTTTCGCATTTTGCTGTGGGATGGTCCAGAACTGCCAAGATGTACACGCTGCTGCAGATGCTGACCATGGCAGCAGCTTACGCGTTTCTCCGGGGATTTGAACCGGATCCGGGCAGGAAGAGACGGTTTATCGTACCTGCGCTGGAAAAAAAGTGGCAGGTATCATTTATATGGACGGGCCTGTTTCTACTGATCTCGGCCTATACGTTTTTACGGGTACACCGCCTGGTGGGAATATTTTTTGCAAGTATCATCGTATACATCGGTGTGCGCGCTCTGTGGAACCTGGCGGCTGTAAAGGGAAAAGAGAAATTCCTTAACAAGTATTCAGCCCTGTTTCTAATAACCGTTGTGGTGGGTGTCGTGGCATTTATGCTTATACCATGGGTGCGCTCAATGGTCCAGTACAATCTCACATACACCCCTGCATGGGCCAGGGGTAATGTGAGCGCTGCTTACCGGTTTGTGCTGTTCGACTTTATCATGTCAGTATACCGGTTCCCCCTGGGTGTGTTTTTCTTCCTCGGGGCAATACTTGCCCTGGCAAAGGGGCACGGTAACGGAGTGTTCTCTCTGGTGCTTGTAGCTGTTAACATGGCGCTGCTGTCGTTTGTGTTCACACACCGGGTGCCGGCGTATATGCTCAATATTTACCCCTTCTTTATGCTGCTGGCTGCCCTGGCCATCGTGTGGTTTGTGACAACAGTACGAGGGCAGTCAGAGATTCTCATCAAAAAGGCTCCCGAATCCATACACAGGAAAGCCGCTGCATTTCTGGTCAGATTCGGTGTCCCTCTGGCAGTGATATTTGTATTCGGCATCTCTCCATGGCTGCGCATCAGCCTGCATGTACCGGCAACAGGTGACGGAAAGACAAACATGGCTGTGACGCCGGGAGAATGGAAACAGGCAGGCAGGTTCCTTGCGGAAAATAGATCAGATGAAGACCTTGTAATAACAAATCTTCCCCAGGTCAGTTCCATTTACTGTGCCAAACCGTCCTACACACTCAATTTCAGCCTGCGTGACCAGGCAAAACGATTTCCCGAAACCCTCAGAAACGGCCGGCGGGTCGATGTGTACGCGGGGGTGCCGTGTATTAGAAACCTCGATGATTTTAAAGAGATTACCGAAGCCCGTGAACGGGTGTGGCTTGTATTCGAACGCTATCTTTTCCTCACCGACGCATACACACCCGCACATATTCGTGAATATATCAGGAGCAGTTTTATAAAGAAATTTGAATCGAAAAATTCAAGTATCGTGATTTATTACAGAAGCAATGCCGGGGAATAACGTGGATGGTCTAAAAAAAGGCACACTTTTTCTCCTGGCAGGACAGGCAGTCTCTCTGGTTGCAGGGTACGGCATACATGTGTGGCTGGCGCGTACTCTGGGCCCGGGCCAGTACGGCATATACGGAGTTGTCATGTCCCTGCTGCTGTGGATAGAAGTAGGTGTTATCAGCGGAATACCCATGGCAGTGCAGAAATTTGTTTCTGCGGCGCCGGATAAAGCCGGGGCTGTTATTAAAAAAACTGCCGGCATGCAAGTGGTGTATATTGTGGTTCTGTTCTCGGCCTCTTTTGTCCTTGCTCCCTTAGTGGCTTCACTGTTCCGCCATGCCGAGATTGCCGGGTATCTCCGCATTGCGCTGATCGACCTGTGGGTGTACGGCATCTATTTTATTTTTCTGAACCTGCAGAACGGGCTTCACAATTTCAGGAAGCAGGCTGCGCTTATTCTGCTGTATTCAGCAAGTAAATTTATTTTTGTTGTATTGTTGGTTCCGTCGGAAGCAAAGCTTTCCGGAGCGTTTATTGCTAATATTGCTGCTTCGGCAGTTGCCCTGTGTGCGGCGCTGCTGTTTGCAGCTAAAAGAGAAGGAGATACCGGCGGGCAGAGCGTATCAGGACGTGAAATTCTGCAGTTCGCTGCGCCGGTTGCTTTTTTCGCCCTGGCAATAAACCTGTATCTGAATATAGACCTCTGGATTGTGAAATATTTCCTGGGTGATGTGCAGGCAGGCATGTACGTCAGTGCTGCTACTGTAGCACGGGTCCCGTATTTTCTGTTTTTTGCCCTTTCTTCGGCTGTGCTGCCCCTTTTATCCAGGGCTCTGGCAAAGGGCGAAACAGAATCGGTGCAGAATACTATAGCCGGGGCTGTAAAATTTCTCATTATTGCAGTCACGCTCCTTGTGGCTGTAGTTGCAGGTTACGGTAAAGAGATTATTGTACTGCTTTTCTCTGAAACTTTCAGCCCTGCCGGAGAGATCGTATCTCTGTTAATTGCAGGAATGTCATTCCTGGCACTGTTTTTTCTGTTTACAACCGTATTCAACGCCGATAACAGGCCTCGAACCGCGCTGGTACTGACTGGTTCGGGTGTTGTGCTCGACGCGGTCCTTGCCATTGTTCTGATCCCTGATATGGGAGTAATGGGCGGAGCCCTGGCTACAACCCTGTCTCTGGTCGCAGTAACAATTGTATCATGGGGCATGGTGCGTTCTTCGTTCGGGACGTTCTTTACAGCGGGCAGCGCTGCAAGGATAGGCGGAGCCGGCCTGCTTGTGTATGGGGCTGCCAGAGTAATCAGGGTTTCGGGAATCTTGATGGTCGCTACATGCGCGGCCCTTGCACTCGGATACCTGGCAGCCTTGATAGCTGTACGGGAAATATCGCCCCGGGATCTGTATTTATTCAAAAAGAAGGGATAAGTCGTAACAGTATGAGAATCGCTATATTAGGAACGCGGGGTATACCTGCGAATTACGGAGGATTTGAAACCTTTGCCGAAGAGCTTTCCACGCACCTGGCACAGCGGGGGCATGATGTAACAGTGTACGGAAGGTCTCACTATGTTCCCAAAACTATTACATCCTATAAAGGCGTCAATATTGTTGTGACACCGGGTGTCAGGCACAAGTATTTTGATACGCCGGTGAACACATGTTTTTCAACGCTGCATCTGCTGTTTCACCGGTATGATGTGGTGCTGTACTGCAACAGCGCAAATGCGTTTTTAACGCTGCTGCCGAGGCTCAAGGGCGTGCCTGTTGTGCTGAATGTCGACGGCCTGGAATGGAAGCGGGAAAAGTGGGGCCCGTTGGGCCGGTGTGTGTACAAGGTGTCGGAGTTCCTTTCTACGTTCTGTCCCACAGAGATCGTGACTGATGCAGTGGACGTGTACCGCTACTATATGCAGAAATTCAACAGGCAGGGGGTATATATACCCTACGGGGCCAATACACAAAGAGAAGAGACAATCAGTATTCTTGAAAAATTCGGACTGACACCGGGACAGTACATTCTGTATGTAAGCAGACTGGAGCCGGAGAACAATGCACTGGCTGTTATCAGGGCCTTTGAGCAGGTTAAGACAGATATGAAACTGGTCATTGTAGGAGATGCGCCCTATGCGTCGGAGTATATCGAAACATTGAAAAAAACCCGGGACAAGCGTATTGTGTTTACCGGGTATGTCTTTGGTAAAGGATACAGGGAATTTCAGTCCCACGCGTTTGCCTATGTACAGGCAACCGAGGTGGGGGGGACGCACCCGGCACTGGTTGAAGCCATGGGCCGCGGTAATTTTGTGCTGGCCAATGATGTGCCCGAGCACAGGGAAGTACTCGGCCAGGCGGGCATATACTTCTCGGCACGGGCGCCTGAAACCCTGGCTGAACAGTTTGTGCATTTTCTGAATAATCCTTCCGAGGCTGATGAATACAGGGAAAAGGCTGCATTACGGGTGCAGAAGAACTATACATGGAATGCTATAACCGATGCGTACGAGCATCTTTTTTACAGGGTAACCCGGAGGAGAAAGTGATGTGTAAGGATTGGTACAAAGAAAAGAAGGTGGCAATAACCGGAGGACTCGGCTTTCTGGGCAGCAATCTTGCCCATGAACTGGTTCTGCTGGGCGCTGATGTTACTATTGTCGATCCCATGCTGCCGCTGTATGGAGGAAATCTTTTTAATTTGAGCGGCATTGAAAACAAGGTGACGGTCAACTACGCGGATATCCGTGATGCAGGAGCCATGGATGTGCTGGTTAAAGACAAGGATGTGATATTTCACATAGGCGGCCAGACAAGCCATGTAGACAGTATGAGCGACCCCTTTCTTGATGTTGATATCAACTGCCGCGGTAATCTGGTGTTTCTCGAGGCGTGTAGAAAAAATAATCCCGATGTGAAAATAGTGTACGCGGGAACCAGGGGGCAGTACGGTGTTGTTAATACTACACCTGTCAATGAAGAGGCCCGGCTTCGCCCCACAGATATATACGGTGTAAACAAGAACGCAGGAGAAAAATACCATCTCATATACTGCAGTGCCTACGGCATACAGAGCACTGTGCTTAGAATATCCAATACATACGGCCCCCGCCACCAGATGAAGCACGGCAAGTACGGTATTCAAAACTGGATGATCAGGCTGGCTCTGGATGACGAGACCATTTCAGTATACGGTGACGGCGCACAGCTGCGGGATTTTAATTTTGTCGATGATGTTTCACGCGCTTTTCTGATGGCCGGCGCTTCCAACGCTGCCAACGGCAAAGTGTACAACCTGGGAAGCGGCAGCCCGGTTTCATTCCGGCAGATGGTCAAGACAGTAGTCGAACTTGCCGGTTCCGGCAAAATTGAGTTTGTGGAATGGCCTGAAGAGCGCAGGATAATAGAGACCGGTGATTATGTGGCAGATTTTACACGGATCAAAGAAGACCTGGGGTGGAAGCCGCAAACGGGCTTTGAGCAGGGAATAGAACAGACAGTAGCCTTTTACAAGCGCTTCAGGCAGCATTACTGGTAGGAGAACGCATGAAAAGAATGCTGGTTACCGGCGCCAACGGCCTGTTGGGAACAAAGCTTGTATCGCGGGCCCGGGGCGCCTACACTATAACCGCTACTGACCTCCAGGCAAGCTTGCGCGCAGGCTTGCCTGATGTTACATATATACAGGCGGATATTTCAGCGCCGGAGCAGGTCGAAACCCTGCATAGGCATGACTATGATGTGATTATTCACGGGGCAGCATATACCAATGTCGACGGTTGCGAGCTCAATCCCGGTGACGCCCGGGCTGTTAATGCCCACGGCACAGAATACCTGGCCCGGCTGAGCGCCAGGTGCGGCAGTACCATGGTGTATGTATCAACAGATTATGTGTTTGATGGTACAGACGGCCCAAACACTGAACAGGACGCCCCCAATCCCCAGAGCGTGTACGGCAGGACCAAGTATGAGGGAGAACAGCTGGCTGCTGCAGTGCTTGACAATCTCATTATCGCCCGTACAGCGGTACTGTTCGGGTACGCTCCTGATATACCCTCAAATTTCCTCACCTGGCTTATCGGGGAACTGCGGGGCGGAAGAAGCGTCAATATCGTTACCGACCAGTACAATACACCGACACTGGCCGATGACCTGGCCGAAGCGTGTATAAGACTGTATGAGAAAGGATGCTCAGGGCTGTACCATACAGCAGGCAGCCAATGGCTCAACAGATATGATTTCGCGTGTATATGCGCTGATGTGTTCGGATTTGACAAGGCCCTTATATGTAAAACAACAACAGATAAACTGGGACAGAAGGCAGCCCGCCCTATGATCGGCGGCCTCAAGAGCGGCAAAGCCGAACAGGATGTGGGTATGCGCTTTTCAGGATCGAGGGACGCTATTCTTCGTGTGAAAGAACAGATGGAAAAAAGCACCGGGTAACGGCCCGGCATTTATCAGAGGAATCATACGTGTCAAGTGTTAAAAGGAACACCTATTTTATTGCATCGAGCCAGGCAGTGAATCTGGTGCTGGCCCTGTTTCTGAATATTATGGCAGGCCGGTATCTGGGAGATGAAGGATTCGGCAAATACGCCTTTGCTGCGGTTCTGTACTACTTCGTGTTCCTGTTTGATGATTTCGGCATTGTTACGTATGTTACACGGGCAATTGCCAGGAACAGGCAGGATGCTGCCCGCTATGTAACCAACAGTGCTGTTCTCAAGCTCCTGCTGATCCTTGTCAGCGGCGGGTTTCTGGGGCTGTACCTTATTGTATTTTCCTTCCCGTATGATAAAACCGTTCTCATAATATTGTTCGGTGTCTACGGTATTCTCTATTCATTCAACCAGCTCTGTTCCGGTGTTTTCCGCGGATTCGAGCAGATGCACTATGAGATGTATGTAGTAGTGTTGGAAAAGATACTCATTACAGGCGCAGGTATCTTTGTCCTGGCAACAGGCAGGGGCCTGATTGCGTTCGGCGCGGTGTTCGCGTGTGCCGGGGGGGTAAGCCTGATAGTAAACCTGCTGCTGGTACGGTACAAATTCCGCATACAATGGTCAAAGCTTTCCTTTACTTTTATGGGCAGTATGTTCAAGGCGGCCGTTATTATGGGCCTGTTCCTCTTGCTGGCCCAGGCCCATGCCCGGATAGATGTGCTGCTGCTGTCAGCGGTAAAAGGCGATGCTGTGGCAGGCTGGTATGCTGCGCCGTATAAGGTTCTGCTCTTCCTGGAGGTTATACCAACAGTGCTGTTCACCAGCACGTTTCCACGGCTTTCCCGAAGCTTTTTATCAGACCGGGGGTATGTGGAACGCATCTATACCATTGGATTTAAATATCTTTTTCTCATAGCTCTTCCGGTTGTTGTGGGCGCTCAGTTCCTTGCACCAGGAATAATGGCCCTGTTCGGCTCGGATTTCGTCCATTCTGTACCGGTTCTGCGTATTGTTATTATTGCAGCCGGGTTCAATTTTTTCAATATATTTACCGGAGGCCTGCTTATTGCCAGCGACAGGCAGAAGGATGTCCTGAAGATACAGGCGGCCGGGTTGGTGCTGAACCTTGTTATCAACGCACTGCTCATTCCCCGGTACGCCCATATCGGATCGAGTATTGCAACGCTGGCGTCGTACGGCTCTGTTCTGGCCGTTACACTGGTTGTTACCAAAAAACAGGTGTGCTGGCTTGCCCGGAAGGACTTTTTTATCAAAGGTGCTGCAGCCACAGCCTGTATGACTGTTTTTCTGATGTTTGCCCGTTTTTCTCTGGTGCCTCAGCTTGTCCTGGCCATGGCGGTGTACAGTGCTGCAATCATAGCGTTCAAGGGTATCAGGCTCCATGAGGTGCTCTATATTAAACAAGTAAGGACAGGTGATCCCAATGAAAACTAAGGCAGGTTCATCACCGGTGTCTGCATGGGGCAGAAAGCCGGACTGGATTCTGGCAGCAGCAGTTTGCCTGGGGCTTATTATCCGGGCGGTACTGGTCATTTTCCGTCAGTATGCTATAAGTTTTGATGAAGCCCACCATCTGCGCCTTGCAGGCAGTTTCCTGCAGCAGGGGTTTGGCGGCCTGATGCATCCGTATTGGCCGCCGCTGTATCCGGCTGTAACTGCCGCAGCAGGCCTGATAGTGAAAAATCTTGAGACCGCTGGCCGGCTTGTCAATATACTGTGCAGCACTGGTATCGGCGTTCTTGTCTATATTATTGCCGGGGACTTGTTCAATAAACACACAGCGCGGCTTGCAGCAGTTTTTGCACTGCTCTATCCTCCGCTGGCCTTTGAATCGACCGAAGTAGTAACAGAACCTCTGTACAGTGTGCTGGGTATCGGAGGTATGCTGCTGTTTTACCGCGGCATAATCAACAAAAAGCCGGGCCGGCTGGTCCTGGCAGGATTGCTCTGGGGAGGAAGTTATCTTGTCCGCCCCGAAGGTGTGGGTTTTATGATGGTTGCTGCGGCATTTATCACAGCAGCCGGCCTGGTGAGGCTTCTAAGGATCCGGTTCTCCCAGGCGGTATTATGGGTTGCAGCGGTATGTATCGGATTCATTGCTGCTGCGTCGCCCTATCTCATCTATCTGCGAAATGAGACCGGGCAGTGGACTCTCAGTACCAAGGGTATGGTAAATCAGCAGCTTGAGGCCGCAGTGGCCTTTGATTCGGGAAAAGTAAAAGATCCGTTCTTCCATCTAACCGAAGATAACCGGCACCTGCCTGTTGACATGGCGTACCATTTCGGGAATATCCAGGACCTGGTGAATATGCAGGAGGGCAGCCAGCGGATCGTGCACATAGGGCTCAGACAGTACGCTGAGAAGTATGTGCGGAATGTTAACGGCGTACTCAAAGAGGCGCTGCCCCGGGTGATGACAGCAGTCCTGCTTATATTGGCCACAGCAGGATTTATTGCGAATTTTTATTCCCGGAAAAACTGGATCCTGATTCTGTTTACCGGCGCAACAATTTTTTTCTTCTGGTTCGGTGTGGTACCCATGTTCCATGTCAATTACAGGTACCTGCTTCCGCTTTTTCCCCTCTGCCTGATATGGTCGGCTCATGGAGCAATCCATCTTTATACATGGGGAGAAAAAGCTATAGCAGAATGCGCTTCTGCCGGTTCCCGGTTTTCCCGGTGGCGTAAAAAAATAAGCGGCATACTTGTTGCGGGTATTATTATCCTTGTATGCTTTGTGCTGGAGGCAGGCAGGATCTTTGCAATACACAAGTATACGCCGGGACTGTGGGGAGAACCCGTTGAGATCAGGGAAGCAGGGCTGTGGCTTAAAAACAATACTGACCATGCTCCAGTACTGCTGAGTATAAACAAAGCGGCCGATTTTTACGCCGGCCAGTACAATATGAAGCTTGGCGCATCGTTTTCCTATGATTCTATTGACCGAATCATAGCATACGCCCGGTACCGGCAGTGTGAATACATGGTTTTCAGCTCCAGGTACCTTGCATGGTTTGCCAATTGCGAACCGCTGATGTCGCCGGAGAAGATGCCCGCAGAAACCAAACTGGTCTATGACAGGACAGGGCCGGACGGAGTTCGTACAGTTATTTACAAGCTGTAGTAACGGAAATAGAGATTGAGGCAGATGTAGTGGAAAAAATTCCGAAGAAATACCTCGCCATTATACCGGCATATAATGAGCAGGATGCAATTAAACAGGTTGTAAAGGACGTGCAGGCACTGCCTGTTAACATCGATGTCGTGGTCATAGATGACGGGTCAGCTGATAACACCAGCGGTGCTGCATCGGCAGCCGGAGCCTGTGTTGTAAGGCTGCCTGTAAACCTGGGTATCGGCGGTGCAGTACAGACCGGATTTAAATACGCAGTGAAACACCGGTATGATGTTGCAGTGCAGGTTGACGGCGACGGCCAGCACATTGCGGCGGAAATACTGAAACTGCTTGAAGCTTTGACCCGCCATGGAACGGATGTGGTCATCGGATCACGGTTTCTCGGCAGTGAAGGGTTTAAAAGTTCCAGAGCCCGCCAGGTCGGCATAAACCTGTTCAGGTTTTTCAATTCTCTGGCTATCGGCCAGAAAATAACCGATAACACATCAGGCTTCAGAGCATACAACAGGGCCGCCCTTGAATTTCTTTCGGAAAACTATCCCTGCGACTATCCGGAGCCGGAGTCGGTGATACTTCTGAAAAGGAACGGTTTTTCTCTGGCAGAAGTGCCGGTCACCATGCGGGAACGGGAGCACGGAGCATCATCAATATCGGCGTTTAACGGAGCGTATTATATGATAAAAGTTTTCCTGGCGATATTTGTTGATCTGTTCAAGGAAAAAACAGCAGCGTAAACGGAGAATATTATGCAGATTCGTATACAGATACTGGCCATGGCAATAGGAGTTGTGCTGTTGATGAGTATCTTCCAACTCATCAGAAAGAACCGTCTGATGGAGCAGTATTCACTTTTGTGGATCGGCTCGGCCCTGCTTATTGTCGTGCTTTCTGCATGGCGGGGACTGCTCGAGAAGATGTCCAGGCTTATCGGCATCTATTATCCGCCGTCTGCCCTTTTCGCAATCGGGATTTTCTGCGGGATGATCATTGCACTGCACTTTACTGTGGTCATATCCAACCTTACCAAGGAGAAGAATACCCTGGTTCAGGAACTTGCACTGCTGAAGAGTGAAGTCGCAGAACTGAAAAAAAGGATGGACAGCGGTTCATGACGGTTCAGGGTCCTTATAACGTACGATTACACAGTAGTAATGTGAAGGAGCCGAAGATCGGTGTGCTTGTCCTGGGTTTCAATGACCGGAAGTATCTGAGCCGGGTGCTGGGAGACCTGGGAAGGCAGTCCTATACAAATTATTCCGTCACATTTATTGATAATGCATCGGATGACGGGTCTTACGGCTATGTGCGTGAAGAATTCCCCGGGATCCGCGCTGTCAGAAACAGTGTCAATCTCGGGTTTTCCCTGGCGTTTAACCGGCAGATGCAGTATTCATTTCAATGGGACCGGTGCGATGCAGTCATTGTGATGAATTCAGATATGGCCGTTGACGATAGGGATCTCATTGATAAGATGGTATCCACTGCCTTCAGCAGTTCTGATATTGCACTGGTTCAGCCCCGTATATACATTGAAAATGAAGAAAAAAGACCGGTTATCAATACCCTTGGTAATGAAATAAATTTTCTGGGTTTCAGTTATGTTTCAAGGATCAATGAACTTGATGTCAAACCGGAAGGGCCTGATACAGACATAACCGGGGCCAGCGGCGCGTGCATGCTTATCAAAAAAGAGTTTTTTCTGAAAGCCGGCGGATTTGACAGCCATTTTTTCGCGTATATGGAAGACGCGGACCTGTCATGGCGGGCTCATTTGTACGGATGGCGTGTGGTTCTGTGCTCCAGCGCGTGGATTTGGCATGCCTATGAATTTACCCGTACCGATACACGGCCGTGGAAAATGCGGGCCCTTGAACGCAACAGGTATCTGACTATGCTTAAGAATTACAGCGCCGGGACTCTGGCTGCTCTGCTGCCTGCTCTGGTGCTTATGGATATAGGTGTTCTGATTTTCTCGATACGCCGGAGGTGGTTTTGGGGTAAAATATGTTCCTATGCTGATGTGCTTCGCCTGTGGCCGACAATGAGGGCGAAACGAAGAGATATACAGCGTTGCAGAGTGCGGAACGATTCATTTATGCTCAGGCTGTTCTCGGGCCGTATGAATGCCGCACTGGTACAGAACAAACTGCTTAACAGAGCCAATGTGCTGTTTGATACATACTATGAATGGCTGAGAAACAGAAAGAAATAATCCGGTATTTATATGAACAGTTTTTGGAAAAAGAACAAAAAGATATTAAAACGGGTTTTGCAGATCGGTGTTACAGCCGTGCTGTTCTGGTACCTTATCACACATACCCGGTTCTCAGAAGCGGTTGCGCTTTTTAGCAGAATCAATACGGGTCTGTTCGCAGGCAGCATAGGTGTGCTTGCAGCTGCTCAGTTCGCGTTTATATATGCGTGGTATGGGGTTATTCATAAACTCGGCCTGCATGTCCCGTTGTTACGGGTTGGGACAATATATTTCCAGTCATTGTTCGTAAATAATTTTGCTACATTTATCGGCGGCGACCTTTTCAGGGGGGTCAGGCTCAACGCTCATACCGGAAAGAAGTTCGAGACAGGATTCTCTCTGATTATAAGCAGATACATGATGCTGTACTCTCTTGTCATTATCTCGGGGGTATCTTTGCTCGTATTCGGAAAGCACCTGGGCAGTGCAGTAGTGACAAGGAGCGCAGGCACCGGTATCCTTATCCTTTCTGTGGTATATATGGTTATTGTGCGGGTGTACAGTAAAGCACACATGAAGAAGGACACCAATCAGCACATGTCCCTGTTGCGGCGGATTACTGCGCAGGCTGTTAATAACCATATTGTATTCGGCGAGAAGTTTTCTTTTTTCCTGTGGATACTTCTTCTGAATATCCTTGGACACACAACAGGATTTATCTCTGTATGGGTCCTCGGTAAAAGCCTCGGGCTGGACCTTTCTATGTTGAAGATTGTTGCATTTATGCCTATATTACGGCTTGTTCTTATGATACCCATCTCCTTCAATGGCTTCGGTCTCAGGGAGATGAGTTTTGTGACTTTTATGACCCGAATGGGGTACAATGAAGCGGAAGCCCTTTCCATGGGCTTATCAAAATCGCTGTCAACGGTTTTGATAAGCCTGCTGGGCGGTACGCTCCTGCTGATTGAACTGCTGATACGAAACGATGAAAAGAAAAAGGACGGCGCACAAACATGACTCTGCCCAATTTTTTTATTGTGGGGGCTGCCAAAGCCGGGACTACTTCATTTTTTGAGTATCTGGCTCAGCATCCCCAGGTATATGTGCCGTTCTGCAAGGAACCGCACTATTTCAGCAGGGCTCCCCATCCGGCAATTGCAAAGAATGATGCCGAATACGAAAAACTGTTTGCAGAATCAGCAGGCAGCAAAGCAGTAGGCGAAGCCTCGGTTACATACCTGGCCGACCCTGAAGCAGCCGGGCGTATTCACCGGCTGATACCCGGAGCCAGGATTATTGTATTCCTGCGGCATCCGGTCAAGCGGGCCTATTCAGCGTGGTGGCAGATGTACAACCTGGGGTATGAAAACCTTCCATTTGAAGACGCTCTTGATAAGGAGCAGGAACGGTTTGATTCAGCATCATTCAGGGGCACATGCCCGGTTCATTACACGTTTTATCTCTATTTCCGCAACGGATGCTACGCACCGGCAGTGCAGCGTTATGTTGATCTCTTTGGAAGAGATATGGTAAAGGTGTATATTTTTGAACAGGCTGTTTCCCGGCTGGAAGAAACGTGCCGGGACCTTTTCTCGTTTCTTGATATTGACAGCCGGTTCAAACCGGATTTGAAGGTTCATAACGCGTCCCAGGTGGCACGCAACAGAACAATGCAGCAGTTGCTTGCAGACCCTCCGGGAATTCTGAAACGGGGATTTGACGCTATGCCCATTCAGATGAGAAGGGCATTGTACAAGCCGCTTAAGGCGTTGTACTGGTTCAACACAAAGAAAGCAGAAAGGCCTGTCATGGACGGGGCCGTAAAACAGAATCTGGCTCAACAGTACAAACCGCACATCCATGATGTTGAGGAACTGCTGAAACTGGATCTCCATGACTGGTATACGGTGTAAAAAATGGACCGGATAAGCGTACTTGTAAATAAAACAGGTGAACAGGGATTCCTGTACAGTACAGGCGTGTTCATATGGAATCTGCTGCGCGAGTGTGTCATCGGTATTCGGCGGCTTTTCGGAATGGGAGCCCTGCCCGATTATATCATTATCGGAGCGCAAAAGGCGGGCACTTCATCACTGCAGGGATATATAAGCCGGCACCCTGATGTGGCTGTCAGTTCAATAAAAGAGATACATTTTTTCGACCATAATTTTCATAAGGGGGCAGCATGGTACAGAGCCTGTTTCCCTGACAGACGCGTAAGCAGGCACCGTATAACAGGCGAGGCAACACCGTATTACCTGTTCCATCCACTGGCAGCAGAGCGGGTACATGCAATTTGCCCCGGTGTCAAACTTATTGTGCTGCTGAGGAATCCTGTTGACCGGGCTTATTCTCACTACAATATGGAGGTGACCCGCAGGAACGAGACCCTGGAGTTCAAAGAGGCGGTCGACGCTGAACATGACCGGCTTGCAGGGGAAACGGAAAAAATTCTTACACAGCCGCTATATAAAAGCATGGCTCACCAGCATTTTTCCTATTGCGCACGGGGGCAGTATGCTGATCAGTTGAAACAGTGGCTGAAATATTTCCCCCGGGAACAGATCATGATACTGGAAACAGGCGAGCTGCGCAGGCAGCCGGAGAAACAGGTCGGCGCTGTTTTTGACTTTCTGGGCCTTTCACAGTACTCCGTGTTTAAAACACCGGTGCTGAACCGCGGTATATATAAAAAACCCATGGATGCTGAAACCAAAAAAGAACTTTCGGCCCGTTTTGAACCGCATAACAGAGAATTGTACAGGCTGCTGGGAACGACCTTTGACTGGAAGTAGATTTACACTGGTATATAGCCCGATGGAGTTATTTGATGAAAAAGAATGAGTCAAAACATATTAAAGAGCGGCTGCTGTCCATGAAGCCGCGCACAGTGCTTCTTTTGATTATTCTTGCTGCAATAATAATGCGCATGGGATTTATCTTTATGTTTCCCGACATCGGAGAAGGCCAGCTGATGGATTCATATAAGTACAAAAAAGTGGCTGTGCACATTCTCCAGGGCCGGGGGTTTTGCGAGTACATACGAAAGCCTTCGGCATTTGCACCGCCCCTGTATCCAACATTTCTTGCAGGAGTATTTGCCTTGTTCGGAGAGAATCCGGTAGTGGTGAAGGCTGTTCAGGCCCTGCTGGGTACAATTATCGTGTGCATAGTATATCTGATAGGTGCGCTGATTTTTAACAGGAAAACGGGCCTTTTGGCTGCGGGTATAGCAGCAGTATTTCCTGAACTGGTGGTCATTTCTGCCTATCTGTACACAGAATCCCTGTATCTGCTGTTCCTTACGCCGGCTCTTTATTTTGTCATTAAAGGATTCAAACAGGAATATGGCGTATGGCCCTGGATTATGAGCGGTTTTTTCCTCGGGCTGGCATTGCTTACACGTCACATACTCATTGCGTTTCCGCTGTTCCTTGCAGCAGTACTTCTGCTGTTTAAGCAGCTGCGCCCCTATTTCAGGAAGGCAGTGGTGCTTGCGGTTGTATGTTATGCTGTAATCACTCCCTGGATAATACGCAATTATATACAGTTCCATGAATTTATTCCCATAGCAAGGGGAGCCAGGGCCGGGATCTGGGTCGGCAGCTATCTTCCGCATAATGGAGAGTTCCGGTATTCAGAAACCCGCAAGGAGGCTCTGAAAGAGGCGGGCCAGTTTGACGGGCTGATTGACAGGGACAAAAAACTGGCGGGAAAGGCTGTACAGCGGATTCTGGAAAATCCGTTTTCGTATATGGGGCTTACAGCTAAAAAGTTTTTTCAGTATTTTTTTAAACTATACGAGAATGTACCCAGCGGTCAGCCTCGGCCGGTTGATTATAAAGTATACGCCGTACTGGCAATAAGTTACTTCGGGCTGCTGGCAGCGTCTTTTATCGGTATTGCTGTATCGCGCCGAAAACACCATATGCTGGTACCGGTATATTCTCTTATTGCATATTCAGGTGTGATTCACGCTATGACTATTGTGACGCCCCGCTACCGGATACCGCTGTATCCATTCCTGGCTGTTACCGCAGCCTGGGGGTTGTATTCAATTGTAGTTTTGAAAGGCAGATTGTTCAAGGCATGAGTTCAGCAAAAATAGTTTTTATTTTTCTCTCGGCACTGTTTATGGGCATTGTGCCCCTGTTTGTGTCCAACAGAAGGAGGTATTTTCTCTTTCTGGCCGGATTCCTCTATATCTTTTCATCGGGCTGGATTTTTTACCATTATACCGGGCTCATGCTTGCAGACCTGCCGGTTATAGCTCTGCTGTTCACCGGCTTTGTGTCCAAGGAGAAATTCAGCTGGTCTGTTAAACCGGTAACCCTTCCTCTCATGCTCTTTTTCCTTCTGGGTATTATCTCTTCCTTTGGTGTTACAAGACAGGGATGGGTATTTGCCGAGCTGTCAAAATATTTTCGTATGTACCTCATTATTGTGGCTGTACACAACAATGTAAAATCACTGAAAGATTTTAAGATACTTGTGTATGCTGTTCTTTCCGGCCTCATCGTAGAAGCGCTTATCGGAATATACCAGTGGCGGTTCGGCGCTATCGGCCTGTGGTATCTTGGAGAACGGCCTCTTGAGCGGATCAAATGGCGCACGATGGGGACATTCTATGTAACCAGTTTTTATGCAAATTATCTAGCTATGGTCCTGCCGGTGGCGTTCCGTCTGTTTGTGTACTACAAGGCCAGGGACCGGCGACTTGTATTCCTTACAGGAAGCGCGCTGCTGCTGGGTGTGGTTGCGTTTTTCACCACGTACGGCCGCGCTCCATGGATCGCATTTGTTTCTGTAATTGGACTGCTGACTTTGTTCAGTATGGTAAACAAGAAATTTAAAAGCCAGATGAAGTGGGCGTTCCCTCTGATAATCCTGTTCTTTACAGTATTTACTATCCGATACGGAGACAAGATTCTCAGCCAGTTCGGTGAACAGCGGCATTCGTCCTACGAAGTGCGGTTTCCGCAGTTCCGTATTGCCCAGCGTATGATAAAATCCCGTCCATTGACCGGTGTGGGGCTCGGACATTATGAGCTGGTATCGTGGGATTATATGACTGAAACAGAAAAAGCCGATGAATACGCCAGGGTTTTCGCCCTTATGGTGCATAACACCTATCTGCTTATTGCCGCTGAAATGGGGGTGCCCGGCTCTTTGCTGCTTATATGGTTTTTACTGTCAATATTTGTGGTGGCCATTCAAAGTATACGCCATAAAATGTATTCCCCGTTTATTCTGAATTCGGTACTGGGTGCAGGAGGAGGGCTTCTTGCCATTGTTGTAGTGTTTACGTTCAGCCCTGATATTCATGCCTATCAGATACTGTACCAGCTGGGGATTTCAACAGGCATTATCATTGCAGCGAAAACACTTCAGGACAAGGCCCGGACTGCAAAGGAGGCGGCCCAGGCAAAGAAATTGAAAAACAGATATGAGATAGAACGTTGAATTGATGAATTGAAAGCAAAGGAGTTTTAATTTGAGAATACTGGGTATTTTTGATGACCATAATTGCAGCAGTGCTGTTGTTGAAGATGGCAGGATTATTGCTGCAATAGAAGAGGAGCGGCTGTCAAGAATCAAGTTTCATAACGGAAACACATCTGACGGGCCGCCATGGAGAAGCCTGGAAAAGGTTCTGGACATATCCGGGTCAAAAGCTGATGATATCGACCGTATTGCTATTGCAATCGAACCTCCCGGCGATTTGATGCGTTATGTACTGCATGACCTGTTTTCCAGGCAGAAAGAGCCCAGGTGGATTCTACATTCTATGTTCAGTAAATCCATACGGTGGGACAGGTATTTCCTGTTTTATCCCTATTTTTACAACAGAACCAGGATCGCCCGGCTCAAAAAGCTCTTAAAGAAATACGGCCTCGGGAATAAACCCGTTGACCTGGTGAATCACCATACTGCCCATGCTGCTTCAGCATACTATACCGGCGGCAAACCAGATGCACTGGTTGTTACACTTGACGGGCAGGGCGACGGTCTTGCCGGAACAATTTTCCGGGGTGCCGGCGGAACACTTGAAAATATTGCCAGGGTACCCAGTTTTCACAGTATCGGGCTCTTTTACAATCTCATTACCTGGATGCTTGGATTCAAGCCCATGCGGCATGAAGGCAAGATAACAGGATTGGCTGCATACGGTGACCCTGCCAAAGTGAGCCGGGCTTATGAGCAGTTTTTCCGTATGGAGGGGCATGAATTCAGGTATGAACTGGCAAAGAAGGTACTGCATCACGCATATCCTCACAGGAGCAACTATCCCAAGTTCGTTAAAGCCATGAACGGACTTCTTGAGAACGCTACAAGGGAAGATATTGCTGCAGGTGTGCAGGATGTAACAGAACAGTGCATAACTGAATTTGTGGGCCATTTTGTCAATGAGGAATTAAAAGACAAAAAGAGTGTTGATGTGCGAATGGCCGGCGGTACATTTGCAAACGTGAAAGTGAATCAACGCGTGGCTGAACTCGATGGCGTGTCATCGGTCTATGTTTTCCCCTCAATGGGAGACGGCGGATTAAGCGCAGGAGCTGCACTCTGGTCATATTACAAACAGCGCCCTCAGGAAGGAAGCGAAATCGGAAACAGAAGGCTCAAAGACGCATATCTGGGGCCGGAGTTTACAAAAAGCGATATTGAAGAGAGCCTGAAAAAGTCAAAGAATCCATACAAGTTCTATGAAAATATTGAAGAAAAGATAGGCGAGCTGCTGGCACAGGGCAGGGTAGTAGCACGGTTCAACGGAAGAATGGAATACGGGCCGAGAGCTCTCGGGAACCGGTCCATCCTGTACCAGTCGACCGACCCTACTGTCAATGACTGGCTGAACCACAAGCTGAAACGGACGGAATTTATGCCCTTTGCCCCGGTGACACTCTATGAAGAAGCGGCGTCAATGTACAAGAACATGGGCAACAACTATTTCCCGGCCGAATATATGACTATTACGTTCGACTGTACTGAAAAGATGGGCGAGATGTGCCCGGCAACTGTGCATGTAGACAAAACAGCACGGCCGCAGCTTGTAACAGAAGAGATAAATGAAAGCTACTACAGAATAGTAAAGGCCTATGCAAAACGTACTGGTATACCAACTATCATCAACACCAGTTTCAATATGCATGAAGAACCTATTGTGTGTACGCCGGATGATGCTGTCCGGGCGTTCAATATGGGCCACCTGGAGTATCTGGCAATAGGTGATTTTCTTGTTGAAGAGACCGGATCTGATAATAATAACAGGCAGGATGTTCTGTGAAAATAGTAATGGTGGACAAGTACTTCTTTATCAAGGGAGGTGCTGAACGGTATTTTTTCGAACTGTCAAAAATTCTCGAACAGCGGGGCCATGAAGTAATACCGTTTTCAATGAAACACCCGCAGAATTATGAAAGCCCGTGGTCCGAATATTTTGTCGACCAGATCGATTTCAATCCCGGTACGCTGGCAGGGAAAGCAGTTACCGGTGCCAGATCCCTGGGAAGAATAATCTATTCGCTTCAGGCAAAGCGGAACATGGAGCGGCTTGTAGAACGGGTAAAGCCTGACATCGCGCATATACACATGATCGATCATCAGATAAGCCCGTCGATCCTTCCGGTGTTTCAGTCGCGGGGAATACCTGTGGTGCAGACAGTTCATACGTATAAGCCTGTGTGCCCCAGCTACCGCCTGTACAACATGCAGAAGAACCGGATCTGTGAAAAATGCCTTGACGGCGGGTATTACCATGCCGTGACCGAGCGGTGCCATAAAGGTTCTGTTGGTGCTTCATTTTTAGTGGCTATGGAAATGTATGTTCACAAATTCACAGGGCTGTTCAGAAACAATATTGATGTGTATCATGTTCCGTCGCGGTTCATGGGAGAGAAACTGAAACAGGGCGGTATTGATACTGAGAAAATAATACACCAGTTCTATACCATTGACATGGATGAGTATCCGCCGCGTTTTGATAATGACGGCTACTTTATCTACTATGGAAGGCTGTCAGCGGAAAAAGGAATTCCTGCTCTGCTGCAGGCTTTTGCAGCATGTGAAACCGGCCGGTTGAAAATAGTGGGTACCGGTCCCGAGGGTCAGCGCCTGGAAGAGATCAGCACCGCCCTGGGGCTGGAAGGCCGTGTCGAGTTTACCGGAGCCCTGTATGGTGATGACTTGAAAAAAATGGTATCGGGGGCCCGTTTTGTTGTGGTGCCGTCGGACTGGTATGATAATTCACCGCTGGTTATTTATGAATCGTTGTGTATGGGTAAGCCGGTTGTGGGAGCGGATATGGGCGGGATACCCGAACTTATTGAGCATGGGAAAGACGGATATGTTTTTAAAGCCGGTGATATTAAGGGCCTGGCCGGTATTCTGCAAACCATGCTTGAGAGCGGCGATATATCACATATGGGCCGGGCGGCGCGTAAAAAGGCCGAGGGGCTTTTTGACCCTGAGGCGCATTATCAAAAAATGATGTCAATATATGCCTCGGCAGCAGAGCGTAAGCACGGCTGAGAAGTGTAGCATCAGGAGGTGAGAGCATATGTTACAGTGGAGAAAAATTTCTGTCCTTGTACTTTTGGCTGTTACTGCAGTATTTGTTTTTTCTGCTCCCGCTCAAACAGTATTCGACCAGCAGAAGCAGGAGTATCTCGATACAATGGGGGAAGACCTGAGGACGTTTCCGGAACGTATATGGTCATGGCTTGAGCTGATGAAGAACGGGACATTGGACGGAACCAGCACCTATGTAACGGATATTGACGGTGTATCGAAACCAATACTCGATGTTGTTCATAATATTATAATAAGCTGGGGTTCTATATGGTCGGGCCCGGGATACGCTCCCTATGTGCATGCCTGGCATTGGGGTGAATGGCAGTCATCAGTCATGCTGATCTGGGTCCTTTACGCGTACGGAGATGTTATATACCCGGAAGACAAGGAATTTCTGATTAATCTCTACGCCAGTTCGTATACTACTGATAATATGGCGCCGGGAGCACCCAACAGCCAGATTTCAGACTGGGTTGCCAGATATCTGTATTTGCAGTATCATAAAGACGTATATGTTAACTACTCGACAGACCCGCCGCCCAGTGAGAATGTCATCCCATTTGACTGGAACGGTAAACACTATGAACTGGGCCAGAAGTACAACGGTTTCGAGCTGAGTGAGGCCTACCTTAGTTTTCTGATTAAGCACTGGATTTTTTACG
>Ga0272442_10001496_pt1 | contig 35538 bp, 31 predicted proteins | sample SSMForm2O_FD_200262 | JGI IMG/M metagenome (GOLD analysis project Ga0272442, IMG submission 200262) | Marine sediment archaeal communities from Little Sippewissett salt marsh, Falmouth, MA, United States - SSM-Form-2O | ecosystem: Environmental > Aquatic > Marine > Wetlands > Sediment ... | reverse complement strand
GCATAATTGGCGTTGTTATTCTCGTTGCTCTCGGATACGGTGCCCGATCCGTCGGCAACGACTCCGATGTAGTAGTCTCCCGGACCAAGGTTCGATGGTATCGTAACCCAGGCAGTCCCACTGCTGCTCCGGCCTCCGGGTAACATTCCAATGGGGATGTATCCAAGGTAGGTATCACCCAGGGTGATAACCTCGTCTGTGGACAGATAGACTTTGGCAGTGCTGGAAATCGCATACCCTCCTCCAATATTCTGAACTGTGGCCCTCACAGATATCCTCTCACCTGCGACAGGTGTATCTGTTCCCAGGACAACCGACTGCACGATTAGATCAGGCGAAACAACAGTCGTTGGTACAGTGGTAGGATTGGTCGTCGGAACGGTAGTGGGCACTGCTCCTCCCTTGCACACCAATTCAATTTCCTGGCTCGAACCATCATATATCTGGGGGTGCATGGGCCGTTCGGGCATGTTTGCATCAATGAAATTCACGGTCCTTGGTTCGGCATAGAAAAAGGCCTCTTCGGCAGATATCCATCCATCGTTATCCCTATCCGCAGTAATAGTGTTAAAACCCTGGAGGAGGAAATAGGTAAAGATACTGTTCGGGTTCCCTGCGCTTGACTCTTCGTCCTCCCTGCATGCAGCAATAACAAGGTAAGGAGACCCTCCTGCATCCTTTACGGCAAATCCTCTCTCCCGGCCTTCATTCTCCAGAAAATCCTGCATAAAGTCACTTTTTGTGCAGAAACCTGGAACCAACCCGGGCTCGGCGGTTTTGGACATTCCTCCCGAATAGCAGGAATCGAATATCAGAAGCTTATAGTCGCTTTCAATTGCATCAAACCATTCCTCGAGCTCGTCATCCCTGATATAATTCACCTTTCCCGAGTATCTGGAATCGTACGGGCAGATATACTCATCCAGGCCATCTGAATATTCATCATATGGTGATATATCCTCGCCATATGATCCATGGCCACTGAAATAGAATACTACAAGGTCTCCTTCTCCTGCCATGGAACCGACTCTGTTTATAGCATCCCTGATATTATCCCGAGTGGCCTTTGAATTGAGAATCAGTTCAATATTATTGTATGAAAACCCGCATTGGGAATCAAGGAGAAGAGATCTCATGTCACGGGCGTCGTCATCACAGCATTCAAGATCGCCGAGAGCGCTGTAATCTTCTATTCCTACGAGGATAGCATATTTTTCGCCATAACTTTTAGATAAATCCACAATTGCGGGGTCTGCCGCAACCGGATTTGCGAAACATGCGAGTACCGCACAAAATATTAGAATAAACGGGGTTATTTTTTCCTTTTTCATCGCATGTTACTCCAGGGAATTTGATCAGGAAGCCACTGTTGTAAGACGTCCTGTCTTACTCTTGTTTTTCTTTTTAATATGGTTCATCGTCATCTAATAATATATTGAAAAGGGAAAAAAGAAAGTGCTTCTCTATCTATATTCTCGTATTTTCCTGCAGGAATTCGTCGATTATTTCAGCAGTCATGATAGGATTTTCCGTTTCGTCGCAAACGATCCCAAATACGCCTTCAATTCCGAATAACTCGTGCGAAGATATGGTTTCTTGATCGATCATCTCGATTGCCTCTTCAAACATGTCACTTGTTGCGGGACTGGCCGTCGGGTATGTAAATCCTGATGATCCTGTTGGGTATGTAAATTCTGATGAAGATGTCGGGTATGTAAATCCTGATGTATCTGTCGGTTTCAGGCCTGATAGAAGGTCCTGGTACTGTGAATTCCCCTGCAGGCGATCTATGGGACTTTGCACGGTCTGCTCCGGAGCAGGACTGCTGGTTCCCGGATACCCGGGAGTGATGCCGGAGACATAGATATAATCAGGCTTTTCAATACCTCTGGACTGTGATATGTAGATCCCATCTGCCGCATAGTTTAAGCTCACAGTCAGGGAAACTGTATAATATCCCGGTGCGGTGTAGGTATGAACCGGGTTCTTTTCCGCCGAAGTCGTGCCATCCCCGAAATCCCATAACCAGGCATTCGGATCTCCAGTCGAGAGATCCATGAAACTGACCTCGAGCGGGGCGAGTCCGGTCTTCACGTCTGATGTGAAATTGGCGTCAAGCGACCCTGCGTTTAGATCTGGCGAATTTGATTCGTACCGGGGGGGACAGATATATGTACCGTTCTCCCAGCAGAAGACACAGTAGCAATAGACGGGCAGGGTCTGGTTAAAAGGATAGAACGGACAGCTACAGTTCATGGGATAGGTATCATTGAACGGATAGAACGGACAGAAGCAATACGTGGGTAGTTCACTGTACCCCGGACCAAGATAATATTCAGGTGTAATCTTTGCAGTCGCAAATCCGTTGAATGCGAGTAAAACAACAATGACCAAAATACCCGTATAATATGCTACCCTTCTCATCGTCACGATCACATCTTCCTGGTACTAATCCATTATTGGAGATAGTATTATAAAATCCTCACACAGGGAACATACCGTTGAAGATCTTGAGTTAGTGTTGATTTGAGATTGTTTGTCACCTGCATATGAAAAGGACGAGGAAATCGTGTTTTTCGCGATTTTTTTGTATATTAATTTCAATTATTCTTTCTATAGAATAGTATTTAGTATATGAGAACAATCATGCATATTGTTAGCATACTGCATGCCGACAAAAAGGTCCCAAAGAGGTGATGATATGTCGAAATCAAATTCGGACCAGGATAGGGTGGAATATCTGATATCCCTTCTCAGGGTTTCCGATATCGACACTCAGTGGAAGGCTGCCCGGACTCTCGCAGATCTTGGTGAAAACGCCCTTTCGCCGTTACTGGCCAGGATATATGATGATGACGACAACGTGAGGCTGCTTTCAATCTGGGCACTTGGCCGGATGGGTGATCAAAGGGCCGCTGAGTCAGTCTCGAGATTCAAACATGACGATAACCATTTTGTAAAGATGGCAAGTGAAGGCGCCATCTCAAGGCTATCACGATAATCTTCTTTTTACACGAAACGGCCCTTATTTTTTTCTTTTTCCGTCTAATCAATTATAAAACAGCCTGGTCTGCCTTTTGCAAAATCTAAATTGAAATTAATGGGTTGATGTGGATAATTTTGCCACAAGTAAGCAGGATAAAAAATAAAAAAAAATACCTTATTTTCACGTTACCCTGATTCTTGTTCTTTTTGAAACAGTACTCCATTTGCCGTCGCACTTCAACTGTTTTACATAAAGCTTGACATAGTAATACCCCGATCTCGAATACGTATGAGTCGGGTTACGCTCATATCGCTCGGGGTTCGACGACCTATCCCCGAAGTCCCAGTACCAGTCCCGTACATCACCGCGTGAAGTGTCGGTGAATGCATACGTAAGTTTCTTAACTCTTTTAGCATTAAACCCGGGAACCACTGCACAATCACAACAGTCCGGCTGTTTCATGTTTCCAAAGTCTTTCCCAATTACACGGGTCTTTCCCTGAGTGACTTTAACCGTATAAACAGACGGCGATAGAGGTTTTGTCTGTTCCCATTTTGTTTTTTTTGCTTCGCTTATCTTATATGTGCCAACAGGGAGTTCCGTGAATGAATAGGAGCCGTCAGCTTTTGTTTTCTGTTTCACAACCGTGCCGTTGGGGTACTTGAGCCTGATAGTCCATCTGGCAACAGGATTTTCATTTACGTCCCATTTACCGTTGCCGTTCAGGTCGTTGAACTTGTGCCCGCTTATGCTGCCAAGGGATTTGAATCTGAAGTTGTTCCCTGTTGAGTCGGGTGGAACGTTGAACCCTCGTGCAATTGCTTCAAACGGTTCGTGCGTGAATGTCACGCGGCGAACAGCACCGCCAATGATCGGAATGTAATTGTCAAAGAGCCATTCATTGTTATCTGTCGGATCACCTGTATATCGCGGTATTGAAACATTGTAGTCGTCTGCGAGGAGACCGGGAACAACATAATCGCCGTTTGCATCCGTCCGTTCAACGGCTACCGTAGATACGGGGAAGGAATCTCCGCATGCCCTGCATACCCATATGGTCACATCGCCAATTCCTGTAATTGTCCCTGATATATTTGTAAAAACACGGCCCGATTTTGTATAAACAGGAGTCCCATTGTAGCATGCCATATCCGTATCTTCCTTTACTATCTCTTCGTACGTACCATTGGCCGTTGCCTCGTTGCAGTGCACCCCGGCCAATGCCGAGAACGGCCCGAGATAGCATTCGAAAGTTTCCAGTGGCGCAAGCGAGGTTGGTGGAGTGCAGCTGATTGTGTATGTGTCGTCTGTGAGGTGAATGCCGGTCAGTGTTACGTTTCCGTCATTGGTAACGAGAAGCCGGTAAAATACGTTGTCTCCCTCGACAACATCGATCGGTGTGACAGCCGCATGCACCCAGCTCTGATTATCGGTCGATATCTGTTTAACCAGTTTTATCGAGGGATAAGCCTCCCAGAAGACCTCGTCCCGGTCGGTGATGGAGTACGGGACGAGGGAGAGTGTCGTGACCGACTGCCTCTCATCCCGGGGATCGAACATGAGCGTCCCATAGTCGCCCGTCACATAGGCATCGATATAGGCAAAATTGTCATCGGTATCGGCAGTAAACGTGACCGTAACCTCGCCGTTGATATTGGTGGTCCCGGAACTGGGAACGAGCGTACCGCCTCCAGGACCGGCATTGACAAACTCAACACCTATTCCTGATAGTGGAGTGCCGTCCTGGTCATATACCGTCGCGGTGATGTCCACATCGTCCCCGGGGGCGATATTTGATATCTCAGGCGTGAGATCGATTGTCACCGGGAACTTGAAGGTGCAGGTCCCTCCCGGCCTTGCCGTGGTCAGAATCTCGTTGGCACGGTTGCGGACGGTGTCACGGGGATTCGACTGCCGGTAGGCATCATATGGTGTGGTGGACGTCGCATCATTCATGAACTGGTACGGCCCCGGCGGACCACTGCCGCCATACGGCTCGGTGACGAGGTACCAGATGGCCGCCTGGATGGCAGCCGCCTCCGTATTCTGGTTCGGAAGTGCACCAGGTCCAGACCTGTCACCATAATTATAAATAATATAATTCACCGCACACCAGTCAATATCCTCCCTGACATCTTCCGGGAGCGGGCCGTCTACGAGAAGGGTATTTCCAACCCGTATAGGCTTATATAGGTTAATACAGAAGCCTTCATAATTGGTTCCTCCCACATTCATGTTGAAGACCCGTGCACTAACATAATTGGAGTAATACCTGCTGTATATGTTCTCTCCTTGGCCTGTACCGGTGAACGTCGCGATGGTCGTTGCAGAGGCTCCAAGCGGTATGGTCATGATGCAGAGCAGGATGACCAAAATAAGAATAACGGACTGTCTATTCTTCGGGGGTGACATAGCACTGTGTTTTAATTGATTATAAAAAAAACTTTTGTCTATTTTACGGGAAATTTCTTTATTGGCGGGAAAAGCACAGTTTACAATAGTTGTCATTTCATGTGCTTTTTTATTCACATACCCCGGATCGTTAGTATCCTTTGGTAGCTCTTAATTATCGATTGTGATTGAACTTAAACCCTATAGTAAAGAGAGAAATTCCTGCAGAATAGAGCAAACCGAGGCTTCCATAAAGGATGAACAGATAAAGAATTCTCAGTGAAAAAGAGTGAGAAATGACCGTATTATCAGTTTAATAGTTGAATCATAAAAAAATGGATTATCGAATTATTCCTGATTCATACTCGACGAGATACGAGAAGTGCGAGACATTGCCGTTGACTTCCCTGTATTCTTCGAAGTTGATTTCCTGCGCAGGTCCGAATCCGGGGCATTCTTCTCCGCCCTCAAGAGAATGAATTCTTGAGTATGAAGATACGATACCCATTGCAGGTTCGCCAGACTCTCTTCCGGTTACCAGGATGTCATAGTGGTGGACGGCAGGATTATCCGCGCTCGGCATCGGAGGGTCAAATCCGGGTTCGCCGGGCGGGTTCACATTTCTCAATGTGCTCGTTGTTGATGCCGATAGGGTGCTCATGTCAATAAGGCTTCCTGTCTGGACAAAATTACAGAAGGGGGGGATATCAATTAATTCTTCATATGGATTATCAAGAGGACAAAGAGTCGATTCATACCGGGGGATACAGGTCCCGACAGTGTCCATCACGGTATCCTCTGTCGATACGAAGCGTCCGCCATCATAGCCTTCAAATGCAACAAGCCGCTTGTTTTCCACATTTGAACCTCCTCTTACCGTGGCCGCAGTGTCGATATCGGTGTTCCTCGTGTAGTCGATGACCCCGTTGTTGGCATCGGTGTCTTCGAGATACGAACAGCGCATCTGTACTTCCCATGCCTCATTTAACGGCGGCTCGGGATCAATTACAGTTTCTTCCGTCCATGGGTCATAATAAACATTCACACCCAGGGCTTCACTGGAAAGGTCCCAACGGAGGGAAGTCACGTGCGAGAAGAAGCCCGAAGACAGGACATCCGTAAAGACCAATATACCCTGTGTTTCCGCTGAATTCGGGGGTAATACCGTCGCTCCGACGGGACAGACAAACAAAATTCCGGAAATAAGAGTCAATAGTATCAGTGATTTACCAATTCTCCCCATCAAAAACTTTCACCTGCGGAAAAAGTGGTAAATATAAGTTAAAAATTTTACGGTATCTCCTGACTAATCTCCTAAATAAAATTATGTCAATTTCAATAAAAGAAAGAACGCCCAGGTCGGAATTCGAATCCGAGTCGTCGGCGTGACAGGCCGACATGATAGGCCACTACACTACCTGGGCAAATATGGGTCGCAATGGATCCCGCCTCCCGGATTCGAACCGGGGACATCGCGGTAGCTGCGCAATTTGCCTCAAACGGCACATCATACTACAGCCGCGCACTCTACCAGTCTGAGTTAAGGCGGGTTTTGCGCTCATAATATAGGGGAAATAAAGGTATTAAACATATCGATATGGACGCTAAAAACGGGCTTTCCGGTGATGCTTTTATAATATGAGCGCAAATAAAAAACAGTATGACTCCCATAACAACTGATGCGGGGAATTGTTTTCTTCACCGATAGCCGGGTAAAACAGAACGTGACTGTTTTTGATACCACCCTACGGGATGGGGAACAGACGCCAGGTATATCGTTTAAATTTGAACAGAAACTTGAGATTGCACGTCAGCTGTCAGCCATAGGTGTGCACGCCATCGAAGCCGGGTTTCCGGCATCCTCACAGGGCGAACGCGAGACCGTAGGAGCCATCTCGGCGCTCGGCCTCGACTCGGTCGTCTGCGGCCTGGCAAGGTCGAGGAAAGAGGACGTCGACGCCTGCCTTGACAGCGACGTGGACATGGTGCATGTATTCATCCCCACCTCCGAGGTGCAGAGAGTACATACCATCAAGAAGAGCCCTGAAGAGGTGCTCGAGATCACCGGGGAGATCGTCTCGTACGTGCGGGATCACTGCGACCTCTGCATGTTCTCAGCCATGGACGCCACCCGTACAGATACGGATTACCTTATACAGGTGTTCCGCGCCGCAGCCGAAGCCGGGGCAACCATCATCAATGTGCCCGACACGGTGGGTGTGTACACCCCGACGGCCATGAAACAGTTGATCATGCGGATCGGCGACGAGGTGGACTGCCCAATCGACGTCCACTGCCATAACGACTTCGGACTGGCGGTGGCAAACACCGTCACTGCCGTGGAGGCCGGGGCCTCGCAGGTCCAGGTCACCATAAACGGCCTCGGCGAGCGGGCTGGCAATGCAGATCTTGCGCAGACCGTCATGATCATGGAATCCATCTTCGGGATCAGGACCGGGATCGTAAAAGAGAAACTCGTTGAGACCTCGAGACTGATCTCCAGGTTCTCAGGTATCACGATACCGCCCATCCAGCCCATCGTTGGCGACAACGCCTTCTCGCACGAGAGCGGGATACATTCCCATGGCGTCATCGCCTGTGCGGCGACATTCGAGCCCGGGATCATGACACCTGAGATGGTCGGGCATCGCCGTAAACTTGCCCTCGGCAAGCACGTGGGCCGCCATGCGGTCAGGCAGATGCTCCAGGAGGTACACATCTCTCCAAGCGATGCCGAACTGGACCGGATCGTAGAGAAGATCAAGTTCATCTCCGTCAAGGGCAAACGAGTGACAGACGCCGACCTCTTTGAGATCGCAGAGACCGTCATGGGCATCGAGAACGGCGGGCGGGCCATCGAGATGGAAGACCTTGCAGTTATGACCGGAAACCACGTCATTCCCACGGCCAGCGTGAAAGCGCTTGTAAACGGCAGGGAGCATGTCTACTCCAGCACGGGAAACGGACCGGTCGACGCTGTGTTGAAAGCCATCATGGGACTCCTCTCCACAAAAGTCCTGTTAAAGGACTTCAACATCGAGGCGATATCCGGAGGCTCCGATGCAATCGGCCATGTGACTATCGCCGTTGAGGACGAACACGGGCGTATCTTCGATGCCAGTGCGTCGGGCGACGACGTTGTCCTGGCATCCGCTGAGGCCATGATCAACGCATTGAACATGCTTCACCGGGTGGAGAAGCAGTAAAAAAATTTTTCTTATTCACGCAGCGCTGGGAGGCTTTCCTTCCAGTGCCTGCTTGACCTGCGCCTGGAGCTGTTCGAACTTGCCCTGGAGCATGGTCTCCTGCTTTTCAAGGGACTTGATGCGAAGTTCCAGCGTCTCGATCTTTTCTTCCAGATTCTTCTGGATATCTTCCTTCTTCTTCTGCATCATCACTGTTCCCACGCTCATGAAGACCGCAGCATCTTCAGTGACGTCATTCAATTCCTCGCTTGCCCTCTTCGCTTCCCTGACCGCCATCTCATACTGGGCTTTCTGGGATCCGATCGTCTGCATCTGCTGCTGCATCTGCTGGAGCATGTTTATCTGGTTCTGTATTTTGGGTGATATCGTACTCATCTAATCAATCTCCTCAACTTTCGTGAATTAGTTCCTGCATCTCGCCTGCCACATTGACAAGCCGGAGCCACATATTAAGGGCAGCCCGCATGGCAGGTATGTCGTCTGCTTTCACGCAAAGGACACATGTCTCCGCCCCTTCCATGTAGCAGCTCACTCTCGACCTGGGATTTACCTCGGAGACTGTTTCAGGAGACACCGATGCATAGATACGCTCTGCATCTTTGCACCGTATCCTAAACTCTGCTTCATGCTTCATGAGGCACCACCCGGAGGATATACCGCCGTTTTCGTGTACCGTCGAAGATGAGCAGCCCTCCTGGCTCTCCGGATAATTTCACGGGTATATATGGTTTCAGTTCCTCATAAACCGATTGGTTTGAGAGTAAAAGCCCCTCTATCTTCTCGTCCGGGCGCACGAATATCTCCTGAACTTTTATCAGGTGATCCACCATCTCCGAACCATGATCCAGGAGTTGAATTCGGAAATCTTTCTTTTCAAGCGATAAAAGAAAAAAAACGGGGTCTATTGATTGTATTGCAGAAAGCCCCATCTTTCCCCTGAGCACATACCTGCAGCCAATGGCAAATGCAAGGTCCTTTGCAAGGGATCGGAGTTCCGGAACCGGTTTTCTCGAGGTGGTGACGATCGTCATCGAGCATTTAACTCTTTGATCGCGGCACCCCTCTCCTTGAACAGTATCCGGTGGCCGCAATACGGGCACCGGACATTGACATCTATCTCCACTTTCTGCTTACAGCGGGCACACTTGTAACTTCCTGCCACCCTGGCTCATGCCTCCTTCTCTAGTGAACGTTCAATTGTCCGGAGCGCAATACGCAGAGACGGTGTCTGTGGTGTATAAGCCCCTCCTGCAAACTTAAACCCGCATTTGCGGCATTGCCAGATACCCGTGCCCTTCCGGCGTACCGCGACGGTGTCGCATCTCGGGCAGCGGTGGGTAGCTTTTGAGACCCTTTCCGTCTCGGTTACCCTCTTTCTGATAAATCTTCCGTAGCGGGGTCCGAACCTGCCCGCACTTCCTGTAACTCTTCCCTTTGCTTTCTGATGTCGCCTGCTCATAGTATCCACCCAGACGTGTGTCTTATGTTATTGCTTCTCTGCATTAATATACTTGATCGAGTATCTTTACTTCCGCTTCGCCCTTACTCAGACGGTTAACCATATCGTAAAACTCATTCTGAATGCCTGCAGGGATTCTGACCACGCAGATCCATGATCCGTCCTTCTGCCATTCTTCCTTCTCCATCACTGTTGCAGTCTGGATCTCACCGTACGCGCGGGCAGCATAATCCCCGGGAAATCTGACCGCGACACGAAGCTCCTCGAATTTTATGGGAAGAATGGGCCGGAGCGCCTTTACCGTCTCCTTCACCAGCTCGTCAAGATGCTTGTATAAGTCGATATTGACTCTTACCTCCTCCATGGCAAGCTCTATTCTCTGGGGCGGATGGGGAAGGCCGGTCTGGGGATTGATCGCATTCCTGGCGATAAAATTGATCACCTTTCGCCTTTTTTCGGCGATCATCTGCCGCCTCTGTTCGGCAGTGAGATGGATCTCCCCTTTTTTTATGATGGCAGGTGCGATCTCCTGGAATTCGGTCGTCTGAAAGACCTTTTCCAGGACTTCATCCGAGGATTTTGTCCCGCGTGAGGAGTTTTCAAAGACATAGAGCGCCGCCACCATGTCCTCCAGTTCTATCTCTTCACCCTGCCGGAATTTCACCGCGAGATCCGGGTCTACCAGGATCTCGAACTTCTCTCCATGGCTTTCCAGACGGGCTACCACCGCATCGTCAAGTGGTATCATCGAGGGTCCATCCCCTTACTTCTCGAACCCTTCCACAAAGGATGCGACCTCTTCCGCGCTCATCTTCCGGAAAATTCCGTTTTGGTTCTCGATAATGCCGATTTCAACCGTATTCACATCGAATTTTCCTTCCGTTGCATCATGGAGGGCCTTGATTCCCATCTGGATGACGTCCTTGAGCGGTGCCTCGTAGTCGTACTCCTCTTCAAAGACCTTCATGACCGCGTTCCGCCCGATCCCTATTCCTGTTGCCTTGTATTCGAGCAGGGTGCCACTGGGGTCGGTCTCGAAGAGGCGCCCTTCCCCGTCACTTATACCGGCTATGAGAAGAGCGGTCCCATATGGTCTCGCACCGCCGAACTGGGTGTAGGTCTGCATATGGTCTCCGAGCTTCTTGGCCAGGGCTTCCACGTCGATCTTTTCGTCGTAGGTGACCCTGTTAATCTGCGACTCGATCCTCGCCCTGTCGACGAGAGCCCTCGCATCCCCAACGAGCCCTGATGAAGCCACGCCGATATGCTCGTCTATCTTGAATATCTTCTCGATCGATGTCGCTTCCAGGAGACGGGAGCTCACTCTCTTGTCAACGATAAGCACGACTCCTTCGGCGCATTTTATTCCAACTGCCGTGGTCCCTCTCTTGACCGCTTCGCGGGCGTATTCGACCTGATAAAGACGGCCGTCCGGACTGAATACCGTTATTGCCCGATCATATCCCATCTGGTATGCCTGTGGCTGCATGGTTTACATCTCCAGCTCTTTGTGTGTGAGAAACAATAGTTCCTGCTTTTTAAATCCTTTTGCAATTACATCAACTTTTTGACCCTGATACTGGTAGGCATCACAAAAATCGCCATCGAATTCGACCTTTCTCATCTGTATTGTACCTGGGTAGGGATACTCAATAATCCTCTTTTTCAAGGCATGCATCGTCCCCGATGTCGCTCGGGTTCGTAGTGCAACCCTCCTGCCATCCACTGTATGAACTGTCAGGAGGGCAATTTGCAGGAAGACTTCATGACCACGGGTACATCTCGCAATGGCATGTCCGTCCCTGCAATCCACGACCGCCACCATTGCCTCTGCGGCACGCGTGTCTCCAAAAAGGGAGGTGAATGCCTCGTGAACAGCAAGATAGAGTTCTTTTGCGTCGATCTCTTCCCAGGGGGGATCGATTCTTATGAGGACATACCGCCTCTTGTCCCGCATGGTGGGAGGGCGGGGCTTCATGTAACCACTTCCACTGGCCGTCTCCCTGACCGTAGCTTCCCGATGGTGGCCAGTGCTTCACCGACCTGTTCCTCCTCCATACCAAAGAGCGAGCAGAGTAAAACGAGATCCCGAACCGACCTCTGCTCGAGTACGGAGTACGCATTTGATGAAACCGTGACCGGAAACCCGTACCGGGAATGGAGCCTGATCAGGTCCCGGTACCTCTGGAGAACCTTCTGCCTCGGCGGGCCCCTCGAATGGATGACGGGATGGAGATCGATATCGATGGCAACAGAGCGCTCGGCAGCCATCCTGGCCATGATGTGGTCAAAGGACTTCTTGTGGGTCCTTTCGATATGACGGAGGATATGCACACCTTTCATGTTCAGGATGGCCCTGTTGAAGGAGTAATCTCCCGCATTGACCATTACGAGGGTTTTTCCATCTCCGGCTTTACGGATCTGGCCCCGGATATCCTGTACATTCCCTGAAGAGAGGACAACTCCATGGAGAAGCTGCACACCTTCGATCTCCTCCGCCGCCTCTCCGCCGATGGAAACCACGCTGTCAAAGCCAAGCTCACGGGCGGTGATAACCATTCTGAGGAGCGAAGAATTGCCTGATGAATATGGATGTACAGCTGCGTCTGTTGCAATCATGTCAGCACACTTGTGTTGGCGAAAAAAGGAATAAGTTATTTGCCCTGGTTACCGTGTGACCTGATACTCGGGCGGGTCTTCTCCGTGCCTTTTCCACGGGTGCGCATACCTCTGCCCTTTCTTCCTGCACTGGTCTTTCCGCGGTCCGCTCTTCCCCTGTGCTCCGCAGCTCCAATCCAGGAAAGCTGGGAGTCGCTCCTGATGGCGGGGTGGTGCCCGTCCACCAGTATAACCTCGAACCACTTCTGCCTGCCGTCCTGGCCGACCCAGTACGAGTTCAGCACTTCCAGGTTCGGGTATTTCCGGGAAGCCCGCTCTTCTGCAATCCGCTTGAGACTCTTGCCTGGTGTGAGCCTGTTCTTGCCCATTCTGTTCGATCGGCGGGCCCTGACATAACGGGGCCGTCGCCGTCCGCCTCTGCGCACCTTCACTCTCGCCATCACTATGCCCTGTTTTGCCTTGTAACCAAGGTTGCGGGCCCTGTCGATCCGGGTGGGGCGTTCGATGCGTACGACGCTCCCCTGGCGTCTCCAGGCCTGCATCCTGTCCCAGAGCAGGGCCTTTACTTCAGAGTCTTCCGGCCGCTTCCACGCCTCTCGAACATAGGCGTACATCGATTTTGCCATATATCTTCACCTTCAGGTTCGGCTAGTGTCTAGCCACATCCCTCACGGGACGGATCCCGTAAGACCTGTATATTTCGACAGCAGGAATATTAAAACAATCTCTGCCGCAACCCGCGGCTCTCACGAACCCTTCCGCTTCTCGATAACCCTGATATCCCTTATACAGGTCTCTGGATACTGTCCCTGGCTGTCCTTTTCCGCGGATTTCACCATGTCCCAGATGGTGAGGAGGGCCACGGATACCCCGGTCAGGGCCTCCATTTCGACCCCTGTCCGGCCATGGGACTTCACGGCAACCCGGACCTCGATATAGGCGGATTCATGGGTGAAATCTATCACCACACTGCTGATCGGTATGGAATGGCACATCGGAATGATGCGCGGGGTATCCTTGACGGCAAGCGTGGCTGCCACCATCGCCGTAGACAGGACATTGCCCTTGACAACCGCCCCTTCACGGATCGCCCTCAGTGTTTCCGGGCGGAGTTCGATCTTTCCAGCCGCCACCGCTTCCCGTGATACCCCGGCTTTATCTCCGATATCCACCATCTGCACTTTATCATCGCTTATATGGGTAAATTCGACCATTTCCTTAGTCTCTCCTGAATAACTCGAAGGGGATCCTGTCCGGTATATCGCTCGCCAGGAGCCCGCCTCCCTGTTGTGCTGTGATGTCCTCACCAGCCCTCCCGGTCACATAGGCCGAGATACATGCCGATTCAAATGCCGGGAGATGGCAGAAGATCGCTGCGGCCACCCCGGCCAGCACGTCCCCAGTGCCTCCCACCGTCATCGCAGGCGAGCCGGTGCGGTTAAACCTGACTCTCCGGCCGTCCGATATGACATCCACCGGTCCCTTGAGAAGGATCGTCCCCTTTCCGGCAGCCTTCTTCACTTCGCGTGCACGGCTCACCAGTCCGTTACCCGGTTGAATGCCGGTCATCCGTGTGAACTCTCCTGCATGGGGCGTGTATATCGACTGGGTTGCGGAAGGAACCGGTCTGCGCAGGGCATCGGCATCGAAGACCGCTTTCTCGCAGTGTCCGGCCACCCTGACTACCACCTCGTGGCTCTCCTCCCCAAGGCCGTTTCCGATAACCACCACGTCCGAATCACCTGCAAGTTCAAGGAGCCTGTCGATATGCTCCATACCGACGACCTCTCCCTCAAGCCTCTCGTAGATCAGGTCCGGGACCGGCTCAAAGACAGGTGAAGCGATACGGACCAGGTCTGCACCGGCCCGCAGTGCTCCGAGACCGGTGAGGTAGGGTGCCCCCTGGTAAGGGCCTCCGCCGATCACAAGCACCTTTCCTCCCGCACCCTTGTGAGCATCCTTCCTCCGTCTCTTGACCAGGAGGAGCTCCCCCGGACCCACGAAGACTTCGGCTTCGAGGGGAATCCCGATGTCAACGGTTTTTGATCCTTCGACCTTCGGCCTGTGGAACGTGACTATCCTGTCAGGGACGATGCCCGGCGTTGGGATATCGGCCGAGAGTATGGGAATGTTCGCACGGGCCGCCATCTCGACGCAGGACCTGATTGGTTCGCGGAGTTCACCTGACGTTCCTGTCCCGAGAAGGCAGTCGACAATCACATCGGCATCGTTGAATTCGTGTGCAAGGGCCGCCACGTCCTCCCTGCACTGCACAGGGAAAAGGTTCAACCGGCAATGCCGGGCAACTTCCAGCTGCCGGGAGCATTCCGTGGTCATCCCGGGCTGATCCACGATGATAACAGCTGCCTCCAGGGACTGGAGGTATCGTGCGGCCACCAGCCCGTCGCCCCCGTTGTTGCCTTTTCCACAGAGTATGAGCGCTCTTGATGGTTCATACGAGAGGACATTATCTGCAAGGGCCCGCCCGGCACTCTCCATCAGCTGCAGGGAGGGCAGTCCCAGGGCTTTTGCATTCTCATCGACGACTCTCATCCGTTCCGGGCTGATGATCCCCGACTCCAGAAATTCCCGCAGATCTCCTCCCTCGATGTCAGGCGACATGGTCACTCCACTTCCGGCTCTGTACCCATGTGTGCCGGGTTCTTAAGAAATATGAGGGAGGGTATGAGGTGCAGGGGTATTTTTCACCATGTTCCGGTAAAGTGGGAACTTTTACGTCGAAAGAGCAAATGTAATACCTGATGGGAATTCGGGAGGAGGCGCGAACCGCTGCACGGGAGATACTCTCGCATGACGACGTGACAGTCATATCGCATATCGATGCGGACGGGATCTGCGGCGAAGCGGTTCTCGCCCAGTGTATTGCGAGGGCCGGTATTGCGGTCAGGTCGGTCTTTGTCAGGCAGCTTGAACCTCTCACCATGCGCCAGATCCCGGATGACGACTCCTTCAAGGTCTTTTGTGACCTCGGGGCTGGACAGCAGAATCTCCTCCTCGAAAAGGGGCTCGCGGAGGAAGAGGTGCTGATTGTTGACCATCACGTGAGCCAGCCCTGCGAACGCGAGTATGCCCAGATCAACTCACTTTCGTGCGGCTTTACCAAGTTGAGTGCAGCAGGTGTCGCATACTTCATCGCCATGGAGATGGACCAGGATAACGTGGATCTCTCCCAGCTGGCCGTCGTGGGAAACATTGGCGACATGATGGCCAGGGAGGACTGCGGCCTGGTCGGCCCGGCCGGGGAGATCGCACGCGAAGGCGCCGAGCACGGGATCCTCGAGATACGTTCCCGCGATCTGAATGCCTATGGCACCTCAACCCGCCCCCTGCATCTCTGCCTGGCCTACAACGACGATCCTTTCATTCAGGGGATAAGCAACAATCCAACCGGGGCACTCCGGTTTCTCCAGAGGTTGGGTGTGCCGCTGAAAGCAACGAAGGGACGCTGGAGAGTCTGGGAGGAGATGGCATACGAGGAGAAGAGAACGGTTACAAGCGCCCTGGTCCAGCAGCTGATCGCCTGCGGGCAACAGGTCGACCGTCTCTTTTCCGAAAGTTACCTCTTTCCCGCTGAGTACGAGAGAACGCCGCTTCGCAATGCCCAGGAATTCTCCACGCTGCTGAATGCCTGCGGACGGTGGTCGAAGCCCGGTGTCGGTAGCGCGATCTGCAAAGGCGATCGGGGTGTCTCCTACAGGGAGGCCGAGCACATGCTGAGAAATCACCGTTCTGTGATACGCGAGCTCCTCGAGTATATACTTGAAAACGGGGTTTCGGAACTCTCGCATATCCAGTTCATACATGTAGGAGACAGGTATCCAGACACCGTTGTGGGAATCGGGGCGGGCATGGCGCTGTCGAAGCTGAATATGGAAAAACCCATCCTCATCATGGTGAAGCTGCCGGAAGATCCTGACCTCACCAAGGTCTCCATGCGGACAACTGAGAGGGTGGTTGCAAGTGGAATAGACCTCCAGACTGCCCTTGCAACAGCCTCGGCCGAGGTTGGAGGTGCGGGAGGAGGACATAAGATAGCCGCCGGGGCATATATACCAAGAATTTCCGAGGAGGTGTTTGTCAATCGTGTCAACCAGTTACTCAGAGAACAGCATGGTGCGAAGGGTCCAGACAATTGCTGATTACCAGTTCGGACGTGGGACGGGAGAGATGATATTCCCTGACGGATGTGAGTTCACCCTCTCACGGACGGGAAGGATACGGCAGGTCCTGCATGAAGGGAACCGCCTGGCCACCGTGAGGGCGGAAAACGGGAGACTGACGCTGGGGATAGAGGGCGCATTGAGGCTGAAAGAGGCGCTCCCTCCACCTGGATACAGGGTGGTTATCAATCCTGAAGTGGCTGAATTTGCAAGAGCCGGAAAAAATGCTTTTGCCAGGCATGTGACGGCGGCCGACACTGCGATCAGGGGCGGCGACGAAGTCCTCGTGGTGGGTGAATCAGACGAACTTCTGGCCACGGGATCGGCCATGATGTCAGGAGAGGAGATGCTGGCATTTAATTACGGAGTAGCAGTAAAAGTACGACAGGGAAGGTGAAGGTGAATGTTACCGGGAAATGTCAATCCAAAGAAGATGAAGCAGATGATGAAACAGATGGGGATGAAAGTGGAGCAGATCGAGGACGTCCAAAAGATAGTTATCTACACTCCCCAGGGCAACTACGTCTTTGATGCGGCCGAGGTGACTGCAATGACGATGCAGGGGATGACCACCTACCAGATCGCCGGCCAGCCCCGCTTTGAAGAGGCTGAACCCGAGATACCTGAGGACGATGTGAAAATGGTGGCCGAACAGGCAAGCGTTGCGCTCGATGCCGCGAGGGAGGCATTGATTGCCTGCAAAGGCGACATCGCAGAGGCTATTCTGAAACTCTCCGGCAATGATTGAGAATGGTCAGCGGGTCTTGCTTTCCGGAGGAGGGAGGACTTTTTATGTACGGGCAGGTACCGGCCAGTTCTCCACCGACCGGGGCATAATCGACCTTGACCAGGCTGTTGGCGCCTCCCCGGGTGATATCCTGCACTCGCACACCGGTTACGAATTCGTGATCCGGAAACCAAGGCCGGCCGATTTTTTTGCACATTCCAGGAGGAGCGGAGCTCCCATGCTTCCCAGGGACATCGGGATGGTCATCGCCCATACCGGTATGAACAAGAACGATGACGTCCTCGATGCCGGTACGGGAAGCGGGATCGCGGCCATATATTTCGGGGGCATTGCCCGCCGCGTCGTAACATTTGAAAAGAGACCGGATTTTGCAGCGATTGCAGAAGAAAATATCAGGGATGCCGGACTCTCGAACGTGGAGGTGGTGGCAGACGATATGCTCAATGCCACAGGAGCCTTCGACGTGGTCCACCTCGATATGACTCTTTCAGCGGACCATGTCCGCCATGCCCACACCCTCATCCGCCCGGGAGGGTACCTTGCCTGTTACACGCCGTTTCTTGAATACCTGGTGACGGTCATGGACACGGCAGGCGGGATCTTTGCCGAAGTCCATGCCTACGAGTGTATAGAGAGGGAGATGACACGTTCGGATAGGGGTACCCGCCCGTCTACAAGGGTTGGGCATAGCGGCTATATCACCATTGCAAGAAAGTAGCTCCTCGCCACCGACAAATACTTGCACATAGAGGTTCGATACCTGTAAAAACCTATTTTCCCGGGATTTTTATCGGAAACCTTTTTATCTGGTACAAACAACCGTACATCTGCAGCCGTGGGTATAAACCCCCAATAACCCGAGGAGGACGTAATGAGAAAGATTGTAATAGCAATAATAGGATTCTGCATCCTTGTCTCGCTCGCGGGCATTGCAGTTGCGGACAGAGGTCTGGACCCGACACCGGAGAGCATGGGCATCACGATATCGACTACCATCGACGCAGTCGGCAGGTTCGATTCCCATACGGATTTTGCATGCACCGGCCTGAGCTCTGCCGAGAACGGGCTCAATGATGTCCCACCACTCGCTGATGGAGACGTTATATACAGTGCAGTGTATTCCGAGGATACCCAGTCGAACGGGGTTGGAATCATCCAGTATGACAAGGAGCTCTCCATCGATACGGGCGGCATGATGGCCGGACAGTCGAATATCGAGGCTACCAAGCAGCTGGTCTATGTCGGAATTAACGGCGGAAGGGTCTATTCGGATGAATACATCATGATCGACGGAGTTGGTACATCTGCCGATGCATCGGAGTCGATGTTATGTCCGTTTGCAGCAGGCGGCAGCGGCACTTCGCCGGGATTCTGCAGTTTCATCGAAGCGGGAAGCACCATCGACATGAGTGTTGCAAATGTCAGGACGAGCACGGATGCCAGGTTCATCGTGACATCTGCGGACTATCCGGTCGAACTGAATCATGAGATACTGGTAACCGAACTTATCGATGGTGTGCCTTCCCAGGGACTGGCCACGGCCTACATGAATGCCCTGATCATGGAGGGTGGTTCCGGATCGCCCGATTCACTTGCCGAAAAGATAGAGTTTTCCGAAATGACCTCGATATATGGTGATATCACCGTATATGACCAGGATATGCACTACGAATCCGGGATGAGAAGATAAAACTTCCAATTCTCCTTTTTTTTGGAACTATAACACTTTTTAGTAGTGAAGAATAGTTCGAAACGCATTTTTAGCATTTGTATATGTCCGCACCAATTCCATGGACAGGTTCATCAATCCGTCAGGTGACACTCCCATTGAGCTCGAAAATGACATACAGGTTACCGAACTGATTGAAGGGCTCCCATCATCGGGAACTGCATCGGCATACATGGAAGTTCTTATTCAGGAGTCGAGATGTCTTGTGGCTTACACGGAATATGATTTCAATCCACTTTCTGAAAGGATCGAGTTTGCCGAAGCTTCTTCAGTACACGGAGATATCACCGTATTTGACAAGCAAATGAACTATTCCATATTTACCGGACCAGGTGGAGAGTAAATTATCTTGATTGATTGATAATTGCATCAAATCAGATAATCTTTTTTGGACATTCTAAATCTGGAATTATTTTCAATTTTTCAACTTTCCCATTAGAAATAATAGTGAACAATGGGGATATGACACCCCGGTGTTGAACCCCCCGGTTACATGAATGAACCCTGCCGGATAGAAAATTCATATCCGAATCTCTTGAACCTGATAGTCGATGCTGAGAGTGTCAGCATTCAAACATAGGAGAATAAAAATGAAGAAACTCGCAATAATGGTCATCGCCCTGGCACTCCTTACCGGGTTTGCCGTGGCCGATCATGGAATCGATCCGATCCCCGAAACTCAGGGGATCACCACCGCTACCACCATCGACGCGGTAGGTAACTTCGCATCAACCACTGATTTACAGTGGAGAATTACTGACGACGACGGAGGTCTTAATGGAATTCCCGCAGTCGGTGAGGAATCGACAGTATATGCATCTGCATACAACGAGGATACCTACTCCAATGGTGTTGGCCTGATCGCCTACGACAAGAACATGGACGTAGAGACCTCCGCACAGCTCTCCGGTGCATGGAACATCGATGCCGACAAGCAGCTCGCATTCGTTGGCGTTGACGGTGCCCGTGTCTACTCCGACGAGTACATCATGGTCGACGGCGTTGGAAATGAATCACAGACAGCTGACAAGATGCTCTGTGTCTTTGCCGATGCAGAAACCTCCGTATTCCCTGCCTACTGCAACTTTGCCGAGGCCGGAAGCACCATCGACATGACCGTCGCAAACGTCCGCACCAACTCCATGGACAGGTTCATCACTCCGTCCGGTGATACAACTGTCGAGCTCGAGCACGACCTCGCTGTCACTGAACTGATCACCGACCTGCCCTCCATGGGATCCGCATCTGCTTTCATGAACGTCCTGATCATGGAAGGATACGGAAGTGAGGAAGACGGCAGAGATTACAACACACTCGGCGAGAAGATCGAGTTCGGTGAAGTAGTCTCGGTCTACGGTGACATCACTGCCTTCCTCCAGGACATGAATTACGTGTCCGGAATGCGAAGGTAAGCGGTGAAAAAATCAACCCATTTTTTTAATAATTGAAAATCAGACACTATAAATGAAATTTTAACTGGGAAATCGGATATAGGTTGTTTCCAGGTTTTTTAAAAGTGCCTGGCTGCGGGATGATGCGTCTTAAAAAACAATACCTGAATGTTTTAGTCATAGATTTTACTAAAAATTTGGACTGACTACTGACGAATAATCTTCAAATACATCAAAATTTTCCTTCAAATTGTCTCATAGGGATGACATTGGTGTTTACTCCTCTTATATAGTTGAGTATCTGTGCAATTTCGATTTCAGGATAAAAAAAGGCATGAAACTCCGGCAGATTTATAAATACCTTCTTCCTTAAATTATGGTTGATGCTGAGAGTATCAGCATAAAATGTAGGAGGAACAAAATGAAGAAACTCGCTATCATGGTCATTGCCCTGGCACTCCTTACCGGGTTTGCCGTGGCCGACCGTGGAATTGATCCCATCCCTGAGACCCAGGGAATCACCACCGCTACCACCATCGATGCGGTAGGTAACTTCGCATCGACCACCGATATCGCTTGGAGAATCACCGACGATGCTGCAGGTCTTGGTGGCATTCCGCCCCTTGGTGCCGATGCAGTCGTATATGCCTCTGCATACAACGAGGACACCTACTCCAATGGCGTTGGCCTGATCGCCTACGACAAGAACATGGACGTAGAGACCTCCGCACAGCTCTCTGGTGCATGGAACATCGACGCCGACAAGCAGCTCGCTTTCGTCGGTGTTGACGGCGCCCGTGTCTACTCTGACGAGTACATCATGGTCGACGGCGTTGGTAACCGCACTGACACTAACGAAGTAATGCTCTGTGTCTTTGCCGCTGCTGATCAGGAAATCTTCCCCGCCTACTGCAACTTCGCAGAAGCTGGAAGCACCATCGACATGACCGTGGCAAACGTCCGCACCAACTCCATGGACAGGTTCATCGTCAACTCTGCCGACACCACCACTGAGCTGGAGCACGATATCGCTGTCACTGAACTGATCACCGACCTGCCCTCCATGGGATCCGCATCCGCATTCATGAACGTTCTGATCATGGAAGAATATGCACCCACTGAGGAATCCGCAATCGCAATGCAGGAAAAGATCGAGTTCGGCGAAGTGACCTCTGTCTACGGTGACATCACTGCCTTCCTCAAGGACATGAACTACGTGTCCGGAATGCGCAGGTAAGTGGTTTCGCGGTGAACAATCCGGGATGAATAATCCTGGAAAAATCAATTTTTTTTCTTGATTTCTTCAACCATTCTGTCCTATTGACTTTTTCTCCTGTAAATATCGCCTAAGAGATAACTATTTTATAGAATTGATTCCTATCGTCTTATCAAATCATAAAATAGGGGTATTGCCATGAAGATATACAGACTACTAATAACCAGCTTAATTCTCCTCGGGCTCCTTGCCACAGGGGCCATGGCTGCCACCTCGTTCTGCAACCGGATAGAGGCGGGGAGCTCGATCGACACCGGCGCTGTGAATATCAGGACATCTGCAAGCGACCTCTTTACACTGGCTACAGGCAGCGATCCCGTAGAACTCGATTACCAGATCCTGGTGACTGAAATGCAGCCAGGTACACCATCGAGAGGGATGGTGTCCTCCTACATGAACGCACTGATACAGGAAGGTGATGGAGATACCCTGACACTGAGGGAGATGCTGGATTATCACGAGTCCACATCGGTTTCGGGTGAGATCAGTATCTTTGAAAAGATCATGCATTATGAGTCAGGATTCTTCTTCTGATACACTCTTTCCTTTATACTAAAAATCACGTAATTGCAATTAAAATGAATACCAATATGTTGTCATTTAGACAGCAATCCAGGCCGGAAAAGGCCTTTACCAAAGTGACTTTATAGAATCCGGATCAATGTGTAATGTTATGAAAATATTGCCTGTACTCGCTCTTTTACTCCTGTTGGGAGGCGTTTTTTTATCAGGGTGCACAACATCCAGGCAGGCAGCCGGGGAGAACATTTCCGAATATGATATAATATTACAGGAAATTTCGGGAGTCGATCTCCAGATCCAGGATAATCCCGGCGATGTCGAACTCCTGGTGGAAAAAGGAAACCTCTACCAGCAAATCGCAGAATATGGTGAAGCCCAAGCCGCCTATGACCGGGCACTGGAGATAAACCCGGATCTTCCTGTAGTGTACGGTTATAAAGGAAGCATATACCAGTTGGAGGGGGATATCCCCAAATCCCTCGAGATGTATGAGCATGGCCTCTCCATTGACCCCAATGTGCCGATGCTCTGGGCATACCGCGGCCAGGCCCTCTCATTGATTGGAAGATACAATGAGGCACTGGATTCATACAACAGGGCTCTTTCTCTCGACCCGATGAGGGCGTATACAGCCAAGGATGCAGGTGATCTATACAGGGCACTTGGAAGATACAACGAGGCTTTATATGCATACAATCATGCCCTTGCCGTCGACCCGAATCTCAAGTCTGCGGCAAAGAGCAGGGCTGACCTCCTCCTCCTTGCCGGGCAGAATGAAGCGGCATTGGAGGCCTATTCCGCAATCCTGGAAGAATATCCGGATGATTCTGAAATGCTTTCGGGAAAGGCAACGGTTCTCATCAATCTTGGAATGTATAATGAGGCCCTGGAGACCTTTGATGATATCCTGAATATTACCCCCGACGATGCTGATACCTGGTCGAAGAAGGCATTCGTATTGAACAACATGGGAAGATACCAGGAAGGCTTGCAGGCGGCCGATGCGGCACTCGAAATAGATCCTTCGAATGACGTCGCCTGGAACAACAGGGGAACCTCATTGAACAACCTGGGCCTTTACGAGGAGGCGCTCGAATCCTATAACAGGACCATTGAAATAAACCCCAATAACCCGTATGCCTGGAGCAATAAAGGATACATGCTGGAATCACTGGGCAGGTATAAGGCTGCACTCGAGGCATATGACCGGGCATTGGAGATCAATCCCGGGCTGCCACTTACCTGGGGTTATAAGGCCAGGGCCCATTATAGCCTGAAACAGTATGACGATGCTATCAATGCCGCAGACCGGGAGATCAACCTGAATACTGCAAATTACCAGGCCTGGTCCGTCAAGGGCAATGCCCTGACGGGCCTTGAGAGATTCCAGGAGGCGGTGATTGCCTATCGTACTGCTGCCAAGATAAATCCCGATTCTTCGACTGCCTGGTTCAACCTTGGCTATGCACTCCATAATGCAAGAGATTATGAGGGTGCCGTTAACGCTTATCAAAAAGCCCTTGGATATAATCCAGAAAATGCACAGGCCTGGGCATACCAGGTGATGGCACTGCAGACCCTTGGTAGGGGAGAAGAGGCGACCAAGATGTATGACCGCGAGATAATGCAAAACCCAAATAACACCGTTGCCCTCATGAATAAAGCATATGCTCTCCACCAGTTGAACAGGTACGAGGAGGCATTGCATCTATATAATCATGTGACATTAATTGAACCGAATAACACAAATGTACTCCTTAATAAGGCATACGAACACCTGCTGGTTGGAGATTATATTACTTCGATTAAGACCTGTGATCAGGTGATCTCTGTCGACTTCAACAATAGTGAAGCCTATACGTACAAGGGGTACGCCTTTTACAGAATGAAGGAATATGACAAAGCACTCTCGGTATTTGAAGAACTGCTTGTTTTAGATCCGAATAACTCGGATGCCTGGTCAAATAAAGGATATGCATTGACTAAAGTCGGACGTGTCACCGATGCGGTCAAAGCCTTTGACCAGGCGCTGGAATTGAACCCAAGAAACAGCGATGCAAAATATGGGAGAAAACAGGCAATAAAGATCTTCTGGCCCGGATACAGAGGGAATTGAGGGCATTCAGACCCGACCTTTCGCACGTGAGCAGGGTGGTTTCAGGAAATAAAATACTTAGAAATATATCTTAGTACTTCGATACTTAATCAATGGAGGATTATATCCAATTCACGTCGAAAGATATTACATCACGGCAAATAGGCCATTTAGGACTGGTTGCTGGAATGATCGATGAAGCCATACCCAAGACCCGGGATCACATCCTCCCCCATTCAAAGGTTATCGAGGCCATGCTCCTGAACGGACTGGGATTCAACGAACGACGACTCTACCTATTCTCCCGTTTCTTTACCAATCTATCGACAGAACAATTGTTAGGACCCGGGATCACACCTGAACACCTGAATGATGATGTTCTTCTTCGCACCCTTGACAGCATTTACGATTACGGCACCACTGACCTGTTCAACCGGATTGTCATGAAAGTCATGACGAAATTCCAGTTTGGGACACATCTTCTGCACGCTGACACCACCAGTTTCAACGTTCATGGTGACTATGACAACGAGGAAGAAGACTTCCGGACTATCCAGATCACCTACGGTCATAGTAAAGATCACCGGTGGGATCTGAAACAGTTCGTGCTTGCCATGGTAACCAACCAGCATGGCATTCCCCTGTTCGCTCAACCTTATTCCGGCAATGAGTCAGATAAAAAGATCCTTCTGGAAACCATCCAAAATGTGAAACAGAACCTCAATCTTGAGGATAAAGCATACTACATTGCCGATAGTGCTTTCTATACAGGCCCAAACCTGCAGACACTGGGTCAACATACCTTCTGGATCAGCCATCCTCCCGCCACTATCGATGAAGTGAAGACCCTTCTGGTCGCTGATGTGCCGATGTTTACCGGAGAAGAAGAAGGTTACTCATTTCACGAACGCCTGGTCACCTACGCCGGAATTGAGCAGAAATGGATACTCGTTCATTCGGAGAAGGGAAGAAAGGCAAGCGAGAAGAGATACAAGAAGAACCTGGAGAAACGACTTGAGAAAGCCAGGAAATCATGGAAAAAGTTACGGGCAAAGGAGTTTGCCTGTGAACCCGATGCACTGATGGCGGCACGATTGTGGTTCGATAAGTATCCGTACCTGTCTGCCGATAAGATCCAGACATCATCCCAAATAAAGAAGAAAAACGGGAAAAAAGGTCGGCCTGCTAAAAATGAGGATGTTGATACGGTATATTCAGTTGATTCGCAACTTGAGATTGTTCCTGCGGTGATCGAACAGGAAAAAGCGCGTCTTGGACGGTTTGTCCTGGCAACAAATGACCTCGAACTGGATGCGGATTCAATCTTGAAGTATTATAAAGGACAGCAGTCTGTTGAACGTGGATTCAGGTTCCTTAAGGACAAGAGTATCAGAGTCGCAGAGGTATTTCTGAAGAAAGAGAGCAGGATTGAGGCGTTGTCCATGATTATGGTTCTCTGTCTTTTTGTGTATGCGATAGCTGAGTGGTACCTGCGGTCACGACTAAAAGAAACTGGGACAACTGTCAAAAACCAATTGGAAAAACCAATCCAGAACCCCACTATGAAGTGGATCTTTACCCTGTTTATGAGGCCGGCTGAAGTCACGGTTACTATAAACTCACATATACAACGGTTTATTGTGAATCTGGACGATGAAATGACCCAGATTCTCGATCTTTTGGGGCCAGCTTTCCAAAAATATTATTTTGTGAGGTCGACATGCGAAATGTAGGTCAGACCGAAGGGATGAATTAAAATTGATCTTTTTCTAATGAGAAAGCCTGCAGCATCTCCATTTCGGGTGCACCTTTCCTGGTGGGAACCTGGTGGTTTTTCCTGTGCAGTATCCCGGGGACAATCAAATAATTCAGACATTTGGAACTGTCTCTTCATCTTATCCTTCTATGATGTCTGCATAATATGATTCCAGTTTTTTGGCAATCACATCCCAGTCATAATCCGCTGCAAATGAGATGCACTCCCCCCTCATTTCATCGCTCTTTTGCATGCACGAAATGATCGATTCTGCAAATGTTTCAGGGGATAAGTGGGTGATTATTCCTGTTTTGGTGTTCACGAGTTCCCTCACCGCATTATTCCGTGCATCCCCGGTTACCACGGGCAAACCGCATGCCATCGCTTCGAGCGGAGCTATGCCAAAGCCTTCCCTGACAGAGGGGGATGCAAAAACCCTTGAGGATTTCATGAGAGCAAGCACATCGTCATGATCTCGGACAAAACCCCTGAAACAGGTATTGTCCGATAAACCGAGATCTTTTGCACGGTTCTCTAAACGCGTCTTTTCAGGTCCGTCACCGGCAATGATGCAAGTAACCGCCGGAAGTTCTTCCTTTACAAGAACAAGTGCCTCGATGAGGAGATCGATATTCTTCTCCCGTATCAACCTTCCGGAATAGAGTATGTCTGATGTGATCCCTGATGGCAGCACTTTCTCTATATGATTGGTATCGATCCCGTTCGGAATCAGTGTAATATCTGTCCTGTCGCTGAGCGTATGAAGATCCGTGCAGGTTGCCTTTGACACCGCTACGGCTTTGTATGAAAGGCGACTGGTAAACGTTTCGATCAGACGGCCGAAAAACCCAACCGTGCCGAGGTATTCATACCAGTATTCATTCCAGACCTCATGCCAGGTAATCACAAGACGGCTTTTTCTCATTTTCGCTGCCAGTGCAACCGGAAAACAATGAAGATACGGAAAATTCTGGCAATCTATGATGTCGAAAGTTTGCCTGGCAAGGGGCGGGAAAATCTTCATGGCAAGATAGAGTGCTTCCCGAATGGAACGTCGTCCCTCCGTGTAGAAGGGGCATGTTTTTCCAACGCCATGGTAATGGACACCCTCCCTGGTAAAGGAAGTGGGTCCCTCCCACGCCATCAATCCAAAAATGTGGACATCATGCCCCCGTCGAACGAGTCGTTGCGACAGTTCGGCAATCCGCTTCTCCACCCCACCCACACAGTAAGGATAGATTGCGTCATACACAAAGGCGATCCTCATAAAACCCCCAATTGCCTTCCCTTGTCAAAAAATGGTCTCCCTTATCTCCCCAAATCTTTGTGATTCGAAAACATATATTAGTGCTTTCATTTTTTAATGGAGGTAACAGATATCGGGTACCGTAAACAATCTGCAGGCATGCAGAGAGATCTGCTAATCGTAGGGTATTACTAGTTACTGTGCGGTTTTTTGGAATTAGATCACATGAAATGAATTTTTACAGGTATAACGGCTGGAATATATCGAATCACAATATTAAAAAGGATTTAGGTATATATGACATTTTTAATGAATGCTGCTCGATTATCACAATATCGGCCCTATTTCATTTTTATTCTCATCGCTTTTTTTATGATATTTTCTTTATGGTTACGAAGTCTTTCTGCACATTCTATCGATATTGCTCAATATCTCACTTACTATTCGCCTGATATCTGGTACAATTTCCGTCAGGTCGAATTGATGGTTGATAATTTTCCACATTATGCCTGGTTCGATCCGATGACTGCATATCCCTCCGGTAAGATCATTGGGTGGGGGCCACTAATGCCGCTCATTAGTTCCGGGATCTGCCTGTTGTTGGGATTGACCACCAGGTTTGAACTGATGTATTTCGCATCATGGATTCCTCCGATCTTTGCTGCATTGACTGTGCCTGTTGTATTCCTGATTGGGCAACAGTTATGGGACTACAAAGTTGGCCTGTTGGCGTCAGGACTGGTTACTATTTTAAGTACCGTTTTTTTTGTTGACACGTCATTTGGCTATTTTGATCATCATTGCATCGAGACATTCTTCAGCACACTTTTCTGCCTGATGTATATCGCAACAGTGTCCTATTCAAAAAAACATCACTTGATGTTTAAACAAGCCCGCACAGAAGTTGTACTATTTTTAATTCTGGCCATGATGACAGCCGTCTCCTATTTCCTTGGATACATGAACATGCCTACAATTCTCCTCTTCGGGCTTATTGTCGCCATATATACCATTTTCCAGTCGATACTTGATATATATAAGAATAATTCGATCAGATACCTGCTCTATGCCAATCTTGTCGTCTTCTCTTCAATCCTTGTCATTATGGCAGCTTTTGGGGTTAAACATGCAGGTTTGGCACTGCAGCAGTATGGCATAGCTCAGATCCTTGCAATTTTGTTCATACTGCTAGAGACCATTGTATTTTTCGGATTGGCACACTATTTCGGGAAAGTTAAATGGAATTTCTATATTTCGGTGGTTTTAATCGGCTTTGCATTCTTAATTATTGTATATGCCTTTACCGATGGTAGCTTTATCTCCGAACTGGTTACATTTTTTGGTCAGGGTTCCGGTACAAGCACGATATCGGAATTGAAAGGCTGGGATCTTGAACGGGCTTTTAACTCGATTTATTTCGGGATTATACTTGGGTTAATTGGTTTTATTGTTCTGTTGCGGGAGATTTTAAGAAATTTCAGAACTGAGCACCTCTTCTTTGGCCTGTGGACATTGATCATTTTTTTTGCTACTGTTGGCCATTACCGGTACGAATATTATTTTGTTATTAATGTGGCCCTCCTAACAGCCATTGGTGTCATAAGCGGTATCCAGCTCGGTCTGGGTTATCTGGACCTGCAATCAGATAATTTTATGGGAATATTTGGCCGGAAAAAAGGAGAGGATTCACCCGCTCAAGAAAAAGAGGGAAAAGGCGGCAAAAAAATTGCTAAGAAAAAGAGGCAGAAATCAAAGAAACCAGAAAAAACCAAAAATCGATCTCACAAACAGATTTTTGGGATTTTCATTCTCTTCGTAATCCTTATCATGACCGCTTACACGGTTACGGCGGCAATCCAGAAGGATATTTGGTATTCAACGCTCCCGGGTCTTCAGATGGATTCAAACTGGGTAGAGTCGATGGAATGGATATCTCTTCATACTCCGGATCCTGGAGTAGACTACCTATCTATCTATGAAAAGGATACCTTCCAGTACCCATCAGATTCGTATGGAATACTGTCATGGTGGGACTATGGCCATTATATTTCGTTCATCGCGAAGAGAATCCCCATTACAAACCCCTTCCAGGACAATCTGAGAGGTCCGCACGGAGCAGCTTCATTTTTCCTTACCGACTCAGAGGAGAATGCAACACGAATACTAAAACGTCTCGGAGGACGCTATGTGATAACAGATACCAGTCTGGCAACTGAAAAGTATTCTGCGATTGTAGAATGGAGTGATGCGAAGGCAGAGGTTTTGCAGTATAAAAGGTCATTTTTCATGGAGAATGCTGAAGGCTCGCGCCAATTAAATGTTGAAATGAAACCTTATTTCCAGAGTACACTGGTAAGACTTCATAACTTTGATGGATCGATGATCGTTCCTGATAAAATTATATTGATGGAATATTATATTGAAAACAGGGGAGGGTTGGCATATCCGATGATTGTAAATGCCTGGCTCCTCACACCCGAAGAAGCTGATAAGGCGCTCGCACAATATATTCCCCAGTCAGAGACGGATGTGTTGAGAGCAGGCCAATATCTCTACCCTCTAAAAGAAATACCAGCCTTGAGACATTTCAGACTGGTACATGAATCACCTGGAAATGCAACCAATCTGCTCATTCACGATATGTCAGGTATTGAATCCATTCCAGCCATCAAGATCTTTGAAACAGTCCCTGGAGCCCGGATAAAAGGAGAAGGAACGCTAGAACTCGAAATCATGACAAATACGGGAAGGACGTTTACCTATAGACAGGAAAGTATTGATGGTGAGTTCATTGTACCCTATTCAACAGTGAACAACCCTTATGAGGTTGTGGCAGTCGGAAAATACCGTATCATTGAGACCGGCAGGGAGTTTGATGTGAGTGACGCTGATGTCATGTCAGGGAGGATAGTTGAGATTTGAGAGCAAGCGAGTTCTATTGAATACTAAAAAAACGAATTATTTTTGCATCCAGTGAGAAGCATGGATTGTTCTAATGCTTCTTAGTCATATCAAATCCATTTTTTTTCAAATAGGTCCTTTCAAGGCGCATATGAAAAAAAATATACCATATACACCCAAAAAAATACTTGAGTTAAGAATTCCTCTGATCCGGATACTCTAATATGGACATTAAATCAAAAAAACCATATATCTCCGTAGTCCTTCCAACTCTCAACGAGGAGCAGACAATCGCTGATTGTATCCACAAGATTCAACAAGTTTTTTCCGATCTCGGGATCGAAGGCGAGATCATTGTTGCCGATTCATCGACCGACAGGACCGCAGAGATAGCACGCTCCCTCGGAGCAATCCTTATCCGTCCGGAGAAGACGGGTTATGGGAACGCCTATATCGCCGGTCTTTCGAAAACTCGTGGAGAATTGATTGCAATCGGTGATGCAGATGATACGTATGATTTCCTCGAATTAACAAAGCTTCTGGAAAGAATGGATGAGACCGGAGCAGATCTTGTCTTCGGATCACGCCTGAAAGGAAAGATAAAGCCAGGTGCAATGCCATGGCTCCACCAGTACATCGGAAATCCCCTCCTCACCCGCCTGCTCAATCTGCTGTTCCATACACATATATCGGATGCACACAGCGGCTTCCGGCTTATCCGCCGCAACGCACTGAAAAGGCTTCCGCTCACCACCGGCGGGATGGAGTTTGCAAGTGAGATGTTCATCGAGGCGGCACGGCGCGGAATGAAGATCGAAGAGGTGCCGATATCATACTCGCCACGGGTTGCACCCTCGAATTTACGAAGTTTCACCGACGGCTGGCGCCATATCAGGTTCATGCTCCTCTACCGGCCCATTCCGTTCCTCGCCATTCCCGGTTTCCTGTTCACTGCAATTGGGATACTGGTAATGATTATTCTCTATATCCGGGGCGGTGTCGAAACCGCACATCTTCATTCATTCGTCGTTGGCTCATTCGCCCTGATCGGGGGACTCCAGCTGCTCTTCACCGGCATCCACATCAAGGTATATTCCACCATCCATGGGTATAGCAGGCAGGACAAGCTCTTCAAGCAGCTCGTCACCTACCATAACCTCGAGTACGAGCTTGTCGCCGGTGCTGTCCTGATAGTGGCAGGACTCGTGATAGGCGGCAGTATCATCTGGAAATGGATTACCATGCAATTCGGTGAACTCGCCCAGGTCGTCGATGCCATCTGGGCTATGACGCTTGTGATCGCTGGAATGCAGATCGTTTTTTCGGCGATATTTTTGAGCGTGATGATGCTCAACTCCGATCTGGGGGAGTATTGAGTGAATAGAACAGCTCGTATGATCCGGCATGGAAATTATTTTTTGTTCTCCTATGGAAGAGTATAATATGGTTTTCCCGGGGATCAAAGCTGGTTTATTTTATCAGGATTTTCCTGCGTATCTCCCATCATATCCCCCCGTGGCGTATCAAGGAGGATTCCCGGCAGGTACCCCCTTTCACGGGATTGATCCCGGCGATCTCCCGCGGTTTGCACCGGGTTGCAGAGTTTATGCCATCGATTCATACAGGAGTACCTGAGCCATGTCAGGCAAGTCATACCTAATCCTCGTTCTGGCAATCATCATCACTCTCGTTGCAGCTGGTTCAGCAGAGAGCAACTGGGGACAAAATAACAGTGTTGTTATCCCGCATGCCAATGTAACGGTTGATTCGAACCAGTCTGTATCTTCATCAGGAGAACCGGTTGCAGAACTCCCGGGTAGTCAAAACAATTCAGGATCAGATCCTGCTGTAACCAATATCCGGGATGGTTCAAAGCTGGATACAGGTTCAAAAACGCCTGATACCAGCCAGGTGGACAACTCATCTTCTCCAGTACCGGATAATACCGTACTTGAGAACTCCTCCATTCGTAGCGAGAACGGGAATACAGAGAGACCAGAGAAGAATAATCCCCACTTTGCCGAGGATGAGGTGATCGTCCGGTTCAATTTAAAACCTGGCAAGGAGGTAGATGCGGAATCTGCAGGTAAATCCCATAAGGCTGTCGGAGCAACGATCAAGAAGGATTTTGGCAAGAAGGGGCTGGCAGGAACACAGGTCGTCAAGATCCCGCCAGGTCTCCCGGTTGAAAAGGCGATAGAAAAGTACAAAGAGGACCCAAACGTCCTCTCTGCCGAACCAAATTACCGCATCGATCTGATGTACCTCCCTGACGATCCGGACTTTCCCCTCCAGTGGGGCCTCCGGAACACCGGCGAGACATACGGGCTCCCATCGGCCGATATACATGCCGTTTCTGCGTGGAGCATCTCGACAGGATACCCTGGGATCATAATCGCTATCCCGGACACCGGGATCGATCTGTCGCACCCGGATCTCGCCGGCAACATGTGGATCAACCCATACGAGATCCCTGGCAATGGTATCGACGACGACTCCAATGGATATATAGACGATGCCCGGGGCTGGGACTTCATACAAGGGGATCCGGATCCCTCCGATGACAACGGGCATGGTACGCATGTTGCGGGAATCGCCGGTGCAGTCGGCAACAACAGCCTCGGGATTGCCGGCGTGATGTGGAATGCGCGGATCCTTCCATTGAAGGTGATCAGCGCTGACGGCTGTGGCTACGAGAGCGATGCAATCGAGGCGATTCTCTATGCCAAAAATGCAGGGGTAGATATCATCTCCATCTCCTGGGGGAGTTATGGTGAGAGCCAGGCACTGAAGGATGCAATTGACAGTTACCCCGGTTTAGTAGTCTGCGCTGCCGGGAACAGCGGCCAGGACAACGATGTATACCCGGTCTATCCGGCATCGTACTCCTCGGGTAACATCATCTCCGTCACCGCGACCGATGAACATGACGAGATCGCATCTTTTGCAAACTATGGTGTGCAGTCGGTCGATATCGCCGCCCCGGGAGTAGGCATCTACAGCACGGTCCCCGGGTCGGGGTACGAAGCCCGTTCCGGGACGTCCATGGCTGCGCCTTTCGTTGCAGGAGTTGCCGGGCTGGTTCTGTCGGTGAATGAGGATTTGGGTGGAGAAGATCTTGTTGCCGTTCTTTCGGAGAGCAGTGATTCGTGTGATTCCCTCGAGGGAATGATCTCTTCCTCTGGGAGGGTCAATGCAGAGGCGGCACTGCTTATCGCCGGAGGAGGTCCCGTCGTATCCCCAACACAGACGACACCATTGCCCACGGTTACGGTCACGCCAACTCAAAATGCAACAGGCAATGAACCACAGGCAGCTCCCATAAACGGGGAATTCATTCAATATCTGCAATTCGGAGCATCCACCGTTTCATATGGTGAAGACGGCGATTCTGTTACCGGGTATATCCCATCGCCGGTGAACAGGTCTTTTTTGACAGGACAGCCCCTCGAATTTTCCGAATATTCGATCCTTTCGATTCCTGCGGACTACGATCTCCGCGATTACGGACGGGCGACCGCAGTCAGAAACCAGGGGGGTTGTGGATCATGCTGGGCGTTTGCAACGTACGGGTCCGCTGAATCTGTTTTGCGACCGGGAGAGACATGGGATTTTTCCGAGAACAACCTGAAGAACACGCACGGGTTCGATCCAGGGGCATGCGACGGCGGCAACGCCGACATGTCAGCAGCATACCTGACACGGTGGAAAGGACCTGTCAGAGAGGCGGATGATCCCTATGTTGATTATCCCAGTTCCTCTCCAACCGGTTTATCGCCGGAAAAGCATGTGCAGGATATACTGTATATCCCCGGGAGATCCGGTTCCACGAATAATGACAATATCAAGAATGCAGTCATGACATATGGCGGCGTCTACACCTCCTTTTACTGGAATGACAGCTATTACAACTCAAATACGAGGACTTACTATTATTCCGGCACTGCTTCGTCAAATCACGCCGTGACGATCATGGGATGGGATGACAACAAGGTTGTACCCGGTGCGCCAGGAAACGGGGCATTCCTGATCAAGAACAGCTGGGGCACCGGGTTTGGAGATGGGGGATACGTCTGGATATCATATTATGACACCCGTCTGGGGCGGAGTACCAACGCCGTCTTCCTTTCGGAGTCAACGAACAACTATGACTACATCTACCAGTACGACCCTCTTGGATGGGTTTCATCGGTCGGTTATAGTTCGAATACGGCATGGGCTGCAAACGTGTTCACCGCTTCACGAAGCGAGCAGTTGAATGCGGCAGGGTTCTATGCAGCGTCCCCGGGTACGGCTTACGAGATATACATTTATAGGAATCCCTCAGGTGGGCCAATCAACTCACAGGGACCTGTATCTTCACAGTCGGGAACCATCGCCATCCCCGGGTATCACACTATACAACTTGATAATCCTGTCAATCTCGCTGCAGGGCAGAAGTTTTCAATCGTCGTGAAACTGACCACCCCGGGATGGGATTGGCCAATTCCATACGAATGTCCATATCCCCGTTATTCCAGCGCTGCACGGGCTGCAGCAGGGCAGAGTTACATCAGTGCTTCGGGGGGTTCGTGGCAGGATATTACCACGTGGACCGCAAATTCGAACGTGTGTGTGAAGGGATACACGGCACTTGGATACAACGCGGCTCTCGTATCCGAAACCATTCCGGCACGGATGTTTGCTGGCCACCCCTACGATGTCGCGGTTACTTTCCGGAATAACGGCGCGTTTACCTGGTCAAGAGACGACAATATCGTGCTCAGGGGGAGATACCCGGCTACTTTCGCCTTCCTCGATTCTATCTATGTCCAGTTGCCTGAAGGAACTACCGTCAATCCTGGAGATGAATACACATTCAGTTTCCAGATGACTGCACCGAAGACTCTTGGAACGCATCACACAGAGTTCAAGATGATCGACCTCGACGATAAAAACTGGTTCGGGGATCTTGTCGTCCCGGATATTAACGTCAAGGCTCCTGTCTATAACGCCGTTCTCATCTCTGAGACCATTCCGGCACAGATGTACG